>ERZ1463034.50-NODE-50-length-39376-cov-37.078355_pt1 | contig 39376 bp, 32 predicted proteins | sample MGYA00564480_ERZ1463034 | MGnify/ENA primary metagenome ERZ1463034 (study PRJEB39244, sample SAMEA3635122) | Helicobacter pylori | study: EMG produced TPA metagenomics assembly of PRJEB11511 data set (Assembly of a 5300-year-old Helicobacter pylori...
TTCGCGATCCTGTTCTATGCGATCAAGGTCGGTGTGGCAGCATGGGGCACCAAAGAGCGTACGGATAAAGAAGCGCCATTCCAGGCGCTGCCAGACGCACGATGAGCCTGGGTTTCAACGGAGGAGCTGCCTATGTTCAATGACCTGAGTCGACTCGGGAAATACCTCGGCCAGGCCGCCCGCCTGATGGTGGGCATGCCTGACTACGATAATTACGTCGAGCATATGCAGATCACCCACCCCGATAAGCCGGTGATGACCTACGAAGCGTTCTTTCGTGAACGTCAGGAGGCGCGTTACGGCGGCGGCAACGGGCAGTCTCCCCGCTGCTGTTGATCGTCTGTCTTGATAGAGCAACACGCCACGCCTTGTCGTGGCGCGTTGCGTTTGGGCACAAACCGAGGCCTGCGTTTAGTCTTGGCCAACGCTACAAACATCCCGCAGACGATAGTGGACCCGGTGCAACGCCGCGAGCAGTCCGGTTTTTGGAGGCGGGCGGTTCACTGACCCAGATCAACCGACGCAAAATTCAGCCTGTTATAAATATCAGCCTATGCTGCACATGAAATTCGGGTTTCGGGTCGACAAAAGGGGTGAGGTTTGCCCCGTTAATGGCGTTGACGTTTAGAAAGTGCCAGCCCCGGTTGACGTGCCGACAGGGAGCCCAATGTGATGGTTTACGCCTTAGCTGAGGAGTGACATTAAGTGAAAGCTCTCGTTTATCAAGGTCCTGGCCAGAAATCCTGGGAGGACAAAGCAAACCCTATCATCGAAAAGCCTACTGATGCTGTTGTGCGAATCCTGCACACCACCATCTGCGGTACTGATCTGCACATCCTTAAAGGTGATGTTCCTGCCGTCACAAAAGGACGGACGCTGGGCCATGAGGGCGTGGGCGTCGTGGAGGCGGTTGGTTCGGCTGTCCGTAACTTCAAGAAGGGCGATCACGTACTGATTTCGTGTGTCACCTCATGCGGCAGTTGCGCCAACTGTAAGCGTCAGCTGTATTCGCACTGTGCTGATGGCGGCTGGATTCTCGGCCACTTGATTGACGGTACCCAGGCACAACAGGTACGCATTCCGCACGCAGACAATAGCCTGTACCCGATTCCTGCTGGCGCCGATGAAGAAGCGTTGGTGATGTTGAGCGATATTTTGCCCACCGGTTTTGAGATCGGTGTGCTGTCGGGCAAGGTCAAACCGGGCGATTCAGTCGTCATCGTGGGCGCGGGTCCGGTCGGATTGGCGGCATTGCTCACTGCCCAGTTTTATTCTCCTGCCACCCTGATTGTGGTGGATGCCGATCCAAATCGGCTCGAAGTTGCCAAGCGATTCGGCGCCACTCACACCATTGACATCAACGTGGAGAATGCTGTCGATCGAATCTTCGCATTGACCGATGGGGTGGGTGTGGATGTTGCCATCGAAGCCGTGGGCATTCCTGCCTCCTTCGATACCTGTCAGCAAGTGATTGCTCCGGGCGGGCATATTGCCAACGTGGGTGTGCATGGCAAAAGTGTCGAGCTGCACCTGGAAAAACTGTGGATTCAAAACATCAATATCTCCACCGGCCTAGTCAACACCAATACCACGCCGATGTTATTGAAAACGGTGCAATCCGGAAAAATCGAGCCGGGCCAGCTCATCACTCATCGCTTCAAACTAGACAACATTCTTGAGGCATATGAGGTGTTTGCCAACGCGGCCAAAGAAAAGGCTATAAAAGTGATTCTGTCTCAATAAAGCGTCTTCGATCACTGCCCGATACTAAGGAAATCGTATGGATGATCAGGCACGCGTCTCATTGGGCCCGTCCACCGAGGGCTTGTTGCTTGTGATGAACGCAGGTTCTTCAAGCATCAAGTTTTCCATCTACCCATCCAGGCTGGATGATCAAGGGCAGCCCGTGGCCCGCGGTCATGGCAGCCTGGAGAGGCAGGGCAACGTATACCGGTTACGCTTTCGCGAGGTCGCCAGTGACGTGAATGTCGAGGAGCAGTGGCCGCAGACGGATGAGTCGGTCACCGACGAGACGTTGGGTCGTTTGGTTGAATGGATCGAACGCTACACCGGTGACACGCTTGCTGCCGCGGGCCACCGAATCGTTCACGGAGGCGAACGAAAGCAGGTCGCCGCCTTGATCGATGCGACGGTATTGAGCGAAATGGAAGCGCTGATACCGATCGCACCCTTGCATCAGCCTCTGTGTCTGGCCCCGGTGCGGTACTTGGCGCGCGAACACCCTCGACTGCCGCAAGTGGCGTGTTTCGATACTGCGTTTCACCACTCTCTGGATCGCCTGGAAACACTGTATGGACTGCCTCGTGCCTTGAGCGAGGAGGGCATACGTCGTTATGGGTTCCACGGTCTTTCCTACGAATACATTGCCAGTGTCTTGCCGGGCTACGATTCGCGTGCGGCGGCGGGTCGGACCATCGTCGCCCACCTCGGTAATGGCGCAAGTTTGTGTGCCTTGCACGGGGGACTCAGCCGCGCCACCAGCATGGGTTTTACCACGCTGGACGGCATCCTTATGGGCACTCGCCCAGGCCATCTGGATCCCGGCATCCTGCTGTACCTCTTGCGCGAGCGAGGCATGACGGTCCAGGCGCTTGAGCATTTGCTTTATCACGAGTGTGGTGTGTTAGGCGTCTCTGGCGGAATTTCCAGCGACATGCGTGAACTGTCTGCCAGCCAAGCCCCTGAAGCCAAAGAGGCCATTGATGTCTATGTGCGTACCATCGTGCGCGAAATAGGGGCGTTTTCTGCCGTATTGGGCGGGCTTGACGCGCTGGTATTTACCGGCGGCATCGGCGAACACGCGGTCGCCGTGCGAGCCGCCATTCTAAAGGGCTGCGCCTGGCTTGGGCTGGACATGGATGAACCTGCAAACCAAAAGCACGGCCCTCGCCTGTCGCACCCTGACAGCCGGGTGGCAGCTTGGGTAATTCCCACCGATGAAGACAACGTAATTGCACGTCATACCTTGCAATTGCTGCACGCCAGCGCCGAATTCCGGGCGGCAAATAAGAAAACTGAAAGTTATTGAATTAACCACTCCCTGTACGTTCCATTCCTGAGTTGCCGAGCGGTTGTCTGTCAGCCTGCGGATACGAATGGATTGACAACACAACGGTATAAGGAGAAAGCGATGAAGCAGTTGAAAGTGGCTTCCAGCGTTGCTGCACAGGCCTGTTTTCTGACCTCGCGACAGGTTGTGGGTTTTGATCAAACCGATTTGACCGACATTGCCGCCGCCGTTCTCACGACGGAAGACGTGCGCAATGGAATGATCGAGGTGATTAGTAATTCCGGGTTCGATATTCCTGTTTTTTTTGCAGTTACCGCGCAGGACAAGTTCTCTCGTAACACGCTCCCCGGCATTGAAGATGTGTTGTTACAGATCAGTGGCGTATTCGATTTGGGCAGTGACAAGGCCGAGTTCTATGGCGACAAGCTGGAAACCGCTGCCCGGCGGTATGAGGACAATCTGCTTCCCCCCTTTTTCGGTGCACTCAAACGCTATGAGGAGCGTGGCAACTCAACGTTTGCTTGCCCAGGGCACCAAGGCGGACAGTTCTTTCGCAAGCACCCTGCCGGGCGTCAGTTCTTTGAGTTTTTTGGGGAGACGCTGTTTCGCTCCGACCGCTGTAACGCCGATGTGGAGATGGGGGATCTGTTGATCCACGAAGGCGTGGCGCTGGCCGCCCAACAACGTGCGGCTCAGATTTACAACGCGGATAAAACTTACTTTGTCCTCAATGGCACCTCGGCGTCGAACAAGGTCGTGACCAATGCGCTGCTGACGCCTGGGGATGTGGTGCTGTTCGATCGAAATAACCACAAGTCGGTGCATCAAGGCGCTTTATTCCAGGCGGGCGCCACGCCGCTTTATCTGGAAACAGCACGCAACCCCTACGGCTTTATCGGCGGTATCGACGCGCACTGTTTTGACGAAACGTACCTGCGTGAGCGTCTGCAGGAAATCATGCCCGAAAAAGCCGCTGCACCAAGGCCGTTCCGGCTGGCGGTGATTCAGTTGGGGACCTACGACGGTACGATTTATAACGCCCGTCAGGTAGTCGACAAGATAGGCCATCTCTGCGACTATATTCTGTTCGACTCGGCATGGGTGGGCTATGAGCAATTCATTCCCATGATGCGCGACTGTTCGCCAATGTTGCTGGAGCTGGGTCCTGATGACCCCGGCATTTTTGTGACGCAATCGATTCACAAACAACAGGCCGGTTTCTCTCAAGCATCGCAAATCCACAAAAAAGACCGTCACATTAAAGGGCAGGATCGCTACTGCAATCACCATCGCCTGAATAACTCGTTCATGGCGCAGGCGTCGACCAGTCCGTTCTATCCACTGTTTGCCTCGCTCGATGTCAATGCCCGCATGCACAGCGGCCGCAGCGGCCTGCGTTTGTGGAGCGAGTGCGTACGCGCCGGTATTGAGGCGCGCAAAATGGTGATGGACAACTGCACATTGATCAGGCCGTTCGTGCCGCCGACTATCGATGGCAAATACTGGCAGGATTATTCCACCGACGAGATTGCCAGCAACCTCAAGTTTTTCATGTTTCACCCCGATGAACGCTGGCATGCGTTCGAAGGGTATAACGAGCAGCAATACTTCATTGACCCGTGCAAGTTGTTGTTCACCACGCCGGGCATTGATGCAGTCACCGGCCAATACACAAGCTTCGGGATCCATGCCGGTATCCTGGCGACCTTCCTGCGTCAGAACGGGATCGTGCCGGAAAAAAGCGACCTGAACTCGATTCTGTTTCTGCTTACGCCCGCCGAAGACAAGGCCAAGATGCACCACTTGGTGGCTCAGATAGCCCGGTTCGAGCGGTTTATCAAAGACGACGCGCCGTTGAGCAGCGTATTGCCCGGTATTTATGCCGCGCACGAAGCCCGTTATAAAGACTACACCATCGTTCAGTTGTGTCAGGAAATGCACAACCTGTATGCGCAGCATGACGTCAAACAGTTGCAGAAAGAGATGTTCCGGCAGTCGCACATGCCCGCAATCGCAATGGGCCCGCGCGACGCCAACCTGGAGTTCATCCGTGGCAACGTTGAGCTCATTCCTCTGGAAAGTGCGCAAGGGCGTATCGCCACGGAGGGCGCGTTGCCGTATCCGCCAGGTGTGCTGTGCGTGGTGCCCGGTGAGGTCTGGGACGGTGCGGCGCTGAAGTACTTCCTCGCACTCCAAGACGCTATCAATCAGTTCCCGGGGTTCACCCCGGAATTGCAGGGCGTGTACCTGAAACAAGAAGACGATGGCCGCCTGCGGGCTTATGGCTACGTGCTCAAGCAGTAACGACTCATCACCGTGGACGCCCACCAACCGGTGAGGCGTATCGATTAAACATGTCGTCGTTTCGGGCTGTAAAAGGGGTGGAACATGGGAACTGCAGTTAAAAAAATGAGTGTGGTGCAGCTGACCGTGCTGACGGCTGTCAACATGCTCGGGTCGGGCATTGTCATGCTGCCGAGCAAACTGGCGCAGGTCGGGACGATATCAATTTTCTCTTGGATCGTGACCGCGCTGGGCTCATTGGCACTGGCTTATGCGTTTGCCAAGTGTGGGCGCTTCAGCCGTAAGGCTGGCGGTATGGGGGGGTATGCCGAGTACGCGTTCGGGCGTTCGGGCAACTTCATGTCCAACTACACGTATGGCGTGTCGCTGCTGATCGCCAACATTGCAATCGCTATTACGGCAGTGGGCTATTCGGTCGTCCTGTTCAAAACATCGCTATCACCAGTTGCCACTGCGATGGCCGCTATCGCGCTGCTCTGGGTCACGATGTTTGCCAACTTCGGGGGGGCAAGGATCACTGGTCGGATTGGTAACGTCACCATTTGGGGGGTCATCCTGCCGGTTGTCGTCCTTTCGATAATCGGCTGGTTCTGGTTCGACTTCTCAACCTATCGAGCGGCCTGGAACCCCCATAACATGCCGTTTATGCAAGCAGTAGGGGCCTCGATCTCGATCACCTTGTGGGCTTTCCTGGGGCTCGAGTCCGCATGCGCCAACACCGATGCCGTCGAGAACCCGGAGCGTAATGTGCCGATCGCCGTGCTGGGGGGAACCTTGGCTTCAGCAGTGATCTACATCGTCTCGACCAACGTGATTGCGGGGATGATTCCCAATGCTGAGCTGGTCAGCTCGACGGCACCCTTTGGTCTGGCGTTTGCCACGATGTTTACGCCTCTGGTGGGCAACATTGTCATGGGCCTGATGATTGTGGCCTGTATTGGTTCGTTATTGGGGTGGCAGTTCACCATTGGCCAAGTGTTCAAGAGCTCGGCGGATGTCGGGTACTTCATGAAAATCTTCGGCAAGGTGACCAAGACCGATACGCCTGTCGCCGGTATGCTCGTCTTGTTGGCATGCCAGACAGCGTTGTCGTTGATGACCATCAGCCCGGACCTGAGTGGGCAGTTCGACCGACTCGTTAATCTGGCGGTGGTGACCAATCTGGTCCCCTATCTGATGTCCATGGCGGCCTTGATGACGATTCAACAAGCCGCAAACGTAACCCCGCGCCAGGCGTTACTGGCTAATATTGTCGCTTACATTGCCGCAGCCTACAGTTACTACGCACTCTTCAGCGCCGGTGCAGACGCGATGATGCTGGGTGGCATTGTGACGATGTTGGGTTGGACATTGTACGGTACTGTTTCCCGACGTTTTATGAAGGACGGAAGCCCTCAGCCAGTCGGCGAAAAGCTATCGGTTTGATAATCAAGAAACACTGAAGGGTAGTAGACAATGTGCAACTGTCTTCTACAGTCAGACGGCTCCCGGGCAGTCTGTTTGCAATGGACCTGCTGTTGCGGAAACGTCTACAACGCCGTCCTATGGAGTCGTTATGTATATTTTCAACCCGCTGCTGTCCAGCGCTGATAACCCGTCAGCCGTACCGATCGCGTCGCCTGAACTTAACGACGTCGGTCCACTCTCCGCCGACCTGCTTGATCGCATGCATCGTTACTGGCTCGCCGCCAATTACCTGTGTGTCGGGCAGATCTACCTCAAGGCCAACGCGCTGTTGCGCGAGCCCCTGACTGCCGAGCACATCAAGCCGCGCCTGCTGGGACATTGGGGAACATCGGCGGGGCAAAACTTCATCTACGTGCACTTGAACAGGCTCATCAGCGAGCAGCATGTCGAGATGGTCTATATCTCTGGACCCGGGCATGGCGGCCCTACGCTCAATGCCTGCGCCTGGCTGGAGGGCACTTACAGCGAGGTGCACGCTGAGATAACGCCGGACGAGGCGGGCATGTTGCGGTTTTTCCGCAGTTTCTCCACGCCAGGCGGCGTGCCCAGCCACTGTGGTCCGCACACGCCCAATTCCCTGCATGAGGGCGGCGAACTGGGTTATTCGCTGGTGCATGCCTTCGGCGCTGCGTTTGACAATCCCGAGTTGCTGGTGACCTGCGTGATTGGTGATGGCGAGGCCGAGACATGTCCACTGGAGGGCAGCTGGAAGAGCATCCGTTTTCTCAATCCCCGCGACGATGGTGCGGTGTTGCCGATTTTGCACCTCAATGGTTACAAAATCTCCGGCCCCACCGTGGAAGCGCGCACAGACGATGCCGACCTTGTCGAGCTGTACCGTGGACGCGGTTATGAACCGATTATTGTCGCGGGCGACGATTTGCCAGGCATGCATCAACGTTTTGCGGCGGCCCTGGATGCGTCCTACGCCAGCATACGTGACATCCAGCGTCGTGCGCGGAACGAGGGGCTGGTCGAGCGTTTGCGTTGGCCGATGATTATTTTGCGCAGCCCTAAAGGCTGGACCGGGCCGAAGGTGGTCGACGGTCTGCCGGTCGAAGGCACATTCCGCGCGCATCAGGTGCCACTGGCCAATGTGATCCAGAATCCACAACACTTGGCCCAGCTCGAGGCCTGGATGCGCAGCTATTCGCCACAGACGTTGTTTGATGACAACGGTGCGCTGGTGCCTGAACTGCAGGCACTGACCCCGCCGGCCGCGTTGCGTATGGGCGCTGTTCCTCACGTCAACGGCGGGCGAGTGCTGACCGCGCTAGACCTGCCAGACTTTGCCGACTATGGCCTGGAAGTGCCAGGGCCAGGCGAAGTGATCGCTGAGGCGCCGCGCAAGCTGGGCGAATACTTGCGTGACGTGATTCGCTTCAACCCTACCAACTTCCGCGTGTTCGGGCCGGATGAAACCAATTCCAACCGACTCAATGCGGTGTTTGAAGCCACCAACCGAACGGCTACGGGACCGGTACTCGAGATCGACGATCACCTCGCGCCCAATGGCCGGGTGATGGAGGTGCTCAGCGAGCATTTGTGCGAGGGCTGGCTGGAGGGTTATTTGCTTACGGGGCGCCACGGCATGTGGTCGACCTATGAGGCTTTCGCCCAAGTCGTCGACTCCATGGTGACGCAACATGCCAAATGGTTGCAGCAGAGTCGCGAGTTTCAGTGGCGCCGCCCATTGGCCTCGCTCAATGTGCTGCTCACCAGCCATGCCTGGCGCAACGACCATAATGGTTTCAGTCATCAGTCCACGGGCTTTGTCGACAATGTGTTGCAACGTCGTTCCGACGTGGTGCGGGTGTACTACCCGCCGGACTCCAACTGCCTGGTCAACGTGTTCGATCACTGCTTGCGCAGCCGCAATTACGTGAACGTGGTGACCTGCGGCAAGCAGCCGGATTTCCAGTGGCTGGATTTCGACGCTGCGCTGAAACACTGCTCTCAAGGCGCATCGATCTGGAATTTCGCCAGCAGCGATGAGGGTGACGATCCCGATGTGGTGTTAGCGTGCGCTGGCGATGTACCGACCACCGAGGCGGTGGCGGCGGCATGGCTGCTGCAGAAATATGTCCCCGGCATCCGCGTACGGCTGGTCAATGTCGTGGACCTGTGCATTCTCAGCAACCCGGAAACGCGCCCCCACGGTATGGATCATGGGTCGTTTGAGGCCTTGTTCACCCGTGATGCACCGGTGATGTTCGCCTTCCATGGTTCTACCTGGGTCATCCACTCCATGGTGCATGGCCGGGCCAACGAAGCCCGCTTCCATGTTCGTGGTTTCTCTGATCGGGGCACCACGACCACACCGTTTGACATGGTGGTGCTTAATCAGATGAGTCGCTACCAACTCGCTATCGACGCATTGAGCCATGTGCCGCGCCTGTGTGTTCATAGCCAGAATGCGGTGAGTTATTTCGAAAGCCAGTTGCGCAAGCATCACACGTACATTCGCGAGCACTTCGAGGACCTTCCAGAGATACGCAATTGGCACTGGACCGCTGACTTCAGCCAGCCTGACAGCCCGCCGCCATTAGCCAAGGGGCATGTAAGAGGCCAGCTCTTTACCGATGCCTGAGCGGTTTCGACATCCGGTTACGCTTGAGGTGTGGCCGGACCCCAGTTTGTCCCCAGTTCGTATAAGGGCCAGTCCATGCAGTCTCCTTGCAACGATCTTGATCCGAGCTTTCAAACCCTGCGCCAACTGGCGTTTGATCAGTCCATCCGTTGGTCGTGTCTGAATGATGATATCTGGCGCAGTCTCGACCATGAATTATGGGAACTGACCCATAATCCCTGTGTGGTGCTCAACGCGGTTTCCGACCAGAAGATCAACCTCCTGCTGGGCAACAGTCATTTTCATGCGCGGGTTACCCGCATCGCCGAGATCCATCGGGATATCCTCGCTCAGCCCTCATGGTTCGAGCGCGAACAGCCTGACGCTGATTTGCATCAAGTGGCCTACTTCTCCATGGAGTACATGCTCAGCGAGGCACTGCCGATTTACTCGGGAGGGTTGGGCAATGTCGCGGGCGATCAGTTGAAAGCCGCCAGCGACCTGGGTGTTCCGGTGGTGGCTGTCGGTATGCTTTGGCAGCAAGGGTATTTTCGTCAGGAAATCGGTTTTCAGGGTGACCAGCAAGCGTTGTACCCGGTCAATGACACGCGTCAATTGCCGGTGGAGCCCTTGTTGCGCCCCGATGGCAGTTTGTTACGTCTGTCCGTGCAACTGCCAGGTCTGACGGTCTGGGTGCGGGGTTGGCAGGCAACGGTGGGCCGTAATAAATTGTTGCTGCTCGACAGTAACGACCCGGCCAATCCACCCCCGTTCCGGCTGATCACCGGTGAGCTGTATGGCGGCGATGTGGAGATGCGTCTTCGCCAGGAGGTGGTGTTGGGTATTGGTGGATGGCGTTTACTGGAGGCCGCAGGTTACACGCCGGATGTCTGTCATCTAAACGACGGCCACGCCGCTTTCGCGGTGCTTGAACGGGCCCGCAGCTACATGCAGGCGAACAAGGTCGGGTTCGATGTCGCGATGACCGCCACCCGTGCCGGTAATGTGTTCACCACCCATACACCGGTCGAGGCCGGTTTCGACCGTTTCCCCTCGGAGCTGATCAGCAAATACATGGGGCGCTATGTCGAAACTGAGCTGGGTCAGCCTTTGTCGGCCATTCTGGCGCTGGGACGGCAGAACGCTGATGATGCGCAAGAACCCTTCAATATGGCGTTCCTGGCGATGCGTTGTGCAGGTGCGGTCAATGCAGTGAGCCGTCTGCATGGGGCAACCTGCCGCCACATTTTCCAGAGTCTGTTTCCACGCTGGCCCCGCGATGCCGTGCCGGTCGGGTACGTGACCAATGGCGTTCATCTGCCGACATGGGTATCACTCGAGGCCGAGTCGCATTGGCAAGCCTTGCACGGGGGCGATCTGCCTTGGCGCGGCACCAGTGAGTCGCGGGTCAGCGAGTTACTGGAGCAGGTCGACGACGGGCAGATCTGGCGTTTGCGCCAGCAGGCCAGGACGCTGTTGTTCGAGTTCGTCCGCACGAGTCTGGCGCGCAGCGAGGCCATTCACGGAGCCTCGCTGGAGGCCATTGAGTCGGCGGGTGCCCTGTTCAACCCGCAGGTTTTGACGCTGGGCTTTGCCAGGCGCTTTGCCTCGTATAAACGGCCTAACCTGTTGTTACAGGACCCCGACAGGCTGCTGCGTATTCTCAATCATCCAACCCGGCCAGTGCAGTTACTGATCGCCGGCAAGGCGCATCCGGCCGACATCGTCGGGCAGCAGATGATTCGTGACTGGCATGCGTTTATTCGCCGTCCGGAGGTTAACGGGCGTGTGGCGTTCCTCGAAGACTACGATATGCGCGTAGCACGCCATTTGGTGCAAGGGGTCGATGTTTGGGTCAATACCCCACGCCGTCCGTGGGAAGCCAGCGGCACCAGTGGGATGAAAGTCCTGGCCAACGGCGGGCTGAACCTGTCCCAGCTCGATGGCTGGTGGGCCGAAGCATGCTCAGAGGAGGTGGGCTGGGGGATTGGCGATGGTGCCGAGCATGCTGACGATTACGACAGTGTCGACGCTACCCAGCTTTATTCGTTGCTTGAGGATGAGGTGGTGCCTGCTTTTTATGAGCGCGATGCAGAGGGCATTCCCAGGCAATGGATCCGGCGCATGCGCTGCAGCATGGGAGCGCTGGTGACACAGTTTTCCGCCGACCGGGCCGTGCGCGACTACACCCAACATTATTATCTGCCCGCCGCCACGGGCTACCGGGCGCGCGCGGCTGATGAAAGCCGACTGGCCGTGCAACTCACTCGTGAACGCGAGGATCTGAATGTTCGTTGGGCTCATATCCGCTTTCTGCATCTGGACATGCACCAGCAGATGGGCCACTACGCTGCAACGTTACACATGGACCTTGATGGACTGTCCCCGGGCCAACTACGCGTGCAGCTGTATGCCGAAGGTCTGGAGGGCGCGCCCGCTGATATTCAGGACATGGTGATCGACCCGATGGCACTGTCCGGAGGTGTTTTGATCTATCGCGCCGAGGTACCTGATGATCGTCCTGCCCAGGCTTATACCGCGCGCGTGATCGTCAATGGCGCCACTGGGCTGGAGGTCCCGCTGGAGGTCGGTCTCATTGCCTGGCAGCGTTAACGTGCCTTTTCACAGCGCTAGGCTATAGACGCTGAACATCTCATGCCGAGGCCTGCGGTTGCGGGCCTCGAGTTACCCTTTTTATCTGTCTGGAAGACACTATGTCCTTTGATCAGCAAAATCGTCTTGGCATGAAAGCACTGCTTATCCATGAAGATCTTGCTGCCAATACGGCGGCGGGCCGCGCCGTCAGGCAACTGGCGCAAGAGCTGGAAAAACGCCAGGTTGAGGTCCTGCTGGCACAGTCGGCGCTGGATGCCACTGTTCTGATTCACTCAGACCCTATGGTGCAATGCGTGTTACTCGATTGGGAGTTGGCCCTCGACGACAGTCATGCAATAGCCAACAGCGTATTGGATGCTGTGCGTGAGCGCAGCGAGACGCTGCCGATTTTTCTGCTGGCTGATCGCAACAGTGCAGCAACCATCCCGCTTGACGCCATGCAGAAATCAGACGACTTCATCTGGTTGCTGGAAGACACCACCGCGTTTATCAGCGGGCGCATCGTCGCTGCCATTCAGCGTTACCGTGAGGCCGTGCTGCCACCGATGTTTGGTGCGCTGGTACGCTTCTCGCAAGTGTACGAATACTCTTGGCACACGCCCGGACATACCGGCGGTACAGCGTTTCTGAGGTCGACGGTAGGACGGGCTTTTTTCGATTTTTTCGGTGAAAACCTGTTCCGCTCGGACTTGTCGATTTCAGTGGGCGAGCTGGGTTCGTTACTCGATCATTCTGGGCCCATCGGTGCCAGCGAAGTGTACGCAGCGAAGGTCTTCGGGGCTCATCGCACGTATCACGTCACCAATGGTTCATCGACCTCCAATCGGGTGATCCTGATGGCCAGCGTCACACGTGACCAAGTGGCATTGTGTGATCGCAACTGCCATAAGTCGGTCGAGCACGCGATGACCATGTCCGGGGCGATTCCGACCTACCTGATTCCCTCGCGAAATCACTACGGTCTGATCGGGCCGATACCTCCCCAGCGCCTGAGCCCCGAGGCCGTGCGCGACGCCGTGGCGAGCAATCCATTGGTGCGTGACGGGTTCGACCCGACGCCGATGCACGCGATCGTCACCAACTCCACCTACGACGGACTTTGTTACAACGTCACCCAGGTCGAGAAGCTGCTCGGTCAAAGCGTCGACCGCCTGCATTTCGACGAAGCCTGGTTCGGTTATGCGCGCTTCAACCCGATCTACCGAGAGCGTTTCGCCATGCATGGCGAGCCAGCAGACTACAGCGCGGACAGGCCGACTGTGTTTGCGACCCAATCCACACACAAGTTGCTGGCGGCGCTGTCCCAGGCTTCGATGATCCATGTGCGCGATGGTCGCCGGCCTATCGAACATGCGCGGTTCAATGAAGCGTTCATGATGCATGCTTCGACTTCGCCGAACTACGCAATCATCGCCTCCAACGATGTCAGTGCGGCAATGATGGACGGCCCTGGTGGCAAAGCCCTGACGGGCGATGCAATTCGCGAGGCGATTGCTTTTCGACGCATGGTGCCGCGACTCAACGAAGAGTTCCAGGCCCGGGGCGAATGGTTTTTCAATGTCTGGCAGCCTGACACTGTCATCGATCCCGAGAGTGGCGAAGTGGTGCCGTTCCATACTGCCGATGAGGCTCTGCTGGCGAGTGAGCCTGAGTGTTGGGGGCTAAAACCCAATGCTGCCTGGCATGGCTTCGGTGACATCGAAGACGGCTACTGCATGCTTGACCCGATCAAGGTGTCGATCACCACGCCCGGGATTTTGCCCGGTGGCGGCATGAGCCAGCAGGGCATTCCTGCGGTGGTGCTCAGTGCCTACCTGGACCGGCAGGGCATCGTGGTGGAGAAAACCACCGACTTTACGATTCTGTTCCTGTTCTCTATCGGTGTGACCAAAGGCAAGTGGGGTACATTGGTCAGCACCTTGCTGGACTTCAAACGTGACTACGACGCCAACGCGCCACTGGACAGCGTGTTGCCGCCCCTGATCGCCGCGCACCCGCAACGCTACCGTGGCATGGGGTTGCGCACACTGTGCGACACCATGTTCCAGGCCATGTCCGAACTGCGCACCACTGAATCCATGTCTCGGGCGTTCTCTACCTTGCCGGTGCCCCAACTCAGTCCGGTCGCGGCATACGAGCAACTGGTGCGCGGCAATATCGAAGTCCTTACCCTCGAACAAATGGCGGGCCGCACCGTGGCGACCGGGGTGGTGCCATATCCGCCAGGCATCCCGCTACTGATGCCCGGCGAGAGCGCAGGGGCGGCGGATGGTCCAATTCTCGGCTACCTCAAGGCGCTGCAAGAGTACGACCGGCGCTTCCCGGGCTTCACCCATGACACCCATGGCGTCGAGGTGGAGGATGGGCGTTATTTAGTCCGATGCATTAAATAAACCCCAGGACGGTCCGGGCGACGGGGAGGACGGCGGCTATGCTGAAATCATGGCTGCTCATCGCTATCGGCGCGTTGCTCGGTGCCGGCTTCGTTTCAGCTGATTAGCGCACGCTAAAGGAGTTGGATCATGAAAGGTTTTCTGGTGATTTTCTTCACTCAGCAGAATCGTCGCTATCGCGGAAAAATGCTCGGTGACTGGGTCGTCGACCTGGCCAAAGAACTGGGGCTACGCGGCGCCACGCTATCGACGGGCATAGAGGGATTTGGCCATACAGGCCAGCTGCATTCCACGCACGTCTTTGAACTTGCCGATCAACCTACCGAAATTCGTATGGCGATTAGCGAAGACGAGTGCGCGCGCCTGTTCGAGCGCCTGGAGGCCGAAGACATCTCCTTGTTCTACATAAAAGCGCCGATCGAGCTGGGGACTGTCGGCAAAAAAGCCGACAAGCCCCTTAGTTGACCGGGAGTTCCAGTGTTGCGCAGAGACCGCCGTCTGGAAGGTTATCCAGATGTATCCGACCTTTCAGGCGAACCGCAATCGTTTGTACAATCGTCAGTCCAAGCCCTGCGCCCTGGTCGTTACCTCGACTGTAAAAACGCTCAAAGAGCCGCTCACGCTCTGCCTCGTTGATACCCGGCCCCTGATCTTCGACAGCCAGCTGGAAGTGTCCATTGATTTTTGTCAGGCGGACAGTGATCAGGCCATGTTCTGGAGAAAAGTTCGCGGCGTTGGTCACCAGGTTATTAAGCGCGATGTTAATCGCTACTGGGTCGGTATGGGTGATGTAAGGGACATCACTGACGTCGAAAGTCAGCTCAAGGCCCTTGCTCAGCAACCAGGGCGTAAGCTGAACGAGACCCTCTCGAACAGTCGCCGTCAGGTCAACGGTTTGCAGGGGCGGTGCTATCGACTGGGGTTCGAGCCTGGCCATGGTCAGCAACTGGTTAACCAAACGGCTGGTGCGGTCTACACCGACGATCAGGTATTCGAGTGACTCTCGTTTTTCTGCCTCGGTGCCCGCTTCCAGTAAATTCTGCGCATGCACCCGAAGTACCGCCAACGGTGTCCGCATTTCATGGGCCGCATCGGCAATGAAGCGTCGCTCTCGCCCCAGCACCTCCTGGATTTGCGAAAGCATTCGATTCAGCGCGGCCTGCATGGGTTCGAGTTCGCTGGGCAGCGGCTCGATTTGCAGGGGCTCCAGGGAGCCGGAGTGTCGAGCGCGCAGGGTCGCGGCCAAGTCGGCCAGAGGCTTGAGCCCCCAACCAATCGCCAGCCACATCACTGTGACCAGGATCAGGCTGCCCAACAGATTTGGCCAAAGGGTATGCTGAACGATACGGTCAACCAGATCCGTTCGCACATCGTTACGCTCGCCGACCCAGATATGCAGGCCGTACTGCACGTCGTCGAGAATGAATGTCCGCCACTGATGATTTTTCAGGTCAACGACATCGCTGAAACCTGTCTGGGAGGGGGGCAGGGTAAAGGTGGGGGCGCTGGCAGTGTGTACCAGCAGTTCGCCTTGATGATTCCATACCTGAAAAGCAATTTTGCTCTCATAGGGATGGCCATCGAGCTTGGGCGAGGCTTGGCTGAGGGCCTGATTGAAGGCCTGGTACAGTGCTGAATGGTCCTTGCTGGCCATTGGCATGCGCATGACGCCTTGCAGCAGGCGAGCGTTTTGGGCCAGTTGCGCGTCATAGACTTCGGCAATTTCATGATTACTGTCATGCAGGTTGAAGAAACTCATGATCAGCAGGCCCACAAGCAACAGGCCGAGAATCAGGGTCATGGTGCGCTTTCTGATTGACGTCATCGGCGCTCTTCAACCAGGTAACCGACACCGCGAATGGTCCGGATTAACTCAGAACTGAATTTTTTCCGCAGATTGTGGATGTGCACCTCGAGGGTGTTGCTTTCCGCTTCTTCGTTCCAGCCATAAAGCAGCTGGATCAATCGCTCGCGGGTCATCACCCGTCCTGGGGGAGAAAGCAGTTCATAGAGCAACTGGTACTCCTTGGGTGTCAGCGCAATCGGTGCGCCATGGTAAGTCACCTGTTGGGTACTCGGGTCCAGGCTGATATCGGCATGCTCGATCAGCACCCGGGCGCGTCCCGCACTTCGACGCAGCAGCGCGCGCAGGCGGGCTTTCAATTCGGCAAGGTCGAAAGGTTTGACCAGATAGTCATCGGCGCCTGCATCCAGACCGGCAATCCGGTCTTCGGTGGCATCGCGCGCGGTGAGGATCAGCACGGGCAGCGTGGAGCCGCTCTGGCGTAACTGGCGCAGCACTTCGAGACCGTCCATGCGTGGCAGCCCCAGGTCGAGCACGGCCAGATCAAAGGTTTCGGTGAGCAGCGAATGCAGAGCGCTGCTACCGTCTTTAAGCCAGTCAACGGTGTAACCCTCTCGGCTCAAGGCCTGATGAACACCTTCGCCCAGAGCGATGTCATCTTCGATAAGCAGTAGACGCACAGCTGACTCCTGTCAGTTAATTTTCTTGTTTACCTCGCCAAGCAACGCCTGGATCTCCTGGCGGCGACCTGTATCGGCGGTTTCCCGGCCAGGACGCGGTGGCGCTTGCAAGGCTTTGAGCAAGGCTGCCTTGGCTTCGACATAACGACCTTGACGATAAAGGTGGTCCCCCCAAAAGTACAGGCTGTCTATGCCAGTCGGGTTGAGTTGCAAGCCTTGTTTCAAGAGCTGTTCGGCTTTTTTCGCGTCGCCGAAGCCGATGGGCCAGCCGGGAACCCGATCATAGAGTGCGGCGAGGCTGGTATAAGCGGAGCCTTGCAGCGCATTCGGGTCCAGCGCTATCGCTTTTTCGAGATCGATACGCGCCGACTTGACCTTGCTCAATGCCCCCAGTCCGCCTTGAGCTCCGGCCCAACTGCTGGTAACGATACCGGACCAGACCCAGGCCTCGGCAACGGTTCCCCGGGACTGAGTGAACGCTGACGCTTGTGCTGCAAGCTTTTCAAACGCAGCCACACGTTGCTCAGCTGGCAATTCGTATTGGATATGGGCCCAGCTTTGCTGAATGGCAATCAGGCGTTCCTGATCCGCGCTTTCCAAGGCCCAGGCAGGGCTGCTCAAAACGCCGAGAAGCAGGTAGATGCAGAGCTTTTTCATGGTTTTTATTTCTCTTTTTCTTGCCGGACACTGAGTCGCCGGATCAAGGGCAGTTGTTTACGCAGGCTGCGGTCCACAAGGTTAGGCAGCAGGCTGTTCAAACGGACGAAGAAGCGTTCAGGCCAGCCCAGGTAGAGCTCGCGACGATCACCCGCAATCGCATGGATAACCGCCTGAGCGACGATGTGTGGGTCGTCGACGTTTGATTTCAGTGCGTCGGTCAAGGCCTGTGCGGCGGGGCTGTTCATAGAGGTGCGCGTCGCACGAGGCGCCACGTACAGCACGCCAACCCGGGTATCGGCCAGCTCGCGACGCAGGGCTTCGGAGAAACCGCGTAGCGCGAATTTGCTCGCACAATAGCTGGCGTAACCCGGAAAACCAATGGAGCCGTAGGTGGACCCCACATTAACGACCATGGCATTTTCAGCGTCTTTCAATAGAGGCAGAAACGTGCGCGTCAGGCAGATAGGGACGCTGATGTTCAACGTCAGCATGGCGTTGATTTCTGCATCGTCCAGCTGTTCGAGCATGGCGAAGTGGTTAACCCCGGCGGCATTGATCAGCAGGTTTACACCACCCATTTCCTCGGCCGTGGTGAAGACCTTTCTGCGGTCAGTGGCCGTCGTCAGGTCAGCTGATATCCAGCGCAGATTGTGCGGATAAAGCGCGAGTAGCCGCTCAAGTGGCGCTTTATGTCGGGCCACCGCCAACACCAGGGCGCCCTTCGCGCACAGGGCATCGGCAATGGCCAGGCCGATCCCGCCGCTAGCACCGGTCAGGACGACTCTTGCTTCAGAGAGCTGCATGCAAGGTCTCCTCGGCCGTAGCGCCCGGGAGGGCACGGAACATGTCGGCGTACAGTTTGTAGACGACTTTCGAGGCGTGGATGACGGCGGCTTGGTCGGTCGGGTCTTCCAGGCGATCCATCAACCGGCGATAGGTCTGCATGTGCGCCACGTCCAACTCCCCGTGAGAGCTCAAATAGCTGAAGGCAGTGGTGGGGAGTTCAAGGTGCTCGCGAATACTGTCGGCGGCATGTGTGGCCAGCGCAATGCTGGTGCCCTCGAGTACGTTGACCATCCCGAACAGGCCGACGGGATTGTCCCGCGCGATCAAGTCATAGAGGAAACCGACCATCAACTCGATCGGCAGTTCTGGGCGTCCTTCACGAACAGTATCGACGTCGCCACCGCAGGCCGAAATGTCATTCAGGATCCACTGTTCATGGCCGTACTCTTCGTCGATGTACTCACAGACGGCCCCTCGCAGCCATTCCAGGCGGATGGGCAGACGGGCGCCGCACGCCATCATCAATGGGACCGTGTGTCGAACGTGGTAATAGGCCTGGGTCAGAAAAGCGCGATAGCTTTCCAGGCTGACCCGACCGGCAAGGGCTTGGCGAATGATCGGTAAGTTAAATAATTCCTGGCGTTCGTGCTGGGTGGCTTCTTGCAGTGTGTCGAAGAAACTCATGATGCTGATACCTCAGGGTAAACCGATGAGATGAGTTGATGCCGGTAGCGTTCGAGGATGGCTTCGCGCCGTGGTCGACCATTGGCGGTGAGCAGGCCATTGGTCGGAGTAAAAGGTTGCTCCAGACGTGTCCATTGATGAACTTGGGCGTAGTCGGGCAAGTTTTCGTTTGCGAGGGCGACTGCGGCGGTGATTTCCTCGTCGGTGCAGTCCGGCTTGTGGGGCCACAGCAGCGCGTGGTTACGCGGCATTGCTTCGCCATACACAAAAGCCTGGGCGATATGGCTGCGTTGTGTCAGCTCGGCCTCGACCCATTCGGGATTGACGTTGCGCCCAAAACTGGTCACGAATTGATGTTTCTTGCGGCCGTTGAGGTAGAGATAACCCTCTGCGTCAAATTCGCCCAGGTCACCGCTGTGCCACCAACCCGTGGCCTCGGGCGATTCGCCCAGATAACCGAGCATTGGAGCGCCGCCAATCAACACTTCACCGTCCTCAGCCAAGCGGACCTTCACATGGGGCAAGGGCTTGCCGACACTGCCCAGGCGGTTGGCGCCGGGATGGTTCAGGCACACCACCGACGCGCATTCTGACAAGCCATAGCCCTCAAAGACCGGCAGGCCGATCCGTTGTGCGCGTAGCAACAACTCAACCGACACCCTGGCCCCGCCCACGGCGGCGAAGCGCAGTGTCGAGGCGTTGAATGCGCCGAGCTCGGCCGCGTTGACTAACAGCAGAAGCAGTTGCGGCACTAGGATCAGACTTTCGGGACGTCGTTCGGCAAGTGTGCCGAGCAGCCGGGGGATATCCACGCCACTGGCGCCCTGGATCCCGAGTTTTTTCTGACTCGGCAGGCTTAGCGTCGCACCCGCATAAAGCGCGGCATAGCACCCCAGGTTTTCCAGGAGAATGGCCAGAGGAAGCAGGGCGAGATGATGGTGAGACTCGGTAGCACGTGTGGCCAGGTCCAGTTCCCTGGCCACCCTTAGCAGGCTGTCGGCACTCAGGCATACGCCTTTGGGGGTTCCAGTGGTGCCTGAGGTGAACGTCAGCTTGGCTGTGCCTTGAGGCATGCGCGTTGTGCCGGAAAATGACCGGCGCCAGAACTCTCCGACCTGTGTATAGCCAGCCGTTGTCAGTTCAGGGGCCTGATCGGTGTCGGCGATGACCAGCTCGGCCTGGCTTTGCTCCAGGCAATGGTTACGTTGCGCGGGGCTGAAAAAAGGCGGTAACGTCAGGCAGGTAAGACCTTCGAACAGTGCCGCAAGGTCCCAAAGCAGTGCGTTCGGACCGTTCTCCAGGGCCAAGGCGACCACACTGATGCGTTCTTCGCGCAAGCGCTGTTGCCGATAGACGACTTCTGCGTACAGGGTGGCGTAATCCAGCCGCTGCGCATCTCCCCATAATGCCAGGACGTCAGGTTTTTCTTCGGCATGTTGACGAAGAATCTGTTTGAACCCTTCCAGTTCAGGCGACATGGTTGATCATCTCGGACGTCGATGGCAAACCGAGGCGATTGAATAGCCCCACGTTGCGTAAATGAATGAAGCCAGCACGGATATTGCCGACATGCACGGACGGCTGACTTTGGTAATAACTGCCCCAGGCATGTTGGTCTTCACCCAGTCGCTGCGGGTCGGCGGCACAGAGGGTCACGGGGCGCAATCCCAAGCGATGGAAGCTGTTGACCAGCCCAGCGTTACCGGTAAACGCCACCCACTCCAGCCCGCCCATCGCCAGTAGCCAGGTGAGGGTGATGATGCTCAGGCGTGCACTGCCGGTATCGCTTGCGGCGAGATTGCCGACCTCGACAATACCGATTCGGTCAACCGGGCGGCCAGCGGCCGCACAGATCAATGGTTCGATGGGTTCATCCAGATAATGCTCGAGAAACAGCGGCCCTGAAGCTCCCAGCCGCACTCCGGCAACGGCGCTCAGCCCTCCTGCGGAATGGCTCATCCCGAACAGTTCAGGCATGAATTGGCGTATCTCGGCCCCGTGAGCCAGGTGGAAGCGTTGTTGGATATAAGCTTCGAACTCTGAGCGTTTTGGTTCACCTGGCAGGGCCCTGACCAAGCTCATGTCAGGTGCGTCGGTGTTACCGAAATGCAGGGGTAACCGGATGTTCCAGTCGAAACCGGGCATTGAGAGGACTCCTCCCGTGGGTAGTCAGGTTCAGAGTATCGGCGTCAATTCTTAGCGAAGTCTGAAGGTTCGTCCAAGTACGTCTAAGGTCGTATCGGGTCAGTCTTCAGACTGGCTTAAGACTCGTCAGCCAAGGTGCTGATAGCCCAAATGACTCGGGCAGCACATCACGACACTTGAGAGGTCCGCTCATGAACAACAGCGCAGTGCCGCAACGTTATGGAAAACTATCGATCACTCTGCACTGGCTGATGCTGGCGCTATTCGTCGGTGTCTACAGTTGTATTGAAATCAAGGGGCTCTTGCCGCGAGGGCATGCGCTGAAGGGGATGTTTCTTGGGCTGCATTCACTGTTCGGGCTGGCGATCTTCGCGCTGGTGTGGGTCCGGTTGCTGGCCCGTTTGAAACCCAGTCCGCCCATTTTGCCGCGTCCACCAGGCTGGCAGATCGGCCTGTCGCACCTGACGCATCTGGCGCTTTACGGGTTGATGATCGCTACGCCGATATTCGCCTGGTTGATGTTAGGTGCCGGGGATAAACCGATCCCTTATTTCGATTTCGTGCTGCCTGCTCCGGTCAGCGTCGATCCAGCATTGGCGCGTCAGTTCAAGGACTGGCATGAGTTGCTCGGCAGTGCCGGTTACTGGCTGATCGGGTTGCATGCAGCGGCAGGGCTTTTTCACCATTACTGGGTGGGCGACAACACCCTGAAGCGGATTTTGCCCGGGCAGCGATCTGAGTAGTTGCCGTGTCCTGGATAGGTGACGGAATCGTCCTGTCGGCTGAGGCCTTGCCGGGCCTCAGACGCCACTGAGTGACAACGCCGCCAATGCGCCGATCAACGCGGGCGGCATCACCAGAATGCCCAGACGCAGGAAGTCGATAGCACTGACGTGTTCGCCTTCGCGGCGCACGGCAATAAGCCACAGCAGCGTAGCCAGCGAGCCGGTAATCGACAGGTTTGGCCCTAGGTCGACACCGATCAATAGTGCACTCGTGATGGCCGTGGGCAGATGATCGATCTGACCCACCGACCCGGCGATCAGGCCTGCTGGAAGGTTGTTGACCACGTTGCTGGCGATAGCCACGATGATCCCGGCACCCCAGGTCGCCTGGAGGGTGGAGTTTTCGGCCAGGGACGCCAATGCATGCGCCAGGGTATTGATCACGCCTGTCTGCGCCAGCCCCTCGACCAATACAAACAAGCCTGCCACCAGCGGCAGTACGCCCCAGGAAACGCCCTTGAGCACCGGTAGCGGGTTCAGACGCTGGCGTAAGTGGATGAGGCTCGCCGTCGCGAGCCCGGCACAGAAGGTCGGCAGACCCAATTGCAGGTCAAGCGCCGATGCCAACAGCAACAGCACCGCAGTCAGCACGATGCCGAATGCGGTCAGGCGTGCGCCACTCGACAGGGGTTGTAGGGTGATGACGGTTTCCAACGGCTTGCGAAGATGATTGCGCTGGGTGAAGCGCAGCACAATATAGGTCAGGCCGATCGCCGCGATGGAGGGCAGGGTGAACTGCCACAGCCAGGTCATCAGTGGTGGCATGTGGCTGCCAAAAACCACCAGGTTGGCAGGGTTGGAGATGGGCAATACAAAGCTTGCTGCGTTAGCGATGAAGGCGCAAACGAACAGATAAGGCAGAGGCTCTGCCTTGGCCGCTTTGGCCGCTGCGTAAACGGCAGGGGTCAGCACCACGGCAGTGGCGTCGTTAGATAGAAATATCGTCACCAGCGTGCCGACCAGGAACACCAAGTCGAACAGTCGTTGTCCCGACCCCCGGGCGTGTTGCGCTGCATACATGGCCAGCCAGTCGAAGAGTCCCTCCTGACGCGCCAGTTCAGCCAGCACCATCATGCCAATCAGAAACAGATAAACATCGCTGCCTTTAGCCATCGCCGCCAGGGCCGAGTGGAGCGGAATGAACCCCAGACCCGTCAGTAATACGGCGGCACACACCGCCCAGACATACTCAGGTACTCGCCATGGGCGCAGGATGATCCCGCAGGTTGCCAGGGCGGCCACTGTCCAGATGACCGTAGTTGGATCGAATGCAGGCATTGTTTTTACTCAAGCGTGAGGCTAAAGGCGAGATAACGGAAATTGAGCATCGCGAGGTAATCGGGATGACTTTATCGGCAGGCTGGAGGGGCTGTTCCGAGCCCAATTCAACGTTTCGGGCATGGCAGCCATAGTAAAAGAAATGCCACTGCGGCAATAGCGGTGAGTATCAGGAAAGCAGCGCTGTAACCCGATTGCTGTATCACCAGCCCTGCCAGGCTGGCGTTGTGAAAACTCAGACTCAATGACGCAACTGACGACTATCAATGACCCGTCGTGCCCCGGTTTGGTTTCATCGAGCCGCACTTATAGCCGAGAACCGACCGGGTGGGGCGCGAGGTGCAGTACTTAAGTTTAGATCCCGGTTGTAACGGTAGTCTTACACCGTGATGGGCGGGCTCTACCCGCCAATCTAAAGCACTGACACATTGCGGCCAAGGCAGCGTATGGCTGTGGGCCAGACCTTTTGATAATCGCCTCCGACATCTCGTCCCTGTTGCGGAGCGCGCCATGCACAACAATAAGAATTCTCAACGTCGATTCCTGCCTGTGCTTATTGCCGGCCTGTCCACCCTCAGTTTGAGCCAACTGGCCAACGCCGAGATCATGTTATATGACAAGGACCAGACGACATTTTCCACTGACGGTTACGTCAACACCTTCTACGTGAACAGCAAAGTTGACCGGCCTGGCGATCAATACGATCGCAGTCAGGCCCGAGTGAAGATGGGCTTCCTGCCCAACTACATTGGTTTCAACATGGGCAAGCAAGTGGATGATCTGAAGTTGGGCGCACGGGCGTCGCTTTGGGTCACCATTAACGACAGCCAGACCAATGGCACGGCTACGGCTATCGACGTTCGTCAATTCTACGGCACCGTCGCCAAACCAGAGTGGGGGGAGGTCCTGATTGGTAAGGATTTTGGCCTGTTTGCGCGTTCCAATATCCTCCTGGACGAAATGCTTTCCGGCTATGGTCAGGTCAGCGATACCCTGGGTCTGGTAGACGGTGGCGGGGTGTCTTTCGGCAACATCGGCACCGGCTACCCCTATCCGTTTCCCACTTCGCAGATCACCTACCGTTCGCCGATCATGGACGGGCTGCGAGTAGCTGTAGGCATCATGGATCCGGTGGATACCAATAACAGCAGCGCACTGGGTAAGGCTTACCAGAATAATCCGCGGACCGAGAGCGAGGTCACTTACCAGTTCGATGCGGCCGGGGCAAAGGTGTACAGCTGGGTCAACGGTAGCTATCAAACCTCTGACAATACCGATTCGACCGTTGCTTCGGTGACGTCAAAAGGGTTGGGTTATGGGGTTCAGGCGAAGATGGGTGGCGTGACGCTCACCGGTTCTGGGTTTCGGGCCAAGGGTATCAACCCGTTCTTCACCAATAACGCTGGCGAGGCGACTTTGCGTGAAGTAGACAGCGTTGGCTACCTGATGCAGGGCTCCTACAAACTTGGCAAAAACCGACTGGCACTGTCATACGGCAAGACCAATGACGATGGCAACGGCGTAGTAGGCTCCGGCGCCAATTACGACACGCGTGGTATCGCGCTGTTTCACGACGTCAATAGCAGCCTCCAATTGGTCGTCGAGTACAACCAGTTTGAAATCAGAGGGCATGAAACCACCGCCCTGAACGAAACCACCAACACCTTTGCCGTGGGCGCTGTCTTGACCTGGTAGTGGTTACGGTGTGCCAACTCCCACAGTGTACGTCCACTCTACTGTGGGAGTGAGTGCCTGAATGTCGCGGTCTCATCCTATCGGAGTGGCTACCCACTACCCAAGTAGGATACGGGGCCGGGTCCAGTATTCGTAGACTGGCCTATCAGACAACGCACTTTCGGGAGGCGACTATATGCAGCAAGCCCAAACCGACGGCGTAGTGAGCGCGATGTCGATGGCAACCGGGGCGCAAGAGGTCGCGCAGGAACTGGCGCGACAGCTGTTGCATCCGCACTTGGGCTTCGTGTTGTTCTTCTGCTCGGCTGAATACGATTTACAGGCCTTGGGTGCCGCCTTGCAGCAAAGCTTTGGAGGTATTCGCGTGGTCGGCTGTACCAGCGCCGGCGAAATCACTCCCGAGGGCTACGGCCGTGGTTGTGTGACGGCGATAGGCTTTGATCATCGGCATTTCTCTATTGCCGCCGAATTGATTGATGAAATGGAACGCTTCAGCCTGATCGACGCTCAGCAAATGGTCGAGCGACTGGTTGGCGACTGTCGCAGCAATACCCTGGCGCCGATCAAAGGCAACAGTTTCGCCCTGACGTTGCTCGACGGCCTGTCCAGCCGCGAGGAGATGGTCCTCGCCGCGCTGAGTGCAGCCTTGGGCGATATCCCGCACTTCGGTGGTTCTGCCGGAGACGATAATTACCTGACCCACACTCACGTATATTTCGGCGGCGAATTCCACAGCGGCGCCGCCGTGGTGCTGTTGGTCAATACCTGGCTGGACTTCGAAGTTTTCACCACGCACCACATTTTGCCGCGTGCGGAAAAGCTCGTGGTCACCCGTGCCGACAGCACCATGCGCCGGGTTTACGAGCTTAATGCCGAGCCTGCGGCTGAGGAGTATGCGCAGATCATCGGGGTACCGGTGGCCGAGCTCAATCACCGGATATTTGCTGCGCACCCACTGGCCGTTCGGATCAACGATCAGTACTACGTCAGGGCGATTCAACAGGTCAACCATGACCTGAGCCTGAGTTTTTACTGCGCGGTGGAGAACGGCATTGTGCTCACTGCCATGACCCCAGGTCCGTTGTTGCCCAATCTGCAGGGCCTGTTCGATGGCTTGCAGGATCGCTTGGGTTCGTTGTTGCTGACTATTGGCTGCGACTGTTTTCTGCGGCGCATGGAGCTGGAGGCCGATGGCAGCGTCCAGCAGATTGGCGACTTCCTGCGCGAGCATCGGGTGATAGGTTTCAACACCTACGGAGAACAGTTCAATGGCATGCACATCAACCAGACCTTCACCGGCGTTGCCATCGGACGGAACCGTGCAGCCTCCTTCCCCCGCTGAATTGCTCGAGCACATCGCACAACTGCAACGGGATAATCAAAAGCTGCAGCGGATCAACACGGCCCTGATTGAACGGGTCGAGTCCGGCACCGCGCGTGGCAATGATTCCTATGCGGCCTTTCAGCATTCGGTGGTCCTGGCCGAACAGGTCAGGGAACGCACCGATGCATTGAACCACGCGATGGCCGAACTCAAGGCCAGTAATTACCTGCTGAGCGAGGCCCGCCTGCGTGCTGAAACGGCCCACCAGCACTTGGTGGATGCGATCGAAAGTATTTCCGATGCGTTCGTGCTGTTTGATGAGGACCAGCGCATCGTCCTGTTCAACAGCCGATTCAAAGCGTTCTGGGTCAACAGTCGGGTGCGGATCATCGGTGGTATGCGTTTGGCCGAGGTCAAGCGTCTGATGGCCAGTACCGGGCTGTTTATCGAAGAACCTCGGCACAGCGCTGACGAGCATCTGTTGTATCGTCTGAACGACGGCCGCTGGTTGCAGGTCAGTGAGCGACCTACCCGAGAGGGCGGCCGGGTGATCCTGTTTACCGACATCACCGAAGTCAAAGTCAACGAAACCGTGCGCCGCGAACAGGCCGTCGCGCAGAAGTCGCACCTGCTGCAGAGGGCTGTCGATAACCTGTCTCAGGGGGTGGCGATGGTCAACGCCGATGGGGTTCTGGAACTGTGGAATCGTCGCTTTCTGGAATTGAGCGGGCTGGCTCCGGTCGCCGCGCATCGGCCTTTTGCCGAGGTGATCGCTGACAGCGAGCTGGATCTGCTGACACCGGCCAGCCGTGACGCCAACGGTCGAGTGATCCATGAGCGGGAACAGCGGTTGTTCGACGGGCGGGTCCTTGAAATCCGCACGCATCCATTGCCGACTGGCGGTTTCGTCAACACCTTCACCGACATCACCGAACGCTATCAGCATGCTGAAGCCCTCAGCGAAAGCGAGCGCTGGATTCGCCTGATCACTGACCACGTTCCCGCGCTCATTGCTTACCTGAACGCCGACCTGGTCTATGAGTTCACCAACAAGGTATATGAGGAGTGGTACTGCTGGCCGCGCGGCGTGATGCTCGGACAGAGCCTGCGCGAGGTTCACAGCGAAGAGCATTATCAGCGCCTGGAAACCTATGTTGAACGCGCCCTTGCGGGGGAGAGCGTGACCTTTGAATGCCCAGAGATCAACATCAACAATCAGGAGCGATACATGCTGCGCTCCTACGTGCCCAACCGTTTGGCCAGTGGCGAAGTGGTCGGTATTTTTGTGTTGATCCGGGATATCACCGAGCGCCGCCGTACCGCCGAAGCCCTGCACCAGGCCTACCAGAACCTTGAACTACGCGTTCGCGAACGCACGGCCGAGCTGACCACCCTCAACAGTCAGCTCCTGCGCGAGATCGACGAACGCAGTCGCGTAGAGTTACGCCTGCGTGAAGCCAAGCTCGAAGCCGAACAGGCCAACCTGTCGAAAACCAAGTTTCTGGCCGCCGTCAGCCATGATCTGCTTCAGCCACTCAACGCCGCACGCCTGTTTACCAGTGCCTTGCTGGAGCGACGCGAGCCGGTGGCCAATGCGATTCTGGTGCGTAATGTCAGCAATTCGCTGGAAGACGTGGAAAATTTGCTCTGCACACTGGTAGACATCTCAAAGCTCGATGCCGGTGTAATCAAGGCCGATATCGCACCGTTTGCTCTGAGCGAACTGCTGGACAACCTGGCCGTCGAGTACGCGCAAATTGCCAGCAGCGAGGGCCTGGTTTTAGAGTTCGTGCCCTGCTCGGTGCTTGTACGCAGCGATATTCAATTGCTGGCGCGGATTCTGCGCAACCTGCTGAGCAACGCCATCCGATACACCACCACCGGCCGCGTGGTGCTGGGGTGCCGTCGGCATCGCCAGCGCCTGTCTATCGAGGTATGGGACACGGGCATCGGTATTGCCGAGAACAAGCTGGAGGAGATTTTCCAGGAGTTCAAACGCGGCGATGTGCAACGGCCGAATCAGGATCGCGGGCTCGGGCTCGGGTTGGCGATTGTCGAAAAAATCGCGGGCATACTGGGGCACAAGGTCAGCGTGCGTTCCTGGCCCGGCAAGGGCTCAATGTTCTCCATCGAGGTGCCAGTGACCCTAAGTGCACCCAAGGCGCTCGAGCAGGCGTGCATTACCGAACCGATGATGGAGCGCCTGCGAGGTGCGCGTATCTGGGTATTGGACAACGATGCGGCAATTTGCGCCGGCATGCGCACGTTGCTCGAAAGCTGGGGCTGCCAGGTGGTGACCGCACTCTCTGAGCAGGACCTGGCTCGGCAGGTAGAGAATTACCATGCCGACGCGGACTTGCTGATTGCCGATTACCACCTGGACGATGACAAGAATGGCGTCGATGCGGTGGCAACGATCAACGCTCGACGCGGCTCACCCTTGCCAGCGCTGATGATCACTGCCAACTACAGTAATGAACTTAAGCTGCAAATGCGTGAGCTGGGCCACACCCTGATGCACAAACCGGTGCGGCCGATGAAGCTCAAAACCGCGATCAGCCATCTACTGGGCCGATCGACAGTTTGATCAGCGTCGTAGATAGGCCGCGAAATCGATATCCCCGGCGCTGAGAATCGCCTGGACGCGGTTATGCACGTTGAGTTTGCGCAGGATCGCCGAGACATGGGCCTTGACCGTGGTTTCGGCAATTTCCAGGGTATAGGCGATCTGTTTGTTCGATTCGCCTTTGGTCGTGCGTTCCAGTACCAGCAATTGCTTGCGGGTCAGGGCTTGTAGCAACTCAGGTGGGAAGCTGGGTGTGTTGTTCATGCTGCGCCGGGTGCCGGGCCTCTGTGCTCGAATGATGTCCGAGGGCAGGTAGACATTGCCGTTAAGAATCTGCTCTATCGCTTCGGTCATTTGCGCCCGTGGCGAAGACTTGGTGATAAAGCCCACCGCACCGTAGGTAATGGCTTGCAGCACAATTTGTTTGTCTTGTTCGGCGGACACGATCACCACCGGAATTGTGGGCGCCTCGTTGCGTAGATTGATCAGGCCATTGAGACCGTGCATGCCAGGCATATTCAAATCGAGCAGAATCAGGTCGAGGTCGTCATGGGTCTGGGTCAGTGCCAGCGCGCTGTCCAGATCGGCCGTTTCCATCACTTCGCTGCCCGGAAACCCGTCGCTGATGACATTGGCGATGGCTTCGCGAAATAGAGGGTGATCGTCTGCAATCAGAATTTTATACATAGCCTTTCACCTCGTTATTTTGATTATGGTGTGGCGCGGGGGCGGGCCTGTTGCTCAGGGAAAGGGTTCGGGTTGGGCCAGCTGTACGGGTAAATTGGCCGCCTGCCAGGCATCGAGACCATCGCGGTACCAATAGAGATCGCTGTAGCCCAATGCAGAAGCTCGTTTTACCGCGTTCCAGCTCAGCCAGCAATCGGCGCGGCAATAGAACACCAAAGGCTGATCCTTGCGTCCAGCCGTTGCTTTTTGCAAGTTTCGCGAAAAATAGTCCTGCCATTGCGGGGTGAGTTCGCCGTCGCCGCTGTTGGCCAGCCAATGGCTGCCGGGGAGGTTGGCGTGGGGTTCGTCGTCGATAAACCGACCTTCCAGCCATTGTCTGCGATAGACGTCGATCAGCACCGGTCTGGAAGCTTGCTGCAGTAGTGTCTGCAAGTGTTCAGTGTCGATGATATGAGCACCCTCTACGTGATCGGGAGTAGGGCTGCGATACAACGTGAGGCGATACCCGTCGGCTGAAAACAACGGGGTCTGTGCCTGGGCGACACTTAGACCCAGGCTTAACGTCAAAATAAGCGCCGCCAGGGAAGGGTGGAGTACAGGGCGTAGAACGCACGGCATAGGGTGTTTCCTTTCTTGTTATCGTGGCATTACATGTCACCGAAGGTGCTTTGTGAATGCGACGATAGACAGGTAAACCAGTACTAAAGTACTGGTTTACCTGTATTTGAACGCTGTCGGCTCAGGTTGCCCGACGCAACGCCGCGTGCTGAGGATTGAAGGTCAGCACTGCCAGCAGCGAAAACAGCAGGCACAGACCCACGCATACCCCAAACGCTAGCGGGTTGAAGCGCTCATACAAGGCAAAGCGCACCAGCTCTACCGCATGGGTGAACGGGTTGAGCGCACACAGCCAATACAGCCACTCGCTGGCTTCGCGCATTTTCCACAGTGGGTAAAGGGCCGAGGACAGGAAAAACAGCGGGAATATCACGAAATTCATGACCCCGGCGAAGTTCTCCAATTGGCGGATCGCGTTGGACAGCAGCAGTCCCAGCGCGCTTAGCATCAGCGCCACCAGCAACATCGCCGGCAAGGCCGCCAGCAAGCCCCAGGCGGGGGGGTGCACGCCATAGACCCAGGCGATGGCGAGAAAGGCATAGACCTGGAGCAAGGAAATCAACGATGTGGCGAGCAGCTTGCTGGCCAGCAGAAAGGCGCGCGGCAGAGGGCTGGTCAACAATACGCGCATGCTCCCCATTTCCCTGTCATAGACCATCGACAGCGAACCTTGCATACCATTGAACAGCAGGATCATGCAGGACAGCCCCGGAACGATGTACACCTCATACGGGATGTAGGTGTCATAGGGCTCGATGATCGCGATGCCCAGCGCGGCGCGAAAGCCCGCAGCGAATACCAGCAACCAGAGCAGGGGGCGTACCAGCGCACTGAGAAAGCGCGTGCGTTGCAGAATGAACCGCAGCCATTCGCGCAGAACGATGCCGCTGAAACAGTGCCAGTAAACGCTCATCGATTTGCTCCTGTCGCGGGCGCGGCGTGTAACGAAGGTGCCGTAGTCAGCCGGTGAAACGCGTCGCCAAGGTCGCCGCCATGCTCCGCGCTTACCGCCGCAGCCTGTCCCGACGCTACCAGACGCCCTTGGTGCAAAATCAACAAGTCATCCTCTTCCTGGACCTCATCGAGTAAATGAGTGGTCCAGAGCACGCTGATTCCGTGTTCGCGACACAGGCTACGCACATGGCGATTGAGCGCCAGGCGACTGGCCGGATCGAGGCCGGCGCTGGCTTCATCGAGTAATAGCAGGCGCGGTTCATGCAACAGCGCGCGAGCGATTTCTATCCTGCGGCGGTGACCGCCATTGAGTTCACGGACCCGCTCACCACGCCGTTCAGTCAGCTGTTGGCGGGCCAATTCCTCGTCGATCCGACCGTTCGCCTGACGCCGGGACATCCCGTGTAGTGCGGCGTGGTACCGCAGGTTCTGTTCGACACTCAAGTCCAGATCCAGGGTGCTTTGCTGAAACACCACACCCAACTGGCGCAAGGCCGGGCGCGGGGCCTGACGAAGCGAGCAGCCGCCCACACGGATTTCGCCGCGTTGCAGGTCGTAGAGCCGGGTCAGTAACGCGATCAAGGTCGACTTGCCAGCCCCGTTGGGGCCAAGCAGCGCCGCGAAATGTCCGGGCGCGACACTGAACGCCACATGCCGCAGTGCTTCTCTGGCGCCATAGGCGAAGCTGACATCATCCACTTCAAGGGCATTCATGGGGCGACAACTACGCCCCACGGATAACGGCCGACTTTGATCGACTTGGTCACCTTGAGGCTGTTCACATCAATGACGGATACATCGCCGCTCACGCCATTGGTGGCGAGTAACTGACTCTGGTCTGGCGTAAAGGCCAGCTGCCAGACCCTGCGGCCCACCAGCAAGTAATCGAGAATCTCAAGCGTCTTGGCGTCGACCACGGCTATGTGATTGGCCGGGCCCAGTGCGACGAAGGCATAGCGGCCATCGGCACTGAGCTTGATGCCCACAGGTTGAACCTTATCCGGATGCACGCCCTTGATCTGGAAGGTCAGCGTCTTGAGGATCTTGCGGGTGGACACATCAACCACACTGACCGTGCCGCCGACCTCCGCCGAGGCCCACAGGCGGGAGCCGTCCTTGTTGAATTCGACGAACCGTGGTCGCTGATCCACCAGGGTGCTGTCCTTCAGGGTTTGGGTGCTGGTGTCGATCCAATGCAGCATGTTCGTGGTTTCACTGGTGTTGACCGCCCACTTGCCGTCAGGGCTGACAGCCATGCCTTCAGGTTCGACGCCGACATCGACTTGCGCCAGGACCTTGGAGGTTTCGGTGTCGATGACCGTGACTAAAGCATCGTCTTCGTTGGAGACATACAGCCAGCGATCATTGGGGTGCAGGGCGAATTGCTCAGGGTCTTTGCCGGAGGGCAATTCTTTGATGATCTTGTGCGTGGCGACGTCCATGACTTGCACGCGGTCCGAGTCGCTGGCGCAGATATACAGCAGCTTATTGTCATGGGAAAGCAGTAACCCTCTGGGCCGCAGCCCCACGGGCAGGGTTTGGGTGACCTGCAGGGTCTCCATATCGATCAGGCTCAGGGTGTTGTCCTTTTCGTTGGAGATAAAGGCTGTGGCCGCCAGGCTTTGTCCCATGACAAGGAGCAGGGCGGAGGCAATCAGGGTGCGACGCATGGCGAGGTCCTTTTTTTGGAATTATTAGAGGCAAGTCACTGGAAATGGCAGGTTACTTCGGGCTTGTCGTAGCCCAAGGTGTCGAGTTCGGTGACGGGGTGCAGAAAGCCGTCCTGGGGTGAAGTGCTGACCAGCGCCCGGGGTTGAACAATAGGGATTGGCTGCCGCAGCTGACCGTTCCAGGCGCGATAGCTGAGTTTGCGGCCCTTGAAGCCGTCCAGCGGCAACTGGTCGCTCAGTTCTGCCTGGCGAATGACCATGGGGTCGGTCTGGTGCAGTTTGTTCACTGCGCTGGCGATACTGCGCACGGCCATCCATGCGGCAAAATCCCGATCATTCATCCAGCGCCCGGCGAGGGCTTCGAAGCGTTTTTGCAGCTGCGCTGCACCGTAGGTTTCCACAGACTTGTGCCAGCCTACGGGCGTCAGCCCTTGGGTGCCAGCCACCGGGCGTGGATACCAGGTTTGATAAGGCACGTACTCACCAAAGTCGCCACGCTCATCGGCGACCAGAACCACATCGTATTCGGTGGTCTGGGTGAACAGCGGCATATCGGCCTGTGCGCTGCGGCGCTGGTCGTTGTCAAAGCTCCAGGCTTTCTCGGCGACGATGGTGTGGCCGAACCGTTTGGCGGCGCGGCGCAGGGCGGCTGCATAGGCTTGGTCGTCCGGGGTCTGGCCGACGATCAACAGCCAGCGGTTCCAGCGCCTCACGGTCAGAAACTGGGCCAAGGCGTCGGTCAGCATGGCCCGGCTCGGCAGGGTGTGCAGCACGTTGTTCAGGCACGCAGTGCTGCGCAGGCTGTCATCGGCGCTACCGGCATTAAACAGAAGGCTGTCGGGCAGGGCGGCACTGAGCTGGCGCAGGGTTTCGGCGGGGGCGTTGACGACAAACAGCCGCAGGCCTTGCTGGTGAAGCGCTTGCGCGGCATCGAGCAAGGCTTGCGGGCTGTCGGCGTTGGCGGTTTGCAGGGTGTAGCTGTGATTGAGAAAGCGCCCGGTGCTATTGCTGTCGATGATCGCCAGTTCAGCGCCGCGGAGTCCGGCGTCACGGGGTTCGGGGATAATGTTCGACAGCACCGGGCCTAGGTCTGGGATGAAAGCCAGGTAGCCGATTTGAACCTTCATCTCCTCATTGGCGGCATGGCTTTGGGGCGCCAGCAAGGTCGCTGCGGCGAGGGTTAGCAGATAGATCAATCCGTAACGGACACGCTGACGCATAAGGCACTCCATACAGGTAGTGCCAGCATAGAAACCGATCGGAGGGAGGGGAATATGTAGAAAGTACCAGTCAGCCAGTACCAAGGTAGTAGGTTTGCGGGGTCGCATTGGCTTGGTTGGGCACTACCCCGTCTGGTGCAGGAAATCTTCTGTGTTGCGGGAATGGTTCTCTTGGCCCGCTCATCAAGGCAATCGCCACATGCCCTACTACCAAGGGAGGAGATGGCGGCCACCAAAGCAGCATTCGGTTGCGCTGACTGGGTTCATAAGATGGCGGCATAGCTTTTTTTGCGTGCAATCTCGAGGGCATAACAATGACAACAAAACGCAACGCCTTACTGATAGTGGGTTTGCTGGCTGGCTTGGTCGGCAGCGGCCTTGCTTCGGCGCATGGCGACGTCGTACCACAACCGGTGGCTACCGATGGTTTGACCCCGCTAGGTCCTGAATGGCGCACCGAAAACCCCTATCGCACTTCCAAGGATCATGACCGGGCGCTGGAAATCGGTTCGTCTGCCTATAACCAGAACTGCGCTGCCTGCCATGGCCTGGAAGTCATCTCCGGCGGTATCGCCCCAGACCTTCGCATGCTGGAGCCTGGCGCTGCTGGCGACGAATGGTTCGTAGAGCGGGTGAGAAACGGCGCCGTGCGCGATGGTCGGGTCTATATGCCGAAAATGGCCGACTACCTGAGCCAGGAAGCACTCTGGGCCGTCCGTACCTATCTGGACAGTGTGCACGTCGAGGAGTGACGGCTATGCGTTTTTATGCGCTGTTGTTGAGCGGCTTGCTGTTGTGTTGCCAGGCAGTGCAGGCGCAAGTTCGTAGCTACGACACCATGATCGAATCCGGAGTGCTCAAGGTGGCGGTCTACGAAGACTTCGCGCCTTACAGTTTCCAGGACAATAAAAAGCCACGCGGTGTCGATGTTGACCTCGCCGCTGCATTGGCCAAGGCCTTGGGTGTACGTCTGGAATTGCTCTGGGCGCCACCGGGGGAAAAGCTTGACGACGATTTGCGTGACTCCATTTGGCGCGGTAGCGAATTGCGTCATCAACAACTGGCCGATTTGATGATGCGAGTGCCCTATGACCGGGACTACTCGCTCAAGCGCGACGATCAGGGTGAACTGGCAAACGGTCATGTGGTGATGTTTGGACCCTACCAGACTGAATGTTGGCAGGTCGCTTACGACCGTCGGCGAATGGACGCCGTGCCCAGTGTTGCTGTGTTTCAGGAACACCCTATCGGTGTTGAAGTGGACAGCATCCCTTCGTTCTACCTGACGTCCGTGTTCAACGGCATGCTCAGCGCCAAGACGCATCACTACCCAAGTGTGCAGCAGGCTTTTGTCGCCATGAAGGGCGCCGAGGTCGATGCGGTGATGGGCATGCGCGGGGAAATCGACTGGCAAGTGCACCAGGCCAATGATAAGAACCTGGCTCTGGGGGAAAACGCTTACCCAAATATGGGCCGGCAACGCTGGGAAATCGGCATGGCGGTGCACGAGAGCAATCACCAGATGGCCTATGCCATAGAGGAAGCGCTGGAGGCCCTTATTCGTGACGGCAGTGTGCAAAAAATCTATGCCAGTTACGGTCTGCGTTATGACATTCCGGAGATGTATCAATAAGCGTGACTCTACAAAAACAAGTCATCAGGAGCGATGCGCGATGAACTGGCGAGTGACCTGTTTGCTGGCGGCCTGCCTGCCGATGTGGGTGCTGGCGGCGGGTGCCGACCCGGACACATCGCTGGAGAGGGCGCAGGGCAAGGATCCAGTCACCTCGGTGATGTGGGATTTCTATCACCAGAAAATGCTCAAGGGCGCGCCCTACGTTTTCGACCAGCAGGTGATCCTGCGGGCGCCACCGTTCGCTGAGGATTCGCGTCAGGTGCCTATCGAAATCGATGCCAGGGCCTTCAAAGGCCAAGTGGTGCGCATCCTGGCTTGGGCCGAACTCAATCCGCTGCCACAGATCGTTGACTTCCAGCCGGGGGATCAGATTTTGCCGTGGCTGGCGATTCGTATTCGCATCGAGCAGTCCACACCCCTGCGCGCGGCGGTGCTGACCCGCGATGGCGTATGGCACGTCGGCTCCACCGAGATATCCGCTGCCGGAGGCGGGTGTACGGCACCCAGTGTGGTGCGTACCCAGGCAGGCTGGGAAGAGCATATCGGCGAGGTCTTGGGAGGACGCTATCCCCGCAGTGATTTCAGTCGTTTAAGGCTGCAGATTGCCCATCCGATGGATAACGGAATGGTCAGTGGCATTCCCGAGTTCTACATCAATCACGCTGAATTACGTGACGCCAACAACAAGACCCTGGCGACACTTGAGCTGTTTCCAGCGGTCAGTGAAAACCCGACCCTGGGGTTTGACGTGCAAGGTGCCGGGCAAACCCGGCTGTTGCTGCGCGACAACAGCGGCAACGAATTTAATGCGGTCGTCAATTAACGGCTGCGGGCTGCCGTGCGGAGAGCGCCATGCGTGTGTTGATCTTGTTATGCCTGTGCCTGAGCCTGAGTCAGCCGGCACTGGCCGATCTGGACTATGCTCTGCAGCCTCGACAAATTGCCGAAGGTACCTGGTTGCTGGAGGGCAGCACCGATAATTTTACCAAGGCCAATGGCGGCAATATCGTCAATACAGGCTTCATTGTCACTGACAGCGGGGTGGTGGTGATCGACACGGGGCCGTCGCGACGCTATGGCGAAGCCCTGCGCAAGGCGATTGCCGCCACCACCGACAAACCGGTGATTCAGGTGCTGCTGACCCATCATCACCCTGACCATATGCTGGGTAATCAGGCGTTTGCCGATGTGCCCATCGGCGCGTTGCCAGGGACCATCGAGTTGATGCGCCAGCAGGGCGATGGCTTGGCTGAAAACATGTACCGCATGGTTGGTGACTGGATGCGCGGCACCGAGCTGCGGCTGCCGACCCAGACCCTGGAGAGCGGTACGCTGACGATTGGTGGTCATCCTTTGCGGTTGCTGGCCCTGAGTGGGCACACCGGTTCGGACTTGGCGATTCTCGATGAGAAAACCGGCGTTTTGTTTGCCGGGGATCTGATTTTTTATCAGCGGGCCCTGACCACGCCCAATACACCGGGCCTTGGCGTATGGCTGGCAGATATCGACCAACTGGAGGCTTTGCCGTGGACGGTCATCGTGCCCGGTCATGGCCCATTGGCCGAGGACCATCGACCCTTCGTCCAGATGCGAGACTACCTTGTTTGGCTGGACACACTGATGACGGAAGGTGCTGCCACTGGCGCAGACATGTCCGAGTTGATCCGCAGTCCGATACCTGAGCGCTTTGCCAGTATCAACCTGAGTCGCTACGAATTGATTCGTAGCGTCAGCCACCTGTATCCGCGTTATGAAAAGCACGACATGAAGCGGCTCGACGTCCGTCAATAAACCGCTCTACCTACTAAGGGATTAGAAAACTCCATATTGCGGGCAATTGTTGTCGAGGCGCCTGCCGCGAAGAATCTGCAACAGACCGGGAGGCTCTCCCGAACAAACAAAAAAACCGCAAAGGTAGCCGTCATGACCCAACCCGCACGTCGCCAACCCTTCGCTCTGAGCCTGCTCTTGAGCGCCATGCTGTTGTCAGGTAGCGCCCTGGCAGCCGTGACCGATCAGGATATTCTCAACGATCCCAAGAACCCTGAGCAGGTCGTTACCAACGGTCTTGGCGTTCAGGGCCAGCGCTACAGCCCGCTGGACATCATCAATAGCGACAACGTCAAGGATTTGCGCCCTGTCTGGGCCTTCTCCTTCGGTGGTGAAAAACAACGCGGCCAGGAAGCGCAGCCGCTGATCAAAGACGGCGTGATGTACATGACCGGCTCCTACTCGCGGGTGTTCGCGGTAGATGCTCGCACTGGCAAGAAGCTGTGGCAATACGATGCACGTCTGCCCGATGACATCCGTCCTTGCTGCGACGTGATCAACCGTGGTGTCGCGCTGTATGGCGACTTGGTGTTTTTTGGCACACTCGACGCCAAGCTGGTGGCCTTGAACAAGACCACCGGCAAGGTGGTCTGGAGCAAGGAAGTCGCCGATCACAAGGCCGGTTATTCAATCAGTGCCGCACCGCTGGTGGTCAATGGCAAATTGATTACCGGGGTCGCCGGCGGCGAGTTCGGCGTGGTCGGCAAAATCGAGGCTTACGATCCGAAGAACGGTGACCTGCTCTGGACCCGACCTACCGTGGAAGGTCATATGGGTTATATCTACAAAGACGGCAAGGCCATTGAAACCGGCATTTCCGGCGGCGAGGCGGGCAAGACCTGGCCCGGCGATCTTTGGAAAACCGGTGGCGCGGCGCCTTGGCTGGGCGGCTACTACGACCCGGAAACCAATCAATTGTTCTTCGGTACCGGCAACCCGTCGCCTTGGAACTCGCACCTGCGTCCTGGCGACAACCTGTTCTCTTCCTCGCGTCTGTCGCTCAATCCGGACGACGGCACCATCAAATGGCATTTCCAGAGCACGCCGCATGATGGTTGGGACTATGACGGTGTTAACGAGCTGGTCTCGTTCAACTATCAGGAAAATGGCAAAACCGTTCAGGCCGCGGCCACCGCTGACCGTAACGGCTTTTTCTACGTGCTTAACCGTACCAACGGCAAGTTCATCCGTGGCTTCCCGTTTGTCGACAAAATCACCTGGGCAACCGGCCTGGACGCAAACGGCCGTCCGCTCTATAACGAAGCCAGCCGTCCCGGCGCGCCAGGTGGCGCAACCAAAGGTACTTCAGTATTCGTAGCGCCAGCCTTCCTCGGTGCTAAAAACTGGATGCCTATGGCCTACAGCCAAGACACCAAGCTGTTCTATGTGCCGTCCAACGAGTGGGGCATGGAAATCTGGAACGAAGACATCACCTACAAGAAAGGCGCGGCGTACATCGGTGCAGGCTTTACCATCAAACCGCTTAACGAGGACTACATCGGCGTACTGCGTGCGATCGATCCGGTCACCGGTAAAGAGGTCTGGCGTCATAAGAACTTCGCGCCGCTGTGGGGTGGCGTAATGGCCACCAAGGGTAATCTGGTGTTCACCGGCAACCCTGAAGGCTTCCTTCAGGCGTTCAATGCCAAGACGGGTGAAAAAGTCTGGGAATTCCAGACCGGCTCGGGCGTATTGGGCTCTCCAATTACATGGGAAATGGATGGCGAGCAGTACGTCTCCGTATTGTCCGGTTGGGGCGGCGCGGTTCCATTGTGGGGCGGCGAAGTGGCCAAGCGAATCAAGGATTTCAACCAGGGCGGCATGCTTTGGACCTTCAAGTTGCCGAAGGAGTTAGTGGCCAAGCACTGACTTTAATCAGAGGCAGCTGGTTACTCTGCGAGTGCGAGTGCGCGTGCGCGTGCGCGTGATGCGGTGTGTCTGATCACGCGCCTACGCAGGGTTCCAGCACCCTCT
>ERZ1463034.51-NODE-51-length-39309-cov-56.327406_pt1 | contig 39309 bp, 31 predicted proteins | sample MGYA00564480_ERZ1463034 | MGnify/ENA primary metagenome ERZ1463034 (study PRJEB39244, sample SAMEA3635122) | Helicobacter pylori | study: EMG produced TPA metagenomics assembly of PRJEB11511 data set (Assembly of a 5300-year-old Helicobacter pylori...
CCGGGATGAGACATGCGCGCATCTTCGTGTTGGAAGGGGCACGCAGTGTCATTGACGATGTATGTCTACACAGCCAGCCAGCGCCGTTGGATCATGTAGGACTGTTCCGGTAACCGCGCAGGGTCGTACTGACGTACTCCGCCAAACATGGATGCGGGTCCCGTCCCCTTGAACCAATCCCCACCAAAGCGCACCCTGATGACTTGTTGCATCAACAAGAATAAGGATCAACCCATGTTCGATATCAGCGTTTTCCCGAAAGCCGACGCCGTGCGTAAAGCTGCGCAGCTGAGCCCCGCTGACTATCAGCGGATGTATCAACAGTCAGTGGAACACCCCGACATCTTCTGGGCCGAACAAGCCAAGACGTTTCTCGACTGGTCCAGACCTTGGCAGCAAGTGCAGCACGCGGACCTGAACACTGGCGAGGCCAGCTGGTTCAAGGGCGGCGAATTGAATGTCAGCTACAACTGCATCGATCGTCATCTGAAAGAGCGTGGCGATCAGATCGCGATCATCTGGGAAGGCGACAATCCGGGCGAGTCCGCCGAAATCACCTATAAAAAGCTGCATCACAACGTTGCCCGTCTGGCGAACGTGCTTAAAACTCGCGGAGTGAAAAAAGGTGACCGGGTCTGCATCTATATGCCGATGATCCCCGAGGCCGCCTACGCGATGCTCGCCTGCACCCGAATCGGCGCCGTGCATTCGGTGGTGTTCGGCGGGTTCTCGCCAGACGCGTTGCGTGACCGGATTCTCGATGCCGATTGCCGCACCGTGATCACTGCCGATGAAGGGGTGCGCGGGGGTAAATATGTCGCGCTCAAGAAGAATGTCGACAAAGCACTGCAAAGCTGCCCGAACGTCAGCACCGTACTGGTGGTAGAACGCTCCCAGGGCGACGTGGAATGGGTCGAAGGTCGCGACATTTGGTACCACGACGCCGTGCGTGGCATGAGCGCTGACTGCCCGCCCGAGCCAATGGATGCGGAAGACCCGCTGTTCATCCTCTATACCTCAGGCAGTACCGGCAAGCCCAAAGGCGTGCTACACACCACCGGCGGTTATTTGCTGCAAGCCGCAATGACCTTCAAGCATGTGTTCGACTACCAAGACCAAGAAATTTTCTGGTGCACCGCCGATGTCGGCTGGGTTACCGGTCACAGCTATATCGTCTATGGCCCGCTGGCCAATGGCGCCACCACGCTGATTTTTGAAGGCGTGCCGAACTACCCCGACGCTTCGCGCTTCTGGCAGGTAATCGACAAGCACCAAGTCAACATTTTCTATACCGCACCCACAGCCCTGCGCGCCTTGATGCGTGAAGGACCGGGGCCGCTGCAAAGCACCTCACGCGAGAGCCTGCGCGTGCTCGGCAGCGTCGGCGAGCCAATCAACCCTGAAGCATGGGAGTGGTATTTCCATCAGGTCGGCAAGGAGCGCTGCCCCATTGTCGATACCTGGTGGCAGACCGAAACCGGCGGCATCATGCTGACCCCGTTGATCAGTGCCAGCCACCTCAAACCGGGCTGCGCGACGCGTCCGTTGTTCGGGGTTCAGCCGGTATTGCTGGACGAGCAAGGCAAGGAAATCATCGGTGCGGGCAGCGGCGTTCTGGCGATCAAGGCCAGTTGGCCGGGACAGATTCGTAGCATATACGGCGACCAACAGCGCATGGTCGAGACCTATTTCAAACCTTATCCGGGCTACTACTTCACTGGCGACGGCGCTCGCCGCGACGAGGATGGCGACTACTGGATCACTGGCCGCGTCGACGACGTACTCAACGTGTCTGGACACCGGATCGGCACTGCAGAAGTTGAAAGCGCACTGGTGCTGCACGACAGCATCGCCGAAGCCGCAGTGGTCGGTTACCCCCATGACGTCAAAGGCATGGGGATTTACGCATTCGTCACGCCGATGAAAGGTGTCGAGACAAATGATGCGTTGAAAAAAGAACTGCTGGCCCACGTCGCCCAAGAAATCGGCAGCTTTGCCAAACCGGAATTGATTCAGTGGGCACCCGCCCTGCCGAAAACCCGCTCAGGCAAGATCATGCGCCGGATTTTGCGCAAAATTGCCTGCAATGAACTGGACAGCCTGGGTGATACGTCGACCCTGGCTGACCCGAGTGTGGTCGAAGGCCTGATCGATAAACGCCTGAACCGTTGAACGTGACGGGCGCAGCCCTCCCTGCGCCCGACTCAGATGTTGAGAGCCCATGGAATTCATTCGTAGCCGTATCGAAACCCAAGTCATGAGTCTGACGGGATTGTCTCTGGGTCAATTGGACCTGGAAAACCCTAAAGGTGATCCCGGCCTGTTCGGCCCCGAGGCCATCTGCTGGCAGGTGCATGGCGACTTCAGCAGCATGCTGATCGGCGGCATCAGCGCATTGATGCTGCAAGCCCTGCATCCATTGGCGCTGGCCGGGGTCTGGGATCACTCGACCTTTCGTCAGGACATGCTTGGCCGCCTTCGCAGGACCGGCCAGTTTATTTCAGGGACAACCTTCGGTTCGACCCGCGACGCCAACTGGCTGATAGAAAAGGTGCGCACCATCCACTTGCAAGTGACGGGTACTGCACCCGACGGACGCCCCTATGCGGCCAGTGATCCGGATCTGTTGACGTGGGTGCATGTGGCCGAAGTCAGCAGTTTTCTAGCCGCCCATTTGCGCTATCGCAACCCCGAGTTGTCAGGTGACGCACAGGATGCGTATTACGCAGAAGTTGCCGCCATCGCCGAACGACTCGGCGCGCGTGAGGTGCCACGTTCAAGGCAAGCGATTGCCGACTATCTCGAACGGATGCGCCCGCAGTTGATCTGTGATGAGCGCAGCCGCGAGGTGCTGCGATTATTGCTGAATGCGCCTGCTCCGAGCAGGCTGGCCAAGCCATTCGGTGCCTTAATGATGCAGGCGGGCATCGACCTGTTACCGGTATGGGCCAGCGATTTGTTCGCGATCCATCAGGGTCCGCTGCAACGCGCATTGATCCGCGCCAGCGTCAGACGTAGCGTGCCCCTGTTACGCTGGGCGGTGCGCAATGGCTCAGTTCAGCGCGCCCACCGACGGATGGGGCTATCCTGCTGACCGACCTGAAACACACTCTCGGCCGCCGGTTTCTCGTTGGAACCTGAGCGGCCATGTGTGACACCATGCGTACCATTGTCATAGCCACCGCCACAGCGAATAGGGCCAACTGAATCAGGCCCGACGCAAAATTCAATAATAGTGAGGACCTTTGCCATGCAAGACGTCGTTATCGTTGCCGCCACCCGTACCGCTGTCGGTGCGTTCCAGGGTGCCCTGGCGAATATTTCCGCAGTCGATCTTGGCGCTGCTGTCATTCGCCAACTGTTGTCTCAAACCGGACTGGATGTTGCTGAAGTCGATGAAGTGATCATGGGCCATGTATTGACCGCAGGCGCCGGGCAGAACCCTGCCCGTCAAGCCGCGATCAAGGCGGGGCTGCCTTTCGCGGTACCGGCAATGACCGTGAGCAAGGTCTGTGGCTCAGGCTTGAAGGCCCTGCATCTGGCGGCTCAGGCAATTCGTTGCGGCGACGCGGAAGTGGTCATCGCGGGCGGTCAGGAAAATATGAGCCTGTCCAATTACGTCATGCCCGGTGCACGTACCGGTCTGCGTATGGGCAACAGCACCCTGGTCGACACGATGATCAGCGATGGTTTGTGGGATGCATTCAACGACTATCACATGGGCATCACTGCCGAAAATCTGGTGGAAAAGTACGGCATCACCCGCGAAGCACAAGATGCTTTCGCCGCCGCGTCACAACAGAAAGCTGTGGCCGCCATCGAAGCCGGGCGTTTTGTCGACGAAATCACCCCGATCCTGATCCCGCAGCGCAAAGGCGATCCGCTCTCGTTCGCCACGGACGAACAACCGCGCGCCGGGACGACCGCCGAATCGTTGGCCAAACTCAAGCCAGCGTTCAAGAAAGATGGCTCCGTCACCGCAGGCAACGCTTCGTCGCTGAATGACGGCGCCGCTGCCGTCATCCTGATGAGTGCCGCCAAAGCTGAAAAGCTCGGGCTGCCGGTTCTCGCGCGCATCGCGGCTTACGCCAACGCAGGTGTCGACCCGGCAATCATGGGCATTGGCCCGGTCAGCGCCACTCGTCGTTGCCTGGCCAAGGCGGGCTGGTCGCTGGAGCAACTTGACCTGATCGAAGCCAATGAGGCGTTTGCCGCGCAAGCTTTGTCAGTCAGCAAGGAGCTGGGCTGGGACATGAACAAGGTCAACGTCAACGGCGGCGCCATAGCCCTTGGCCACCCGATTGGTGCATCAGGCTGCCGCATTCTGGTCACGCTGCTGCACGAGATGATCAAGCGCGACGCCAAAAAAGGACTCGCAACCTTGTGCATCGGTGGTGGTCAGGGTGTGGCATTGGCGCTTTCCCGCTGAGTCTGCTGCGCCTGATCTGACGTCATCGCGGGCAAGCATGCTTGCCCGCGATCAATGCCCGCGCTTAACTGTTAAACTGCCGCGCCCATTTCCAACCCAAGGCGCTGTGCATGTCTTCCTTGAATCAGGCGCTAAGCGTCGCCCTCGATAACCGCGAACCACTGCTTGCCGAGTTGCATCAACAAGGCACGGATTGCTATCGGCTATTCCATGGCAGCCAGGAAGGTGCTAGCGGCCTGACCATCGACCGCTATGGCCCGCAATTGCTGGTGCAGAGTTTCCACCACTCTCTGGAACGCGAGGTCCTGCTGGAACTGCACGCGGCCGTCAATACACGTCTGGGGCTCGATACCCTGCTGGTCTACAACGACCGCTCCCAAGGCAACTCGCGAATAGACCGTAACGACGCCGTATACAAAGCCGAAGACGCGGCACTGGTGGATATGATCGGCCACGAGTGGGGCCTGAACTACCGCGTACGCGGGCGCCATGCCGGGCAGGACCCGCTGCTGTTTCTCGACTTGCGTAATACGCGTGGCTGGATAAAACAACACAGCGCCGGCAAGACCATGCTGAACCTGTTTGCGTATACCTGTGGCGTTGGCCTGAGCGCGGCGGCGGGCGGAGCGCGGGAAGTATGCAATCTGGACTTTGCCGAAGGTAATCTGGCGGTGGGTCGCGAAAATGGCGTCCTCAACCCTCAATTGAAAGCCATGAAGTTTGTGCAATCCGATTACTTCCCGGCGATCCGCCAACTGGCAGGCTTGCCCATAGCACCACGCCGCGGAAATAAGTTGCCCGAATATGTGCGCCTCGAGCAACGGCAATACGACCTGGTGTTCCTTGATCCGCCTGCGTGGGCAAAAAGTGCATTCGGCACCGTCGATTTATTGCGAGATTACCAGAGCCTGCTCAAACCGGCGGTATTGACCACGGCCACCGATGGCGTGTTGATCTGCTGCAATAATCTGGCGAAGGTCAGCATGGAGGACTGGCGCGAACAGGTGCTACGCTGTGCCAGCAAGGCCGGGCGCCCGGTACGCGACTGGCAGGTTCTGACGCCGGGCAGCGACTTTCCGTCTCAGGACCAGCAACCGCCGCTCAAAACGCTGATACTGCAACTCTGACGCCCGACGCAAGAAAGGAAACTTCCGACACGCACTTGAGGGTACTTCTGGGGAACCAGATTCGCGTGCCATACTCCAAGGACCTCCGACAGACAGACGACGCCTCACATGCCCAAAGGATTGAAACGCGCTATTTGCGCCTTGCTGACCGTCATCGCGCTTTATAGCTTGCTGGGGTTCTTGATTCTGCCCGGCATCGCATTGCGGATAGTCAATCAACAACTGGCCACCTATTCCACGGTACCGGCAACGCTGGGTCGTCTGGAAATCAACCCCTACACACTGGAAGTCACCCTGTGGGGCCTGAACATCGGCACGCCGGGCCAGGAGCAGGTCGGTTTCGAGCGGTTGTACACCAACCTGCAGATTGACAGCCTGTGGACCGGCGCCCTGCATCTGGCGGCTGTCGAGCTGGACAAACCCAAGTCCGAACTTCTCTTCAGCAAGGACGGCACGCTGAATCTGGCGAAGCTGTTCAAGCTACCGGCCAGCGAGCCGGCCAAGGACGCGCCACCCGGCAAGCCTTTCCCGATGCGGGTAGACCACATCAAATTGGCTGACGGTTATGTCCACTTCCAGGATCTACGCCCCAGCGAACCGATTGAATTCCTTTACGACAAGCTGAGTCTGGAGCTGAAAAATCTCAGCACCCTGCCCGAAGACAATGCCGACATGACCCTGGTTGCAGTAGGTCCTGGCGGCGGTCGAGTCGACTGGGTCGGGCGCGTCAGCCTGGTACCGATTGCCTCCGAAGGTAAGCTAAAAGTCACTGACGGCAAGATGAAAGTCTGGTGGCCCTACGTGCGCGATGCGCTGCCGTTCGTACTGCAAGACGGCATTCTGAACTTCAGCACCGACTACACACTCAGCCTGGCCAGCACAACCGAACTGCAACTGACCAATACCGCCTTGAGCGTTGCGCCCTTCGCGATCAATGCGCCGGACGGTCGGCCACTGGTGCGCCTGGAACGACTGGACGTCACAGAGACCTCTATCGACCTGGCCAAACAGCAGGTGACCGTCGGCAAGATCCGCAGTAATAAACTGGAAACCTGGGCTGCGCGTGAAGCGGATGGCGAACTCGATTGGCAGAAGCTGTTTGCCAGCCAACCGAAAAAACCGGCCTCCGCCGCAGCCATCAAGGCGCCGGCGACCTCAGCCGGTAGCGCCCCCGAAGTCGCCCAACAGCCCATTGCCAGCAAACCCTGGCAGGTGCTGCTGCGTGATGTGCAACTGCGCAACTATCAGATTCACCTGGCTGATCGGGTCCCCAAGGAACCCGTTGCGCTTGAAGTAGGCCCGCTGAACCTCGACGTGCAGAATTTCGACAGCCTCAACAAATCGCCTTTCAGCCTCAAGCTTGATACCGGGCTGGGCAAACAAGGGCATATCACTGCCATGGGCGACGTCAATCTGAGCCCGGTCAGCGCCAAATTGCAGGTCACCACCAAAGACATTGACCTGCGTGTCGCGCAGTCTTATATCAGCCCGTTCATCCGCCTTGAACTGCGTAGCGGCATGCTCGGCAGCGAGCTGGCAGTCAATCTCAAGAGCACCGCGCCGCTGATCTTCAGCGTCACCGGCAAGGCCCAAATCGACCAATTGCACACCCTCGACACCCTCAAGCAGCGCGACTTTCTCAAGTGGCAGCAGGTGGTGCTTGAAGGACTGGATTATCAACACGGCGACAGCCTGACGATCGCCAAGGTCAATCTGCTACAACCGTATGCGCGTTTCATAATCAACGATGACCGCACCACCAACATTGATGATCTGTTGATCCCACAGCCAGCCGACAGCGGCAAACCCGCGACTAAACCAGCCGCAGGCAAGGTCTCTGCAAGCGGCGAAAAACCGATGGGGATTCGCATCGGGGAAGTGAATATCAACGACGGCTCCGCGAACTTCGCCGATCTCAGTCTCACACCCAACTTTGCCACCGCCATTCAGCAGCTCAACGGCAAAATCGGCACGCTGGACAACCGTCAGCCGAAGCCTGCGACGGTCAATATCAATGGCAAGGTTGATCGCTATGCGCCGGTGACCATCAAAGGCAGCCTCAACCCCTTCGACCCCTTGGCCAGTCTCGACATCGCGACCAGTTTCAAGCGCGTAGAACTGACCACACTGACGCCGTACTCAGGTAAATTCGCTGGCTACCGCATCCGCAAAGGTCGCCTGAATCTCGACCTGCATTACATGATCACCAAAGGCCAGCTCAAGGCCGAAAACAAAATGGTGGTCGAACAGCTACAGCTGGGTGAGAAGGTCGAGAGCGCCAGTGCGGTCGATTTGCCGATTCGCCTGGCCATTGCCTTGCTGAAGGACTCAGATGGCAAGATTTCCATCGAGCTGCCTATTTCCGGCGACTTGAACAATCCCCAGTTCAGCGTAATGCCAATCATTTGGCAGACGTTGCGCAATTTGGTAGTGCGCGCAGCTGAAGCACCCTTCAAGTTCATCGGGGGTTTAATCAGTGGCGGCGAGTCTCAAGACCTCGGCAGCATTGCGTTCACCCCCGGATCGAGTGACTTGACCAGCGACGCACAATCCGCCCTGAACAAGCTCTCCGCCGCACTCAAGAAGCGCCCGACGTTACATCTCGAGATCGAAGGCACCAGCTCGGTCAGCAGCGATGGCCCGCTGATCGCTGCTCAACGTCTGGAGCGCGAATACCAGAGCACGTACTACAAGATTCTTCAGCGTCGCGGTGACAAAGTTCCGGCTCAAGCCTCACTGTTGCAAGTGCCCGAAAACGAAAAACCACCCATGCTCGAAGGTATTTATCGCACCCTGCTCAAGCAACAACCGCCCGCCGAGTGGACCGGTCTGGGTAAGGAAGAGCGCGCCGCGAAAATGCGCGTGGACGTGATCAAATCCTGGAGCACCAACACTGCATTGCTCCGCCAGTTGGGCCAGGCGCGCGCCGGCAGCATCAAGGATTATCTGGTCGATAAAGGCAAACTGGCTGATGATCGGGTCTATTTCATCGACACCAGCCTCGGAGAGGCTCAACCCGATGGCCGTGTCGTTACTCAGCTGCATCTGGACAGCGAATAATCCATGCGAACAGCCGGTTTAGTGCTTTTGGTAGTCGCTTGTCTCGCAGGCCAGGCACAAGCAGATACCTTGCGTTGCGGCAGTCAGTTGATCAGCGTGGGTGATCGGGAGTTTGAGGTACTGCAGAAATGCGGTGAACCTATTGCCCGAAATATCATTGGCTATAAGCGCAGCGTGAATAGACGCGAAGAAGTCCAGATTGATGAGTGGATCTACGGGCCCAATAGCGGAATGTATCAATACTTGCGTTTCGAAGGCGGCCGGCTACTGCGCATAGACAGTAAGCGCGGTAGCTGACGGCCGCGCCGGGGCTTATCCTTCAATTCCCCCATCCCCACAATAGAACAGGCCCCGGCGCGAACGCAGGGGCCTGTAATGACCACATCCTTATGGTCTTTCGCATGAACCTTTAACGAACCAGCCGATACCGTCCAACGTTATCAGCGCGCTCCTTATCAATGATCATCGCGAGAGAGTGAAACGTTACTCGGATTTCAGGCCATCAGCCGAAACGGCTTGAACGCCTTTGATTTTTTTGGCGATGTCGACAGCCAGTTTTTTCTGAGCGGAGGTCAATGTGACGGTCGATGACAGGGAAACCACGCCTTTGTTGGTCTCTACCTTGATGTCAGTACCAGGAATGCCTTTTTCAGTGACCAGATCGGCCTTAACTTTGGTGGTGATCCAGGTATCAGAGGTTGCCTCTGTAGCTTTGGTCATTTCGCCAGCAGCAACAACCATCGGTGCTTGAGTGGTTTGTTGAGCAAATGCCGCGTTGACCATGGTAAAGGTCAGTGCAGTGGCAGCAGCAGCGGCAATAGCGAACTTATTCATATTCATACGAGTCACTCCTGTTTTTCTAAAATCTGCTCCAGCATCACTGGCGGCAGGGTTACAGGGTATATCGCAAGCGCTGTGCCAACCTCTGATTGAATATAATTACGTTATAAAACAATAGGTTATCTTATGCTCGAAAATTGGCTGTCGTGCAGATTGCACGTTCATCACCCTGCACTGCATGCAAGATGCATGTAGTGCAGGGCGAAAGGATTGGCTACCTATATAAGCTAAGCGCTTAAAAGCGCTCATAAAAAAAGGACCCCGAAGGGTCCTTTTTTCAGCGTATGGCAATCAGGCTAATTACACGCCCGATGCTTTTGCTGCTGCAACGTCTTTGATCGACAGTTTGATGCGGCCGCGGTTGTCCACGTCCAGCACCAGAACTTCAACTTCCTGACCTTCTTGCAAGATGTCAGTCACTTTCTCAACGCGAGCATCGCTCAACATGGAAATGTGAACCAGGCCGTCTTTGCCAGGCAGGATGTTAACGAATGCGCCGAAGTCGACAATACGCTCAACCTTACCGATGTAGATCTTGCCGATCTCGGCTTCAGCGGTGATGCCCAGAACGCGCTGACGTGCTGCTTCAGCCGCTTCCTTGGTTTCGCCAAAGATCTTGATGGTGCCGTCGTCTTCGATGTCGATCGAAGCCTTGGTCTCTTCACAGATCGCACGGATCGTCGCGCCGCCTTTACCGATGACATCACGGATTTTGTCGGTGTCGATTTTCATCGCGATCATGGTCGGAGCATTTTCCGACAGTTCGGTACGCGACTGACCAATGATCTTGTTCATCTGACCGAGGATGTTCAGGCGAGCTTCCAGGGCTTGGCCCAGAGCGATCTCCATGATTTCTTCGGTGATGCCTTTGATCTTGATGTCCATCTGCAGCGCGGTAACACCTTTGGCGGTACCGGCTACTTTGAAGTCCATGTCGCCCAAGTGATCTTCGTCACCCAGGATGTCGGTCAGGATGGCGAACTTCTCGCCTTCTTTAACCAGACCCATGGCAATACCGGCTACGGGTGCCTTCATCGGCACACCAGCGTCCATCAATGCCAGGGAAGCACCGCAGACCGAAGCCATGGAGCTGGAACCGTTGGACTCGGTGATTTCCGATACCACACGAATGGTGTACGGGAACACGTCAGCAGCAGGCAGCATGGCTTGTATGCTGCGACGAGCCAGACGGCCGTGACCGATTTCGCGACGACCAGCACCGCCCATACGACCACACTCGCCCACCGAGAACGGAGGGAAGTTGTAGTGCAGCATGAACGGGTCTTTGCGCTCGCCTTCGAGGGTATCGAGCAACTGTGCATCACGTGCGGTACCCAGAGTCGCTACAACCAGAGCCTGGGTTTCGCCACGGGTGAACAATGCCGAACCGTGAGTCTTCGGCAGAACGCCGACTTCGATGTTCAGCGGACGTACAGTGCGGGTATCACGACCATCGATACGCGGCTTGCCGTTAACGATGTTCTCGCGCACGGTGCGGTATTCGATTTCGCCGAAAGCAGCTTTGACTTCGCTGGAAGTCGGTTGACCTTCTTCGCCGGAAAGCTTGGCAACGATCTGGTCACGCAACTCACCCAGACGGGCATAACGCTCGTGCTTGACGGTGATGGTGTAAGCCTGGGAAATCGCATCGCCGAACTCAGCGCGAATCGCGCTCAGCAGTGCGGTGTTTTCTGGTTGTGCTTTCCAGTCCCACGTCGGCTTGGCAGCTTCGGCAGCCAGTTCTTTGATGGCCTGGATAACAACCTGGAATTCGTCATGGGCGAACAGTACAGCGCCCAGCATCTGGTCTTCGGTCAGCTCTTTAGCTTCCGATTCAACCATCAATACCGCTTCCGAGGTACCGGCTACAACCATGTCCAGGCTCGAAGCCTTGAGTTGTTCGTAGTTCGGGTTCAGCAGGTAGCCGGTGCTTTCGTGGAAAGCAACGCGCGCAGCACCGATAGGGCCGTCGAAAGGAATACCGGAGATCGCCAGTGCAGCCGAGGTGCCGATCATGGCAGCGACGTCTGGATCAGTCTTTTTGCTGGTGGACAAAACGGTGCAGACAACCTGCACTTCGTTCATGAAACCTTCTGGAAACAACGGACGGATCGGACGGTCGATCAGACGCGAAGTCAGGGTTTCTTTCTCGGAAGGACGGCCTTCACGCTTGAAGAAACCGCCGGGAATTTTGCCCGCAGCGTAGGTTTTTTCCTGGTAGTGAACGGAAAGTGGGAAGAAGCCTTTGCCTGCGTCAGCGTGCTTGGCACCGACCACAGTCACTAACACGCTGACGTCGTCGTCAACGGTGACCAATACTGCGCCGGAAGCTTGACGGGCGATACGGCCTGTCTCGAGGGTGACGGTCGATTGACCGAATTGGAATTTCTTGATGACCGGGTTCACGGTTTCCTACCTTCTTTGTGGCTCTTGGGGAACTGGTTTCTTGCGAATTCTTGGGCAGTGACAGGGATCGGACCCATCGACCGTCCAGATAAAACTTGAGGCTGGGAGCCTGCCACGACCCATCAGGTAAACCCGATGAGCCGTGACAAACAACCAACCTCTAGCAACGTCGTTATTAGCGACGCAGACCCAGACGAGCGATCAGGGCGCTGTAACGGCTAACGTCCTTACCTTTAAGGTAATCCAGCAGCTTGCGACGCTGGTTTACCATACGGATCAGACCACGACGTGAGTGGTGATCTTTACCGTTGGCCTTGAAGTGGCCTTGCAGTTTGTTGATGTTAGTGGTCAGCAGTGCAACTTGCACTTCTGGCGAACCAGTATCACCAACAGCTTGCTGGTAGTCGGCTACGATCTGAGCTTTTTCTTCTACGCTGAGTGCCATGTGGGCAATCCTTTATTCGAGAAACCGCTCCAGAGAGACAGTTTCAATGGGCCGAGGACAAATCCTCGTATTTTTAAATGAGATGTGACCGTGCCCATTGACAGCCACCCTCGTCCGGTCATTCTGACCGAATCAATCGACGCGGCGCGATCCGCCCGTCTTCACTCACTTCACCGATTCCGATGAAGCGACCTTCATGATCTTGCACGCGAACCATGCCAAATTGTGGCGCGTCCGGTGCTCTTACGGGCTGACCATGCAGCCAGTAAAACGAACTGTGTTCCGAGAACTGCAGCAGCGGCCAATCCAGCAAACCGCTGTCCGAAGGCATCAGGAAGCGATCAACCGCTTCGTTACCACCCTCGGCGTGTACCTGCTCCAACTCTTCCAGCGTAACCGTCTGAGCCAGGCTGAACGGTCCGGCCTGCGTACGACGCAACTCTGCGACATAGGCGCCACACCCAAGCTTTTCACCGATATCTTCCACGAGGGTACGGATATAGGTGCCTTTGGTGCAGTCCACTGCAAGACGTGCAGTATCGACGTCGCATTCCAGCAATTCCAGGCGCGTGATAGTAACAGAACGCGGTTCGCGCTCCACCACTTCCCCTGCTCGGGCCAGCTTGTACAGGGGTTGACCATCGCGCTTGAGCGCTGAGTACATCGGCGGTATCTGACTGATTTCACCGCGAAAAAACGGTAAAACCGCTTCGATATCGGCACGACCAACGGTCACGGGACGAATTTGTAAAACATCACCTTCAGCGTCTGCCGTGGTGGTGGTTTTACCCAATTGCATCTTGGTTTCGTACGCTTTGTCCGAATCAAGCAAGTATTGGGAAAACTTTGTCGCTTCGCCAAAACACAACGGTAATACGCCCGTCGCGAGCGGATCGAGGCTGCCGGTATGCCCGGCCTTTTCCGCATTGAGCAACCAACGCACTTTCTGCAAGGCTGCGTTGGACGTGAAGCCCAGCGGTTTGTCGAGCAGGATGATCCCGCTGACGTTACGGCGTATACGTTTGACCTGCGCCACCCGCATTACTCCTTGTTGCTTTCTGGCTTGTCGCTTTCTGCCAGGGAGTTTTCCTGGGTAGCGTCTTCTGCCTGCACATTTTCCGGGTGATGGCCATCTTCAGCCACAGCACGTTCGATCAATGCAGAAAGATGAGCGCCACGCACGACGCTTTCGTCGTAATGGAAATGCAACTGTGGAACGCTGCGCAATTTCATCTCGCGAGCCAGTTGCATGCGCAGAAAACCTGCCGCAGCGTTGAGAACCTTGATGGTCTGGGCTATTTCTTCAGCACTGTCCTGACCCATCACGGTCATGAAAATCTTCGCATGACCAACGTCACGGCTGACATCGACAGCCGTGATGGTGACCAGGCCGACGCGCGGGTCTTTGATTTCGCGGCGGATCAGCTGTGCCAGCTCGCGCTGCATCTGATCGCCAATGCGTTGGGTACGGCTATATTCTTTTGCCATGTCTACTACCTGTCACTGACCCGGGGCGAAACCCGTACGGTCTGAAAGCGGCAAACGCCCGGCCTGACAAAATGTCGGACCGGGCGTTGCGTTTAGAGCCCATGACGGATCGCAGTGCATTTGCATGCGACGACCCGTCATGGCTCTTACAACTCGCGACTTAGAGGCTGCGAGCCACTTGGACTTTCTCGAACACTTCGATCTTGTCACCGGCTTTGACGTCGTTGTAGCTCTTGACGCCGATACCGCATTCCATGCCGGCACGCACTTCGGACATGTCGTCCTTGAAGCGGCGCAGGGACTCGAGTTCGCCTTCGAAAATAACGATGTCTTCGCGCAGTACACGGATCGGACGGTTGCGGTGAACCACACCTTCCAGAACCATACAGCCAGCAATCGCACCAAACTTCGGCGAACGGAATACGTCACGGACTTCGGCGATACCCAGGATGTTCTCCCGAACGTCGCTGCCAAGCATACCGGTAAGGGCTTTCTTGACGTCTTCGATGATGTCGTAGATCACGTTGTAGTAACGCATATCCAGACCTTCCTGCTCGACAATCCTGCGAGCGCCAGCATCGGCACGCACGTTGAAGCCGAACAGTACAGCGTTGGAAGCCAGTGCCAAGTTAGCGTCGCTTTCGGTGATACCACCGACACCGCCGCCGACTACGCGCACTTGCACTTCGTCGTTACCCAGACCGCCAAGGGCGCCCTGCAGAGCTTCCAACGAACCACGAACGTCAGATTTGAGGACGATATTAAGCGTCTTCTTCTCTTCCTGGCCCATGTTCTCGAAGATGTTTTCAAGCTTGCCGGCATGAGCGCGAGCCAGTTTGACTTCGCGGAACTTGCCTTGACGGAACAGAGCGACTTCGCGCGCTTTCTTCTCGTCAGTCAGTACGCTCAGCTCGTCGCCAGCGTCCGGTGTGCCATCAAGACCCAGGATTTCGACCGGAATCGAAGGACCTGCTTCTTTAACTGGCTTGCCGTTCTCGTCGAGCATGGCGCGGATACGGCCGAAGTTCGAGCCAACCAATACCATGTCGCCTTGACGCAGCGTACCGTCTTGAACCAGAACGGTTGCAACCGGACCACGACCTTTGTCGAGACGCGATTCAACCACGACACCACGACCAGGAGCGGACGGGGTCGCTTTCAGTTCCAGTACTTCGGCTTGCAACAGGACCGCTTCGAGCAGTTCGTCAACGCCAGTACCTACTTTCGCAGAGACGAGTACGAACGGAGTCTCGCCGCCCCACTCTTCGGAAGTAACACCTTGGACAGACAATTCGCTTCTGATGCGATCGAGATCAGCACCTGGCTTGTCGATTTTGTTCACTGCTACGACCAGCGGAACACCGGCGGCCTTGGCATGCTGAACAGCTTCAATGGTCTGCGGCATCACGCCGTCGTCCGCAGCAACAACCAGAATCACGATGTCGGTCGCCTTGGCACCACGAGCACGCATTGCGGTAAACGCAGCGTGGCCTGGGGTGTCGAGGAAGGTGACCATGCCACGATCAGTTTCAACGTGGTACGCACCGATGTGCTGGGTGATGCCGCCGGCTTCGCCAGCTGCAACCTTGGCACGACGAATATAGTCGAGCAGCGAGGTTTTACCGTGGTCAACGTGGCCCATTACGGTCACAACCGGTGCACGGGCGAACGTCTCACCTTCGAACTTCAGCGATTCGGCCAGAGAATCTTCCAGGGCGTTGTCGCTGACCAGTTTGACCTTGTGGCCCAACTCTTCGGCGATCAACTGGGCAGTTTCCTGATCCAGTACCTGATTGATGGTCACCGGGGTGCCCATCTTGAACATGAACTTGATCACTTCAGCCGCTTTGACCGACATCTGTGCGGACAACTCGCCGACAGTGATGGTCTCGCCGATGGCAACGTCGCGAATGACCGGCCCGGTAGGGCTCTGGAAACCGTGAGCGTTACGCTTTTTCAGCTTGGCCTTGCCGCGACCACCACGACGGAAGCTGTCGCTTTCTTCGTCGGTAGTACGAGGTGCAACACGTGGCGCTGGTGCTTTCTCTTTAACGGAAGCACGGTGCGGAGCGTTCTTGCGATCGCCATCACCACCACCGCCGCTACGACGATTGTTGTCATCGCTGCGCGGTTTGTCCGGGCGACGCTGTTCGTCTTTCTTGCGGGCATCGGCAGCCGGTGCAGCAGCCGAAACCGGTGCTTGACGCACAGGTTCGGCAACAGCAACAGGCGCGGCAACAGCTTCAGTACCGTTCGATTGCGCAGGAGCAGGCTGGCTACGCGCTTGTTCTTCGGCGCGACGCTTGGATTCTTCTTCAGCCTTTTGACGTGCAGCATTTTCTACCGCACGACGTTCGTCCACTTCGCGTTTACGCTCGGCTTCGATTTCTTCCGGGCTGCGCTGTACGAAAACTTTCTTCTTGCGCACTTCAACGCTGATGCTTTTGCTGCCAGCAACGCGAAGTGTGCTTGTGGTTTTGCGCTGCAAAGTGATCTTGCGCGGCTCTTCCACTTTGGCCTTGTGACCGCTTTTCAAATGCGTCAACAGGGCTTGTTTCTCTATGTCGGTCACAACTTGTTCGGCGGCGGTGTGCGGCAAACCTGCCTCACGCATCTGCTGTAACAGGCGCTCTACCGGTGTGTCGACCACTGTGGCCAGTTCTTTCACCGTGACTTGCGTCATGCACTTCTCTCCTCAGGCCGCGCCTACTTACTCGAACCAATGGGCTCGGGCGGCCATGATCAACTTGCCGGCACGAATATCGTCAATGCCGTCGATGTCGAGCAGGTCGTCAATAGACTGCTCGGCCAGGTCTTCGCGGGTAACTACGCCGCGCACCGCCAGTTCCATCGCCAAATCCTTGTCCATACCCTCAAGCGAGAGCAGGTCTTCGGCCGGATGGGCGTCTGCCAGCTTTTCCTCAGTAGCGATGGCTTTAGTCAACAAACGATCTTTGGCCCGAGCGCGAAGCTCGTTGACGGTATCTTCGTCAAAGCCATCGATGTTGAGCATTTCTTCCAACGGTACGTAGGCAATCTCTTCCAGACTGGTGAAGCCTTCATCAACCAGTACCTGTGCCAGATCTTCGTCGACTTCCAACTCGTCGATGAAGTTGCGCAGGATGTCACCGGTTTCTGCTTGCTGCTTAGCCTGGATGTCCGATTCGGTCATCACGTTCAGGGTCCAGCCAGTCAATTGGCTGGCCAGACGCACGTTCTGACCACCGCGACCAATGGCCTGAGCCAGATTGTCTGCGCCAACGGCGATGTCCATTGCATGGGCATCTTCATCAACGATAATTGCCGCCACTTCAGCCGGTGACATGGCGTTGATGACGAACTGGGCCGGGTTATCGTCCCACAGCACGATGTCCACACGCTCGCCGCCCAACTCGCCGGAAACAGCTTGAACGCGCGAACCACGCATACCAATACAAGCGCCTTGCGGATCGATTCGTTTGTCCTTGGAGCGAACAGCGATTTTTGCACGCGAACCCGGGTCACGGGAGGCAGCCATCACCTCGATGAGACCTTCGGAGATTTCCGGCACTTCAATCCGAAACAGCTCAATCAGCATCTCTGGCGCAGTACGCGACAGGATCAGCTGAGGGCCACGGTTCTCGGTGCGGATTTCTTTAAGCAGTGCACGAACGCGGACACCCACGCGGAAAGTTTCCCGCGAAATAATGTCTTCACGCGCCAGCAACGCTTCGGCATTGTTACCCAGGTCGACGATGACATTGTCACGCGTAACCTTTTTAACAGTGCCAGAAATAATTTCGCCAAGACGCTCACGATAAGCATCAACGACTTGAGCACGCTCGGCTTCGCGGACTTTTTGCACGATGACTTGCTTGGCAGTCTGTGCAGCGATCCGACCGAATTCGATAGAGTCGATTTTAATTTCGACAACATCACCGGCTACGGCACCAGGCTGTTTTTCCTGGGCCTGATCGACAGCCAGTTCGTGTGCTGGATCGTCCAGATCTTCGTCTTCGACCACTGTCCAGCGACGGAAAGTCTCGTAGTTACCGGTCTGGCGATTAATCTCCACACGCAGCTCAACTTCATCTTCGAAACGCTTTTTGGTAGCAGTGGCAAGAGCCAGCTCCAGCGCTTCGAAAATCACACCTGCCGGTACGCCCTTTTCATTGGACACCGACTCAACAACCAGCAGTACTTCTTTGCTCATCGTACGCCTCGCCTTTCGCAAGCCATTGGATCCGCGGGATCCGCGTCTCAGTCAAACTTGGGGATAATGTTGGCTTTGTCGATCAAGTCGATCGGCAACAAGTATTCGTGGTCTTCTACCTGCACCACGATGTCTTGCTCCTCCACCCCGCGGAGAAGGCCCTGAAAGTTGCGACGACCATCGAAGGGCGAACGCAGCTTTATCTTCACTTGTTCGCCGGCGTGCAAAGCAAACTGCTCAAGCGTGAACAGTGGGCGCTCCATGCCAGGAGAAGAGACTTCAAGGGTGTATTCAACGGCGATTGGATCTTCGACGTCCAGAACACCGCTGATCTGACGGCTGACTATGGCGCAGTCATCCACCAAAACGCCGCCTTCTTTATCAATATAAATACGCAACAGTGAATGGCGACCTTGAGCCGAAAACTCAATTCCCCAGCATTCATAGCCAAGGGCCACGACCACCGGGGCCACCAAGGCCTGCAACTGTTCTAGCTTGCTCGACACCTGAACCCCCTCGTGCATGCAATGCAAATAAAAAATGGGCGAAACGCCCATCCCTGAAAACGCCGTTGAATAGCGGCGCTATGACTGTCCAGCTAACAAAAAGCCCCTAAAAAGGGGCTCCGCTAAAACTGGTTGCGGGGGCTGGATTTGAACCAACGACCTTCGGGTTATGAGCCCGACGAGCTACCAGACTGCTCCACCCCGCGACAAAGCTGGGGCGGAAGTATACGACCGATCCCTCGCAGGGTCAATCGAACCTCCACCGACAAGAAAGCCCGCTACTGCGGGCTATCTTGATAATTGGTACCGAGAAGGGGACTCGAACCCCTACACCCTATGGGCACAACCACCTCAAGGTTGCGTGTCTACCAATTCCACCACCTCGGCAATACAACTCTTTAGCGGTTCAACATCAACCGCCCGATCCGGTGTTACTTTTGCTGTGGCGCTTGAGGTACGTCAGCAGGTTTAGCCGCTGGCTTTTGCGCTTCGAGCACCGGCACATCTTCTGTAGCCGGCTTTTTCTGCGGTACTTCCAATACTGCTGGATCAGGCAAACCTACTTGAGTCAGCTGATGAGCTTTCTCTTTAGCAAAGTAACCTAACCCTAAGCTGGTTATGAAGAAACCGGCGGCAAGTATAGCAGTAAACTTACTAAGAAAGGTAGAGGAACCTTGGCTTCCGAACACAGTATTTGAAGCACCTGCACCGAAAGACGCACCAGCGTCCGCACCCTTGCCCTGCTGCAGCAATACCAGAGCGACAACGCCCAGCGCACCCAACAGATGAAAAACGACTACGACTGTTTCCAGCATTTTTTCAGTTTCCCGCGGCGCGACAAATCGCACCGAACTCATCTGCATTCAGGGACGCTCCACCAATGAGCCCCCCATCGATATCCGGCATGCCGAACAGTTCAGCCGCATTGGCCGCCTTCACGCTGCCGCCATAAAGAAGCCGCACACCTTGTGCAACCTCAGCATTCTCTGCCGCCAACTGCGCACGAATGGCTGCGTGCACTTCCTGCGCCTGTTGGGGCGATGCAGTCAGTCCGGTACCAATGGCCCAGACAGGCTCGTAAGCAATGACTGCATTTACAAAAGCACCGACGCCCAGCTCTTCGATGATGCTGCCAAGCTGACGCGCGACAACTTCAAACGTCTTACCCGCTTCGCGCTGCTCCAGGGTCTCCCCTACGCACAACACCGGCGTCAAACCACACGCCTGAGCTGCCGCGAACTTGCGATTAAGGACATCGTCGCGCTCGCCCATGATCTGACGACGCTCAGAGTGCCCTACCAGGACCAGGGTACAGCCCGCATCAGCCAGCTGACTCGGCGAAGTCTCACCGGTCAACGCACCCTGCACTGGCTCTACCGCAGAATTCTGCGCACCTACGGCGACCGACTTGCCATCAAGGCCGTCAATCACCTGATTGATGTACAAACAAGGCGGAAACACCGCTACATCAACACCGCTCGGCAAGGCCTGATTACGAAGGCCATTGATCAGCTCAGCGACGCTGGCGCGGGTACCGTGCATCTTCCAGTTACCAGCTACCATTAGGCGACGCATGCTGTACCTCGTCGGTCAAAGTGGGCGCAGATGTTACCCAACCGCATCAACACTGGCAAGCCGAAATCAGGCGCAAACTTCAGTTACCAGTTTTGCCAGCTCATCGGCGTAACCGCGAACCAGGATTTCGTCGTCACCTTCGACCATGACACGGACCAATGGCTCAGTGCCAGATTTGCGTAACAGCACGCGCCCACGGCCACCCATAGCCACAGTAACGCGCTCGCAAGCCTCTTTCACGGCAGGATGCTGGACCGGATCCACACCGCCTGCGAAGCGCACATTAAGCAGTACCTGAGGACACTTGCGCAGCGCTTGTCGCGCCAACGCCAGGCTTTCGTCGCGACGACGTAGTGCTAGCAGAACCTGCAGCGCAGCAATGATAGCGTCACCGGTCGTGGTGTGCTGGAAGCAGATAATGTGACCGGAGTTCTCACCACCGATCTGCCAGTTACGCTCAAGCAACTCCGCAACTACATAACGGTCACCAACGCCCGCACGCACGAACGGAATCTTTAAGTCCGCAAATGCCAGCTCAAGCCCGAGATTACTCATCAGCGTGCCAACGACACCGCCTTGCAGCTTGCCTCGTTCATGCAAATCACGCGCAATAATGAACAAAAGATCATCACCATCGACGATTGCACCCGTGTGATCGACCATCAGCACCCGGTCGCCATCGCCATCGAAGGCGATACCCAGATCGGCATGCCCTGCCAGCACAGCAGCCTGCAAGTTGCCCATATGGGTCGACCCGCAGTCATCATTGATGTTCAAGCCGTTAGGCTCAGCCGACAAAACTGTCACCTGAGCGCCCAACTCACGAAAAACGTTGGGTGCGACTTTGTAAGTGGCCCCGTGAGCGCAATCGATGACCAGCTTTAAACCTGCAAAATCGGTACTGCTCGGAACACTGCTTTTACAGAATTCGATATAACGCCCGGCGGCATCATTGATACGCGAAACCTTGCCCAGCTTATCGGACTCAACCACCGTCATCGGCGCATCAAGCAGCTCTTCGATCATCATTTCCACTTCGTCAGGCAATTTGGTGCCCTGACCAGAGAAGAATTTGATGCCGTTGTCATGATGAGGATTGTGCGACGCACTGATCACAATGCCAGCTTCGGCATGAAAGGTGCGGGTCAGATAGGCGATGGCCGGAGTAGGCATCGGCCCCAGCAGCATGACGTCAGCGCCAGCAGCCGAGAGACCGGCCTCCAGCGCCGACTCGAACATGTAGCCAGAAATGCGCGTGTCTTTACCGACAAGAACCCGGCAAGCACCCAAGCGACGGAACGCCATCCCTGCGGCCCAGCCAAGCTTGAGCATAAAATCCGGAGTAATCGGAAATTGACCGACCCGGCCACGAATGCCGTCGGTACCGAAATATTTTCTAGTCATGGATGCTCCCTCATTCTTATTCAGCCGATTCGACTGCAGCGATCATTCGCACCACGTCGACGGTTTCGGCCACATCGTGCACACGTAAAATGCGTGCACCCTTGATCATGGCCATGGCGGCCAACGCCAGACCACCAGAAAGCCTCTCAGCAACCGGACGCCCAAGCACCTGACCAATCATGCTCTTGCGCGACACACCTACCAATAACGGCCTGCCGAGCGCATGCAAGGCTTCCATATGCTTGAACAGGCTCAGGTTGTGCTGAAGGTTTTTAGCAAAGCCAAATCCCGGATCCAGAATAATCCGCTCACGCGGTATGCCGACTGCCGCGCACTGCTCCATCCGCTCGAGCAAAAACGCGGACACCTCCCCCACAAGATCCTCATACTGCGGATTATCCTGCATATCGCCCGGCTCGCCGCGCATATGCATCAGACACACAGGCAAACCCGTGGCCGCAGCAGCGTCCAGAGCACCCTCACGACGCAAAGAGCGCACATCGTTGATAAGGCCCGCACCGAGGCGCGCCGTCTCACGAATGACCGCTGGCGTAGAAGTATCGACCGAAATAATCACATCAAGTTCGCGACTTAGCGCCTCGACGACAGGACCTATTCGTTCAAGCTCTTCGACAGGAGAAACTGCGCGCGCACCGGGCCGCGTGGACTCGCCACCGACATCGATCAACGTCGCACCTGCAGCGACCATCTCTTCGGCGTGACGCAACGCCGCCTCGCGCTGACTGAATCGGCCGCCGTCCGAAAAAGAGTCTGGCGTGATATTCAGGATGCCCATCACGTGCGTATGGGCCAAATCAAGAACCCGGCTGCCGCAAGGCAACCGGGTTGGGTACAGCGCAGAAGTCATGTCAGACCTTAGAGTTCAGCAGCCGGACCGCCGATAGGGGTTTCTGGACGCGGGCCCAGAGGCGCGGCCGGAGTAGTACCGGAGCCACCTTCCCAATCACGCGGTTCGCGAGGAGCGCGACCGGCCATGATGTCATCGATCTGTTCAGCATCGATGGTTTCATATTTCATCAGCGCATCGGCCATCGCATCAAGTTTGTCACGATTCTCCGTGAGGATATGCTTGGCGCTGCCGTAGCACTGATCAATGATACTCCGAACTTCAGAGTCGATAAGCCTTGCCGTTTCAGCAGAAACGCTGGAGTGCTGACCGCCGCCGCCGCGACCGAGGAACATTTCACCCTCATCTTCAGCATACATCAGCGGACCGAGCTTTTCTGACAAGCCCCACTTGGTCACCATGTTCCGGGCAATTTGACTTGCACGCATAATGTCGTTGGAAGCGCCAGTGGTCACGCCGTCGAAGCCCAAGGTCATTTCTTCAGCGATTCGCCCGCCATACAGCGAGCAGATCTGACTGATCAGCGCACGCTTGGACAAGCTGTAACGATCTTCTTCAGGCAAGAACATGGTCACACCCAGCGCACGACCACGCGGAATGATAGACACCTTATAGACCGGATCATGTTCAGGCACCATGCGACCCACGATGGCGTGACCCGCTTCGTGATAAGCCGTGTTCCGTTTCTCTTTCTCGGACATGACCATTGATTTGCGCTCGGCGCCCATCATGATCTTGTCTTTGGCCAACTCAAACTCTTTCATCTCAACGATACGTTTACCGGTACGCGCGGCAAACAGAGAAGCTTCGTTGACCAGGTTAGCCAGGTCAGCACCGGAGAAGCCCGGCGTACCACGAGCGATCACGCCCGGGTTGACGTCTTCACCCATGGGTACTTTGCGCATATGGACTTTCAGAATTTGTTCGCGACCACGAATATCCGGCAGACCAACCACCACCTGACGGTCGAAACGGCCTGGACGCAGCAGCGCAGGGTCGAGTACGTCCGGACGGTTGGTAGCGGCGATGACGATGATGCCGTCATTCATTTCGAAGCCATCCATCTCCACCAGCAACTGGTTGAGAGTCTGCTCACGTTCATCGTGACCACCCCCCATGCCAGAACCACGATGGCGACCGACCGCATCGATTTCGTCGATGAAGATGATGCACGGCGCATGTTTCTTGGCTTGTTCAAACATGTCCCGGACGCGGCTTGCACCAACGCCCACGAACATCTCGACAAAGTCGGAACCGGAAATAGTGAAGAACGGTACCTTGGCTTCACCTGCAATGGCCTTGGCCAACAGGGTTTTACCGGTCCCTGGCGGGCCAACCATCAGCACACCGCGTGGGATCCGGCCGCCCAGACGCTGGAACTTGCCCGGATCACGGAGAAACTCAACGAGTTCGCCGACTTCTTCTTTAGCTTCGTCGCAACCGGCAACGTCGCCCAGCGTGGTCTTGACCTGATCCTCGGACAGCAGCCGCGCCTTGCTCTTGCCAAAGCTCATCGGCCCGCCTTTACCGCCGGCACCACCCTGCATCTGCCGCATGAAAAACATGAAGACAGCGATGATCACCAGGATCGGGAAGCTTGCGACCAGAAGCTGAGTCCATATGCTCTGCTGCTCAGGCTGCTTGCCTTCAATCACTACATGATTGTCCACCAGATCACCGATCAGGCCATTGTCCTGAATCGCCGGGCGAATAGTTTTGAAAGAGTCGCCATCGGCACGCTTGCCGGTGATGACATAACCGTCGACGGCAACCTTCTCGACCTTGCCATCCTTAACCTGCTGGATGAACTCGGAATAGTTGAGGGTTTGCGGCTCGTTTGGGCTGGAGAAGTTGTTCATCACTGTCACAAGGACAGCGGCGATGATCAACCACAGGATCAAATTCTTTGCCATATCGTTCAATTAGCTACCCTCTGAAGCAAGCCCCACGCAGGAGCGTGCCTCGCATGATATTCACCGGCCTAACTTACTACATTACCTACGGGTGTGGCAGGCGCCGTCTGTAACCCTTTGTGAAACATTGACTACATCATGTTCGTTTATGCTTCATTGGCAAGGCCATTTAATAAAACCTATCGCCGACATCAAAGCCGCTCAACGCTTTCAGCGCCCTTGATGCCGCGAAACCCTCGACCCAGCAAATACTGCTCGCGAGACCGATCGCGTGAAGCCGCCGGTTTGCGCATCTGGACCTTGTCAAACACTTGGCGAACCGACTTATGGAACGCGTCGAAACCATCGCCCTGGAAAATCTTGACCAGAAAATCACCACCTGGACGCAATACACGACCCGCCAAATCAAGCGACAGCTCGCAAAGAAACATAGCGCGTGGCATGTCAACAGCAGCCAGTCCACTCATATTGGGGGCCATATCGGAAATCACAAGGTCTACTTGTGTATTACCGACAGCCTCGAGGATTTGAGCCAGCACCGCATCCTCCGTGAAATCACCCTGAATGAAGGTCACATCAGGGATGCTGTCCATTTCGAGAATGTCTGAGGCGATCAAACGCCCCTGACCACCAATCAGACGACTGGTAACCTGCGACCAGCCTCCTGGCGCGGCGCCAAGGTCGATAACGGTCATGCCTGGGCGGATCAACCGGTCCTTTTCCTGGATCTCCAGGAGCTTGTAGCTGGCACGCGAACGATACCCGTCTTTTTGCGCCATTTTGACGTAAGGGTCGTCGAAATGTTCTTTCAACCAGTTATGGCTTGTTTTGGAACGGGCCACAGGGCACCTCAAAAATAAACGAGTCGTGATTAACTGGGCGGTCCCGGACTCGCTCGGGTAAACTGGCCGCCGCTTTTTACAAGATCAGACGCAGAGGTCAGATTATGCCGCTCACTCAGGAGCAGAAGAAACAGTACAAATCCATTGGCCATCATCTGAAAGCAGTATTGATTGTGGCTGACAAAGGTTTGACTGAAGGTGTGTTAGCCGAACTTGAACGCGCATTGGGCGATCACGAGCTGATTAAAATCAAACTCAACATCCTCGACCGCGAAAGCCGCCTGGAGGCCGTTGCAGCGTTGTGCAAGGCCGGCAAAGCGGATTTAGTGCAAGTCATCGGTAAAATGGCGTTGATTTATCGCAAGAACGCCAAGGTAAACAAGCTGTTGTCCAACGTCCACCGCTTCCACGCATAACCAGGCGGTCAGGGGCGCGCAATGCGCGCCCCGCCACTTCCACCCGGCACAGGCTGGATAACCAGCAGCAGTCCGGACAGCGCAAGCATCAGGTAGCTCAACAATTGCCAACGCACGGCATCTGGCAACCATTGGTACAGCACGTAATAACTCGCTGAAGCCAACGTCGCGATCAGCAGCAATTGCCCGCGCACATCAAGCCAAAGACTCGACAGGCGCTCGGTCTGTATCAGCACCACCATCTGCAATACCGCGCAAAAACCTGCAAACGCGACCAGCAACGTCCCTGAAAGACTGGCAACCTCATCAATCAGCAGTGGCGCCAGACCTGTTTGCTCCAGCACCGTCAACATCGCAAGATGCAGCAATACCAAGCCGCCCACCCATAACGTCTGGGCGAGCTGCCAGATAATTGCGCCCGCACGATACGGGCGACAGCTGTTAGATATGGCTGACTTCGACAATCTCGTACTCGATCACACCACTTGGCGTTCTGACTGTCACCACTTCACCCTCTTCCTTGGCAATCAAGGCACGAGCGATGGGTGAGCCGACCGAAAGCTTGCCCTGCTTGATATCCGCTTCGTCTTCACCAACGATCTGATATTTCACGCGTTCATCGGTTTCGACGTTAGCGATCTCGACAGTCGTGCCGAATATAACCTTGCCGGTGTGCACAATCGTCGTCACGTCAATGACCACTGCGTTCTGCAGTCGGCCTTCAATATCACGAACCCGTGCTTCCACCATGCCCTGCTGCTCGCGAGCAGCGTGGTATTCAGCGTTTTCCTTGAGATCGCCCAGCTCACGCGCAGTACCGATGTCCTGGCTTAGCTTGGGGCGAATCACCTTTGTCAGGTGAGTCAGTTCTTCTTCCAGGGCGCGAGCGCCCCGAATGGTCATTGGATATTTGGTCATACCTTTAATCCTGCATGTAGATCCTGCAAGCGCCGTACAGTCTTCTCTGGACCGAACTTCAGCGCTTCACAGATGGCTTCACCCGCAGCGATGGTGGTCGTGCAGTAAATTTTGTGCTGCAAGGCATTACGACGAATCGAGTAAGAATCAGCGATCGACTGACGGCCCTCAGTGGTGTTGATGATCAGCGTGACTTCGTCATTTTTGATCATATCGACCACGTGTGGACGACCTTCTGTCACCTTGTTGACGCGACGCACTTTCAGGCCCGCAGCCTCAATCAACTGAGCGGTTCCGGCCGTCGCGACAATTTCGAAGCCCAGATTGATCAGATCACGCGCGACACCGGCCACAAGCGGCTTGTCGTCATCGCGAACGCTGATGAACGCAGTACCACCGGTCGGCAGTAGCTCGCTGGCACCCATTTGAGCCTTGGCGAAGGCTTCGCCGAACGTATCGCCCACGCCCATGACTTCGCCGGTGGACTTCATCTCCGGGCCGAGAATAGGGTCAACACCCGGGAACTTGGCAAACGGGAATACCGCTTCTTTGACGCTGTAGAAGTTCGGAATGATTTCTTTTGTGAACCCTATTTCCTTCAGGGTTTTGCCAGCCATGACGCGTGCCGCGATCATCGCCAGGGAAACACCGATGCACTTGGACACAAACGGCACGGTACGCGAAGCACGCGGATTGACTTCAATAACGTAGATGTCATCGCCTTGCAGCGCCAGCTGTACGTTCATCAAGCCGATGACGCCCAGCTCCAGAGCCATTTTCTTGACCTGTTCGCGCATCTCGTCCTGGATATGCGCAGGCAGCGAGTACGGTGGCAGCGAGCATGCAGAGTCACCGGAGTGAACGCCTGCCTGCTCAATGTGCTGCATGATCGCGCCAATGACTACGTCAGTGCCGTCACAAACCGCATCGACATCCATCTCGATGGCGCAGTTGAGGAAGTGGTCCAGCAGCACCGGGCTGTCGTTGGACACTTTCACCGCATCACGCAAGTAGCGCTTGAGCTCTTCTTCTTCGTAAACGATTTCCATCGCCCGACCGCCCAACACGTAGGACGGACGCACCACTAGCGGGTAACCAATCTTGCCTGCGGCGCGAATGGCTTCATCTTCGCTGCGCACAGTGGCGTTAGGCGGCTGACGCAAATTCAGGCGCTCGACCATTTGCTGGAAGCGCTCACGGTCTTCGGCACGGTCGATTGAGTCAGGGCTGGTGCCGATGATCGGCACGCCAGCTTCCTCAAGAGCACGCGCCAGTTTCAGCGGAGTTTGGCCGCCGTACTGAACGATCACGCCTTTAGGCTTTTCGACGCGGCAGATTTCCAGCACGTCTTCCAGGGTTACTGGCTCAAAGTACAGGCGATCCGAGGTATCGAAATCGGTGGATACGGTTTCCGGGTTGCAGTTGACCATGATGGTCTCGTACCCGTCTTCACGCAGGGCCAGTGCCGCATGTACGCAGCAGTAGTCGAACTCGATGCCTTGGCCGATGCGGTTCGGACCACCGCCAAGAATCATGATCTTGTCGCGCGTCGACGGGTTGGCCTCGCACTCTTCCTCATAGGTCGAGTACAGATAAGCGGTATCGGTGGCGAACTCAGCTGCGCAGGTATCGACGCGCTTGTAGACCGGGAAGATCTCAAGCTTGTGACGATGGCGACGCAGGTTTTTCTCGGTGACACCCAGCAGCTTGGCCAGACGCGCATCGGAGAAGCCTTTGCGCTTGAGGCGGAACATCAGATCACGGTCGATGGTAGCCAGACCCAGCGTCTTGATCTTCTCTTCTTCCTTGACCAGATCTTCGATCTGAACCAGGAACCAAGGGTCGATCATGTTCATGCTGAAAATTTCTTCAACCGTCATGCCTGCACGGAAAGCGTCTGCCACGTACCAGATGCGCTCAGCGCCCGGCACCGTCAGCTCACGCTTGAGCACGGCCATGCTTTCCGGGTTGGTCAGGTCAAGCTTGGGGTCCAGACCGCAGACACCCACTTCCAGACCGCGCAGGGCTTTCTGCAGGGATTCCTGGAACGTGCGGCCGATGGCCATGACTTCGCCGACCGACTTCATCTGCGTGGTCAGGCGTGCGTCGGCCTTGGGGAATTTTTCAAAGGCGAAGCGTGGCAGTTTGGTGACCACGTAATCGATAGACGGCTCGAACGATGCCGGGGTCTTGCCGCCAGTGATTTCGTTCTGCAGTTCGTCGAGGGTGTAACCAATTGCCAACTTGGCCGCGACCCGGGCGATAGGAAAGCCGGTGGCTTTCGAGGCCAGTGCCGAAGAACGGGAAACCCGCGGGTTCATCTCGATCACGACCATACGGCCAGTGTCCGGGCAGATACCGAACTGCACGTTCGAGCCGCCGGTCTCCACACCGATCTCACGCAGTACCGCCAGCGAGGCGTTACGCATGATCTGGTATTCCTTGTCGGTCAGCGTCTGCGCTGGCGCAACAGTGATCGAATCGCCGGTGTGAACGCCCATCGGGTCAAAGTTTTCGATGGAGCAAACGATGATGCAGTTGTCCTTTTTGTCGCGGACCACTTCCATCTCGTACTCTTTCCAACCGATCAGCGATTCGTCGATCAGCAGCTCTTTGGTCGGCGACAGGTCCAGACCTCGGTTGCAGATTTCTTCGAATTCTTCGCGATTGTAAGCAATACCGCCACCTGTGCCGCCCATGGTGAAGGACGGACGGATGATGCACGGGAAGCCCAGTTTTTCCAGGACGACGTAAGCTTCCTCCATGGTGTGGGCAATACCCGAACGCGGGCAATCCAGACCGATGGACTTCATTGCCTTATCAAAGCGCGAACGGTCTTCGGCCTTGTCGATGGTGTCGGCATTGGCGCCAATCATTTCGACGCCGAATTTTTCCAGAACGCCTTCGCGCTCCAAGTCCAACGCGCAGTTCAGCGCAGTCTGGCCACCCATGGTTGGCAGCAGTGCGTCTGGACGCTCCTTCTCGATGATCTTGGCAACGGTCTGCCATTTGATCGGTTCGATGTAGGTCGCATCGGCCATTGACGGGTCGGTCATGATGGTCGCTGGGTTGGAGTTCACCAGGATGACGCGGTAACCCTCTTCGCGCAGGGCTTTGCAGGCCTGGGCGCCGGAGTAGTCGAATTCACAGGCCTGGCCGATCACGATGGGGCCGGCGCCGAGAATCAGGATGCTTTTTATATCTGTACGTTTTGGCATGGGTTGTCACTCAAATCCGTAGGTCAGTCGGCAAGCCGTCTTGAATATTTCTCTGAGGGGGTTGGGCGGACCATCCAGACAGTCAATCGTCCGGGCTCCACCCACCCTCTGCTCGCTACATTCTCAAGGCAACCGGTCAGCGTCGCTTGGCCATGGCTTCGATAAAGCGATCGAACAGTGGCGCCACGTCGGTAGGGCCCGGGCTCGCTTCAGGGTGACCCTGGAAGCTGAACGCGCTCTTGTCGGTGCGCTCAAGGCCCTGCAAGGTGCCATCGAACAGCGACTTGTGAGTCGCCCGCATGTTGCTTGGCAGCGTAGTCTCGTCCACCGCAAAACCGTGGTTTTGGCTGGTAATCATCACGACACCGGTGTCCAGATCCTGGACCGGGTGGTTTGCACCGTGGTGACCATGCCCCATCTTCATGGTCTTGGCTCCAGAAGCAAGTGCCAGCAATTGGTGACCGAGGCAGATACCGAAGATCGGGATTTCGGTTTCCAGTATTTCCTGAATCGCCTTGATCGCGTAGTCGCACGGCTCCGGGTCGCCAGGACCGTTAGACAGGAATACACCGTCCGGCTTGAGCGCCAACACATCACTGGCAGGCGCTTGTGCAGGGACTACCGTGACACGGCAACCGCGATCAACCAGCATACGCAGGATATTCAGTTTGATGCCGTAGTCGTAAGCCACGACGTGGTACTTCAAGTCTGCGGCTGCGAAGTCCGGGTGACTGTCAGTCGCCAGGCTCCAGACACCGGAGAGCCACTCATAGCGCTCCGTGGCGCTGACGACTTTCGCCAGATCCATGCCCTTGAGGCCAGGGAAGCCACGAGCAGCGGCAATCGCCGCTTCTTCGGAAATGTTATCGCCGGCCATGACGCAGCCGTTTTGTGCGCCTTTCTCGCGCAGAATGCGGGTCAGGCGGCGGGTATCGATACCGGCGATTGCGACAACATTGTTGGCTTTCAAGTAGTCCGACAGGGACATCTTGTTGCGCCAGTTGCTCGCGACCAACGGCAAGTCGCGGATGACCAATCCTGCCGACCAGACGCGATTGGACTCGGCGTCTTCTGGCGTCGTACCGGTGTTACCGATATGTGGATACGTCAGAGTGACGATCTGTTGGGCATAGGAAGGATCGGTAAGGATTTCCTGATAGCCGGTCATTGCGGTGTTAAACACCACCTCACCAACGGTTTGACCGTCGGCTCCAATGGCTTCGCCGCGAAAAATGCTGCCATCAGCAAGGGCGAGTATGGCTGGCTTAGTCAAGAAGACCTCCCGTAAATAAAGCCTGAAAGGGCGTTCGCAGGTTGCAAAAAAGCGGAATGACGTATAGACACGTCACCCCGCTTTCTCTTCGAATTATCTGCGCGCTTTTAGTGGACACACTAAAGCTGTAGCTTACAGAAAAAGCCTTTTTTGGTCTACCGCCAATGAGCCTTAAAGACAGGGTAATGCGACAGAACGCCACCCAAAGGCTGAAAACAGAGTCAAAGCCCACGTAACTGTTGAGCTTCAACCCTGTTTAGGCGGTCAACGCAGCCCCAGCACGTCCTGCATGTCGTACAAGCCGGGTGCCTGACCGTCGAGCCACAAGGCAGCCCTGACAGCCCCCTTGGCAAAGGTCATGCGACTGGAAGCCTTGTGCGTGATCTCTACTCGCTCACCGTCCGCTGCGAACATCACGGTGTGGTCACCGACGATATCGCCCGCGCGAATCGTTGCAAAACCGATGCTTTGACGATCACGCGCCCCAGTCTGTCCTTCACGCCCATAGACTGCGACCTTTTCAAGGTCACGACCCAGCGCCTGAGCAACCACTTCCCCCATACGCAGCGCGGTGCCCGACGGTGCATCCACTTTGTGCCTGTGATGGGCTTCGATGATTTCGATATCGACGTCATCACCCAACACACGAGCGGCAGTGTCGAGCAATTTAAGGCACAGATTGACCCCGACGCTGAAGTTGGCAGCAAACACAATCGGGATGTCTTTACCCGCGGCTACCAAAAGCAGCTTCTCTTCCGCACTGAAACCCGTGGTACCGATGACCATGGCCTTGCCCGCCTTGCGGCAGAACGCCAGGTTCTTCAAGGTCACCGACGGATGAGTGAAGTCGATCAGCACGTCGAACTCATCAGCCACGTTGGCCAGATCGCCCGACAACGGAATGCCGATACGGCCCAGCGCTGCGAGCTCACCCGCATCCGCACCGACCAATGAGCTGTCCGGACGATCGACCGCAGCGGTCAAACCCGCGCCCTGCGTTTGCTGGACCGCCTCGATCAGGGTTTTACCCATGCGCCCAGCGGCGCCCATTACTGCAATACGTCGCATGCCTTGCTCCTGACCTGTTAGCCCTTACAAATCGCCAAAGAAGCGTTTCACACCTTCGAACCAACCGCTGGCCTTGGGTGAATGCGAGCTGTCGCCTTCGAGCGAAGCACGGAACTCTTCGAGCAATTCACGCTGACGACGTCCCAGATTGACCGGGGTTTCGACCGCAACACGACACATCAAGTCGCCCGCACCACCACCACGTACCGGCGCCACACCCTTGCCACGCAGACGGAACTGCTTGCCGGTCTGAGTACCTTCAGGGATTTTCAGTTTGACCCGACCATCCAGCGTCGGCACTTCCAACTCGCCACCCAGCGCGGCATCAGCAAAGCTGATCGGCACTTCGCAGTACAGGTGCTTGCCGTCGCGCTGAAAAATGGCGTGCTCGCGAACGTTGATCACAACATACAGATCGCCGGTCGGCCCGCCCTGAGTACCCGCCTCGCCTTCGCCGGAAAGACGAATGCGATCACCCGTATCGACACCTGGCGGCACTTTCACCGACAGGGTCTTGAACTCTTCGACCCGGCCTTCGCCGCGGCATGAGTCACACGGATCGGAAATGATTTTGCCGTGGCCATGGCAGCGCGGGCAGGTTTGCTGCACCGAGAAGAAACCTTGCTGCATGCGCACCTGACCGATACCGCCGCACGTCGGGCAGGTAATAGGCGCCGAGCCTTTCTTCGCGCCGGAGCCATCGCATGGCTTGCAATTGACCAGCGTCGGCACACGAATACTGACGGTCGTGCCGCGCACAGCCTCTTCGAGATTCAGCTCCAGGGTGTAACGCAAGTCACTCCCGCGCTGAGCGCCACCGCGAGCACCGCCACGGCCGCCACCAAAGAAATCACTGAACACGTCGCCGAAAATATCGGAGAAGTTCGAGCCGCCGAAACCTGCACCACCGCCACCCATGCTTGGGTCGACGCCGGCATGACCATACTGATCGTAGGCCGCACGTTTGCTGGTGTCGGAAAGCACTTCATAGGCCTCATTGGCCTCTTTGAACATGTCTTCGGACGTTTTATCGTCTGGGTTGCGGTCCGGGTGATGCTTCATCGCGAGTCGGCGATAAGCCTTCTTCAGATCAGCCTCACTGGAGTCGCGCTCCACACCCAAAATCACGTAATAGTCACGCTTAGCCATAAGTCTTATGCACTCTTGAGGACGTCCGACAAAACCCTCCTGAGTCTTGCCAAACTCGTTGAGCCCAATACAGGCCCGGACTCAACTCACGTCGATTCAACGATTCCGGTCTTGGCTCTACGGCCAGTTCACTGACCGAGAGAAGCAGCAAAACAAGCCACATGCAGGAGCATGTCGACTTTGCCGCATCGCTTGCGGGCCGAAACCCCCAAGCTTGAAAATTCGTCTATTCCAGACACGCCAACGCGGGAGCAAGCTCCCGCGCGGCGACATCCTACCAGCCACCGCTTGAATGCAGTCAACCGGCTTGCAAGTGAGCCTGCGCTTACTTGTGGTCTTTCACTTCTTCAAACTCTGCATCAACAACGTCGTCAGGCTTTTTGGCCTCTTCAGCAGGCTTGCCAGCCGCTTCCGGCTTCTCAGCTTCGGCGTACATTTTCTGAGCGATTGGCGCGGAAACTTTGGACAGTTCCTCAACCTTGGCGTCGATGACTGTTTTGTCGTCGCCTTTGATGGCCGCTTCCAGAGCAGTCAGTGCAGCTTCGACGGCGGTTTTTTCTTCCGCAGTCACTTTTTCGCCAGCATCGCTGATCATTTTGCGTGTCGAGTGGACCAGCGCATCACCCTGGTTACGGGCAGAGGCCAGCTCTTCGAACTTGCGATCTTCTTCAGCGTTGACTTCAGCATCACGCACCATCTGCTGAATTTCTTCTTCAGACAGACCGGAGTTGGCCTTGATCACGATCGACTGCTTCTTGCCAGTCGCCTTGTCTTGAGCACCTACGTGAAGAATGCCGTTAGCATCGATGTCGAAGGTCACTTCGATTTGTGGCACGCCACGTGGAGCAGGTGGAATCTCGGCCAGGTCGAACTTGCCCAGCGACTTGTTCTGACCCGCTTGCTTACGCTCGCCTTGCAGCACGTGAATGGTTACCGCGCCCTGATTGTCATCAGCAGTCGAGAACACTTGCGATTTCTTGGTAGGAATCGTGGTGTTTTTCTCGATCAACGCGGTCATCACGCCGCCCATGGTTTCGATACCCAGGGTCAGCGGGCTAACGTCAAGCAGCAACACGTCTTTCACGTCGCCAGCCAATACTGCGCCCTGGATAGCAGCACCCATGGCAACAGCTTCGTCCGGGTTCACGTCTTTACGCGCTTCTTTACCGAAGAACTCAGTAACCAGCTTCTGTACCAGCGGCATACGTGTCTGACCGCCGACCAGAATCACGTCGTCGATTTTGCCTACGTCGATGCCCGAATCCTTGAGTGCAATACGGCAAGGCTCAATGGTGCGTTGAACCAGATCTTCAACCAGCGATTCCAGCTTGGCGCGAGAGATTTTCACGTTCAAGTGCTTAGGACCGGTCGCATCGGCAGTGATGTACGGCAGGTTAACGTCGGTCTGCAGGCTGGAGGACAGCTCGATCTTAGCTTTTTCAGCAGCTTCTTTCAGGCGCTGCATCGCCAGCGGGTCACCTTTAAGGTTCATGCCGCTTTCTTTCTTGAATTCGTCAACGAGGTAGTCGATCAGACGGATATCGAAGTCTTCACCACCCAGGAACGTATCGCCGTTGGTAGCCAGTACTTCGAACTGGTGCTCGCCATCGACTTCAGCGATTTCGATAACCGAAACGTCGAATGTACCGCCGCCCAAGTCGTAGACGATGACCGTGTGATCGCCCTTCGCTTTGTCCATACCGTAAGCCAGAGCGGCTGCGGTTGGTTCGTTGATGATGCGCTTGACGTCCAGACCCGCGATGCGACCGGCATCTTTGGTGGCTTGACGTTGGCTATCGTTGAAATAGGCTGGAACGGTGATGACCGCCTCAGTGACTGTTTCACCCAGATAGTCTTCAGCGGTCTTCTTCATCTTCTTCAGGATTTCAGCCGAAATCTGAGGAGGAGACATTTTCTGACCGTTGACTTCGACCCATGCATCGCCGTTATCAGCCTTGACGATCTTGTAAGGGACCATCTGGATATCTTTCTGCACAACTTCTTCGTCGAAGCGACGACCGATCAAACGCTTCACCGCATACAGGGTGTTGTGCGGATTGGTCACCGCCTGACGCTTGGCCGATTGGCCAACCAGAATTTCGCCGTCGTTGGCGTACGCAATGATCGAAGGCGTAGTACGAGTGCCTTCGGCGTTTTCAATAACTTTTACTTTGCCGTTTTCGAGAATAGAGACGCAGGAGTTGGTGGTCCCCAGGTCGATACCGATGATTCTGCCCATGTTAACTTTCTCCGGAAATTTTAAATTTGGATGCCGCAACTGCGTTCACACATTGCGGTAGCTCTTAAACGCATGACTTCTAAATGGGGGCCTGATGGCTGATTTCAAGCCTGCTCATCAATCGATGGTCTAACAGGCGAAACTGCCTTGCTGACCACAACCATCGCCGGGCGCAACAGGCGACCGTGGAGCTGATAGCCCTTCTGGAACACCTTCAGCACGCTGTTAGGCTCAACGTCGGCACTCTCTTGCATGGCCATCGCCTGATGATGTTCGGCATTGAAGGGTTGGCCGTGGGGATCAATCGCTTCCAACTGATAACGCTTGAGGGTGTCCTGAAACATTTTCAGCGTCAGCTCGATCCCTTCACGCATCGGACGGATACTTTCGTCGTCCGGGTTGGACAACTCCAGGCCGCGCTCAAGGCTGTCAATGATCGGCAGCAAATCACCCGCAAATTTTTCCAGTGCGAATTTGTGAGCTTTCTCGACATCCTGCTCGGCGCGACGGCGGACATTCTGCAGATCCGCAGCAACTCGCAAAGACTGATCCTGCGCAGCAGCCAATTGCTCTTCAAGCACTTGCACACGCGCTATCACGTCATCAACCGAAGCCGCACCAGCGGCCTGATCCTGAGTCTGCGTATCCAGATTCTGTTCGTCAGCCATAGATTTCTCCTTTCAATAACGTCCGCGAGCTCAACTCGCGCTTCTGTCCCGCTATATGGGGTCTTAATTTCCAGCTTCAAGTGCAACCAAAAGCACAATAACGTCCATTTTCATCAATAACCCGCCTCGCCTTAAGCCCAGGCCGCACATGAACAAATCACATAACGGACTAAAAAAAGCCGTAATTCAACCAAATCGAGCTAAGACAGGGCATTGTCAGCAGAAAGCAAAACACTGTATAAATAACCAGACAAATAGCTTGGGAGCCGCCTCTATGCTGGTGCACCTGTCAGTACATAACTACGCCATCGTCGAACATCTCGATCTCGAGCTGGACCGAGGCATGAGCGTGATCACTGGCGAAACCGGTGCCGGCAAATCAATCATGCTCGACGCTCTCGGCCTTACCTTGGGTGATCGCGCCGATAGCGGTGTGGTCCGCCCCGGTGCCGACAAGGCCGATATCCTTGCCACCTTCGACCTGACCGATATCCCCGAAGCCCGCGCCTGGCTCGCAGAGCGAGATCTGGACAACGACGGACCGTGCATCCTGCGCCGGGTTATCACCGCAGAGGGTCGCTCGCGGGCCTACATCAATGGTTCGCCCTGCCCTCAAGGTGACTTGAAAGCGCTGGGCGAATTCCTGATCGATATTCACAGCCAGCATGAACATCAGTCATTGCTCAAGACGGACACCCATCGCCGCCTGCTTGACGAATACGCGGGCGCCACCGACCTGGCACGCCAGGTACATCTGGCGGCACAGCGCTGGCGCCAGACCCGGCAAGAGCTGGAGCGACTCGCCAATTCAGGCGATGAGCAACGCTCGCGCCATCAATTGCTCAGCTATCAACTCGAAGAACTGGAAAGCCTCAGCCTTGGCGAAAACGAACTGGATCAACTGGAGCAGGAACACAAAACTCTGACCAATGCCGAAAGCCTACTGAGCATCTGCCGTCAGGTCGTAGAACAATGCAGCGAAAACGACTCGGGCAATGTCCTGAACGCACTGACCGCCAGCCTCAATCGTCTGTCTGGCATCAACAGCTCACCGACTGCCATGTGCGAAGCCGCCAGCCTCCTGTCCAGCGCACAAATTCAGGTCGAAGAAGCTGTGGGAGAACTGAACCGCTTCCTCGATCACTTCGATGCCGACCCGGCGCGCCTGCAACAACTTGAAGAACGTCTAGATGCGATCTACACCCTGGCCCGCAAACACCGCATTCAGCCCGCCGAAGTCGCCGCGCTCCAGCAAAAACTGCTGGACGAAATCGAGACATTGAATGCAAACGATGAAGCCATTGAATGCCTTGAGAATGAATTGTCCTCCTATGCTCGACATTATCAGGACAAAGCTCGCGAATTGAGTGATCTACGTCAAGGTTCAGCGCCGACTCTGGCCAGTGCTGTGGAGCAGGAAATTCAACGCTTGGGCATGCCTGGTGGGCGGTTCAGCATCGAACTGCGCCCTAATGTCAGCAAAGAATTGCTGCCCAATGGTCTGGAGCAGGTCGAATTGTTGGTAAGCGCCAACCCTGGACAACCACTGAAAGCGCTGGCCAAGGTCGCTTCAGGTGGTGAGTTGTCGCGGATCAGCCTGGCGATTCAAGTCATCACCGCACAAACCTCACGGGTGCCGACGCTGGTGTTCGACGAAGTCGATGTCGGGATCGGCGGGCCGACCGCAGAAATTGTCGGTCAGCTGTTGCGTCGTTTAGGCGAGCGCGGGCAAGTCATGACCGTCACGCATTTGCCGCAGGTCGCAGCGCAAGGCCACCAGCACCTGTTCGTGCACAAGGTACGTGACAGCGATGCCACTCGCACCGCCGTGTCCAAACTCAGCAAAACCGAACGCGTCGAGGAAGTCGCACGCATGCTCGGCGGCATTGATCTCACCAAAGAGTCATTGGCCCACGCGAAAAAAATGGTCCTCACCGCGAAGATTTGATCATTCAATCAAAAACCGTGGAGCAAGACGTCGTCCGCGTCTTGTCCGCGATAGCGGCGTAAAAATCAGACAACAGAAAGCACGAAGGCGACCCTGAGGTCGCCTTCGTTATTATGGCTGTCGGAAGGTTTACACCTTCTTCTTGCGCACGTAGAGCACCAAGTTGTGATCCACCAACTCGTAGCCGTGCTTCTCCACAATCGCTTTCTGAAGCTTCTCGATTTCTTCTTCGAAGAACTCGATCACCTCACCGGATTCCACGTTGACCATATGGTCGTGGTGGCCGCCGTCGGCCAGCTCGAAAACTGCGTGACCTCCGTCGAAATTGTGGCGAACCACCAGCCCTGCAGCTTCAAACTGAGTCAGTACACGGTAAACCGTGGCCAGACCCACGTCCTCGTTCGCGTCCATAAGTGCCTTGTAAACATCCTCGGCACTCATGTGACGCTGCTCAGCAGAATCGAGCATCTGTAGAATTTTGACCCGAGGCAGGGTCACTTTTAGTCCGACTTTACGCAGTTCGCTATTTTCAACCATGGTCAGCTTTCTCGCGGATGCTGCTTCGCAGCTTCTCTTAATGCGGGTATGATCGGGGTTTACGTTGTCCCAGCCAAGATAGTGGAAGTCGCCCACCGATGCAAAACACCAAGCACCTGCTAACCAGTTTCACCTTTGTGGGACTGCTCGCACTCGCCGGTTGTTCATTCCCCGGGGTTTACAAAATCGACATCCAGCAGGGCAATGTCGTCACGCAGGATATGATAAACCAGTTACGCCCCGGAATGACCCGTCGGCAAGTACGGTTTATCATGGGTAACCCTCTGCTGACCGATACGTTTCATGCCGATCGCTGGGATTACTTGTATAGCCTGCAACCTGGGGGCGGTGAACGCCAACAAGAACGCATGACCATTGTCTTTAATAGCAATGATCAGCTCGTCAGCCTTTCCGGTGACTTCATGCCTGGCGTGAGTCGCGACGAGGCCATTCTTGGTAAGAATAGCGGTACTTCCGCTACTCCCGCTCAGGGTGAACAGCCTAAAGCCGAAGAGGCGCCTAAACCTGGCTCATTGCTCAAGCAGATCCAGGATGACGTGGACAAGAGCGAATCCGCTCCAGTACCCACTCAGGAACCTCTGGAACCATCGCCGCGGTAGTTGTGAAAAGCAGCCACCAGCGTCTTCAAAAAAACCCGGCATGCCGGGTTTTTTTGCGTCTCTGGGTTCAAAAAAAGATTACTGCGAATCGTTTTTCATCCTGGACTGGGCAGCCTTGGCCGCACGCAACCGGCGAACCTCTTTTGGATCAGCCAACAAC
>ERZ1463034.52-NODE-52-length-39297-cov-44.402273_pt1 | contig 39297 bp, 39 predicted proteins | sample MGYA00564480_ERZ1463034 | MGnify/ENA primary metagenome ERZ1463034 (study PRJEB39244, sample SAMEA3635122) | Helicobacter pylori | study: EMG produced TPA metagenomics assembly of PRJEB11511 data set (Assembly of a 5300-year-old Helicobacter pylori...
ATAAAAAATGCCGTCAGCCTCTGTCAGGGGCTGGCGGCATTTTTTTGTCCGCGCTTCGCAGGGTCTATTCGGTCCGCATGACATGCAGCATTCGAGAATAAATTCCCTGCCCAAGGTCCCATATTCATATTTGCGGAGGTATTCACACGACCTTCACAGGCCTTTTGCAGATCCCTGTCGGAATTTATTCGCGAATGTTTCGATAGGGCATGCCTGACACCCCGGAAATTTAAGGCTTATGTGGCCGCGATATGCTTTCGCGGGGCTGCATTTTCAGCAGACGGCCGAGCGTGCGTTGGAACTCAAAGTTCAGGCGAACACTATAAACTCCACACAATGGATGATGGGATTACAGATCCAAGGTGAGCCGAGGGCCCATACACCTTGAAACACAGGGGAGCATTTTATTGTTCATCGCCCTGTCTTCGGTGCTTAGTACTTCGTCGCGGTGGTGTGGCACTCCATCCAGTACCGTTATGACGCATGCTCCGCAGACTCCAGCCTCACAGGATGTTTCAATCTCGATAGCGTTCTCAAATAGAATATCCGTAATCGACTTGTTGGAGGGGACTATCAACGTAATACCTGTACGAGCGAGAACGACTTCGAATGACTCGTTGTTAAGCGAGGGGCTCGTCGAAGCAGGCGAAAAATATTCATAATGGATGTGGGATGGAGGTAGGCACTGACTAGCTAATAACTTCACGGACGCCATAAAGGGCGCAGGGCCGCAAAAGTACACGTGTGGAGTATCAGAGGTGGCGAGAAGTATATCCTGCAGCGCTAAAAGCGTCGCGGAAGGATTAAGTCCAAAATAGAAGTGGACTTGTGACGAAAAATTGCAATTTTTCAGCCTGGCCGCATACGCGGCGGCCCCCGGTGATCGAGCAAAATAGTGGAGTTCGAATATCTTGCTCGATTGATGCAGGCTATGACACATTGCGAGCAGTGGCGTTACTCCGATCCCGGCCGCGATTAATACAACGCGCTCTGCAGTTTCATCAATAGAGAAATGGTTGAGCGGCTGGCTTATCTTGATTGAATTTCCGACATGCAGGTTCGCATGCAATCGAGCCGAGCCGCCGCGGGATACCGGATCTCGCTTAACGGCGATTTCATAAACGCCTTCTTCACCAGGGTCATTGCACAATGAGTATTTGCGGATGAGTCCATCGCAAATATACACGTCGACATGTGCGCCTGCTTCGAAACGAGGCAGGGATAATGAAGTTTCCTCTGCCACAAGGCGCCAGGACACCACGTCGCTCGCTTCATCTTGGCGGGATATTACACGCACCGACATAGTAGACTGAGTCATATTTATTACCTTGAGATTAAAGAAACCCTATTAATTTCCACCAAAGTGCGTTGGCAGGGATAACAAACACGAGTCCAAAGAATCCCGTCAAGAGACAGTATCTAAGAGCGTCCGCGCGGTGTATCCGTGATATATCGATACCAAAAGCCACGGGGGGCGACTGGTAGGGAAGAAGTGTTGTGGAATAGCCCATCACCTGAGAGAGCATTCCCATTTTCAAAATGGCACTGTCATGTAGAATGGAACTTGCCATTGGAACAAATAAGGCAGGTGCGGCATTTGATGTTACCAGTGAGCTAAGTAGTACCGACAATCCCGTCATAAATGTATAGGCCAGCATTGGGTCTTTCAGAGACACGTTCGTAATGATTTCTGGAGGCGAGCTATCGAGATGTCCAACCAATGCTGCCAAGCCAATAACAGCCGCAATGAACCATAGCAAATCTATTTTTAATGTCGTTATGAATTTATCTAGTTTTTCAGAAGTAGATGTCAAAAAGTAAACAATGACAAACCCAAGTCCAATCCAGCCCGGAGCGATATGATGCATCGCGTCGGTAAACCACAAAAAAAGCATCAAAGAAATCAAGCCCAGAGTGCATTTCTCTTCTCCGGACCAGGGACTCAGCGGGGCGAACCGGTCGATTACCTCTATTCTGTCATGGAAGAAAAAATATGAGACTGCAATTAGTACGCCTCCACGGATCAATACGCCAGCCGGAAAGAAATAGAATAGATACTCGTAATAACCAAGCGTTATATCTTCTGTCTCTTCCAGCGTACCTGCCATAATCAAGTTTGGTAAGTTTGCGGGCAAAACAGCTGCAGCGAGCGCATATGAACCTACGACGACTAGCAATAAAATGCCACTTCGCCCTTTACGGCTCTTATCAAGACCGGCTGCGTCACAATAACCTAGGGCGAGAGGAACTAAGATTGCGATTCGACCGAACGTCGACGGCATCACCAAGGACAAAATGAATGCCACAGTAGCAAAAACAAACAGAGCCCGCAGGTAAGAACCGCCAATTGTTTGCGCCAACAGTATCCCTATTCGTTGACTCAATCCGCTTTCTTTTAATGCGAATCCTATTACCATACCGCTGAATACTAGCCAGAAGGCACTTGAAGCAAAGCCGGAGAAGATTTCTGACGTCGGCACCTCAGTCATCGTGACGGCCATGAGGAAAAACAAAAGTGACACCAAGAAACCGGGAATAATAGATGTCGCCCATAATAGAATGCTCACAAATACGATGCCTATAATGCGCGCATTCATTGCATTCATTTGCCCAGACAAGACCAACGATAATAAGACCGCGACGCCTCCACTTAATCCCAGCATTGTCGTAAAGCCTTTCTTCGTCATACCCACCCCTTTTACTCAATCAAATGCGCCTAACGATTCGTCGGCACCGTGGCATTACGATCGTGCAACGGGAGAGCTTGCTGGGATTTCGTACTCCTCATGAGCGTGATCGAAAATATCCTCGAACGCCTTTTTCTGCACAAAACTTGGATCGGGTTGGCAACTCATCGGCAGATAGCCTCCCATCCATTGGCGAAGATCGGTGACTTTCGGACAGTCCCCGTAAATATTGGCTATTGGACGGCCACCCGCCTGAACAATCTCAATTTGTTCTTTAAGCAACTTTCGGAACATGACAACGCCACGATCCGAGGCGCCAAGGAGCTCGTTCGTGCGATCCAGGATAGCCCCCTGAGTTTCAACGACCATGGCATCCTGACTCATGAATGTATCCATGGTGTAGCGGCCTTGATCATCCATCCTGGAAGGCTGGGTAATAATTTTTGGAGGAAGCACAGCCTGATTATCTGCCAAACTCTTTGAGGGTAAAAAAGAAACCCAGAAGATACGCGTTGTCGTATCGTCAACGGGCACGCGCCAGTGCATTTCGGTCATGATCCGCAGCATGTTGGGAAATACCATCAGGTTGCCCCATCCCCGACCAAACCCTTCATACTCCCAGCTTTTCACGATGCCCCAGTCAAACCGTTGAAAGCCAAAACGCTTAAAAGGCTTGTTGAATCCTGAGTTATCCGCTATCCCCAAATGCTCAAAATATTTGGAATGGGTATAAAAAGTATGAGTGACATCTACTGCGTTCTCTTGAACCTGTAGCCAGTTACAGGCGAGATCATCTTGAGTCTCAAAATGGCGAACCCCATCGTTTCGGGTAAGGATGTCCCAGTTTGGAAAGGCAGGCTTATCCACCTCAGGCCCTAAATAGGCGAAGATTAATCCACCGCACTCCTCGGTCGCATAGCTTTGAATCAGCTTTTTACAGGCGCGGTTGGCCTTTTCTGATTCAAAGGGCCGCTCTACGCATTCTCCTGCTCGATTGTATCGCCAGCCGTGATAAGCACAGCGGATTGACTCCCCTTCTACGAAACCATATAGCAACGAAGCTCCACGATGAGGGCAGCGCTCCTGAACCAGCAGCAGCTTGCCTTCTTCAGTTCGTGCCAGGATCAGGTCCTCCCCCAACAACCTAACCTTCTTTGTCTGCCTCGCTTCATTCAATTCAGAAGAGAAACCTAGAGGATGCCAATACCTACGCATAAGGTCACCGCATGGGGTGTTGGGACCTATACGTGTCAGCATTTCATTGGTTGCTTGATCGAGCATCAGATTTTCCTTTTCTCGTGATTTGAACCTGGACGGCCTGGTGCGTAGACGGCCTAAAGGTGATTGATTTTGGGATGTCAATTTGTCTATTTTTTTAGACTATCAGGAGAGAAATATCCATTCAAGCGTTAAAATTCACCAGAATATCGGCGCTTATCAAAAAAACGGCAGATTTCGTATCAAAATTGATATAACCTGCAGCTGTGCAATGCGTTATTTTCTATTTTTAAAGGAGGCATAAAATGCCGGTAGTGGGCGTGATGGGGTCGGGCACAACAGAATGGATCGAGCTTGCCAATCCGCTTGGTCAGTGGCTTGCAGAGAATGGATATGACTTAGTGACCGGCGGGGGGAGTGGCTCGATGCTTGCTACCTGCCGCGCATTCAGGCAAACATCGCCTCGCCTAGGGCGCTCTATTGGCATAGTTCCGACTCAACCAGACCAATCCTGCGGATTCGTGCCATTGGCTGAATATCCAAATCCCTTTGTTGACATCACTATCGTCACACCATTACCGAGGTATGACTCCAACACGCCAGTCGCGGCGCTTAGCCGCAACTATGTGAACATCTTGACGAGTGATGTGGTGATCGCGCTGCCAGGGGGGCTAGGTACGCTCAATGAACTGGAGCTTGCTGTCCGGTTCTCAAAGCCCGTGATGTGCTTCGGTCCAGTCGATGCTTTTCGTCAAGCACCGGACAATATTGAAAGAACGGAAGATTTCAAGCGAGTTTGCCGTTTTATTGTTGGCGTCACTAAGACTTCGGTTGCATCTATAGTATAGCTCCCTATGGGGACTGGGCTTTTTGGAGCGCTCGGTCAGGACGGCGCCATCATCCATATAGTGGTATGGCAAGTGATTAGAGCTTGGCAAGCAGATCTATTAGCAATTGCCTTGCGCTGTTCCCTGAACTAGCTCGATCAAGGAGGCCTAATGTCATTTTTTTATACATGTCAACAACTTCCGGGGCGGAAGCGACACTTGCAATGCCAGTGTCGATATTCGGTAACTCTCCTAGACGGTAAGGGCTAACGGCTACGTAAGACGCGTGGGGCTGTTCGAAAATCTGGAAAGTGGTACTGGGCAAGCTGTCATCTATAACAAATATTTCAATATTGGATTCAGCACCGATGAGATCAATTAGATGCTCGACCTCCCGTCGAGCAAGCAGGGCACGCTCCATTCTTACGCTTGGCGGCAGATCTAAACGCCCCACCAAGCCGATATGAAGAAAGCGTTCTATTTGCCTGAGGCTGATAATTTGCCTGACCTTGAATTTGTGCTTCAAGAATGTCTCTTTCCGCTCATTCAAAATGCTCAATATCAGTATTTGCTTGAGACCGTCCTCATCGGTGAAATCCTTTGGCCTGGACTCGCCAAGCATGGTGACAAACTGGTCGTTGTATGCTGGTGAGGTCAGTAGGTAGGAAAATGGGTCAAAGTACGAAAGGATGCGAGTTGACTTGGCTTCCAACTGACGCATACGTTCGAAATAGCCCAGCGCATTGTCGAAATACTCAGTATCCGAACCTATAAGGCTAGAAAATGACACATCCAAAAGCACCGCTAGTCTCTCTAGGGTTTCCAGTTTGAAAATTTTTCCAAGCTCTAATCTGTAGACGGCGGCACGCGAAATTTGCAGCTTTTCCGCGATCTGGTCCGCATTCAGTTGCCGACCTATTCGATAAGCCCTGAGACGTTCGCCTATTGCTATGTAATCAATTTGACTCACTTGCGCGGCTTCCTGAAGACACCAATCAGTGTGGTTAATAGACATGATGCTTTGCCCCGCGGCCACATCCAGCGAAATGGTATGCCGGTTTCGACTTACCCACTGTATCAATATTTAGACATCCGGCCTATCAGGTAATTTTAAAGCAAGGTCCGTCTTGAGGCGATCCGCCTTGAGCGTGTACCACGAAGATTCTATAGGCAATGGGTTCGCTAGCTAAGCGAGCATGACTTTCACCCTCTATTGTTCTTCGCTTACGCAACACAGGAGCGACGTCAGCGATGCTCACCAGTGCATGAGGGGGGGGCGGTCCCGTCTGTATCAAAAATTAGACAGAAATAAACGCGCTGCCTCATACGCGCCGACGTCCACGTCATAACTATTCAGATGCCGACAGCTTGTTTGGAGAACAAACCGTGAAAGATCCACAGCTACCCAAAAAAATTCAATCCGCCGAATCCCCCGTTAAAGCTTTGATAGCCAGCGTTAGCGGCTATGCGATGGACGGGTTTGACCTATTGATCCTTGGATTCATGCTGCCCGCAATCAGTCTCTCCCTTCAGTTGAACATCTCTCAGGCAGGCTCGCTTGTGACTTGGACTTTACTGGGGGCTGTGGCTGGGGGGCTATTCTTCGGTCAGTTGAGCGACCGTTTTGGTCGAATCAGGGTTCTGAGTTTGTGCATCCTGACGTTTTCTATATTCACTGGGTTGTGTGCCGTTGCTCAGGGATATTGGGACCTTCTGATCTACCGCACCCTTGCGGGCTTCGGCCTGGGGGGCGAGTTTGGCATCGGAATGGCGCTTATTGCTGAAACCTGGCCTGCCAGTAAACGCAATCGCGCCTCTTCATATGTAGCGTTGGGCTGGCAGGCCGGTGTTTTGGCGGCTGCTCTGATAACGCCCGTTCTTCTTCCTCATATAGGCTGGCGAGGAATGTTCCTGGTGGGTTTGGCGCCGGCGCTGGTATCGCTTGTAATTCGTCATGCCATGGGGGAACCGGAAGAGTTCATACGTTCTGCAAAGGAGCCATTATCTTTCGCTCGTCGATTTGGAGAGTTAATCAAAGACCGCCACACCCTGAAGGCAAGCATTGGAGTAACAGTACTGACTTCAGTGCAGAATTTCGGTTACTACGGGCTCATGATCTGGATGCCAAGTTACCTCTCCGAACGGTTCGGCTTCTCTTTGATGCAGTCCGGGACCTGGACGGCAGTGACCGTTGCAGGCATGGCAATTGGCAATTGGCATTTGGATCTTTGGTCAACTAGCCGACAAATATGGCCGGTGGCGAATCTTTCTTGTGTACCAAGCCGGCGCGGCAGTCATGGTTCTCTTTTATGCCCGCCTAGAGGATCCCTTGAGCATGCTGCTCACCGGAGCAGTCATGGGTGTGTTTGTGAATGGAATGATCGGTGGTTACGGAGCTTTGATTTCTGAACTATATCCTCCCCAAGCAAGAGCGACCGCTCAGAATGTACTCTTCAATATAGGACGCGGTGTGGGAGGCTTCGGTCCTTTGATAGTCGGCGCGATTGCCTACAGCTATTCCTTTTCCGCCGCGATTGCACTGTTGGCATCTATTTACGTTCTGGCCATGCTGGCAACGATTCTATTGTTACCACAGGACAAAGGGCGGAACAATGAACTGGAAACCGTTTTGAAACCTACCGACTAACAATACAAACATCCCCGCGTTCATTCCGCAAAAAAAACGGCTGTATCTATTGATAACGAGGTTTTTCGGTCATGAAGGTGCTCACAAATTAAAATCTGTAACATTATATTAAAGCCGCGGGTCTCATAAAACTTCTTGACCTGAAAACCTGAATGCTTAATTATTACGACATCGCCCGTGAAGCGTCCTACATTACCACACTTAACAACGCATATTTCAGTCGTCACATTCATCGATAGTTTCCATTCAGGCTTCAATTGAAGGCGGTCAGCGTTGAGGCGTTAACAATCAAGTGTTCAAAGCATTTTTTGGAGGAAGCATGTACCCATTGAAACTATTTGGTGAACGCGTTAGCCTAGGAAAAAAACTCTGAATATGACTTCAAGTTCTGGTGAGATATCCAAGTTCCACGGACTAAGTAGTTGAGTTCCAGAAAGAGATACCCGATGCGGAGTACGCAAGTAAGCGTAAATAAACCCGCAGCGATGCATCCTGATGGAAATGGATCAGAACATGCGGTGAAAGGTACGGGGGGCACGATGGCATGTGATGGTGCCTATAGAAAAGGCTCGCCTACAATGTGGAGAACAACCTCTAAAAAGCCGAGAAACTGACCAGTTATTCAATGAGGGCTAACTCTAAAATGTTGATAACAGAGTGCTTAATGTTTAGCGATACACAAACAGCTGAAAGAAGTGGCTATTTTCGATGCTCCTCAAATAATGATTAGAATCAGAGTGTTCAATGTGAACATGGTCTGCCCCTGCTAAGATACTCTTCAGAACAATCGTCAAGGATGCGAGATATTAATATGAATTTCAATGAAGTTTTTCAGCTATTCTCTAATTCCCACTCAGGAACTGATTCATTCAAGCTTGCGATGAACCAATGTGAGGAAATTATTTATCTGCGGCCTGATCAAGCTTCAGTTTGCTTTTTCATAAAAGAGTACTGCAGTACCTATGTTTTGCGGTTTGAGGATCAAGAAGTCCAGCCTGGGTTCGCCAAGAATAAGCACATGGAATTGGTCGGGTACATGAAGGTCCTGGATGCCGCACTCGAGACCCAAAATAGTCGGACTATTCTCGATGCCTTGGATTCAGTTATTATCCTTTATACAGAACGAAAGATCACCGAATAGACAACTGACTTATCGGGATGATTTTGTTTGAAAACCCAAAAAACACATGCATTGAGCTTGTCGCTTGATTACTCAATGCTTGGGTAAGAATGAAGCATCTGAGTGATCATGAGGTCGGCAGCTGTTTTTGTAAGCAATGTGACAAGACAGGATAGGTAGTCAGCGTTCGCGAAGGGTTTGACGCGGTGTGTCAGATCCATCGCCATCGGGCGCCTGAATTGTTCCGTACAGCGGTTTTTCACTTGAGTTGGTAACCTCTGCCCACGATTATCGCGGGCGATCAGACCGTTGTGCATTTACACTCCGGGTCACACCATTTCAAAAGGTAAGGGAATGAGCGACAGCACGATGTACCTAAGACGCGAAAAGCGCTTTCTGGTCTTGCTCGGGGTGATCTGCCTCACGTTGATCGGAGGCGCGCTTTACATGCAAGTGGTATTGGACGAGGCGCCATGCCCGCTGTGCATTCTTCAGCGTTATGCCTTGCTGTTTATCGCCATCTTCGCCTTCATTGGTGCCGCGATGCCGGGCAGACGCAGTACTACGGTGTTCGAGGGGCTGACCGTGCTCAGTGCGATTGGCGGCATCGTCGCTGCCGGCCGTCATGTCTACATCCTGGCGAATCCGAACGAGAGCTGCGGTCTGGATGTATTGCAGCCTATCGTCGACGGTCTGCCGCTGGCGTCCTGGTTCCCGTTGGGCTTCCAGGTCGATGGCTTCTGCACCACGCCGTACCCACCTATCCTCGGTTTGTCGCTGGCGCAGTGGGCTTTGGCTGCCTTCGTTCTGACAGTGATATTGGTACCGCTGGGGATCATGCGTAATCGTCGCACCGCCCGCTGAATTCAGTTGGACACCGCAAAAGCCCTGTTTTCCTACGGAAAGTAGGGCTTTTTTTCAGCCCCGATAATGTCCTTGCTGGCTGATCATTGCTGAATATGAGAATAACTGTTGCAGAATAAGTCATAGTCAACAAATGGTTACATATCTACAATCGCTAACACTTATCAGTCAGCACCGCTTTGCAATTGACAAGAAACGAGGTCGAAAGCGTCTCTACGCACTCTATGTAGATCACGCCGATACGATTTCAGGGACTGACACCCTTTCAAAAAATCCGCACCAAATGGAATTGGTCTGCTAACCAGGCCGTTGCCACACCAGTTCAATAAGAAACCACAGACAATTCTGGATTTGCCGCCCAGCTCTCGAGCTTTTCTGGCAGGCCCTTATTCAATCAAAAAAACATGCCAACACCTGGCAGGGTGAAGTGTTGGCGGTCGAAACCTATGTGCATTGCGTGCGCAGCTTTAGAGGTCGTGAGATGAGTAGAAAAAGGTACCCCAGATTGTTTGGCTCGTTGGCCCTTTTGAGCATGCTTGCGCTGGGTGGTTGCAACATGGCCCTGCTCGATCCAAAAGGGCAGATAGGCATCGACGAGAAAAATCTGATCATCACCGCGACGCTGCTGATGCTGCTGGTGGTTGTTCCGGTGATCATCATGACGTTCGCCTTCGCCTGGAAATACCGCGCTTCGAACACCAAGGCGACCTACGCGCCGAACTGGGCTCACTCCGGCAAGATTGAAGCCGTGGTGTGGGGCGTTCCAACCTTGATCGTGATCGCGCTGGGTATCCTGATCTGGAAATCGAGTCACGAACTTGACCCCTACAAACCGTTGGACTCCAACGTCAAACCGGTGGTCATTGAAGTCGTCGCAATGGACTGGAAGTGGTTGTTCATCTACCCGGAACTGGGTATCGCCACGGTCAATGAGATCAAGTTCCCGGCCAATGTCCCGGTTAACTTCAGGATCACATCCGACTCCACCATGAACTCGTTCTTCATCCCGGGCCTTGGCGGTCAGATCTATGCCATGGCCGGTATGGAAACCAAGCTGCACTTGATCTCCAACGAAGAGCATGTGTACGACGGCATGGCGGCCAACTTGAGCGGCGAAGGCTTCTCGGACCAGAAATTCAAGGCCTATGCCACGTCGCAAGCGGACTTCGATGCTTGGGTCGCAGCAGCCAAAAAAGCACCACACCCGCTTGAAATCGCTGAATTCAATCAGTTGGCCAAGCCTAGCGTGAAAAACCCTGTTGAGTACTTCGCCAGCGTTCAGCCCAACCTGTTCCAGACCATCATTGATAAATATGAAGGGATGAACAAGGCCAAGGGGATGCACCACAAGGCGGACGATGCACCAGAAATGACGGGCATGGACATGAAAATGCATTCGGCTGCCGGCGCAGAGGAGTAAGAGATGTTCGGTAAATTAACGCTGGAAGCCATTCCCTTCCATGTACCGATCGTAATGGTGACGCTGGTTATCATCATGCTGGTGGGTGCGGGATTGGTTGCTGCAATCTCCTATCACCGCAAGTGGTCCTACCTGTGGACTGAATGGCTGACCTCGGTCGACCACAAGAAAATCGGTGTGATGTACATCATCGTTGCGCTGGTCATGCTCCTGCGCGGCTTCGCCGATGCGATCATGATGCGCTCGCAGCTGGCCCTCGCCAGCGCGGGTTCCGAAGGCTACTTGCCTCCGGAACATTACGACCAGATATTCACCGCTCACGGCGTGATCATGATCTTCTTCATGGCGATGCCTTTTGTGGTCGGCCTGATGAACATCGTCGTACCGCTGCAGATCGGCGCTCGCGACGTTGCCTTCCCGTTCCTCAACTCGTTGAGCTTCTGGTTGTTCGTGGTCGGCGCGGTACTGGTCAACCTGTCCTTGGGGCTCGGCGAGTTTGCCCGTACCGGTTGGGTTGCTTATCCGCCGCTCTCCGGCCTGGCGTATAGCCCAGGTGTCGGGGTCGATTACTACATTTGGGCATTGCAGTTGTCAGGATTGGGTACGTTGCTGACGGGGGTGAACTTCGTTGTCACCATCCTGAAAATGCGCACCCCTGGCATGACGTTGATGAAAATGCCGGTGTTTACCTGGAACTGCCTGTGCACCGCGATCTTGATCGTGGCGTCGTTCCCGATCCTCACCGCGACCTTGATTCTGCTGACGCTGGACCGTTACCTGGGCATGCACTTCTTCACCAACGAGCTTGGTGGCAACCCGATGATGTACGTCAACCTCATCTGGGCCTGGGGCCATCCCGAGGTGTACATCCTGATCCTGCCGGCCTTCGGCATATTCTCGGAAGTGACCTCGACGTTCTCCAAAAAGCGCCTGTTCGGTTACACCTCGCTGGTCTACGCGACCATCGCCATTACCGTGTTGTCCTTCGTTGTCTGGCTGCACCACTTCTTCACCATGGGCTCGGGGGCCAACGTCAACGCCTTCTTTGGCATCATGACGATCATTATCTCCGTGCCCACGGGAGTGAAGATTTTTACCTGGCTGTTCACCATGTTCCGCGGGCGAATTCAATTCACCACGCCGATCCTCTGGACCCTGGGCTTTATCGTGACCTTCAGCATCGGCGGCATGACCGGCGTACTGCTGGCGGTTCCGGGTGCTGACTTCGTGCTGCACAACAGCCTGTTCCTGATCGCGCACTTCCATAACGTGATCATCGGCGGTGCGGTGTTCGGTTACCTGGCGGGCTTCGCCTACTGGTTCCCGAAAGCGTTCGGCTTCACGTTGAACGAGCGTCTGGGCAAGTATGCGTTCTGGTGCTGGATCGTCGGTTTCTACCTGGCATTCATGCCGCTGTACGTGCTCGGCTTCATGGGCATGACCCGTCGTCTGAACCACTACGACAACCCGGCATGGACACCGTGGCTGATCGCTGCGTTCTGTGGTGCGCTGGTCATCATGGTCGGCATCATCTTCCAGATCGCGCAACTGGTGGTCAGCATCCGTGATCGCGAGAAAAACCGTGACCTCACAGGTGACCCGTGGGATGCCCGCACGCTGGAATGGTCGACCTCTTCGCCGCCGCCGTTCTACAACTTCGCCGAGCAACCGCACGTCAATGACCTGGACGCCCACTGGGAGACCAAGGAACGCGGTGTACAGAGCAAAAAAGCAGCCGATTACAAGAAGATCCACATGCCGCGCAACACCGGTGTTGGCGTGTATATCAGCTTTGGCAGTCTGGTCTTTGGCTTCGCGTTGATCTGGCACATCTGGTGGCTGGCCGCCGTCGGTCTGGTCGGCATGGTAGCCACCTTCATCATGCGCAGTAACGACGATGACATCGACTACTACGTTCCCGCCGAAGAAGTGGCGCGAATCGAAAATGCACGCCTTCAAACTTTGGCTAAGCAGGCTTAAACCATGTCGAACTTAGTATTAGAAACTCAGATTGCCCATGCTGAGGAGCATGGGCACGAGGATGCCGGGTCCATGACCGTGTTCGGTTTCTGGATCTACCTGATGACTGACTGCATCCTGTTCGCGACGATCTTCGCCGCATACTCGGTGCTCAGTAACAACGTCGCAGGTGGCCCGTCGGGCAAAGACATCTTCGAACTGCCTTACGTGCTGGTAGAAACCTTCTGCCTGCTGTTCAGCAGTATCACCTACGGCTTCGCCATGCTGGCGATGCACAAGGGCAACAAGAACGGGGTTATCGCCTGGTTGGCGGTAACGTTCTTGCTGGGCCTCGCGTTCATCGGCATGGAAATCAATGAATTCCATCACCTGATCGCCGAGGGCTTTGGCCCTGATCGCAGCGCCTTCCTGTCAGGCTTCTTCACGCTGGTCGGTACTCACGGCCTGCACGTGACATCCGGTCTGATCTGGATGGCGGTGCTGATGTTCCAGATCAAGAAGAAAGGTCTGACCGCAACCAACAACACGCGTCTGAGCTGCCTGAGTCTGTTCTGGCACTTCCTGGACGTGGTCTGGATCTGCGTGTTCACCGTTGTCTACCTGATGGGAGCGCTGTAAATGGCTAACGCACATATCAGCCATGGCGGTGCCGACCATGGCAGCCTGAAGTCCTACGCCGTCGGGTTTTTCCTCTCCGTGATTCTGACGGTGATCCCTTTCGGTCTTTTGATGCACCCGGTGTTCCCCAAGACGATGACCCTGGCCATTGTCGTGGCCTTCGCTGTGGTGCAGATATTCGTGCACCTGGTGTTCTTCCTGCACATGAACAGGTCGTCCGAACAGCGCTGGAACATCATCGCCTTCGCCTTTACCGCCCTGATCATTGCGATCGTGGTCGGCCTGTCGTTGTGGATTATGTACAACGTCCACACGAACATGATGGCGCACTGAGGATCTCCCCATGTCGCTGAAGCACTTTATCCAAATCACCAAGCCGGGGATCATTTTCGGTAATGTGCTTTCGGTGGCAGGTGGCTTTTTCCTGGCGTCCAAAGGGCATGTCGACTTTGGCCTGTTCCTGGCTGCTGTCATCGGCACTTCGTTAGTGGTGGCATCCGGGTGCGTGTTCAACAACTGCATCGACCGCGACATCGACGTGAAGATGGAGCGCACCAGGAATCGGGTACTGGTGCAGGGTCTGGTTTCATTGAGACTGGCCCTGATCTTCGCCAGCGTGCTTGGCATCGCCGGGGTGGGCTTGCTGTATACCAAGGCCAACCCGCTGGCGGCGTTGTTCGCGGTGATCGGTTTTGTGATTTACGTCGGCTTCTATAGCCTGTACCTGAAACGCAAATCGGTGCACGGCACACTGGTCGGCAGCTTGTCCGGGGCAATGCCGCCCGTGATCGGTTACGTCGCGGTGAGTAACAGCTTCGACTTGGCGGCACTGACCCTGTTGGTGATGTTCAGTTTGTGGCAGATGCCGCACTCGTACGCCATCGCGATCTTTCGCTTCAACGATTACCTCGCTGCGTCGATTCCGGTCTTGCCGGTGAAGCGTGGCATCGTCGTCGCCAAGCGTCATATCCTGATCTACACCCTGGCATTCCTGCTGGCCACCTTGATGTTGACCGTGGGGGGTTACGCCGGTCTTAGTTACCTGGCCGTCGCGGCCATCATGGGCATGTACTGGTTGTACATGGCCTGGAGCGGTTACAAGGCAGTGGATGACCGGGTCTGGGCGCGCAAGCTGTTCGTCTTCTCGATCTTCACCATTACCGCGCTGAGCGTGATGATGTCGCTGGATTTTCAGGCGCCCAGTGAGCTGCTGCTGACTTACGCACCTTGAGTTGAGCCAGCCGTTGCACCAGAAACGCCCCGTTCTTTGGATGAAGAACGGGGCGTTTTTTTGTGAGCCCATTGCCCCGGACAAACACGCACGTGCTGCTATCGTTTACACAGATATTTCTAGTGGCCGCAGAGCAAATTCTGGTTTTATGCATGTCTATGTGAAACACGTCTATAAAGGTTGCACGCGATATGAGGTTGGCAGACATCACTCAGTACGGCGGAATCACGGTCATGCTTCCGGCGGCAGTGGTCATCGGTGCCTGGCTTTGGTTTTCCAGGTCCAGACAGTCGGCGCTGTTATGGGGCGCATTGCTGCTGTTTGTGTACGCGATTGTCGGGGCGAGCAAAATCCTCTTCAAAGGATGGGGCATAGGCCTTGAAAGCCTGAACATTGCGGTCATCAGCGGTCATGCCACGAATACTAGCCTGGTGCTACCCGTGGCGATGAGCCTGCTTGCGCGACAGATCAATCCTCGTCTTCGCTGGCCAGGAGCTGGTTTAGGGTTATTGATCGCGTGGTGGTTCAGTATCAACTGCGTGGCACCCTATATCCATCCGCTGCAGGAGGCGATTGCCGGGGCTCTCCTGGGGTCTGTCGCTGCCTGTGGGTTTTTGTATTACCTGGAAAACACAGAGATCAAAAAAATCCCTCATGCGGTGCTGGTGATTGGCCTTGTCCTCATCGCCCTCAACACGACCACCAAGAAATACACCGCCGAGCACGTGCTGAATCGTATCGCTGTCTCCATCTCCGGAGCGGAGACAGCGTTCAAGCGGCCTGAGTGGCGAGCACCAGTCGATACAACAAAGCTTTAAGCGCTTTGTCGATGTGAGTCGCCAGCGCCCGTGAGTAGCAGGTCGCTAGCGATACACTTCGCGGCGAAAAATCATTGGCGATGAGCCTCGATAGATGCCGAATCTGGCCAGCCCCGTTGCAGCTTCACGGCCCTTGCCATTCCAGTCGTAGAAAAGCCAGGACGGTGTTGCCGGTAATCCACCGAGTACCGATCCGTTGATCCCGGGAGGCTGCAAGCGCAACAGCCCCAATCCTGCGCTGGGTGCGATCAACGTAACCTTGTCATTGCCATAGACCTGTTGGCTGAGTTGCCCGGTGTAGCTACTCAGCGCGGGCGTTTGCAAAACGGCTGCCGTGGTGCAGGTATCCAGGCCTTCGACCCGAAAGCTGCCGCCCGCAAGGTTCTGCCACGTCTCGATGCGCAAGGGCAGATCCAATGCCTGCAACTCAGAGCCATGGGCATTGTCCAGACGCAAGCGTCCCAGACGAACTTCGCTGCCGGGGCTGTCGCTAAAGTCATAGCTGTACGCTGAACAACTGTTGCCATCGCCAAAACAGGCACCATCGGTATCGGTCAGTGTTGCAGCGCTGAAACCTTGACGAATGGCCGCGATAAACGGGTAATCATCGGCCAGCGGCAAGAGTGCCGTGTTGCGCGACGGACAGGCGTGCCATGGCGATCACCACCAGGGCGACCACGATGAGTAGGAACATCGCTGCAACCAGGCCAAAAACCTGGGCGCGATGGGGCCAGCGGGGATCAGGGCGCATTGTCGATGTGGACCTGTTGCAAGAGTTGAAAGCTTTCGCCGTCGAGGGTGGTATGCAGCATCAGGGACAGCAAACCGGCGCGCGCGGTGCTGCCGGCCTGGTAGGTAAAGCGTGTTTGCCCACAATCGACATTCATAGCCAACGGCTCAGGGTTGGAACCGGGCGGCGGGGCGGCGGGCAGTGTAGAAAGCAGTTGGTTATAGGTATATCGAAGCAGTTGGCCATTTTGGCAGCGAAAGCCCACGACCGTCTGGGCCAGATACACACGCTGCTGCGGCGACGCATAGGCAAAGCGAAAACCGGTGGCGGGCAGGTTGCCCACCGCGATAATGCTTTCTCCAGCCGGTGCGCCTGGAAGCAGTACTGAAAGTACTGCCTGTTGGGGTTATCACACCTGGATTGGCCGGTGCCCAGAGATTACTCCCGACAACCGGGTTGCCACCGGACTCGGCACCGATGTTGTACATCACCATCCAGCGGGCCCCGGTCGGATCGAATGCCCCGTCCAGCACCTGCACCGCGAGGCAGCCCAGTAGCTGGAGTTTCTGCGGTCCGTGGTGCGCGTTTTTTTCTACCTGATAAAGGTTGAGGTTCTGCATCAGGAAGCCGTCTGGCGCAGAGCTGCGCCGACGGCTGCCATGCAGAGAGCCTGCATCTGTTCGTCCAGTTCAGCGGCGGGTTGCCCGCTGAACAATTCGCGCAGGTCGAGGGCCTGCAGTTTGACGGTCAGTCCATTACCCAGCGCTTGCAGTGCGGCTTCGCCATCGCGCTTCATGGGCAGTAACAGCAGGCGATTGATGTGCCCCTTGCCTAACTGGCTCTCGAAATAGTCAAGGGAACGCTGGATCTCCAGGGTGGCTGAAGAAAAATCCTGGCCAGCCTGTTCCAGTCCATGCTCAATGACGCGCGCCATGTACAGATCCGCGCCATGCTGCACGCAGATCAAGCCCTCGCTGGAACGCAAGCGCAGTAGTGCGATGTTCAGATTGTCGGCACCGGCCAACAGACCAAGATTGCGAAATGCCATTTCGGTAACGTCGATGCTGACCAGATGGAGACCGGCGTGCTTGATCAGCTTGGCCCAGTCCTGCATGCGCGCTTTATTGAGCACTGCGCAGTAGGCCCTGCGCGAGCGGCCACGGTAGGCATCTTCGGGAAGAGCAAATGCGTCAACGACGACATCTTCAAGGGGCTCACTGATAAGGTCCTTGATGCGCCAGCGCATGGCGGCGCCCAAGTCTTCAGCGGGGACATCGGGGCTGTCGAGAAGCAGCATCTGGTAGGCAGCGGGGTGCAACACAAGGTTGACCGGCAAGCCGCCAAGGCCTGATTCGTCGACCATATTTTTCAATACGGTGGGGTGTTGTTCGGGCGTGGCTGCGCGGAAGTTGCAGTGGAGCAGGCGTGGAGCTTCGCCTTGGCTTCTCTGTACGTGGGCTAGAGCTATTCCATTTGGACCTGTTTCAACACCCACCAAACCGCGCGCTGTGGTTTTACTTCTTGGAAACCACATTAACTTCTTATCTCTTTACCTGGCGAGGTGCGCCAGGATCACCGATCCCGCATACAGCGTGATGTCAAAACAATAGCACGTATTGTAGGTCGATCATAATACTTAGATGGGCGGTCCAAAAACTGTGGTTTTGGGCAGCATTTCCGGCGATCCGCTTCATGCTGGCTGGCATAAAGAAAAGGGCATTTAAGTGGCGGAAAGGAATCATTTGAGGGCAGGGTCTTCAGGGTTGATGTGCGTCCATGCGTCTATCAACTTTCGCGCCTTTGGCTCATGACCGTTCTTCAGATCGTACTGGATCAGCAACAGCCTGGCATCGCGGTTGGCTGGCTGGTGTTCGAGCATCTGTTCCAGTTGTGAGCAGGCTTCATCGACCTGGCCGTTTTCGTACAAGGCCACTGCCAGCACGTAGCCATACTGAGCGTTTTGCGGTTCGAGTCGGGCAGCCCTGCGTAACGCGGGGATGGCCTGCACCCGCTGTCCCGCGCGAATCATTGCCAGGCCTTGGGCCTGGTGTAGCAAGGCGACGTCAGGGTGTTCGCGCAGGCCGTCGTCCAGCAACTGCCGAGCTTCTTTGCCGCGAGCATTTGATTCCAGCCACTCTACCAGCGTGACCAGCGCCGGAAAGAAATCCGGGTCACGTTGCAAGGCTGCACGCAGGCGGGGTTCGACATCTGCATTGCGGCCACTGGCCTGGTAGAGCATCGCCAGGTTGAGGTTGGCTTCGGCGCGTTCCATCAGGCTCAACTGCACAGCCTCGTACTCGCCGATGGCTGTATTCCAGCTTGGCTGCGATGCCCCCAATCCGCCATTCGCAGCGCCTGGCAGAGCACGGGCGGCGGCGATTCGTACGGCGCGGACCGGGTCATCGAGCCGCGGTGATAGCAACGCCAGACGTTGCGCCTCGGGCATAAGGGCGCTGACCGCGCGAATGGCACTTTCGCGCACATGCGGTGCCGGATTGTTCAGATCCTTGGTGACCAGCCTCAGCGCTTGTGCGCTGGGGTAGGCGGGCAGCTCGGCGAGTAGTGTTGCACGTTGGATGGCGGGCAGATTGCTACGTTGCAGCTGCTCGTACAACGCCTGTGCTGCACCGACCTGACCACCGCGAATCAGCGAGAGGCTTTCGTCGTAGCGCGATGCCTGGTCAGGCCGGTCGCCGGTCCAGAGCTTGAATTGCTCAATAATTTTGTTGCCCGCCACGCTTTGGTGGCAGCTCAAACAGGCATCCGGCGTACCGAGCGTCTGTGCGCGCAGGGGGTTGGGGATACTGAAACTGTGGTCGTGGCGAAAGTCATTGCCCATGTACCGCTTGCCAGGCATGTGGCAATCGACACATTGCGAGCCTGGCTTTCCAACCTGATGCCGATGGTGCTCGGGAGAGTCGTAGTTCTTCGCTTGCAGGCCCTTGCCATTGACACGCTCGACGGAGGTTTTGCCTGCTGTGTTGTGGCATTGCACGCACACACCGTTGCCTGGGGCCTTGAGTGCGGTGCTATGAGGGTTGTGGCAATTACTGCAGCGCACGCCCTTGTCGAACATTTTGCTTTGCAGGAAAGAACCGTATTCGAACACTTCATCCTTGATCTTGCCGTCCACCGTATAGAGTTCGGGCGTCAGCAGGCTGGGCAGGTAATCATCCATCAACCGTTTGCCGACCTGATAACCGTCGTCCAGCGGTGCGCGACGAGCATGGCACCGGGCGCAGGTCTCGATCTCGGTGGTGGCGTCTTTGTCTTTGAGGTCGACGACAAAGCCGGCATGCGTCAGGTCATTGGGCTTTGTCGCCCACGCTAAATGATTGGAGGCCGGACCATGGCAGGCCTGACAGCCGACTCCCAGACTGTTCCACTGGCTGGCAAAACTATTGCTCACGGCGTCGAAATTGCGTTTGAAGCCAGTGGTATGGCATTCGACACACATGAAGTTGGCGTTCTGGCTCGGCTTGCTCCAGTGCAAGGGATTCTTGAAGTTCACACCTTGGCCTGGATAGAGATGAAACCAGCGATGTTTCTCGGTATCCCAGGCCACCCCCAACGCTTGCAACCGCCCGCCGGGTGTCTCTATCAAATACTGCTGCAAGGGGGCGACGCCGAAGGTGTAAGCGACTTTGAAATCAGCGGGTTTACCGTCTGCGCCAGGAGTATTGACCCAGAAGCCGTCATTTTTATGAGAGAAGCGGGTGGTCTCTCTCTTGTTTTTGAACGTGACGTCACTGAAATTGGCGAGGACCGTTTCGGCGTTAGCCGGTTGCATGGCCAACTGGTGATGGGAGCCTTGCCAATCTTTTACCTGCGCACTGTGGCAACTCTGGCATTGCTGCTCGTCGACCATTTTTGCTGCTGGCGCGGGGGGTGTTTTCAGAGACGGCGGTGCTGATGTGATGGCGGGTGAATAGATCAAAGGTGCGGGCTTACTGTGTTGGAAGAACAGCCAACTACTAAAAATTGCCAGGGGTAACAGGATCGCTAAAACGATACGCAGAGAGGGCGTCATGAAAGTGCGTCGTAAACCCGATGTGGAGTGCGCTGATTTATTTTTATGTTTCGGCATTCCGTTGTCCTGATAGAACATTGTCCAATGCTGTTGCAGCTTTGACGCAGGATAGAGGTCTGTCAAATATTCATTCTGTGTTTTCTCACAGTATTTACACTAACGTGTTCGGCGGTTTTCGATATTCATTCCTGTTTATCTGCGGGCGCGGGGGTTCGTGTTCATAGTGAAACTGAATAATTATTATGTCTAAACGTTATGAATCTCTGTGAGGGCCGACGAAAGAGTGTCGGTAACGAACCTGCGCGATAGAGGGTTTTGCGGGCATATTGCAGGCCTGGAAGTTGGCAGCCGTTCCAGGGCGAGCGATAAAAAAGAAAGTGGCTATCTGAGTATTCTCGCCTAGGATTAAATTCAGCTACTGTGTGTATCCCGAATTTTCACGTTGTAGGCTAGTCCTGAGACTTTCATAAGAGTACTGAGGAACTGACCGTGACAAAAATAATCGATTTTTTGGCGCTGACAGTAACAACACTTCTGCTTACTGCCATGCCCCTGCACGTGCAGGCCGCGTCCGATAAACCCAACATTGTTGTCATCATGGCCGATGATGTCGGCTGGTTTAATATTGGCGCCTATCATCAAGGCATGATGGCGGGTAAAACACCGAACCTCGACAGTCTGGCGGCCCAGGGCATGCGGTTTACCGATTATTACGCCGAGGCGAGTTGCACCGCTGGCCGGGCCAACTTCATCACCGGTGAGTTACCCATCCGCACGGGCATGACCACCGTAGGCCAGGCCGGTTCACCGATTGGTATTCCCGATCAGGCATTGACCCTTGCGACAACGCTTAAGTCGATGGGCTATTCCACGGGGCAGTTTGGCAAAAACCATTTGGGTGACTTGAACGAGTTCCTGCCAACGGTTCACGGCTTTGACGAGTTCTTTGGCTACCTCTATCACCTTGACGCGATGGAAGATCCGGCCCACCCAAACTATCCACAGGCGCTTAAAGATACGGTCGGCCCGCGTAACATGGTGCACAGCTGGGCAACCGACACTGATGACCCTACGGTGATGCCGCGTTGGGGCAAAGTGGGCAAGCAGAAAGTCGAAGATGCCGGCACACTCTATCCGGAGAGAATGAGAACGGTCGACGAGGAGATTCGCGACGTTGCCTTGAGCTTCATTGATAAGGCCAAGAAGGATGACAAGCCGTTCTTCCTCTGGCTCAACCCTACACGTATGCACGTCACCACGCACCTGTCGCCCAAATATGAAGGGATGCGTAACGCGGACAACGACTGGACTATCCAAGAGGCCGGGATGGCCCAGCTGGATGACATCGTTGGCGATGTCCTGAAGAAGCTCAAGGACATGGGCCTCGACGATAACACCATTGTTGTATTCACCACCGATAACGGTGCCGAGAACTTTACGTGGCCGGACGGTGGTCAGACGCCATTTGCTGGCGGGAAGGGGACGGCGCTGGAAGGTGGCTTCCGTGTCCCGGCCATTCTGCGCTGGCCAGGGAAAGTTCCGGCCGGTAAGGTCGAGAACGGGATCATGTCAGGGATGGACTGGTTCCCGACGTTTGTCGCTGCGGCGGGTAATCCGAACATCGTCGAAGAGTTACTGAAGGGTAAACAAGTCGGCAGTCAAAGCTACAAGGTGCACCTTGATGGCTACAATCAGACCGACATGATCATGGGCAAGGGACCGTCGACGCGCCACGAAGTCTTCTATTTCACCGAAGGCACGCTCTCCGCCGTGCGTATCGACGATTTCAAATACCGCTTCACTGATCAACCCGATGGCTGGATCGGCAGTACCGTGAAGTTGGACATGCCGGTTCTCACCAACCTGCGCCTTGATCCCTTCGAGCGCACGGGCTTTACCAAAGGCGCTCAAGGCTCATACCAGTACATGAACTGGTTCCTCTACGAATTTTGGCGCTTTCAGTTCGTGCAAAAAGAAGTCGCCAAGGTGGCGGCGACTGCGATTGAGTTTCCTCCAATGCAAAAGGGTGCCAGCTTTAACCTGGATGCAGTGAAGGAGCAAATCCAGCACGCGATGTTGAGCCAGTCAGGTAAGTAACTCACTCAGAAATCGATCGGGTAGGCGGTGTGCGCCTACTTGATCCTGGAGTTCTTATGCCGTCAAAAACAGGTACGCTGCCGGTCTCCGCGTTTACTCTGCTGACGCTCTGTTACAGCCAACAGGCGCTGGCAGGAGGCATCATGCTTTATGAGATCGGTAGCGATAATACCGGTCTGGTCAATGCGGGTGCCGCGGCGCGTGCGCAAGGGCCGTCTACCATTGCGAGTAACCCGGCAGGCCTCAGTTATCTGGAGGGCACCCAGATCGCGGCCGGTGCTCAACTTATTTACGGCAATGTGAAGTTTGATGCTGACGGGGACACTAACGTGGCTGGCAGTGGCAGCGGCGATGTTATTGAACCGACACCGGGTGCCAGCTTCTTTATAAGCCATAAACTGGATGAACACTGGAGTGTCGGCTTTGGCACGTATGGCGACTTCGGTCTGGCGCTCAGTTATAAGAATGACTGGTACGGTCGCTACTTCAGTCAATATGGAAGTATTGGTGGTTTGTCATTTGTACCCAGTGTGGCCTATCGGTTCAATGACGAGTGGTCAGTGGGCGTTGGCATAAAGGCCATGTACGGCATGTTGCAAGCTCAGGCGGCGATCAATCGGTCTCCTTTTGGATTAACGGATCGTGCTGACGGGCAGTACAAATATGAGGACAGTACATGGGGGTACGGCGCTAACCTGGGGGTTATTTATGCACCCAAGCCGGGCACCCGGATTGGTTTTGCTTATACCAGTAAGATCAATCTTGATTTCAAGGACCGTATAGACGTTCAAGGGAATGGCCTGTTACTGGACCGCGTGAATGGTACGGACACCACGCTCGGTGTGCAGGTCCCACAAACGGTCACGCTCAGCCTCTATCAGCAACTCGACGCGCAATGGGCCGTGCTGGCGACCGTCAACTGGCAGGACTGGTCACAGTTCGGCGAGATCTATATCGATGTCGATACGTCCAGGGCGGGTGGGCAGTCAACCACCGTTAATGCGCCTTATAAGGACACCTATCAATTAGCGCTGGGCACACAGTACCGAGCCACACCGAAACTGCTTTGGAGTGGCGGTGTCGCCTACGATACCTCGGCGGTATCGAACAGTGATCGAACCTTGAATGTCCCTATGAGTGCTCAATGGCATGTGGGGGCCGGGGTCACTTATGCAGTGGATCATGATACCGACCTTAACCTCGGCTGGGATTTTGTGTGGATGGGCGATATGCCTGTCGACCAGAGCAAACGTCTGTCAGGTGACCGCGTTTCCGGCCAGTTCAGTAGCGCCTGGATTCAGTCTGTTACCGGCAATATGACGTGGCGTTTCTAACGCCTGACAACAATAAATACCCTATTAATCCCATGAGTACAAAGCACATGAAAGCATCACGTAAATTGCTTGTCGGCATTGCGCTGAGCAGCTTGTTGCTGGGTGGTTGTGTCTCGAAAGTGACTGAAAAGGAGCAGTTCTCAGGCTTTTTGCCGAATTACGATGGACTCCAGGAAACGACGTCGTCGAGCGGGAAGGAAGTGCTGCGCTGGGTGGCTCCCGACTTTAAACCCGGGGCGTACTCTACGGTGGTGTTCAACGAACTTGAGTTGTACCCCGCACCCAAGCCGACGGATCGGGTTGACACGAAAACGCTGAAGCAAATACAGGCGTATGCCAGCAGCAGTGCCAAGGGCGTTCTTTCACAAAGGTACCGGGTGGTGAACAGCCTGCAGGCTGTACCACCCGGTTCGCGAACCTTGATCATGCACGCGGCAATTACGGGTGTAACGGCCTCTAACGAAGGTATGCACTGGTACGAAGTGGTTCCGGTCGCGGCGGTTGTGGGGGCGGCCAGCGCTGCTTCCGGCCATCGCGATCAGAACAGTGAACTTTACATTGAGGCGAGTTTTGTCGACGCCGCCACGGGTTCGCCAGTGGTGAAAGTCGTGCGTAAAGTTTTCGGTAAAACCCTGAAAAATGAAAGCCAGGCGATTACCGTGGGTGACTTCAAGGCCGCGATCGACGGGCTGGCAGGTGATATGAGAGCGTTCATCAAGTAGCGATAGAGTCACTCCGGAGCAACAAGGCCGCTTAAAGCGGCCTTGTATAACGGTGTCTATATGCTACTGAACAACACTTTTATTACCCTGCGCTCCTCAACGTCGACCACCGTGCCGGAATCGACCCGGAGCTGCCAGCCGTTAGTAGTCGAGAGCGAGCTATGGATGGCGTTTTTCAGGGCCATTCGGCGTCTTATCGTCACTTTTATGATTTTACCTGTTCGGTGGACACGATCAGGCCTTGACCCAGCGCTGGCGGCTCCAGCCGCTCAGGGCATCGATGGCGAATACCAGCAACAGCATGGCCAGGATCACCGTGCTGGCTTGGGCTTCCTGGAACAGACTGAGGCTGACATAGAGCATCTGCCCCAAACCGCCAGCGCCGACGAAGCCGAGCACGCTGGCCATGCGGATATTGTTTTCCCAGCGGTACAAACAGTAGGCCAGCAGTTGTGGCAACAGGTTGGGCAGTGTGCCGTAACAGAAGGCCCACACCGGATTACCGCCCTGCAGGCGGATAGCCTCGGCGGGTTCTGGCGGAGTGTTTTCCAGGGCTTCAGCGAACAGCCTGCCGAGTACACCGGTGGTGTGCAGGGCCAGGGCCAGGGTGCCGGCATTCGGGCCGAGGCCAGCGGCCAGTACCATCAGCGTCGCCCACACCATTTCCGGGATCGCGCGCAGGGCGTTGAGCACAAGGCGCGATGCGCTCTGCAGCGGCCAGCCAAAGCGGCCGGCGGCGGGCAGTGCCAACAGCAGACCGAACACGGCGGCGAGCAGGGTGCCGAGGGCGGACATGGCCAGGGTTTCCAGGGCGCCATAACCGATGGCCTGCAGATGGCCAGTGCTCAGGTCCGGGCTGAGAAAACGCTGCACATAGGCGCCCATCTGGTTCAGGCTGCGGGTGCTGCCCAGCTCACCGAAGTCGATGCCCAGATAGGCGAACGAGGCGATGACTGCTGCGCCGATGCCGAGGACCAGCAGCAGGTTGAACAGGCGATTCATGCCAGCCTCCAGCGCAGCAGGCGGCTGAGTTGGTCGGCGAGCATGACCAGGACGAAGAAGGTCAGCAGCATGCTGGCCACTTCGCCCCCGGCGAACATGCGCATCGACAGGTCGATCTGCTGGCCCAGGCCGCCGGCGCCGACGAAGCCCATTACCACCGAGGCGCGGATCGCGCATTCCCAGCGGTACACCGTGTACGACAGCAGCTCTGCAGCGACATTGGGCAGGATGCCGTAGCAGAAGGCCGCCAGCCGACCACTGCCAGCCTGCATCAGGGCGTGGGCCGGGCGCTGGTCGACCGACTCGAATATTTCCGCGTAGACCTTGCCGAGCATGCCGCTGTAGGTGATGGCAATGGCCAGTACCCCAGCAGCCGGGCCGAGGCCGACGGCACGGACGAACAGCAGGGCCCAAACGATTTCCGGCACGCTACGCAGGAAGATCAGCAGCCCGCGTACTGGCCAGCGCAGCAGTTGTGCCCAGCGGCTCGGGTGCCCGCCACGAGAGGCGGCGGACAGTGACAGCGCGCGACTGGCCAGCAGGCTGGCGGGTACTGCCAGTAGCAGGGCCAGGGCCATGCCGGCCGTGGCGATGGCCAGGGTCTGCAGGGTGGCTTGCAGCAGCAACTGGATGAACTCCTCGCCATGGGCGGGAGGCCAGAACGCGGAGACGAAGCGGCCTATCTCGCTCTGACTGTCGGTCGCCAGCAGAACGCTCAGGTCCAACTCGCTGAGCCGGATACCCGGCCATAGCAGGGCGATGGCCAGCAGGCTGAGCAGCAGACGAGGCCCGGTGGCCGGGTCGCGGTTGTCGCGCGTCAGCATCGGGGAATCTGCACGCTCAAGGGTGTATCTGGAACCGGTGCAGGCTGCAGAGATTCGTTGGCATAGAGCGTGTCGAGTAGGTCGCGGCTGACGTCGCTGGCTGGACGGTCAAACAGGATTTGCCCGTCGCGCACGCCAATGATGCGTGGGAAGTGCGACAGGGCCAGGTCCACTGCATGCAGACTGGCGACCAGGGTGACGTCGTGCTCCTGCGCATGCTGGCAGAGGACTGCCAGGGTGTGCGCCGCCAACACCGGGTCCATGGCCGACACGGGCTCATCGGCCAGTAACACCTCGGGAGCTTGGTACAGCACACGGGCAATGCCTACGCGCTGTAGTTGGCCGCCGGACAGTTGCTGGCACTGGGCGAATAGCTTGTCGCTAAGGTCCAGCCTGGCCAATGCCGCGCGCGCACCGGGAATATCCAGCGGATGCAGCAGGTTCAGCAAGCTCTTGCCCAGACCCCACTGGCCAAGCTTTCCGGCCAGTACCGCAGTGATTACGCGCTGGCGTGGTGGCAGTGGTGGCGACTGATGCACCAGACCGATGCGCGCGCGCAGGCGCTGACGCTGGTGCGCAGAAAGCTGCCAAGGCCGCTCGCCGAGCACCTGGACCTCGCCGCTGCTGGGCCGCAGGGCGGTGGCCAGCAGGTTGAGCAGGCTCGACTTGCCCGCGCCGGACGGGCCAATAATGGCGACCTGTTCGCGGGCACCGATGTGCAGGTCCACGCTGCGTAACGCGTGGACTCCATTGGCGTGGCTGAGGCTGGCCTGGATAAGGCGCAGGGTCATTTCAGCAGGTCGGCGGCGCGTGCGGCTTCCTCGATACCCTTGTAGTTCTCAGGCTTGGTTTCGATGAAACGGCTGGCGGCCTGCAGGTCGAGGATTGCCTTTTGCTCCGGGTTCGCAGGATCGAGGGCGAGGAAGGCGGCCTTGATTTTGGCAGTCAGTACCGGGTCGAGGGTGCCGCGCACGGTCCAGTTGTAGTCGTAGTAGGTCGGGGTGGTGGCGAATACTCTGACCTTGCTGGTGTCGACCTTGCCGGCGGCGACCAGTTTGTCCCAGACGCTGGCGTTGAGTACCCCGGCGTCGACCTTGCCGGCCTGGACCCAGGCGACGGTGGCGTCATGGGCGCCGGAGTAGCCTACGCGGCTAAAGAAGGTTTCCGGCTTGATACCGTCCTTGAGCATGAAGTAGCGCGGCATAAGGCTGCCGGAGGTGGACGACACCGAACCGAAGGCGAAGGTCTTGCCCTTGAGATCCGCGAGGGATTTGACCGCAGGGTCGGCGGTGATGAACTTGCTGGTGAACTGGGCATCCTGCTCGCGCTGTACCAGCGGAATGGCGTTACCGGTTTTCAGGCGTGCCTGAACGAAGGTAAAGCCGCCCAGCCAGGCCAGGTCGATACGGTCGGTGGCCAGCGCCTCAACCACGGCCGGGTAGTCGGCAACCGGAATGAACTCGACCTTCATGCCCAACTGTTGTTCCAGATAGGCGCCCAGCGGCTTGAACTTGCGCAGCAGTTCGGTCGGGGCTTCATCAGGGATGGCGCTGACTTTCAGAGTGTCGGCGGCCTGTGCGAACAGGGTTGAAAGGGACAGGGCAAAGCCTGCGGCCAGCACCAGCGTACGCTTGAGCATGGAAGTTCTCCGGTTAAATAGCGGAAAAATGTCGAGGCGCCTGGCGCGAGCTGTTTGCTGCACGGCGCTTCGTGAGGGTAGACGAAACGGCGCGATTATATGACCCCCTGCGCGAAAGACCAGCTTTGCAAACCAGGGGGAGATTCAAATCATGTTCTATTCACAAAACCGAATCGTGTTTCGTCCATGCTCTTTGGCCTGATACATCGCTGAGTCAGCCGAATCTATGACGTGTTCTTCACTTGCTTCGCGTCCCTTAAAGAGGGTTACACCGATGCTGGCCGTGCAGCGATGCTCAATGGTGAGACTCAGCAAATAGGGCGTCGACAAACTGATGCGTATCTTTTCGGCAATGCGTCTTGCCTGAGCAATGGCTTCGCGCTTGTCGCAGCTCAGGTCACATAGCAGTACGACGAATTCGTCACCGCCAAAGCGGGCGACGGTGTCCGCTTCGCGTACGCAGGCTTTCAGGCGGTTGGCGACCTCGATCAGCAGCAGGTCGCCGACGCTGTGGCCATGCGTGTCATTGAGTGGCTTGAAGTTATCCATGTCGAGGAATAACAGGGCGCCGTAGCAGTTACTGCGGTTGCTGGACGACATTGCCTGGGTGAGGCGATCTTCCAGCAGGCGGCGATTGGGCAAGTGGGTCAGCGTGTCACGGAACGCCAACTGGTTGACCTGCTCTTCCAACAGCTTGCGCCGGGTGACCTCTCGCGTAATACCGTGGTAGCCGATAATCTCACCCTGTTCGTCAAGGTCCGGCTTCGACAGCACCTCCCCCCAGAGCAGGCTGCCGTCTTTACAGCGATGCTGTACCTCAAAGGTCACAAAGTCATCCGACGAAGGTCGCCGTTCAGATCGCCGTCTTTCCTCCATCAGGTGCTTGACCGTGGCCACACCCTCGTCGGTAAACAGTTCAAAGACGTGATGCCCGACTACCTCGTCGGCCTTGAAGCCACGCAGGCGTTCGTCGGCGGGGTTGATGTAGGTGATGAACAGGTCACGGTCTGTTTTCCAGTGGACATCGCGAGTGTCCTCGGTGAGCTGGCGATAGAGAGCTTCGCTTGCATGCAGTGCCTGGGTGCGTTCCTCGACCAGTGCCTCCAGAGTGCGGTTGCGCTCCTGCAGGCTCTTGAGGGGATACACCTCGCCATCCTCCGCCCGGTGATAGGGAATGGAGATACCGCTGTGAACGATTTTCCACTCTTCACCTTCGAGGCGGAAAATCAGCACCAGGCGTGCCGCTTCCTTTGCAAGCATATCGCCGTCAACGGGCAAGTGAATGCGGAATAAAGCGGTGGCAACCACCACCTCTTCACCCAGGTCCTGCAGAGAGAGATCGAGCATCTCAATGCGGATACGTTCAGGCACTTGAGAGAAGTCCTGGCGAGTGATCGTCTGCCAGTCGGCGAGATCCTTGACCAGAAAATCGCCGCTCCCCGTATACCCACTGAAGTTTTTACTGAAGCGGGTCGTCAGGCGCTGATCACGAGAGGCGTACATCTCGATGTACTCTTCAAACAGGGCGCGAATCAGGCGCTGTCGATCCGGAGACTGGGTGCTGATGGTCATGGCTGGTGTGTACTCTGTTCTGCACCCATGGCGAAAAACCTGTTCGAGGCGTTTTTTTGGAGCACTTTACACGTTGCCCTCAATCAATAAACCAATAAACCGCTTCTGCTTTTACCATTCGTTTAGTTGATAGTTACCATCGACGAATGCGAGTTTTGTTTTTCCAGCGAAGGAGGAAGATAGCGCCATACCGAACATGCTTCTAAGGGAAATAACGCGATGAGAATTTCCACCCTGCTGGCTCTTGTCGCCGTATTGACCGGTGGCGCTGCCACCACTGTGCCTTCTTACGCTGCAGACGCGCCGTCCTGCCATTTGTTATCGGTAGCTGACAGTGCCGCTGGCCTGCTGCATGCACAATCAGTCGGTGTGCTCTACAGCGAAAACACCGTCAATACCCTTGAGTACCTTGAGCATTACCATTCTGTCGCGCTGAACGGCGTGAAGAATGGTGCGATTGACTCTCGCATTAGCGACGCGTTCGTCAACAGCTCCGATCCGAAACTCGCGATCAATTGGCTCATGGGTTCGCTGCAGAAAGAATTCTCCTCAGTGACCGTCTACGACAACCTTGATGCGCTGGTGCAAGCCCACCCAGACGTAGTGGTCATGCTGGACACCTACAACCGTCTGGTGACACAGCGCAATACCCAGGTCGAAGCGCGCTTCGTCGCCAAATTTTACGATTCGAACCTGCAATACATTGGCAAGGCCGAAGGTTTGGGTGAAAAGCAAATGTCCGCTGTCTGGGTGCATGGCAAAGCCGCTCCAGAGATTGCCGCGCAAATCGACCAACAACGTGAGCTGCAATTAAACGCCCTGAAACAGTTCGATGCATCGTTGAAGGCGCTCGTGACATCCGGCGGGATGGCTCAAGTCGCAAGCAACTGACGGTGTGGTTCCATTGACGGCCTGTCCGTAAAAGTCCACAGCCCGTCCACGATCATCAGGGCGCGCCGAACAGCATCGTCCAATAGATACCCAAGTCGCTACGCGAGGCCGTGGCATAAGCAGCACCCACTTGGGTAAACATCGGGTTCATCAGGTTGGCGCAATGCCCAGGGCTGGCCAGCCACCCCTGCATCGCCTGGCTCGGGGAACCCTGCCCAGCAGCGATGTTCTCGCCGATCTGCCGACCACGGTAGCCAACGGCCCGAGCCCGGGCCGCTGGCGAGTCACCGTTTGGATCTTGGTGAGCGAAGTAATTGCCATAGGCCATCGCCCGGCTATGCCCCTGCGCTGCCGCCCCCAAGGCATTGTTCCACGTCAGTGGTCGTGCGGCGGCGAAGCGCTGATACCCACACAGACGCGGCTTCGCCCGTGCCGCATTGACCTCTGTCAGCAACGCTTTATCCGCTGTCCGCCGATCAGTCAGGTGATCATCGACCAAGGGGCGCGCCAGTACCATCTGCCACCGATTACCGACGTGAGTGACACCAATATCGGTCGCTTGGGTATTGAGTAGTTTGTCGCAGTAGTTGTTCTTGATCACGGCAAAGGCCGTCTCGGCATCGCGCGCACCTGCCACTTGGATGGCTTGCACTTTCCCTGCTTGATAACCGGCGGCCTTCAACCCGTCCCGTAAATCGCCGCCATAACCGACGGGCAAGGCCACGCTGGACTTCAGCGCCAACGGTGTCATTGCAGGGGTCATGCGTCCCTCGCAGCGCTGGGGGTGGGCGCGGTAGCCGTTGATGGCTTGCACCAGTTGCTGCTCCCCTTCGGCATAAGCGGGATTGGCGAGCAGGGGGAGCAAAGGTACGAGGCAGAGCGAAATAGAGCGGGAGGAACGAACGGTTAGGCGCATGAGTCGAACAGCTCAGATGGAATGACAGGGGGCTTGGCAGCAAAGGGGCTGCGGTAGTGACCGGCAAAGCCCGAATAGGACTGCGGGCTTCCACACAAGTTTCACTGGCAATAGATACAAATTCGCAGTTGAGGCCATGCGTTTGCTGAGCACTGTTGGTTTTATTCCTTTGCGTCTCAAGGTGCTGCACATCGATACTGGCAAAAGAGGCTCGCAGCAGCGAGCCGCGCGATATTAGACCGAGCGCCCCTCGGCAAGCCTTCGACACTGATTCAAGGATCAAACAATGCTGTTAAGCAAACGCGATCAGGCGCAGATCGAGCGTCGTCTGGTGGTGGCCCTGACCGACGCCTGTGAGACGGCCAAAGCCGAAATAGCAGGGTTCTGCTGGCTGACCCACGAGGTTGATTACACCGTATCCCCGTCCAGCCTGATGGTCGTCTGGGTCTTTGACACGCAGGCCAACAAGAACCAGGCCCTTGCGAGTGGACAGGGTGAACGCATGGTCGAACTGACGGCCGTGGCGTTAAGCGAAGCGGATATCCACGTCAGTCCGGTGTCGGCCCATGTGCACGTCGATACTGAAGAGCAATGTCAGCATGCCAATGCCGGAAACTGGCAGCAACGCTTGGCGCGCAAGCGCTCGACTCGGGGTTGAGTCGTGGCCAAGGATATCGAAAATCCCTGTATTTCCGTTTGCCAGTTGAGCGGTGATTTATGTGTAAGTTGTGGTCGCACCAAGGAGGACATCAGAAAATGGAAACGCATGAAGCGACCCGAAAAAATGGCCGCTGTGCAACGGGCGGGCCTGCGCCTGAAGAGCCTGCAGAAAAAGGACGCTTGAAATGCGGGTCTCAGTGCGGCTTCAGGTTCTGATCGACGCACCCTTGGATAAAGCCTGATTCGCCTTAAAAAACGCATTCCCACAACTACACTGCGTGAACACTTCGGGAGCAAACATGAGCAACGCGAAAGAAGCGACTGAAATAAAATGGCTTCCAGATGTGGAAGAGCAGGACTACCCAGCCGCACAGTCCTACCTTCTTCTGCTATTCAGCGAAAACCGAGTGCAGAAAATAATTTCCGCCCTGCGTGCTGCCGACCTTACCCAGTTCAAGGCAAAGGACATTTTCCGCGCGTCAGAACTTTCCCTGCTTGGCATCAGCAACTCCCATGTAGAGAAAGACCGCAGCAAAATCAAGAACGGAACGCCACTGTCACCGTTGCTGCTGGTCAGGGGAGAGAAGAACGACAAGCTGGTTATCGCGGACGGCTATCACCGCCTCTGCGCCATCTATGGCGTTGCCGAAGATGCCTGGATCAAGTGCAAGATTGTTTAGGCCGGGCCGCGTGAGATATCTGATTAGCGCCTTGTTTTATAGACTTGTCTCATGAGCGCTGCTGGCGGTGTTCGGCATAACCTCCGCGGAATCTCTCGCGGGTGCGCATAATGTGGCGTTGATGTGTGTAGACCAGTGCCTAGAGTCCAATAGCTTCGCCGGTGGTGGAGTCAGTAGATCAATGGAGAGCCATGCATCAGCAAAAGACTAAGCACCGAATGTGGCCACTCAAACCGATCCTGCTGATGTGCTCACTCTACCTGCTGGCAGCAAGTGCCGTCGCCGCGCAGATGCCGCACGAGACGCTGACGATCATGGTCGAGGATGCTGCCGATCCCTGGTCGAAGAGCGACGGTACAGGTTACGCCAATGACGTAGTTGTCGCCGCGTTCAAGGAGATGGAGGTTGAGGTGCGCCTGAAAGTCGTGCCTTATTCACGTTGCAAATACATGGTGCTCAATGGTGAGGTCGCGGCCTGCTTCAACATGAGTTGGCTGCCCGAGTTCGATGGCAAGATCAAGCTGGCGGCGCTACCGATCTACGCGGCGAATGACGACATCTTCGAACATATCGAAGCCCCCTTGCCGAGGCCTCCAGACGGCATATGCACGTTGCCGCCCGGGACTGTACTGGGCATCACCAACGACTACGAATATTCGCCCCAGGTCATGGCGCTACAGAAGTCCGGAGTGCTGTTCGAGAACGTTCACTCGGACTTACTGAATCTGAAGAAGCTGGCCGCCCGGCGCTTCCAGGCGGCATTGATCATTACCACCGACCTTGAGGCGGAGGCTTATAAGGCCAGGCAGTCGGGCACAGAAAATTCGGTGCGCTTCGCCTTCAATTGCGGTGTGGTAAGCGCAACGATAGGCTTTAGCCTGGCCCACCCGGATGGATTGCGTGCACTGAAGACGTATGAAGAGGGATACCAACGTATCGGGGCCAAAGGCGTACTCAAGCAGATTCATGCACGCTGGTTTCCTTAGTTGCACCGCTGCCCGACAGGCAGCAGGTGCTCCGTAAGGGATCGTGTGAGCCTTAAGCCTCCCAGCCCGCCCCACTGACCGCAGCCTGCGCCAGTGGGTGCAAGTCGGCCCCAGGATGCGTCGTCTGCCAGGCCAGCAACTCCTTGCGCATGCCGGGCGTCCAGAACATCTGCAGATGATTGCGCACGCCAAGCACTGCCTGTTGCTGGTCCGGTTCGCTGGCGAAGTACTGGGCGATCTGGTTGGCCATTTTGATCAGGTTGGCAGTGCTCATCGGCGTACCTCGGCCTTTGTTCCTGCTGTGCGTGCCCGGCGACGTTCGTCGAGTAGGCGTTGTTGTTCGTCGCTGAATGCCTGGTAACGTTTTTGCCACTCGGAAGGGTGGTAGACGCGGCTGACTTCCACGGCGGTGACCTTGTACTCCGGACAGTTGGTGGCCCAGTCGGAGTTGTCGGTGGTGATGACGTTGGCCCCCGATTCGGGGAAGTGGAAGGTGGTGTACACCACGCCTGGAGCGACCCGTTCGGTGACCCGCGCACGCAGTACGGTCTGTCCGGCGCGGCTGCCGATGCCGACCCAGTCACCTTCATTGATGCCACGGCTCTCGGCGTCGGTCGGGTGGATTTCCAGGCGGTCTTCGTCGTGCCAGGCGATGTTTTCGGTACGCCGGGTCTGGGCGCCGACGTTGTACTGGCTGAGGATGCGTCCGGTGGTCAGCAGCAGGGGATAGCGGTTGTTGACCTTTTCCTCGGTGGGCACGTAGCCGGTGAGCATGAAGCGCCCCTTGCCGCGCACGAATTCCTCGATGTGCATGGTCGGCGTGCCGTCCGGCGCTGCGGCGTTGCACGGCCATTGCAGGCTGCCGTGGCTATCCAGTGCGGCGTAGCTGACGTTGCTGAAGGTCGGCGTCAGGCTGGCGATTTCATCCATGATTTCCGACGGGTGCTGGTAGTTCATCGGGTAACCCAGGGCGTTGGCCAGGGCCACGGTGCCCTCCCAGTCGGCCTTGCCGCCCAGCGGTTCCATGACCTTGCGCACGCGCGAAATGCGTCGCTCGGCGTTAGTGAAGGTGCCGTCTTTTTCCAGGAACGAACTGCCCGGCAGGAATACGTGGGCGAACTTGGCGGTTTCGTTGAGGAAAATGTCCTGCACCACGATGCATTCCATCGCCGACAGAGCCGAGGTGACGTGCTGGGTATTGGGGTCGCTTTGGGCGATGTCTTCGCCCTGGCAATACAAGCCCTTAAAGCTGCCGTCCAGGGCTGCCTCGAACATATTGGGAATACGCAGGCCCGGGTCGGGTTGCAAGGTGACGTTCCAGGCCTGCTCGAACTGCGCCCGAACCACCTCGTTGGAGATGTGTCGGTAGCCAGGCAACTCGTGGGGGAAGGAGCCCATGTCGCAGGAGCCCTGAACGTTGTTCTGCCCACGCAGCGGGTTCACGCCCACGCCTTCGCGGCCGATGTTGCCAGTGACCATGGCCAGGTTGGCGATGCCCATGACGGCGGTGCTGCCCTGGCTGTGTTCGGTGACGCCCAGGCCATAATAGATCGCCGCGTTGCCGCCGGTTGCGTACAGACGCGCGGCGGCACGGATGTCGGCAGCGGCGACACCGCAGATGGCGCCAAGGAGTTCCGGCGAGTTTTCCGCGCGGCTGACGAACTCGCGCCAGTGGGCGAAATCGCTGCCTTCGCAACGGGCGTCGATAAAGGCCTGGTTGAGCAGGCCTTCGGTGACGATGACGTGGGCCAGAGCGTTGAGCATGGCGACGTTGGTGCCCGGGCGCAGGGCCAGGTGCAGTTCAGCGCGGGCATGTACCGAGTCCACCAGATCAATGCGGCGTGGGTCGATGACAATCAGCCGCGCGCCTTCACGCAGGCGGCGTTTGAGCTGGGAGGCGAACACCGGGTGGGCGTCGCTGGGGTTGGCGCCCATCACCAGAATCACGTCGGCTTGCATTACCGAGTCGAAACTCTGAGTGCCGGCGGACTCGCCAAGGGTTTGTTTCAGGCCATAGCCGGTCGGCGAGTGGCAGACCCGCGCACAGGTGTCGACGTTATTGTTGCCGAACGCGGCACGCACCAGTTTTTGCACCAGATAGGTTTCTTCGTTGGTGCAGCGGCTGGAGGTGATGCCACCAATGGAGTCTCGGCCGTATTTTTGCTGCAGACGGCGGAATTCGCTGGCGGCGTAGGTCACCGCCTCATCCCAGCTGACTTCCTGCCAAGGGTCGTTGATGTGCTTGCGGATCATCGGCGTGGTGATGCGATCCGGGTGGGTGGCGTAGCCCCAGGCAAAGCGCCCTTTGACACAGGAGTGGCCGTGGTTGGCCTGGCCGTTCTTGTCTGGAACCATGCGCACCAGCTGGTCGCCTTTCATCTCGGCGCGGAACGAGCAGCCCACGCCGCAATAGGCACAGGTGGTGATCACGGCGCGTTCGGGCTGGCCCAGTTCGACCACGCTTTTTTCCATCAGGGTCGCGGTGGGGCAGGCTTGCACACAGGCGCCGCAGGACACGCATTCCGAGTCGAGGAAGTTCTCGCCACCGGCGGCCGCGACCCGGGATTCAAAACCGCGCCCGGTAATCGTCAGGGCAAACGTGCCCTGGGTTTCTTCGCAGGCGCGCACGCAGCGGTTGCAGACGATGCACTTGCTCGGGTCGTAGTCGAAGTAGGGGTTGGAGGTGTCTTTCTTGTCGGCCAGATGGTTGTCGCCTTCATAGCCGTAACGCACCTCCCGCAGGCCGACCTGGCCGGCGACGGTTTGCAGCTCGCAGTTGCCGTTGGCCGAGCAGGTCAGGCAGTCCAGCGGGTGATCTGAGATGTACAGCTCCATGACATTGCGGCGCAGGGTGGCAAGCTTCGGCGTCTGGGTGTGCACGCTCATGCCTTCGCTGACCGGCGTGGTGCAGGACGCCGGGTAGCCGCGCATGCCGTCGATCTCGACCAGGCACATGCGGCAGGAGCCGAAGGCTTCCAGGCTGTCGGTGGCACATAGTTTGGGAATGGTGGTGCCCAGCAGCGCGGCGGCGCGCATCACCGAGGTCCCTTCGGGCACGCTGATGCTGCGGCCGTCGATGTTCAGGGTGACTTGCACCTGGCTGTCGCGGGCCGGGGTGCCCAGATCGATATCGGTTTTCGGGTCAAAGAGAGTAATCATTGCTCGGCCTCCGAGGCCAGCAGACCGAAGTCGGCGGGGAAGTGCTTGAGGGCGCTGGCGACCGGATAGGAGGTCATGCCGCCCAACGCGCACAGCGAACCGTAAAGCATGGTGTCGCACAGGTCCTTGAGGATGATCGCCTGCTCATCACGACCGCTCTGGTCAGGTGCGGCCAGCAGGCGGTCGATCACCTCCACGCCCCGGGTCGAGCCGATGCGGCATGGGGTGCATTTGCCACAGGATTCCTCGGCACAGAACTGCAGGGCGAAGCGCGCCATACGGGCCATGTCCAGGCTGTCGTCAGCCACCACCACACCACCGTGACCGAGCATGGCGCCGATGGAGGCGAAGGCTTCGTAATCCAGCGGCGTGTCGAATTGCCCTGGCGGCACCCAGGCGCCGAGGGGGCCGCCAACTTGCGCGGCCTTCAGCGGCCGGCCACTGGCAGTACCACCGCCGTAGTCTTCCACCAGTTCCCGCAGGGTCAGGCCAAACGCCCGTTCCACCAGACCGCCGTGACGAATATTGCCCGCCAATTGGAAGGGCATGGTGCCCAACGAGCGGCCCATGCCGTAATCGCGATAGAACTGCGCACCCTTGGCCAGAATCAACGGCACCGAGGCCAGGGTCAGCACGTTGTGCACCAGGGTCGGCAGGCCGAACAGACCTTTCAGGGCGGGGATCGGTGGCTTGGCGCGGACAATCCCGCGCTTGCCTTCGAGAGAGTCCAGCAGCGCGGTTTCCTCACCGCAGATGTAAGCGCCGGCACCGACGCGTACTTCCATATCAAAGGCCTGGCCGCTGCCGACGACATTGGCGCCGAGATAACCGGCGGACCGGGCGATGTCCAGCGCCTCGCGCAATGTGGCCACGGCCTGTGGATATTCCGAGCGCACATAGATGTAACCGTAGCTGGCCCCGACGGTGAGACCGGCAATGGCCATGCCTTCGATCAGCAGGAAGGGGTCGCCTTCCATCAACATGCGATCGGCGAAGGTGCCGGAATCGCCTTCGTCGGCGTTGCACACAATGTATTTCTGCGCAGCCTGGGTGGCGCGCACCGTGCGCCATTTGATCCCGGCCGGGAAGGCTGCGCCGCCACGGCCACGCAGGCCCGAATCGAACACGGCGGTCGCGGTCTGCTCGCCGCCCAGGGCGATGGCCTGGGTCAAGCCCTCGAAACCGCCGTGGGCCCGGTAATCCTCCAGGGACAGCGGCCGGGTAATGCCTGCGCGGGCAAACAGCAGGCGTTGTTGAGTCTTTAGATAAGGCAGTTCCTCCACCAGACCCAAGGCCAGTGGATGGGCGGACGACTCGTCTTGCAATGCATCGAGCAGGGATGGCACATCGGCAGCGGTCAGCGGGCCGAAGCCGATACGGCCTTGCGGAGTGTCCATTTCCAGCAACGGCTCCAGCCAGTACAGGCCGCGCGAGCTGGTGCGTTGCAGGTCCAGGGACAGGGACAGTTGGCGTTCCTGGGCCTGAGTGGCAAGGGCCACAGCTACATCATCGGCACCTACGGCACGGGCAAGAGAATCAATCGGCAAATAGAGGCGCGGCATCATGCGTCCTCCTGGCAAGCGTCGAGCAATGCATCAAGACGCTCGGCACTGAGCCGCGCATGCACCTGGCCATCCAGCTCCAGGGCGGGCGAGCAGGCGCAGGCACCGAGGCAATACACCGGGCGCAGACTGATGCTGCCGTCGGCGCTGCTGCCGTGGTCGTCCAGTTGCAGGCGTTCGCGCAACTGCGCTGCGAGCTGCTCGGCGCCGCGGCTCTGGCAGGACTCGGCGCGGCACAGACGCAGAATATGCCGGGCCGGGGGCGCGGAGCGGAAGTCATGGTAGAAGCTGATCACCCCGCGAACCTCGGCCTGACTCTGGTTGAGGGCGTGGGCAATCTCGGGGATGGCGGCATCCGGGATGTAACCGATGCCCTCCTGAATCTCATGAAGAATCGGCAACAGTGCACCGGGGCAGCCCTTGTGGCGCTCCAGCACGCTGTTGACCACAGGCAATTGCAACATCTCATCAGGCATACAGCATTCCTCACGATCACGGGCAAACCAGGCAGTCGCCGGTTGTCCGAAAGTGTCGGCTGCGGCACTCACACCACGTCACGGTATCGTGGCATGTTCAGGCCGTTGACCAGGGCACCCTTGGCGGGCATCTTGTTGGACCCGGTGCGGTCTTTGCCGCACCTCTTCAGGGCATAAAAGGCAGCTTGCCACGCCGCCTTTGATTCAACGGCACCAAAGCGACGTGTTCGGTTCTTTCTACGACCATGCGTTGAGTCTAGAAGAGGGTGGGCCGAGGTGTTGTCCTGAATGCTGTCGAACGAGCTGCGACAGGTACAGGAGATGAGCCGAGACACTTTGACAAACGCGCGGCATGTCAACCACGTGGCGCGGTGCTGGCCGGGCTCGTCGCGGCGACTCTGCTGGTGGCGCTCTGGATTTGGTTTCACGGGTAACGCTGGAACTCAGGGTGCTGAGTTGCTAAATCCATGCGAAAGGCAGAAGTATCGAGCAAAGGCACGGGCAACGTTCAGCTTTCAATTCATAGGGCATGTACCGTAGCCTTTGGACGCAAAAACATGCTCAGGGAAGATCAAATGGCAGATAAA
>ERZ1463034.53-NODE-53-length-39137-cov-39.716212_pt1 | contig 39137 bp, 30 predicted proteins | sample MGYA00564480_ERZ1463034 | MGnify/ENA primary metagenome ERZ1463034 (study PRJEB39244, sample SAMEA3635122) | Helicobacter pylori | study: EMG produced TPA metagenomics assembly of PRJEB11511 data set (Assembly of a 5300-year-old Helicobacter pylori...
GCACCCTGTTCGGTTGCGACGCACTGAACGGCAACAACTTCTCGAAATGGTGTGACAAACCGTACGACGCCATCATCAAGCAAGCCAAGGCAACCCCGGATCAGGCCAAGCGCACCGAACTGTACAAACAGGCGCAACACCTCCTCAAAGACGCCGTGCCGATGACGCCTATCGCGCACTCCACCGTCTACCAACCTATGCGCAGCAACGTGCAGGACTTCAAGATCAGCCCATTTGCTCTGAACTCCTTTTACGGTGTGAGCGTTAGCAAGTAAGGGTGTTGTCACTGCGCTGTTGTACACGGCGCAGTGACATCCACTTCCGGGACTTATAGAAGCTCAGGTCAGTTGGGTAACTGCCGAATCGGCAGTTACCCACACTCTCTAGGTATATTTCCTACAAGTTCTGAAGCACTCGGGACTATTTACTGGACGGCCTGACGAACATACCTTCGAAGGCTTATGGCTTTGCTATTGGCGAACATAACTGAGTGATCAGAGCACACGTCTGGATCACGGATGTTCCGTCGTCGTTTGCTCGATATTCACGCTGGGGCGAGATCTTCGCTTCCGGCAACGCTATTCCGGCGATTTGATGCCTTGCGTGCACAGAGGCATTGAAGCGTGCGCTAGCCGTGTTCCATCAAGCCAGATCACCCATAAGACTGGCCCTTATAAAAGTAGTAAAGGGAGCTTCATATCGTGAGAAAGACCAGTACCGTTCTATTAGCCGTGTCCGTTACCACCTTGGGCGCCATGGCTCATGCAGAAAACGCCAGCCAGGCGTTCGTCCCGACAACGTTGAGTACCTCCAACGCTCAAGACGGCGCCAAAGGCTTTATCGAAGACCAGCATCTGACAGGATCCACCCGTAACTTCTACGCACGGGAACGCAGTACGCGCGAAGACCTCTTCAGCTATCAAAAAAACGGCCAAAAAGTTCCCACCAACCGTCGTGATACCTGGACCCAAGGCACCATCTTCAACTACACCTCGGGCTTCACCGAAGGCACGGTCGGGATTGGCACTGAAGTCGCCATTTACAACGAAGTCGCGCTTGAAGCGGGCCATGCGCGTATCGCCGGCGGCGGAAACCGTACCCTCACCGATAGCAACGGTGATGCCGTCGACCAATGGAGCAAAATGGGCCTGGGCAACGTCAAGGCGCGTATTTCCAACAGCACATTGACCGCCGGTCGCCAGTCCATGAACACGCCGGTCATTGCCTACATTGGCAACCGTGCGCTGCCTTCGAGCTTCAACGGTTTCAGCCTGCTCAGCGAAGAGTTCAACAACCTGTCATTTCAGGCGGGCAGTTTCGACCGCGTATCGCCGCGTACCGAACAGAGCATGACCCGATTCCGCTCCGAGTACGCCAGCAGCACCGCCACCGCCGACCGCCTGAGCATGGCCGGTGTTGACTACAAACCCTCCAAAGCCCTGACGGCCAGCTTCTACGCATCTGACCTGGAAGACTTCTGGAAGCAGTACTACGTCGGCATCACTCACGACCTGGGTGACACCTCGATCGTGGGCCTGACCACCGGGTTCAACTACTACAAAACCAAGGACTCAGGCCAAAGCAAACTCGGCGCGATCGACAACGACACCTTCAGCCTGTCGTTCACCGCGACTCACCTTGCGCACAGCCTGACCTTCGCGTACCAGGAAGTGGCCGGTAACGAGTACTTCGACTACGCCCACGAGACCAACGGTATTTTTCTGGCCAATTCCCTGCTCTCGGACTTCAACGGACCGAACGAAAAATCCTTCCAGATCGGTTACGTGCTGAACATGGCTGCGTACGGCGTACCAGGGCTGAAATTCAATGTGTACGAGGCTCGTGGCTGGGGCATCGACGGTACTCACTACACCGGCACTGCCTACGACGTGAAAAAGATGGACGGTGAGAAACACCAGGAATACGGGATCGGCACCAGCTACACCCTGCAGAATGGCCCCCTCAAGGACACCACTGTGCGCGCGACTTACACCACCCACCGCGCCAGTGAGAATCAAGTCGACGGCAGCCTGAACGAGTTGCGTCTGGTGACCACGATTCCATTCAACATTCTTTAAATCGTCGATAGCGCCTTGTGCGGCTGAAACCCGGAGCCCTCCGCAATCAGCCGCACAGGCCATCACCGCTCATGTGTTTACGGAGGGTCTATATGAAATTGCTTTCTCTACGAACCTCGATTGCGTTAGCTCTGCTCAGCGTCGCCGTCAGTGTTTCAGCCAAACCCCTGGTGGTCTGCACCGAGGCCAGCCCTGAAGGTTTCGATATTGTGCAGTACTCGACGGCCGTCACAGCCGACGCCTCGGCGGAAACTATCCTTGATCGACTGGTAGCGTTCATACCCGGCACCAGCGATACCGCACCGGGTCTGGCCGAACGTTGGGACATCAGCCCGGACGGCCTCAGCTATACCTTCCACTTGCGCCACGGGGTGAAATTCCAGACCACTGATTACTTCAAGCCGACGCGTGAGATGAATGCCGATGACGTCCTGTGGAGCTTCCAGCGTCAACTGGACCCGAAGCACCCATGGCATGATAAATCACTCCTCGGATTCCCCTATTTCGAGAGCATGGGTTTTAATGACCTGCTCAAAAGCGTCGAAAAACTCGACGACTACACCGTCAAGTTCGCCCTGTCCCGTCCTGAATCTCCTTTCCTGCGCGACTTGGCAATGCCCTTTACGTCGATCTACTCAGCCGAGTACGGCGATCAATTGCTCAAGGCCGGTAAAACCGGCGAGCTGAACAGCAAACCTATTGGCACCGGCCCGTTCATCCTGGTTCGCTACGCCAAAGACGCACAGGTCCGTTTTAAAGCCAACCCTGACTACTGGAAGGGGACTGTGCCCAGCGAAGCGCTGATTTTCGCCATCACGCTCGACAACAATACTCGCCTGCAAAAGCTCAAGGCTAACGAGTGCCAGATCGCGCTTTATCCAAAACCTGACGACATTGCCAGCATCAAGGCTGACCCCAATCTCAAGATTGACGAGATGGAAGCCATGATGACCAGTTACATTGCGATCAATACGTCACACCCTTATTTGAGCGATGTGCGGGTGCGTGAAGCGATCAATATGGCCTTCGACAAAAAAGCCTATATCAGAGCCTTGTTCGGTGAAGGCAAAGCCACCGAAGGGGTCAACCCGTATCCGCCAACGCTTCTCGGCTACGCTGCAGATATCCAGAATCCACCTCGTGATCTGGACAAGGCCCGCGCACTATTGAAAGAAGCCGGTGTCCCAAAAGGGCAGGTGTTCACCCTGTTCAGCCGTAACGGTGGTGCCGTCACCAACCCGAATCCGCTGGTCGGCGCTCAGATGCTGCAATCGGATCTGGCGCAGATAGGTATCAAGGTGGATATTCGCGTTCTGGAATGGGGCGAGATGCTTAAGCGCGCCAAGAACGGAGAACATGACATGGTGTTCGCCGGCTGGGCAGGTGACAACGGTGACCCGGACAATTTCCTGACACCGATCCTCAGTTGTGACGCCGCAAAAAATGGTGAAAATTACGCCCGTTGGTGCAACAAGGCATTCGAAGAAGCTATCTCCAAGGCACGCGCGACGACCGACCCCGCAGAACGAGCCGTACTCTACGAGCAAGCCCAGCACATTTTTCACCAGGAACAACCGTGGATAAGTTTGGCCCACCCCAAACTGTTTACGGCGATGCGCAAGAATGTCGAGGGCTATCACATCAGTCCGCTGACCAATAACAACTTCGCCACCACTCGGGTGAAGTAGATAAAAACACCGGTGCCGCTCGTAACCCGAGCTTCACCGGGGCACGCCTAACCGGCTGATGAGGTACACCAGAAGATGTTTAGTTTTATTGCCCGCCGCGTGGGATTGTTGATACCCACCTTCTTCGGCATCACCCTGCTGACCTTTGCCTTGATTCGCTTGATCCCGGGTGATCCGGTCGAAGTCATGATGGGGGAGCGCCGGGTCGATCCGGAAATGCACGCTCAAGCCATGGAACGTCTTGGCCTGAACAAACCCCTGTATGCGCAGTACCTCGATTACGTCGGCAAGCTCGCCCACGGCGATCTCGGCGAATCGTTGCGCACGCGCGAAAGCGTCTGGACGGAGTTCACCGCGCTGTTCCCCGCCACCCTGGAGCTGGCGACTACCGCGCTGATTTTCGCGGGCATCCTGGGCCTGCTGGCCGGGGTGATCGCGGCACTCAAGCGGGGATCCCTGTTCGACCATGGGGTCATGGGCATCTCCCTCGCGGGGTATTCGATGCCGATCTTCTGGTGGGGCCTGATCCTGATCATGTTCTTCTCGGTATCGCTGGGCTGGACCCCCGTGTCCGGGCGCATCGACCTGCTGTACGACATACCGCCGAGAACCGGCTTCATGCTGATCGATACGTTGCTCAGTGATGAAGCAGGCTCCTTCCTAGATGCCCTGCATCACTTGATTCTGCCGGCCATCGTGCTGGGCACCATCCCCTTGGCGGTGATCGCCCGGATGACTCGCTCTTCGATGCTCGAAGTGCTGCGTGAAGACTATGTGCGTACCGCCCGGGCCAAAGGCCTGTCGCCGGCGCGGGTAGTGTTCGTTCACGGCCTGCGTAATGCGCTGATCCCGGTACTGACTGTATTCGGTCTGCAAGTCGGCACACTGCTGGCGGGTGCGGTACTGACCGAAACGATTTTCTCCTGGCCCGGTATCGGCAAGTGGCTGATCGAAGCCATTGGCGCCCGGGACTATCCCGTGGTGCAAAACGGCATCCTGTTAATCGCCTGCCTGGTGATTCTGGTCAACTTCGTGGTGGACATCCTCTACGGCTTTGCCAACCCACGCATCCGTCACCAGCGCTGAGATCATCCTAATGAGCACACCTACTCCCGTGGTAGCAGTCGATCAAAGCCTGCTGTACCCCTCGCCGTACAAAGAATTCTGGCAAGCATTTGCGCAAAACAAAGGCGCCGTTGCCGGTCTGATATTCATGACCTTGATCGTGTTCTGTGCCCTTTTCGCCCCGTGGGTCGCGCCCCATGACCCCACCGAGCAATACCGCGACTTCCTGCTGACCCCACCGGTCTGGCTCGCAGGCGGCCAATGGCAATTCCTGCTCGGCACCGATGAATTGGGCCGCGACCTGCTGTCGCGTCTGATCACAGGCTCGCGCCTATCGCTGCTGATCGGTTTGTCCTCGGTGGTCATGTCATTGATTCCGGGGATTCTGATGGGCCTGCTCGCCGGGTTCTTCCCGCGTATTCTCGGCCCGTCGATCATGCGCCTGATGGACGTCATGCTGGCCCTGCCATCGCTGCTGCTGGCTGTAGCCATTGTCGCCATCCTCGGCCCTGGCCTGATCAACACCATCATCGCAATTGCTGTCGTGTCCCTGCCTTCGTACGTGCGCCTGACCCGTGCCGCAGTGATGGGCGAACTGAACCGCGACTACGTCACTGCTGCCCGTCTGGCCGGTGCCAATCTGCCGCGCTTGATGTTCATCACCGTGCTGCCTAACTGCATGGCGCCGCTGATCGTACAAGCGACCTTGAGCTTTTCCTCGGCGATTCTCGATGCCGCGGCTCTGGGCTTCCTTGGCCTGGGCGTGCAACCGCCAACCCCTGAATGGGGAACCATGCTGGCGTCGGCCCGTGACTACATCGAACGCGCCTGGTGGGTCGTAAGTCTGCCCGGTCTGACCATTTTGCTCAGCGTGCTGGCAATCAACCTGATGGGTGACGGACTGCGCGACGCGCTGGACCCGAAACTCAAGAATGCCGCCTGAGGAGATTCGTATGTCACTTTTAGAAATCAAGAATCTCAACGTTCGCTTCGGCGACGCCAAGGCCGTGCCGGTTGTCGACGGCCTGGACCTCAGCGTGGAAAAAGGCGAAGTACTGGCCATTGTCGGCGAATCGGGTTCCGGTAAATCGGTCACCATGATGGCGCTGATGAGCTTGATCGATCCACCCGGCGTGGTCTCTGCCGATTCCCTGAGCTTCGATGGCCAGGAACTGCTCAAGCTCAGTGCTCGTCAGCGTCGACGGATCATCGGCAAAGACATGGCGATGGTCTTCCAGGACCCGATGACCGCACTCAACCCCAGCTATACCGTGGGTTTCCAGATCGAGGAAGTGTTGCGCCAGCACTTGAACATGTCTGGCAAAGCCGCACGCCAACGCGCACTGGAACTGCTGGAGAAAGTAGAGATCCCCGGCGCTGCTGCTCGCTTGCACGCCTACCCGCACCAACTGTCCGGCGGCATGAGCCAGCGTGTGGCGATTGCCATGGCGATTGCCGGCGAGCCGAAACTGCTGATCGCCGATGAACCGACCACGGCGCTGGACGTGACCATTCAGGCACAAATCATGGACCTGCTGCTGAGCCTGCAAAAAGAGCAGGATATGGCACTGGTGCTGATCACCCACGACCTGGCGGTAGTCGCCGAAACGGCCCAGCGCGTGTGCGTGATGTACGCGGGGCAAGCCGTTGAAATCGGTCAGGTGCCGGGGTTGTTCGACGTCCCCGCTCACCCTTACAGCGAAGCCTTGCTGGCCGCGATCCCCGAACACAGCATGGGCGCAGAACGTCTGGCGACACTGCCCGGCATGGTGCCAGGACGTTATGACCGACCACAGGGCTGCCTGCTGTCACCGCGCTGCCCCTACGTGCAAGACAACTGCCGGACACAGCGTCCAGGCCTGGACTCGAAAGCCCATAGCCTTGCCCGCTGTTTTTACCCGCTGAATCAGGAGCTGGTGTTATGAGCGTCGTTCTTACCGCCCGCGACCTTACCCGTCACTACGAAGTATCCCTTGGCCTGTTCAAAGGGCACGCTCTGGTTCGCGCCCTTAACGGCGTGTCCTTCGAGCTGGAAGCTGGCAAGACCCTGGCGGTGGTCGGCGAATCGGGCTGTGGCAAGTCCACCCTGGCGCGCGCCCTGACCCTGATCGAAGAGCCCTCCTCCGGCTCGCTGAAAATCGCCGGGCAAGAAGTTACCGGTGCCAGCAAAGCCGAACGCAAACAGATGCGACGCGACGTGCAGATGGTGTTCCAGAGCCCTTATGCATCGCTTAATCCACGGCAGAAAATCGGTGATCAGTTGGGCGAGCCGTTGCTGATCAACACCAACCTGACCCGTGCCGAGCGCCGGGAAAAAGTCCAGGCGATGATGCAACAGGTCGGGCTGCGACCCGAGCATTATCAGCGTTACCCGCACATGTTCTCTGGCGGTCAGCGCCAACGTATCGCCCTGGCGCGCGCCATGATGCTGCAACCCAAGGTGTTGGTGGCGGATGAACCGACCTCCGCGCTGGACGTTTCGATTCAGGCGCAGGTACTCAACCTGTTCATGGATTTGCAGAAGGAGTTCAATACCGCTTACGTGTTCATCTCCCACAACCTGTCGGTGGTGCGTCACGTGGCCGACACGGTACTGGTGATGTACCTCGGACGTCCGGCGGAGATGGGACCCAAGGAAGAAATTTATAACCGGCCACTGCACCCTTATACCCAGGCACTGCTGTCGGCGACCCCGACTATCCACCCGGACCCGCTGAAGCCGAAGATCAAAATCATCGGTGAACTGCCCAACCCGCTCAACCCGCCAAGCGGCTGCGCCTTCCACAAGCGTTGCCCCTACGCGACCGAGCGCTGCACTATCGAAGAGCCAGCCCTGCGTCTGCTGGACAACCGCCAGGTTGCCTGCCATCACGCAGAACAGTTCATCGTGTGACGGACTGAAGGCGGTGTGTCAACCACACCGCCTTCGCGAACGTTTGACGCGGTGTGTCTGACACACCGCGCTCAATACACATCCCGTCGATAACGCCCCTGCTCGACTAAACTCGCGACCTCTAGCGCCCCTAGCACGTCGACCAGTACATCTTCGACACCCATTGCCATGCCTTGCAGGCTGCCGCAGATATAAATGACCGCGCCTTCAGCCATCCACTTGCGCAACTCATCCGCAGATTCACGCAAACGGTCCTGCACATAGATTTTCTCGGCCTGATCGCGAGAAAACGCCAGGTCCAGTCGTGCCAGATCACCTGCCGCCAACCAACCTTGCAGCTCCTCTCGGCAATTAAAGTCGTGGGCGATATTGCGCTCGCCGAACAACAGCCAGTTGCGTTGCTGTCCTTGGGCAATGCGCGCTTTAAGCAAACTGCGCAACCCCGCCAGACCCGTGCCGTTGCCCAGCAGGATCATCGGCACCGCCTCGCGTGGCAGATGAAAGCTGCTGTTTCGTCTTAGACGCAGACTGATGGACGCGCTGAGCGTGGCCTGCTCAGTCAGCCAGCCTGAACCCAGCCCAAGGCGGCCATCTGCATGCACTTCCTGACGAACGATGAGCTGCAGGCTGCCGTCCGCCGGAATCGACGCGATGGAATATTCGCGTACGACAGCACTGTCAGGCGGCAGCACTTCGACCAGGTCCCCAGCGTCCCACTCCTGCGCAGTCGGTGGCGTCAGGCTCAGCAAAAACACCTTCGAACCTCCACTGCCGGGGTTCAGCCACTCACGTCGGCTCAATGTCCAATGGCTGAACGCCGGTGCCTGCCAAGCCATCGACGGCGCGCTACCGGTCAATTCCCCGAGCTGCCGTTGCCACTGCTGCAGCGCGACGCTGTCAGCACTGTCGACTTCAATCGGCGCGAACAGCGTGTTACCGCCGCGCTCGGCCAGCCAGCCGTGCAAGCGTCTGGCGAAGCCGCAGAAATGCTGATACTGGCGGTCGCCCAGGGCCAGCACCGCGTAGTTCAGGTTACTCAGCGACAAGGGCTGGCCGAGCAACGTGCGCTCGAAGCCTCGAGCACTGTCGGGTGCCTCGCCGTCACCAAAAGTGCTGACGACGAACAAGGCATTGTGGCTTTGCTTCAAATCCTGCGCCGTGATGTCCGCCAAGCGCTGTACACGCACCGGCAAGCCCGTCGCCTGTAGCTGCCCGGCTGTCTGCCACGCCAGCTGTTCAGCGAAACCGCTTTGGCTGGCGAAGCCGATCAGCCAGGCAGGCGCGTCGCTGGCCGTGCCGACATCTCGCATCAGTTGGCCACGCGCAGTTTTGATCTGGCGTTTCTTGCGCCGACGGTCTAGGTACAACAACCACCCGGTGATAAAAAACAGCGGCATCATCAGCGATGCAACCGTCACCACCACGCGCCCGACGATCCCGAAATAACTGCCCACGTGCAGCGCATAATTGCTGATCAACACCTGCGCGGAGAGGCTCTTGTCGGCATAGCGGGATACGGCGCCGACCTTACCCGTGGCCGGGTCGAGGGTGATCTGGTTCAGGGCTCGCGGGTGCGGCGAATCCTTGAGCAGGTAATAGACCGTCGCTGCCTGCCCCGCCACAGGGGGCAGTCGCAGGTTCCAGCTGCTCAGTTCAGGGCCTGCGACGCTTTGAATACTGGTCCACACCGCAGGGTAGTCAACCATCGGCAACGGACCTTCTGCTGCCGGCTGCCCACGACTTGGGCGACCGCCGCCGCCCTTGCGCTGCTCGCCAGCGGGCGCGTCGCCCAGCAGTTTAGTCACACCGTTGCTGTACCAGTCGTAGGACCACATCAGGCCAGTCAGCGCTGACACCAGATAGAACACCAGGCACCACGTGCCAAAAACCGAGTGCAAATCCCATTTGAAACCTCGGCCTTTTTTTGCCCAGTCCAGGGTCAACCAAATGCGCCAGTTCAAGGCTCTGCGCGGCCAACGCATATAAAGACCAGACAGACAGAAAAACACCAGAATCAAGGTGCTGGCAGCGGTGACCTGCTTACCGAACTCGCCCAACACCAGGCTACGGTGCAACTGCAGATTCAGACCGAAAAAATCCTGCCCGAAGACCTCTCCCTGCAATTGGCCGGTGTAGGGGTCGAAGTACTTCAGCTCGCCACGACGCTCCCCCGGCGGCGGCGTAAATGCCACCCGTGCAGCCTTGTCACTGTCGGCATCGACCCACAGCGAAGCGACCACCTTGCCCGTCTGAGCCTCAAGTTTGCTGACCAGTTCAACCGGCGATAAAACCCCTGAGACGCGTTGCTCCACGCGTAACTGACTCGGGTTGAGCGCCTCCAATAGCTCGTCCTGAAACGAGTTGATCGCCCCCGAAACACCCATCAAGGCCAGGACCAGTCCGGCGCTGATACCAAAGAACCAGTGCACCTGAAACAGGGTTTTTTTCAACACCGTGGCTTACCTCACTCAACCGCTGCGGCACATCACGCGCCCAGGCAGCATGCATTCTCGATTGCACAGGCAAGCGCCCGGGTCACGTAAATGAACCGGGCGTTGAATGACCATGGCTTAGAAGTGGAAATTGACACCCATCAGCGCGGTACGACCGGCCGCAACGTGCGCGTAGTGGGTCTGGAACACCTGATCGAAATAACGCTTGTCGGTCAGGTTCTGCACGTTGAGCTGCAAGTCGACGTTCTTGGTCAGGCGATAGGTCGCCATCGCGTCATAGCGCCAGTAGGACGGGACTTCCACCGAGTTGGCTTCGTTGCCGAAACGTGAATCGACGAAGGTGGCTCCAGCGCCGAGGGTCAGTTTCGGCATCACGTCATAGGTCGACCACAGATTGAAACTGTTACGCGGGGTGCTTGGCATGTGATTGCCCTGGTCCGCCGCAAGGGTGGTTTTGACCAGTTCGCTTTCCATGTAGGTGTAGCCGCCGTAGACCTTCCACTTGCGGGTGATGTTGCCGGCGTAAGTGAACTCCAAACCATCGACGCGCTGTTCGCCATCCAGGACCTGGACGGTCGCGTTATCCGGGTCGTTGATGCGGGCGTTGGTTTTTTCGGTGCGGAACAGCGCAGCGGTTAACGACAGGTCATCGTTAAAGAAGTCCCACTTGGTGCCCACCTCATAGCTGCGGTTCTTTTCTGGCTCGAGATCGGCGTTGTTGGCGGCGATTTCCAGACCACCGTTACCGCTGGTTTCACCCGCCGGGTTGCTGGAGGTGGACCATGCCGCGTAAACGCTGCCGTTAGGCAGTGGCTTGAAAACCAGGCCAACCTGGTAGTTCAGCAGCCCGCTGGTTTTCTGCCGGGAAAAGGTGCCGGCAGACGTGGTGCGCCCGGCAGTCGCATACCCGCTGGACTCAACGTCGTAGTGGTCATAGCGCAGGCCTAGGTTGAGCGACCATTGTTCGTCGAACTTCAGGGTATCGAACACGTACGCAGCGCTGGTTTTGGTGTCGGTATCGGTGAACGCCTGACTGTCCGTGATGGTCCCGTTCCACGCGTCACCGGGCGTCGGGTTGTACAGGCTGGTGCAATCGCCGGACGCCAGCAACGCCGATGAGCATGTCGATGCCATGGCGCCGCCGCTGGCGTTGAGCACGTTGTAGTTGCGGTTGTGGGTGTCCTGATAGCTGAACTCCAGCCCGGTCACCAGGCTGTGCTCAATGAAGCCACTGTTGAACCTGGCGCTCAGGTCCGTCTGGTTGACGAAGCCGCTGGAGGTCGAGTTACGGCTTTTGGCCGAGCGCGAAACGGTTCCGTTTGCCACGTTGCCACGGCTGTCGTCCGGATTAGTGACGATGTAGTCCAGGGTCGAGCGCGACATGCGGAAGCTGTTGGACACCGTCAGGCTGTCGTTCAGGTCGTGCTCGATCCTGATCGTACCGCTGTCGTTGGTGCTTTTGCGGTAATCGCGATCAGTCAGGCCATAGAAATTGTCCTTGCTGACGCTTGCGGGTTTGTCGACATTGTATTTGCTGCGGGCGGTACCGCTATTGGTCAACGGGATGCCGTAGTCCGGCATGTCATTGGTGTCCAGATGGTAGTAGTCGACCCTCACCCGGGTATCGGTGCCCAAGCCAAACGCGAAGGATGGCGCCACGCCCCAGCGGCTGACGTCCACAGCATCACGGCCAGCCACGTTGGCCTCGTGCTTCATCAGGTTCAGGCGGAACGCTGAGGTGTCGGTCATCTGCTGGTTGATGTCCAGCGTATAACGTTGGGTCTGGTCGGAGCCGAAGGTGTAGCCGCCGTTATAGGCGTCTCCCAAGTGGGCGCCCTTGGTGATCAGGTTCAAGCTGCCACCGGTAGAACCCGCTCCGGTGAACGCCGAGCCTGGACCCTTGCTCACTTCCACCGATTCGATGTTGAAGATTTCGCGGCTTTGCGCGGCGATGTCGCGCATACCGTCGATAAATACGTCGCTCTCGGCGTTGAAGCCGCGAATGATCGGCCGGTCGGCGGCGGGATTACCGCCCTCGCCTGCTCCAAAGGTGATGCCGGGCGTGGTGCGCAATGCATCGGCCAGACTGGTGGCCCCGGTGTCGCGGATGACTTGTTGCGGGATCACGGTGACGCTCTTCGGCGTCTCGCGCAATGGAGCGGTGTATTTCTTCGACGCGGAGTCGTCGGCCTTGTAAGCCGTGTCTGTCTGCTCGCCAGTGATAGTGGTGGCACCCAGAGCAACGGCCTTGTCCTCAGTACTCTCAGCCGCCTGAGCCATGTGGCCCACGGACATCGTAGCGATGGCCACGCCGACCGCTGAAGCCAGTGAACGCGACGAGTTGGCAGAAGATTTTAGTTGTTGGCACGACATGGTGAGTTCCTTCCCCAAGGAGTTAAGGCGAAGGAATATAGTGCAAACAGGTATTACTATCAATTGAGATAGATTATTATTCGCAATCTTTCTTCCTACAGGTTCTGCGGCATGCTCCTACATATTCCCGGCTTATTTTCTCGCGAAGAGGTGCTGCGCATCCGCAAGGCTCTGGAGCAGGCGGACTGGGCAGACGGTAAGGTCACTGCGGGCTACCAATCGGCCAAGGCCAAGCACAACTTGCAACTGCCCGAAGGCCACCCGTTGGCGATCGAGATCGGCTCCGCCCTGCTGGATCGACTGTGGGCCAATCCGCTGTTCATGTCGGCAGCCCTTCCGCGCAAGGTGTTTCCCCCGCTGCTTAACTGCTACACCGCCGGTGGCAGCTTTGATTTCCATATCGATAACGCTGTGCGTCAGGCCAAGGGCAGCCCGGAGCGGGTGCGTACCGACTTGTCGTCCACCCTGTTTTTCAGCGACCCTGATGAGTACGACGGCGGCGAGCTGGAAATTCAGGACACCTACGGCACCCGCCAGATCAAACTGCCTGCTGGCGATCTGCTGCTCTACCCCAGTACCAGCCTGCACAAAGTCAATGCGGTGACTCGCGGCGCGCGTTACGCCTCGTTCTTCTGGACGCAAAGCCTGGTTCGTGAAGACAGCCAGCGTGCCCTGCTGTTTGAAATGGACAATGCAATCCAGCAACTGACCCAGGACGTGCCCGATCATCCTTCACTGATCCAGTTGACCGGCACTTACCACAACCTGCTGCGCCGTTGGGTCGAGGTGTGAAGCATGACCTTCTCCCTGCTACGTGAAGAAACTGTGGACGGCGACCAGCTCAGCGCGATGCTGGTGCAAAACCCCGTACGCGCCGCACAAGCGATCCTCAGCGCGGCGAAAGCCAACTTCGTCGACGCTCAGGCGTTGCTGGGACAGATTCTGCTCGACGGCAATGGTATCGAGCGCGACCCGGAGCTGGCGGTGACCTGGTTTCAGATTGCGGCCAGAAACGGCCATGTCATGGCGCAGAACATGTTGGGGCGCTGCCATGAACATGGCTGGGGCTGCTGCGCCAGCCCGCTTAAAGCAGCCGCGTACTATCAAGCGGCCGCTGACGCCGGGCTGGACTGGGGGCTATATAACCTGGGCAACCTATTGGCCACCGGGCGTGGCGTTACCCAGGATCAGCAACGCGCGCTGGCCTGTTACCGCCAGGCAGCCGAATGGGGTCACGCCAAATCCATGAACCTGGTAGGCCGCTATCTCGAAGAAGGCTGCGTCTGTCCCGTTGACCTGCCAGCCGCCCATGAGTGGTATCGGTGTTCGGCCGAAGGCGGCGACTTTCGCGGCCAGTTCAGCCATGCCGCGATCCTTGCGGACAATGGGAAAGTCGACGAAGCCTTGCATTGGCTAAGCATCGCCCTGGAGAACGGCAATCTGAATTTTCTGCGTGTGAGCAGCACGACGCTATCAGGCGCGGCACATTCGGAAATAAGAGCGTTGGCGGTCAAGTACCGCGAACGGATAACGGCACGTGAAAACTCGCTGAAAGCACATAATTAAATAACACACTTCGCTCCCTATAATTACACTTACTCGATAACTACTTACTTCCTACATTCCACGCCCCTTTTTCCATTTTGACACCCCTGCGTGCACGCTCTACTCTCTTCATCAGCAACTAATCAACCCACGAAAGTATTCACAGTGCTCTGTCGAGACTCTCTCTACGAGCCTCATGGATAAACATCAAAAGGAATTAACAGTATGAGCAATGAAGCCCTGTCTTTAAACGGTATAACCGACGATGAACTGGATAAGCTAGCCGATAATGCCGCGACGATACCCGCCGAATTTGTTGGTGCCTCGACCGGCGCCATGAAGGGCGTCAATCGTCCTCCTGGCATCGTCGTGACCAAAGAGCAGATTATCAGTCTACGGCATTACGAATTGCAGGCACTGGCGCTGCCAACGACACTGCAGGACGTAAAAAACTATTTGAAATATGACACCGGTGACGGTGCCGACAACGGACTAGAGCCAGAAGACTTCCAGAAGAGTTTCCTGCTTATCCACAAGCATGCGCAACGCTGGGACCCGCTACGGACGCAACTTAAACTCGTGGGCGGTGAGCTCCGGCTATTTGCCAAAGACATGCAAGTGTACGGCGATTCCATGGAGAAGGTTAACGACGACATCGAGCAGATGAAGGTACTGAAGGAGTACTCCATCGAAACCCTTGAAGATGTGAAAAAGCTCGAACTCGATCTGGGGGAAAAATTTCCTGGCATCCTGCTCAATGAAGCGGACAAAAAAACCGCTTCGGACTTTTCCTTTTATCTGGGGCAAATCCTTGAAACGGTTGAGGCGCGCAAGAACGACGCCGAAGCGATTAAGAAACAACTGGACGATTTTAGCCGTGACTTGAGCATCTATGTGCTCCCCGAGATACAAAAAAAAGTACGTCTGATCGACACCAGCTCGCTCCCTGAATTGACCATGCAACTGACGGCCACCATTGAATTACGCGCCCAAGAAATTGACGAGCTCAATAAAGCCTATGGCGAAGGGGTCAAAAAGGCTATTACTACGGCGCTCGCCGGCGGTGGTTTGATCTTGGGTATCTATTTCGGAATCGAGGCGGACAATATACGTAAGCAGCGAAATGAGCTGATGAAAAAACAGGCACTCGATATTCAGGAGCTTCAGAAGAAGAACAACGTTCTCGGTTCATTAAGCCGTGTCAAATTCGACATGCAAGACTTACAAACCGTTGTATTGGACGCTGATGTCGCCACGCAAAATTTACGACACTCCTGGAACTCGGTTTATCAGTTTATCGAACGTTCTCATTTACACACGCAAAAAATCGATAATGCGTTGAGTGTTCGCCGTTTCATGACCCGTTTCCAACAAGTTATTGAACCGTGGTCTGATATCGAAAAAGAAGCTTCATTTCTGTTGGAAATATTTAACGACGCGGATGAAGAATACAAACGAATTTATGGAGAGCAATAAGATGACCACCACCAATAACGTCGTCACCCTCGGTGCCCATGCTAATTTTGCAGCGCCCGATATGCAGCAACTGACCGGCGCCGTGCGTGCAATCAGGGACTTGAGTGCCAACACCGACGTGCAGTTCCTGAAGGTCAGCTACTTGCCAAACCTGCACGACAAGTTCAAGCGCCTGACCGGAGACGTCTACGACAGTAATAGCCAGGTCCGCGAGTCTTCCCAGAAATTGATGCACCAGCTGATGGCCGCACTCAAGACCGTAAGACTCAATGAAACAGCGCCGGCCCCGTTAACCGACGAGCGTACGGCCGAAAGCATCGAGATGATCAGCGATACCCTTGATGTCGTGAAGTTAGAAGGTGGAAAACTGGAAGCCCGTCTAAGCGCAGTCAGTTGGCCGCTGGATCGTCAAAGTACTGACTCGTTTATCGCTGGCCTGACGGATGACATCACACGCATCACCCAGGACATTGATCAAGCCACCACCACGGTCGATAGGTTGAATGAGCAGCGTAAGGTGCTGACCGCGGGGATTGACGCGCTGGAAACCAAAGACATAACTGCATTCGGAAAAGATAGCATTCTGACTGCCGAGAAGGTGCTGGCTCTGGGGGTGACGCCGCCGGAAGTCGAACTCATCAAGCTAGCCTTGGAGCAGATGAAGAAACTGGTAGAAGAGATTGGAAAAGGTATTACTTTCTTCACTCTTGTCAAAGAACGCGATGCACTGGTAAGTAAAATCAACAGAACTCGCGACACCGACGCTCTAAAAAATAATGAAAAGCGACTCATGGAACAGCGCATCGAGTTTATCAACACGCTATACAGCATTGATGATCAACGAGTGCTATACGTTAATGAGGCCCGCAAGATCAATCTGTCGACCCAGCGGTTCATTGACACCCAGAGTGCCCACTCCGCATCCACTGAAGAACGTGTGGCCGTGTTTATCGAAGGCGCTGTTGCTTTCAGTGACTATTTAAACGTGATCGATAAATCGCCAACGCAATAAGTACGGCACGCCAGCGTGTATGGCTGGGCCGGGCACTGCGGTGAACGGGCCTGGCCTTGTTGTCAAGAGTATTGAACTGAGAAGGGGAAGTGTATGACCGTTTTCTTGATCAACGAGAGAGATATTGCTGGCCTGAATAATTATATGTATTTCTTGAGCGAGCTCCCCGAATACATTGAGTCGTTTAAAATAAACTTCGACCTGGTGAGTCCGAAAGACTATGGCACGTACATCGAACCTGCGCTCGACCATATCGTTCCACAAGCCACAAAGCTATCGAACCTCTGGACCATCAACCGTAAACCTCTGCAACAGCTTCATGGGGAACTGGACGACTCACTCAAAGCACTGATTGCATTTTCCGAACGGGTGTCCGCGCATGTGGGGCGACTCAGCAGCACGGGCAAGAGAAGTTCTATCGGACAAGACGGAGATGAAAATCTGCTGATCGACTTATTCGGTCCGTTGAAAAAAGAGCCGACCAACAGCGTGAACGATATCCTCCGGCAGTGCGCAGAGGAAATAAATCACTATCAGCATATCTTTGTCGAGAAAGGTTCTATCGCTTCCGAACTGGAGCGTTCGGCCTACAGCATTATCCCTCGCATCATTGATTTCATGAACAATCATATCAACGCGCATGGACACTCTGCGTCCTACCCTCCCGATCGGTTGGAAACGGCGAAGAGCCGAGTACTGTTGACAAAAAAACAGTACGAGCAGTATACGTCCTCCGCGTGTAATATGAAGGTTTACTGTTTTCGCATCAACTACCTGATCGCGAGAGCGCAGAACAAATTACCCCTGTTAAACAAGCATTCCACTTGGTCAAACTTTGATCTTTCCATGAGACTGATGTCGGCATCGCTCATGGAGATATTGACATTATCCAAGAGCATGGGGCGTTTGTTAATCATAAATATCTAACATGTAATAGCACACTTAAACGCATAAAAAAACCCATGACACGTCATGGGTTTTTTATTCCAGGAACGTTTACACGTAATAAGATTTCAATGGTGGGAAGCCATTGAACTCAACTGCGCTGTAGCTGGTGGTGTACGCGCCGGTGGACAACCAGTACAAGCGGTCGCCGATGGCCAGGTTCAGTGGCAGGCCATACTTGTAGTTCTCGTACATGATGTCGGCGCTGTCGCAGGTTGGGCCCGCGATGACCACTTCTTCCATCTCGCCATTCTTCTCGGTCCAGATCGGAAACTTGATGGCTTCGTCCATGGTTTCGATCAAGCCAGAGAACTTTCCCACGTCCGTGTAAACCCATCGCTCTACGGCGGTACGCGATTTACGTGCAACCAATACTACTTCGCTGACCAGAATACCGGCGTTGGCAATCAACGAACGGCCTGGCTCCAGAATGATTTCCGGCAAATCGTCGCCGAAGTCTTCCTTGAGGAAGCGGATGATTTCTTCCGCGTAGGTTTCCAGGCTGTTGGTACGGGTAATGTAGTTGGCCGGGAAGCCGCCCCCCATATTGATCAGCTTGAGAATGATGCCGTCTTCTTCTTTCAATCGCTCGAAGATTACTTTGACCTTGGCGATGGCTGCGTCCCACACACTGATGTCACGCTGCTGCGAACCTACGTGGAACGAGATGCCGTAAGGCACCAGGCCCAGTTCACGTGCGAGGATCAGAAGGTCCATGGCCATATCGGTCTGGCAACCGAACTTGCGGGACAATGGCCAGTCAGCCGTGGTCGAGCCTTCAGTGAGAATACGCACATAGACTTTCGAACCCGGCGCGGCCTTGGCAATGTTGCGCAGGTCGGCTTCAGAGTCGGTGGCATACAGACGCACGCCCTTCTCGTAGAAGTAGCGAATGTCTTTGGATTTCTTGATGGTGTTGCCGTAGCTGATCAGGTCTGGACCAACGCCCTGATTCATGACCTTGTCCAGCTCGTAGATCGAAGCGATATCGAAGTTCGAACCCTTGCTTTTGAGCAGGTCGATGATTTCCACCGCAGGGTTGGCTTTGACAGCGTAATAGATCTTGGCGAAATCAAAGCCTGCGCGCAGGTCGTCGTAGGCCTTGCTGATCATTTGGGTATCAATGACCACGAACGGGGTTTCATGCTTGTCGGCGAACGCTTTCATTTTGTTGAAGGTTTCGCGCTCAAAATAGTCTTCGACCTGGATCGTCATGCTGGGAACTCCTACTGGCAAACTAAATTAATCAATGGGTGCAAATGAACGTCCTCCGTGTGTATCCCCACTTTGGTTCGCCTACTTCCCAAGGCATGTCCGCCGAAAGCAAAAAAGGTCAACCGGGCCCTGAGGGCGTCTGGGTGACCTTGCTGTCTCGTCGTCAGTACTTGAGCCGGATGGATCGTTTCCAGCATGGACGTTCGGCGCGAACTTTAGGACTTGAGGCGCTTGAGATCAACAAAAAATGTCGCGTTTTTGCACACGTCCGTCGCCAGACGAGGATCACTGACTTATGTAACGGACCGATGTGACAGCCTGATGTTCCCCGAGCCGGGATTTTCAGGGGAACCGAATCGCCCAAAGTCGCGGACCTGCGCGATCCGTTGTAGGAGCGCGCGTGCCCGCGATGGCATCAGATCAGACTGGCGCTGCCTGCTCAGCCAACTCTGCAGGCGAGGTGATGCTGGTTTTGCCGCCCTTCGAACGGCCCGAACTCAGGTACTCGGCAATCGATTCCTGGGTAACTTCACCGAGGAATACGCGCTCGGCGTCCATCACCGGCAACCATGACCGATTGAACTCGTACATGCGCGACAGCAGTATCCGCAGGTGTTCGTCGAACGCGGCGGTAGCATTGAATTCGCGCAGGTACTGTGCGCAAGTGCCTTGCTGACGGTGCAGGTCGCGTCGGCGGACATAGCCCAGGCCTTTGTTATCGGCATCGGTGACCACCACGTAGCGGCGGTCTAGTTCGTCCATCAACTCCAGCGCTTCGGCGACCGGGGTTTCCGGGCTGACGGACGGTGCGTTGTCGGCAGCATCTTCGGCGCGGACCAACAGCAGGCGTTTGAGCGTGCTGTCCTGCCCCACGAAGTTGCTGACGAAATCGTCTGCCGGGTGTGCCAGCAAGGTGTCTGGATGATCGAACTGAATCAGCTTGCCGCCACGGAAGATCGCGATCTTGTCGCCCAGCTTGATCGCTTCGTCGATGTCGTGGCTGACCATGATCACGGTCTTGTTCAGCGCCCGTTGCATCTCGAAGAACTCGTTCTGAATCATCTCGCGGTTGATCGGGTCGACCGCGCCGAAGGGTTCGTCCATCAGCAACAACGGGGCATCGGCCGCCAACGCACGAATCACGCCAATTCGCTGTTGCTGACCACCGGACAACTCACGCGGGTAGCGGCTCAGGTACTGCTTGGGCTCAAGCTTGATCATGCTCATCAACTCGCGGGCACGGTCGTGGCATTTCTGTTTGTCCCAGCCCAGCAAACGCGGAACGATGGTGATGTTTTCTTCGATGGTCATGTTCGGGAACAGACCAATCTGCTGAATCACGTAGCCGATATTGCGACGCAGGGTCACTGCATCCAAATCAGCGGTGTCTTCGCCGTTGATCAACACCTTGCCGGAAGTCGGCATGATCAGCCGGTTGATCATTTTCAGCGTGGTGCTCTTGCCGCACCCAGAAGGCCCGAGGAATACACAGATCTCGCCTTCGTTGACGGTCAGGCTCACGGAATCCACGGCGATGACGTCTTTACCGTTGGTGTGAAACGTCTTGGTCAGGTTCTGAAGTTCGATCATTTGCTTTGGATTCATCATTTCAATAGACCTTTTGGAGTCAGCGTGCGTTGCAACCATTGCAGAAGCAGGTCGGCGAAGATGGCCAGAAGACTGACCAGTACGGCGCCGACGATCAGCATCGACATATCGCTGCGGCTGATTGAAGCGAGAATAAGTACACCCAGGCCACCGGCACCGATGGTCGCGGCAATGGTCATGACGCCAATGTTCATCACCACGGCAGTACGCACTCCGGCGAGAATCACTGGCACGGCGATGGGCAACTCGACCATCCGCAGGCGCTGACCGAAGGTCATACCGATGCCTTTGGCCGCTTCACGAATGCCAGGGTCGACCCCTGTCAATGCCAGGTAGGTGTTACGCATGATCGGCAGCAGCGAGTACAGAAATACCGCGGTGATCGCCGGCATCGGCCCGAGGCCCTGGCCGAACTTCGAATAGAACGGCAGCAACAGACCGAACAAAGCAATCGAGGGCACGGTGAGCAGAACCGTGGCGCTGGCTTGCAGCGGACCGGCCAATGCCGGGAAGCGCGTCATTAATACGCCCAACGGGACGCCAACCACGATGGCCAGGGTCACGGCGATCCCGACCAGGGTGATGTGCTGCCAGGTCAGGTGCAGGACCAGCGGCCAGTCCAGATGGGAGAAGGTGCTGAAGATATTCATTGCTTCTCCTTATTGTCTTGAGGGACAGGGTGCAGTGGGTGCTCGCGCAGAAAGTCCGCAGCAACGATAGAGGGGCTGTCGTGATCGACATCGACCCGCGCATTGAGCGCGCGCATGGTGGTGTCATCCAGCAGTTCGGCCAGCGGCTTTAGCTGTGCAGCGAGGTCCGGATGAGCGTCCAGGTATTCCTGGCGAATCACCGGTGCGGCGGTGTAGTCCGGAAAGTAATGTTTGTCGTCTTCGAGCAGCTTGAGCTGGAACGCGTTCAGGCGCCCGTCCGTGGTGTAGACCAACCCGGCGAAAACCTGGCCGTTACGCAGCGCGGTGTAGACCAGCCCGGCATCCATCTGGCGGATGCTCTCGCGGTTCAGGTTCATGTCGTATTGCTTGACCATCCCAATCAAACCGTCGGAACGGTTGGCGAACTCGGTATCCAGCGCAACGATGTGTTTGTCTTTCACCTGGTCTTTCAGGACGCGGCTCAGGTCGCTGATGGTGTTGATCTGCGGGTACTGGTCAGCGACTTTTTTCGGCAACGCCAACGCGTAGGTGTTACTGAATTTCGACGGCGAGAGCCAGACCAGCCCCTTCTTCGCATCCAGCGTTTTGACCCGTTCAAAGGTCTGCGCGCTATCGAGTTTTTCGTCGACATGGTTGTAACTCACCAGGGATACCCCGGTGTACTCCCAGATCAAATCCAGTTGCCCGCTTTCTTGCGCACTACGTGCCAGAGTACTACCCAGGCCACCGGTCACGTTGACGTCGTAGCCCTTAGTGCGCAAATACTGAGCGGTGAGTTCCGCGAGGATCGTTTGCTCGGTAAACACTCGGGCACCGACGCGGATTACCGGCTTTTCAGCCGCTTGGGCAAATCCCGAGAGCAGCAAGGCAAAGCCTATAAATAAGCATGATCTTTTCATTGGAATTCCTTTCAATCAGCGGGTCAGACCGCGTTCCAGCCAGAGTCGGCTCGCCAGTGTCACCACGCCATCAAGCAGCAGTGCGAGCAAGGCGGTACACGCCGCGCCGAGCAATAGCTGCGGCTGATTGTTCAAGGCGATGCCGGGAAAAATCAGACTGCCCAGACTGTTGGCGCCAATCAGAAAGGCCAGCGGGGCCGTCCCGACATTGATCGCCAAGGCCACCCGCACACCACCGACAATAATCGGCACGGCATTCGGCAATTCGACACGCAGCAGCACCTGGGTGGGTGTCATACCGATGCCGACTGCGGCTTCCTTGAGTGAACCCTGAACATTTTTCAGGCCTTCATAGGTGTTGCGCACGATGGGCAACAATGAGGCGAGGAACAGGGCGAAGATGGCCGGTCCGCTGCCAATCCCGAGAATACCAAGGGCAATGGCCAGCACGGCGAGAGGTGGGACGGTGTTACCAATATTGAAAATCTGCATGAAGCGTTCGGCGCGGCCAACCATGTTCGGTCGGCTGAGGGCAATGCCAGCCGGGATTCCGACCAACAGGGCTGCCAACATTGAAAGCATCACCAGAATCAAATGGGCTTGCAGATAAAACAATAGATCGTCTTGGTACTGTAAGAGGGTACTGATGCCGATCCAGTGGATCAGCAGGGCCAGAAATGCGATGACAACCGCACCTCCCAATAGCCCCTTGCCATAGCGATTAGCCACAGGCGGACTCCTTATTTCAGTCGGCAAACGCGTTGCAAGGCCAGCCAATACTGGCAGCACACAAACGTTCGCGAAGAGCAGCGGGTGGGTCGCCGTTAAGGGGTTAACCTCGGCGAAAACACAAGCCATAAGCGCAGCTTCGTCAAGCTAACTTGCTGATTTTTCAACCCCTGACGTTGGCTGTAACAGGGGAGTGGACGTCTCCACGACCTGAAAGGTTCCCACGAAAGACACTATTTCGCCACCTTTGATCGACTGAGCGGTTCGGTTATTGCATCAATTTGGGCTATAATCGGCGCCCTTTTTTGAATCACCTGCCAGGCGATTTCCCATGAGCAACCAGGCCGCCGAAGTCGCGAAACGCCGCACTTTCGCCATTATTTCCCACCCGGATGCGGGTAAGACCACCATCACCGAAAAATTGCTGTTGATGGGTAAGGCCATTGCTATCGCCGGCACGGTGAAGTCACGTAAATCCGACCGCCATGCGACGTCCGACTGGATGGAGATGGAGAAACAGCGCGGGATTTCCATCACCACATCGGTCATGCAGTTCCCGTATCGCGATCACATGATCAACCTGCTCGACACCCCGGGCCACGAAGACTTCTCCGAAGACACCTACCGCACCCTGACGGCAGTGGACTCGGCATTGATGGTGCTCGATGGTGGTAAAGGCGTCGAACCACGGACCATCGCGTTGATGGATGTCTGCCGTTTGCGCGACACACCGATCATCAGCTTTATCAACAAGCTCGACCGCGACATCCGCGACCCTATCGAACTGCTCGACGAAATCGAAGCCGTCCTCAAGATCAAGGCTGCGCCGATCACCTGGCCCATAGGCTGCTACCGCGATTTCAAGGGCGTGTACCACCTGGCCGACGACTACATCATTGTCTACACCGCCGGTCACGGCCATGAGCGTACCGACGTCAAGATCATCGAAAAGCTCGATTCGGATGAAGCCCGCGCCCACTTGGGTGATGAGTACAAACGCTTCGTCGATCAGCTCGAATTGGTGCAAGGCGCCTGCCACGAGTTCAACCAGCAAGAGTTCCTCGACGGCCAGTTGACCCCGGTGTTCTTCGGCACGGCACTGGGTAACTTCGGTGTCGATCACGTACTGGACGCTGTTGTGAACTGGGCACCTCAACCGTTGGCCCGGGTTGCCAATGAGCGCACGGTAGAACCGAACGAAGAAAAGTTCAGCGGTTTCGTGTTCAAGATTCAAGCGAACATGGACCCTAAACACCGTGACCGTATCGCCTTCATGCGTATCTGTTCGGGTCGCTATGACAAAGGTATGAAGATGCGCCACGTGCGTCTGGGTAAAGAAGTGCGGATCGGCGACGCGCTGACGTTCTTCTCCTCCGAGCGTGAGCAGTTGGAAGAAGCCTACGCTGGCGACATCATCGGCCTGCATAACCACGGCACGATCCAGATTGGTGACACCTTCACCGAAGGCGAGAACCTGGGCTTTACCGGTATCCCGCACTTCGCACCGGAACTGTTCCGCCGCGTGCGTCTGAAGGATCCACTCAAGTCCAAGCAGTTGCGTCAGGGCTTGCAGCAATTAGCCGAAGAAGGCGCCACGCAGGTGTTCTTCCCGACGCGCAGCAACGACATCATCCTCGGCGCCGTGGGCGTTCTGCAGTTCGATGTGGTTGCCAGCCGCCTGAAGGAAGAATACAAAGTCGAGTGCGCCTACGAGCCGATCACCGTGTGGTCAGCCCGCTGGATTGAATGCAGCGACAAGAAAAAGCTCGAGGAATTCCAGATCAAGGCCGTGGAAAACCTTGCAGTCGATGGCGGCGGTCACCTGACCTACCTGGCACCGACCCGGGTCAACCTGGCCCTGATGGAAGAGCGCTGGCCCGATGTGAAATTCCGCGCAACGCGTGAGCATCACTGACAGTCTTGTCGGCAGTCAGCTCAGGCACGAAGATGGCTCCAGCGGTCGCTATTGCAGCTGTCCCGCGCGCCCCAGCCAGCCCGGCGCAGCTTTTTGCAGCCACTCGCTGGCGACCGGATTGTGCCTGACGCGGCTGTCGAAAAAGGCCTGGCTGATCACCTGAATGGCGGCGACTTGTTTAGGGTCCGGAACAGGCTCGGCACCGACCGGGCTGTGACTGGAGCTTGCAGATCGGGCGCTTTTGCCCTTGGCATGACTTTTCCCGCCAGGGGTGTGCTCGTCGCCTGGCGGCTTGCTTATACCTTTTCTGTCAGGGGGAATAGGTACCAAATCAGAGCCGGACAAGGTTTTGTAAGTAGAGCGCGCCAGCTTCAGACGATAGCTGCCAGCAACCGTCACCGACTCGCCGAGTAATTCCCTCTGTTGGTAAGAGCTGACCCAATTAAAGGGGTCTTCGTCGTCCGGGCTGGTTATCGTCAGTACCGGCGAAGTTATGCGAGCGAACACCTCAGGCCTGGCCCCGACGTCAACATAAGGACTGAGCAGCAGCAAGGCTTTGGGCTGAATATCAACGCCCGATGCGACTCCCGCTTCTCCCGCGCCAGCCACCGCAGCGGCGGTCTGCGCACCCAAGTCAAAACCGGCCACGACCACTTGGTTCCAGTCGATGGAAGCAAGTTGCGCATCACCTTTCGCTGCCCGTGCCCGTACTTCAGTCAGCACCTTTTGCAGGGTTGCCAGACGGTCGCGCAGGGCTGGACCGGAGTAGCGATCAGCCGCCAGCTCACGAAATACACCCGCTTGGGCCTGACTCGTGGAATAGAGTGCCGGGCCGTAGTATTGCCCCTGAATCGACAACACCGCGTACCCGGCCTGCGCCCAGGCATTACGCCACTCTTCACCTGCCGTGGCGGACTCGCCGAGGCCCGGCAAGTAGATAATCAGCGGTAAACGCTCGTGGGTGTCGGGCGCCAACCAAGCAACATCGACCGATTGCCGCCCGAGCTGCCAGGTCTCATTCCAGTTGGAAATGTCGTTGCGGGCAGGTTGATAGGCCGTGGCCAGATCCTGATTAACCAATTCGGCGAATTTGATGTGCGGGTCAGCTGGGTCGCTGGCGCAGCCAGCTATCAGGCCCAGGGTGCCGATCAGCACACTTGCAGCAAGCCAGTGTCGCGGTTGAAGAATCATATGCCCCACAAAGTTCATCCCTATCAGTTGGCTCGGCCATAACGAGCAAGCCTAACCGTACCGGCCTCATGCAACGAGTGGGACACGGTAAATAATAGGTAAATCATCCCTACGCGGCGTAGTTCGCCAGCTTCTTTTGGATGAAATCCAGAAAGCATTGAATGCGCAGCGCCAACTGCGAGTTCCGGTAGTACACCGCATGAATCGGTTGCCGATAACCGCTGTTGGCTTCCGGCAGAATCACCTGCAGGCGCTTAAGGCGGATGTCTTCGTGAGTCATGAAGTGCGACAGGCAGACAATGCCCTCCCCGGCCAACGCCAATTGACGCAAGGTCTCGCCACTGGAGGCGGACACCGCAGGCTGGATCTGCAATCGATCACCCTCAGCGTGACGCAACGGCCAATGGTTCAAGCTTTCTGTCTGGGTAAAGCCGAGCAAAGCATGGCTTGCCAGTGCCTCAACGGTGGTCGGCGTGCCATGTTTTTTGAGGTAAGCCGGGCTGGCGAGAATACTCAACGGACTACTGCCCAACGAGCGCGCATGCAGCGTCGAATCGGCGAGGACACCAATGCGAATCGCCACATCCGTGCTTTGCTCAAGCAAGTCGATGACCAGGTCGTTGCTGTTCAGTTCAAGCTGAATATCCGGGTACAGCGTGCGGAACTCGGCGACGTAAGGCACCACCGCGTGCAGCATGAACGGCGACGCGGCGTTGATCCGTAAACGGCCGGAGGGCACGTGTTGGCGCAGGGACAAGCGTTCTTCAAGTTCATCCATTTGCGCCAGAATCTGCTTGGCTTTTTCGAGGAAAAACTTGCCCTCTTCCGTCAAGTCCATGCGTCGCGTGGTGCGATTGATAAGGGTGGTTTCCAGCTTCGCCTCAAGCCGCGACAATGTCCTGCTGATCGCCGAAGGGGTTTGCCCCATGTGTTCGGCAGCAGCGGAAATCGAGCCGCTTTCAATCACCGAAACGAATACCTGCAACTCATCTGATCTGGCTTTCACTTTTGTCTCCTGCTCAAAACCGGCTAAATATTAGCCTTGTTTTTCGCAAAAGACAGGCTGTTCATTCGCGACGCATGTCCCTGGTTGCGCCTACAGAATCAGATGCTGAATACGTCAGCCAGATGCCGCTCATAGCGCTTCACATCAGCCTCTATGGCCGGGACTTTCATCACGTCGACAGAGAGGAACGTCGGCAACGCTGTCAGGCCCAAAAACTCGTTGGCTTTATGGAACGGGAAGTACACCGCATCCACGCCTTCCCCTTCGAAGAAATCGCTCGGGTCATCGAATGCTTGCTGTGGCGCGTTCCAGGTGGCGGAAATCATGTACTGCTTACCCTGCAATAAACCACCGCTACCGTATTTCTGCGATGCATCGGAGCGGGTACGACCGTCGTTGGCGTACAGGCTGCCATGACCTTCGGTAAACACTTCATCGACGTACTTCTTCACAGTCCACGGCGCGCCCATCCACCAGCCTGGCATCTGGTAAATGATCACGTCGGCCCAGATAAATTTGGCCACTTCTTCAGCCACGTCATAACCGGCGTCGATTTGGGTTTCTTTGATATCAAAACCGGAGTGATCAAGGAACGCCACTGCCGCATTATGCAAGGTGGCGTTATACAAACCTTCGGGGTGCGCGAATTTTTTGCCGCCGTTCAATAACAGAATTTTTTTCATGAAAGGTCTCATCAGTATTCAATTGCAAGCCGCACTGCAGACGCGGCTGATTGAGGAGGTTAAAAAATTGACTGACGGCAGAGTACCGATAAGACCGCGAATGAATAAGCCGCAGCCGGGCAAAATACTTTTGACTCAAGCGCACGAATAGCACTTAGATTATTGCTGCTGGGTTTTGAGGCATCGCGTGCGGGCCCCGCGCTTCTGGATAGCTCAGTGTCGAGCACAGACAATTGCCCCTGACGTAACCGACCTATGGTGTCCGAGCGCGGACTGCACCGTCTGACAACCGCGCCCCCACCCTTGGAGTTGTCATGTCTACGCCGATTACCGTCCTTCGCAATACTCACCCACTGCCCCTGCTCGACGCCTGCAAATGGGAAAAACTCGAAGGTGACCCGCACACCGTCAACCTCAACGCCTACACCTCCGAGGATGGCAGCAAGATCATGGGCACCTGGATCTGCACCCCTGGCAAGTGGCGGGTGGATTATGTGAAGTGGGAATACTGCCATTTCCAGGAAGGCTACTGCATCATCACCCCTGACGGCATGGCGCCGATCCACCTGCGGGCGGGCGATATTTTTATTGTTGAGCCTGGAATGAAGGGGACGTGGGAAGTCGTTGAGACTGTGCGCAAGTATTTTGTTTTTGCTTGAGCTGTTGTTTATCGATCAGCGCCAGTCATGGTGAAAACATCAGCCGTGACCAAGTAGACCGGAGAGGTCCAGCGACGGCTGTACGTGGAACGCTGGCCGCGCCAGGCGCTCGGAAATGAGTGCCTGGCGCGATCCGCGAGTGCCCTCGGACGCTGCAGGCCCGGACTACTACCGACCACATCGGCTTTCAAGATGGACTTCGAGCTACACACCACTAGCTGCGCATTCGAATGCAGCCTCATAGTGCTTCGGTTTGATGCCCTGCCGCCCATCTCGAGTGATGCCTTTATGATCGGAGCGCCCCCTGTGAGCCTGCAATTACATCACTTTGAAAGTGCCCATGCCGTATAGCGTCTTGATGCTGGTGCATGTCACGGCGGAGGCGTTTTCCCAGGCATTGGATTGGTAGTCCATTGGCTGGGCCCGCGCCCGCGTTGCAATCGTTATGACCAGCCATCACCACGCAATAACATTACTTCATAGCACCTGACTTCATGGCGCCAGGAGCCATAGAGTCAGCAGCTTTAGTGCCTGGAGCCATGGCGCCTGGAGCCATGGTATCAGCCGCCATGGCGCCAGCAGCTTTGGTGCCTGCGGCCATAGAGCCATGAGCCATGGTATCAGCCGCCATAGAGCCATGAGCCATGGTATCAGCAGCCATGGCGCCAGCAGCTTTAGTGCCAGCCGCCATAGAGCCAGGAGCCATAGTGTCAGCCGCAATGGCGCCAGTGGCCATCGAAGAGAACGCGAGTGCCACGGCAACGAGTTTAAGAATGTTCATGATGACTTCTCCAGAGCAATGAGGGGTAGTCCGCATGCCAGTGCGCTCGAGCACTGTACTTACGATCCGTAAGGTAGTTCGCCGTCGCTCGCCATCTGGTTACAGCGATCTGGAAATATTTTTTCGAACGTTTTTTCTGGCCTGCTCCGTCAACCCCGGCAAGAATGTTTGCGGTTTTGGCGTAATCAACGCTCACAGCAGTTTCGATCCCCGCTCGCTGCGAGATGGCCAGCGGAAGGCCGTGCTAAAAAATAATTCACCTATTGTGTAACCAGAGCGAGCGATGGACCGAACTACACATAACGAGTCGTTACGCAGCCGCGAAATATATCTTCAAGCGCTGTTCCTCGCAGGACTGAGGGGTGATGAAACGGCCTACCGGACGTTTCTTTCTGAATTGAGCACGCATCTACGCGGCTTTCTCAGGGCCAGGCTTCAGCGCCAGCCGGGCGAAATCGAAGATTTGCTGCAAGAGGTATTGCTGGCCGTGCATAACGGACGCCAGACATACCGGGGCGAGCAGCCTTTGACCGCCTGGGTTTTCGCCATTGCGCGTTATAAACTCACGGATCTTTTCCGGGCACGTTCGCGTCACGACGTATTCAATGACTCCATCGACGATGCGATGGAGCTGCTTGCCGAGTCACATCTAGAGCCTGCGCAGGCTAGCCGCGACCTGGACAAACTGCTTGAGCAGTTACCCGACCGTCAGCGCCTACCCATCATGCACGTGAAACTCGAAGGTTGGTCGGTCGCAGAAACAGCTCAGATGACGGGATTGTCCGAGTCAGCGGTAAAGATTGGCGTACACCGCGGGCTCAAAGCCCTGGCGGCAAAGATCCGAGGCACACGATGAAAACTGATGATCTTGTTTCACTGCTCGCCGCTGGCGTCACACCAATAGACCGGTGGGCGCTTGCCAAGCGCTTCGGCATCGCAGTCCTGATTGGAGTGCTCGGTGCGGGCCTGCTACTGGTTTCGACCCTGGGTGTGCGCGCAGACCTCGCCCAAGTATCAGTAACCGCAACTTTCTGGGCAAAAACCGCCTTCCCGCTGAGTCTGGCGATCGGGGCGCTGTTGATGGTAACCCGCTTGGGCAGACCGGGCATGAGCAGCGGATACGGCGGGTTACTGGTCAGCGCTGCAGTCGCCGCGGTCTGGTTGAGCGGGGTTTATGTGCTGGCCGTCGCGACGCCCGGCACACGGGTCTCCATGCTGCTCGGCAAAACCTGGCGAGTGTGTGTGCTGAATATCATGCTGCTCTCGATCCCCGGATTCATCGCGGTGTTCTGGGCGCTGAGAGGCCTTGCACCGACCCGTTTGGCATTGACCGGTGCCTGTGGTGGCTTGCTCGCGGGATCGATGGCGACCCTCGTCTATTGCCTTCATTGTCCCGAGACGGGAGTGCCGTTCTGGGGTGTCTGGTACACGCTTGGCATGTTACTGCCAACAGTCATCGGCGCAGCATTGGGGCCACGCTGTCTGCGCTGGTAACCAACGCATTCACCGTGCGGGCTTATCCAGCACGTTAGATACATTCAGACGTTGACGAGTGCGGGAACGACCTCCGGACGCGTTCGAAAACGGTTGAACCAGAGGTAAACCACCGGTGTGGTGTACAACGTCAACAGTTGTGAGACCGCCAGACCGCCGACGATGGCGATACCCAGTGGCTGCCGTAATTCAGAACCGGCGCCATGACCGAACGCCAACGGCACTGCACCCAGCAATGCGGCCAGCGAGGTCATCAGGATCGGTCTTAGGCGTAGCAGACAACCCTCACGTACGGCCTCGCGAGGCGACAAGCCCTGCGCTTCTGCCGCCAGCGTAAAGTCGACGATCATGATCGCGTTCTTCTTGACGATGCCAATCAGCAGAATGATGCCAATCATCCCGAGCACCGACAGGTCTTGTCCGCACATAATCAACGCCAACAGCGCTCCGAAACCCGCCGATGGCAACGTGGAGATAATCGTCAGCGGATGGATCGCGCTTTCGTACAGGACGCCCAGCACGATATAAACGGTCAGGATCGCCGCAAGAATCAGCCATGGCTGGGACTTTAGTGAGTCTTGAAATGCCTGAGCGGTCCCCTGAAAACTACCCACAACACTGTCAGGCAACGCCACCGCCAGCGATGCTTGCCGAATCGCGGTAACGGCCTCGCTCAAGGCGTGTCCCGGTGCCAGGTCGAACGACAGCGTGATCGCCGGGAACACACCTTGATGGTTGATGATAATCGGCATCAGTTCGTTCTTGATGTCGGACAGCAGGTTCAACGGCACCAACGTGCCAGAACTCGAACGGACGTACAGATGACCCAGTGTCGCAATGGACAACTGCCAGCGCGGATCGATCTCCAGGATGACCTGATTCTGGTCCAGTTGCGTGAACATCGTCGCCACCTGACGCTGGCCGAAGGCGTCATACAACACGTCGTCGATGGCCTGTACCGAGACCCCCATCCGAGCCGCCGTTGCCCGATCGATCACTAGGGTTGCCTGTGTCGCCGCGTGCTGTTGATCGGAGGTGACATGTTGTAGCTGCGGCAAACCCTTGAGCGTTTCCAAAAGCACCCCGCTCCAATGATCCAGTTCAACACTGTCCGGGTCCTGAAGGGTGTATTGATACTGCGTCTTGCTGGCCCGCCCGCCGACTTGTATGTCCTGGTTGGCTTGCATGAACAGTTTGATCCCGGGGACTTTGTCGAGCTGCGGCTGTAACCGGGCGATCACCTGCTGGGCAGACGTGGTGCGATCGCTGAAGGGTTTGAGGTTGATCATCACCTTGCCCTGGCTGATCGTAGGGTTCGGTCCGATCCAGAAATAGACCTTGGCCACGGCAGGGTCCTGGCCGACGATATTCGCGAGAAGAGCAACCTGATCACGCATCGCCTTGGGCGAAATATCCGGTGCAGCTTCAGCCACGCCCTGAATCAAGCCATTGTCCTGTTGCGGGAAAAAGCCCTTGGGTATGTAGACATACAATGCCGCCGTCGCCACGAACGTCGCCATCGCGACCGCCAGGGTCAAGCGTTGATGGTCGAGCACCCAGTCAAGGCTGCGGCGATACCCATTCAGGATGCCGGTAAATGCGTTTTCACAGCCCTGCGAGAAGCGCCCTGGACGGGATTCCTCCTCGTGCTTGAGTAACCAGGCGCAGAGCATCGGGGTGATTGTCAGCGACACAATGCACGACATTAAAATGGCCACACTGACGGTCACCGCAAACTCACGCATGAGCCGCCCGACGATGCCGCCCATCAGCAGAATTGGCAAGAACACGGCAATCAGCGACACCGTCATCGAGACAATGGTGAACGCCACTTCACGCAGCCCATCCACCGCTGCCTGCATTCGGGACTTTCCCATCTCCAGATGGCGGACAATGTTTTCCATGACCACGATGGCATCGTCGACCACAAACCCCACGGCAATCGCCAGTCCCATGATCGACAGGTTATCGAGGCTGTAGCCGAGCAGGTACATCACCGCGAAAGTCGCCACCAACGACAACGGAATCGTCAGACTCGGAATCAGCGTTGCGGTCGCTTTGCGCAGAAAAACGAAAATGACCACGACAACCAGTGCAATAGAGAGCATCAGGGTGAACTGAACGTCGTTAACCGACGCTTCGATGGTCTGCGTACGGTCGCCCACCACTTGAACCTGAACATCGCGAGGCAATGAAGCGGTCAGCTCCGGCAGCCGTGATTTAATCGTCTTAATCGTCGACAGAACGTTGAAACCAGGCTGTTTATGGATGTCGACAATGATAGTCGGCTGTCCACCGATGGCCGCTGCTTGCCGGGTGTCTTCGGCACCATCGATGACCTTACCCAGGTCGCCCAGCTTGATGGGCACACCGCTTTTGTAGGCCACGACCTGATCACGATAGCCCTTGGGATCAAGCAATTGGTCAGTGGCGCCAAGGGTGATCGAACGGTACTGGCCATCAAGGCTGCCTTTGGGCTGGTCGAGGGTACTCAGGCCGATCACACTGCGCACATCTTCCAGTGTCAGACCGCGAGCGGCCAACGCGTCCGGGTCGATCTGGATACGCACGGCAGGTTTTTGTTCGCCATGAAAATCCACCATGCCGACCCCAGGCAGCTGCGACAGCTGCTGGGCCAGGTAGTTATCGGCATAGCGGTCCAGCTCGGGCAAGGTGCGGGTCGGTGAGGTAAGGGCCAACGACAACACCGTGAACTCCGCAGGGTTGACCTTGTTGAACGTCGGCGTGCTGGTCATGGTTTTTGGAAGCGTGGCACTGGCAGTATTGATCGCCGACTGCACGTCCTGGGCAGCACCATCAATATCGCGGGACAGGTCGAATTGCAGCACGACCTGGGTTTTGCCCGCCGCGCTGGTGGAGGTCATCGAAGTGACCTGTGGTATCGCCGAAAACGCTCTCTCCAGCGGGGTCGCCACCGACGTCGCCATGGTTTCGGCACTGGCCCCGGACAATTTCGCAGTGACTTGAATGGTCGGAAAATCCACGGTCGGCAGTGGGGCCACGGGCAACTGGAAGTACGCGAAGCTCCCCAGCAGCATCACCCCCACCGCCAACAGGCTCAGACCTACGCGACGCGGGATCAAGCTCGACAGTGCGTTCATCGAGGAACCTCTATAACGGCGGTCGATTGCGATTCAGCCAGTGTTTGTGCGGCGCTTGCTTCGGACTTGATCGCCGCGACCCGAATACCCGGTGCGATACGCGACTGCCCCTGCACGACGACGGTTTCACCGAGAGCCAGACCTTGGCGAATCCATTGTTGATCGGCCACTACCGACGAGGCATCCACCTGACGTGGCTCCACCCGTTGATCAGCATTGACGACGTACACGAACGAACCTTTCTGACCTTGCTGAACAGCGGTAGCTGGCACCACCGTGGCACCGCGCTGGGTGTGCAAGAGCAACCGCGCGCTGACCAATTGACCAGGCCACAATTGGCTTTGAGCATTGTCGAACTCGGCCTTGAGCTGGATCTGCCCACTGGCCGCCGACACCTGACTGTCGATGAAACTGAGATGACCGGTCGCGATCTGCTTTTTACCGTCCCGCGTTACAGCCACCACTTGCAATGCCTGTCGACCGTTCTCCTCGAGTATTTCGGGCAGGTCGTCCTGGGAGACAGAAAAGGCCACAGAAATCGGATTCATCTGGGTAATGGTGACCAGCCCGCTGGCCTCCGCGCCATGCGCAATTGAGCCAACGTCCAGCAAGCGTTGGCCGGTGCGCCCAGTCAGCGGCGCCATGACGTGGGTAAAGCTCAACTGCAGCCGGGCGTTATCGAGCACCGCCTGATCCGCTTGAACGGTGGCCTGCTGGGCCGCCAGTTGAGCGCGGAAGGTGTCCACATCCTGCGTAGGTCCCGCCTTGGCCTGCGCCAGCTTGATGGCCCGATCAAGATTGACACGCAGGTTCGCCAGTTGCGCCTGATCCTTGGCCACCAAGGCCACTGCCTGCGCTACCTGGGCCTGATAGACCCGGGGGTCGATCTGCGCCAGTTGACTGCCCTCGGTGACCATCTGGCCCTCGGCGAACAGCACCTTCTGCAACTCACCATCGACCCGAACCCGCACGTTTACGCTGTTGAGCGGTTGCACGTTACCGATTGCTTCGAGCCATATAGGCAGGTCCTGTTGCTGGACTTGCTGCATGAGTACAGGGACTGCGGAATCCTGTTGGCCAATCGGCGCGGCCTGGGTTCGCCCCGCCCACGCGAAACGAGCCAGTAAAATCACGACGATCATCACGATGATCAGCCCAGGAAAACGCCAACGTGTAGGCAAAGCGGATGGCATGAAGTTCATGGATGGTCGGCCTTAACGGTGGGTGAAGAAAACACTGAGGTTTTCGAATAGGCGGTAATGGTTGCGGGCGTGAAGTCCCCCCCCAACGCCCGAAACAGGCCGACTGCAGACTGCAAATGCTGCAAGCGGACCTGCAACAGACTGTCTTCGGCCTGGTATTGGGTGCGCTCGACAATGAGCAGTGTCTGGAAGTCGGTGGAGCCCAGCCGATAACGGACCTGAGCCAGCCTGGCGGCTTCACGCGCGGAAGTGACTGCGGCCTGATTAAGCCTGTAGGTCTGATCAAGCTGATGCGCGGCGCTGAGCTGCGTCTCCACATCTTGCAGAGCCTCAATCACTGACTCCCGGTAACTGGCGGTCAACTCCTGAGCATGGGCCTGATCGACATTCAATTGACCTGTGAGCCGGCCGCCCGCGAACACCGGCTGGGCCAGCGTGCCGATGGCACTCCAGATGCCGCCGCCCGCGAGAGTGTCGACACCCCCCATCAGATCCAGCGAAATATTGGGAAGAAACGCCGCCCGTGCGACACCTACATCGAAGTTGGCCGATTTCAACCGAGCCTCCGCTGCTTGCACGTCCGGGCGTTGCCGCAACAGGCCGATGGGCAATCCCATAGCCGGGTGCGGAATCGCAAGGTCTTGCAAGCCGGTTTGATTAACCTGGAAACCTTGCGGTGGGACACCCACCAATACCGCAAGCTGATACAACGCCTGATCGCGCTGCTGACGCAATGGCGGCATCGCAGCCTGAAACGTCTGCAAGGCATTGCGTTGCTGTTCTACCTCAAGGTTGGAAACCACGCCTTGGCTGGCCTGGACCTCAACCAGTTCAAGCACCTGCTGCGCATCGTCGGCGATCGATTGAGCAAGGCGCAGTCGATCATCCAGCGACAGCACCTGAAAATACGTGGTAGCTATGGTCGCGCCCAAGGTCATTCGAAGCGTCTGGGCGTCGAACACACTCGCATTCGCCAGCGCGGTGGAAGAATCAGCCGCCGCCCGCGATTTGCCCCAGAAATCAACCTCGTAGGTGGCATCGGCAAACACGCTGCGTTTTGCGGTGGTCCCGTAATTATCCTGGCGCTGAACATTACCGCCGAGGGACAGCAGCGGGTACTGCGCAGCCCCCGCTACCTGTGCAAGGCCCCGCGCTTCATCGATCCGGCTCATGGCGGCCTTGAGCGTATAGTTTTCGCTCAGCCCCTTGGCGATCAGCCCGTCGAGTTCCTGACTGTGAAACTCTTTCCACCACAGCCCACCTGACGCTGGCGCCTCAGCGCCCCCCTGCGCCCCCGTCCACGCAAGGGCGAGCGGCACGTCGGGCTGGCTGTAGGAAGGCACCAGAGAACATCCCCCGAGCATCAGCCATCCAGTGAACACCAGGGACCGGACTGCCCGTCCTGATCTGATCGTTCGCCCTGGAGATAAACGCTGCGTGAGCGCCGACGGTAGTGTTGCGGCTGGCATGTGCTGATTGTCTCCGTTAACCCTTGTGGCATAACCCACGAATGGCACGAAGATAGCGAACGACGACTGTCAGAGCGGTCCTCTGTACTTAAACAATTGTTTAAGTAGCCCATCCGCACAACATGACTTTGAGCGCGCAGGATGCTGAACCGGGTTGTCAGATCGATTTGATGGGGTGATTTGATGGGGTGACGTCATTCGACACGAAGGTGAATGGATCTTGCGCCATCAATACCCTCAGCCCGCTCGTTGAGACGTTCAACGAGCGGGCCGGTGGCTATCAGGCTTGCCGCTTTACTCAGCCTTGCGATACGACTCGATAATCGCCGAGAAATCCTTGCCACCTTCGCCACGCAGGCTCATCGCCTGATACAGCTGTTGAGCCACCGCGCCGAGAATCACCGGCTGATGGGCGACCCGCGCGGCTTCGGTCGCCAAGCCCAGATCCTTGAGCATCAGCTCCGCCCCGAAGCCACCGGTATAACCGCGTGACGCTGGCGCGGTTTCGACGATACCCGGCCATGGGTTATAGACCTCGGAACTCCAGCAACGCCCAGTGGAACTGTTGATGATACCGGCCAGAACGCCAGTATTGATCCCCAGCGAATTGCCCAGAGCCATGGCTTCGGCCACGCCGATCATGGAAATCCCCAGCAGCATGTTGTTGCAGATCTTGGCGATCTGCCCGGTGCCGACGTCACCGCAGTGGACGATGTTCTTGCCCATCTGCGCCAATACCGGTTTCAGTACTTCGAAGTGCTCTGCGCTGGCGCCAACCATGAAGGTCAGGGTCCCGGCTTGCGCACCGCCGGTGCCACCTGAAACAGGGGCATCACCCAGCACCACGCCTTGTTTGGCCGCAGTCGCCGCGACATCACGGATCGTCTGTGGATCGATCGTGCTGCAATCCACTGCGGGCACCCCTCGGGCGATGCCGGCCAATACGCCATCTTCATTCAGGTACACGCTGCGCACATGCGCTGCAGCCGGCAGCATGGTGATGACCAGCTCACTGCCCTTCGCCGCGTCCTTGGGCGAGGCGCTGATGTGACCACCCAGTGCGGCGAGCTCGGCCAGCACTGTCTGGTTGAGGTCAAACAGGTTCAGCTGATGACCGGCCTTGATCAAATTGCGGGCCATGGGCGCGCCCATGTTGCCGAGGCCGATGAATGCAATTTTCATAATCGTTCTCCTGTCAGGCGACTTAGCGCAGGTTGATCGTGGTGTTCACGCCATCGTTCACGCTGTCGTCGTCGAACCAGCGGCTGGTGACGGTTTTAGTCTGGGTGTAGAACTGCACCACTTGCTTGCCGTACGGACCCAGATCACCCAGTTTCGAACCACGCGAGCCAGTGAAGCTGAAGGATGGGACAGGTACAGGGATCGGAATGTTGATACCCACTTGGCCCACATCGATCTCACTCTGGAATTTGCGCGCCGCTGCACCACTTTGGGTAAACAGGCCTGTGCCGTTGCCGTACGGGTTGGCGTTGACCAGGGCAATCGCCTGATCGAGGGTGTCGACTTCCAGCACGACCAGTACCGGGCCGAAGATTTCCTGGGTGTAGATCTGCATTTCGGTGGTCACACCCGAGAACAAGGTTGGGCCAATGAAGTTACCGTCTTCAAACCCGGGTACCGAGACATCACGGCCATCCAGTTCCAGCTTGGCGCCTTCGCGAACACCGCTTTCGATCAGGCCCAACACACGTTCCTTGGCCCGCTTGGAAATCACCGGACCGACATCAGTACCGGCTTCGCTACCGGCATTGACCTTGAGTTTCTGCGCCAGAACCTTGAGGTCTGGCAGCCATTGTTTTGCCGCGCCCACCAACACCACCACAGACGTCGCCATGCAGCGCTGACCGGCGGCACCGAAGCCGGCACCGACCAACGCATTCAGGGTCTGCTCGCGATTAGCATCGGGCAGCACCACGGCGTGGTTTTTCGCGCCCATCATTGATTGCACGCGTTTGCCGTGTTGACCAGCAAGGTTGTAAACGTGAGTACCCACTGCGGTCGAACCGACGAAGGACACGGCCTTGATGGCTTTGTGGGTGCAGATCCCGTCCACCACTTGCTTGCCGCCGTGGACCACGTTAAGCACACCGGCTGGTACGCCCGCCTCGACGGCCAGTTCCACCAACAGCATAGTCGACAGCGGGTCTTGTTCCGACGGTTTGAGGACGAAGGTGTTACCGCAGGCGATGGCCATCGGGAACATCCACAGTGGAATCATTGCCGGAAAGTTGAAAGGCGTGATCCCGGCGCAAACGCCGATCGGTTGACGCAGGGTGTAGGTATCAACACCGCCCGCGACGTTTTCAGCGAACTCGCCCATCTGCAAAGTACCGATGGAGCAGGCGTGTTCGACCACTTCCAGACCACGGAAGATGTCGCCTTCCGCATCAGCGATGGTCTTGCCTTGTTCTGCACTCAACACCACAGCGATGCGTTTCGAATGTTCGCGGATCAACGCCTGGAGCTTGAGCATGATGCGCATCCGCGCACCAATGGGGGTCAAGCGCCAGGTCTTGAAGGCTTGCTCGGCGGCCGCAACCGCAGCATTCAATTCAGACTCGGTGGCGAAGGGAACTTGCGCCAGCACTTCCTGAGTTGCCGGATTAACGATGTCGTGCCATTCGTTGGTCTGAGAATCGACCCACTCACCACCGATCAGCAGTTTGACGCGAGCCACGGCGGTGCCGTTTTTATTGATGGAAGGATTGAGCGAAGCGTTCATTGGAGTTCTCCTGGATTCGAGCGGCCCGATGCGGGCGGCAAAAAAAGTCAAAGCAAACGGCGGCTATAAAGCCCTGTGCCGTGCCGGGTCAGGCTTCATCAGGGCGGTGCAGAACAGCGCCACCACGCCCATGCCGATCAGATAAACGATGACGTAATGAGGGCTACCATCAGCGTAGGCCAACAATTTGGTGGCGATCATTGGCGCGAAACCGCCCCCCAG
>ERZ1463034.55-NODE-55-length-38549-cov-49.479088_pt1 | contig 38549 bp, 40 predicted proteins | sample MGYA00564480_ERZ1463034 | MGnify/ENA primary metagenome ERZ1463034 (study PRJEB39244, sample SAMEA3635122) | Helicobacter pylori | study: EMG produced TPA metagenomics assembly of PRJEB11511 data set (Assembly of a 5300-year-old Helicobacter pylori...
TGGCACCGAGCATGATGCGTCGGGTGCTGGTGCCGATCCGCGACAGCGTGACCAGAGCAATGCGCCGATCCAGCCCGGTATGGGTCATGGCCGCCGCGATGAACAGCGCGCCCACGACCAGCGCCAGCGCAGAGTTGGAAAACCCGGTCAAGGCCATGGTAATCGCGGCAGAAGAGCCGTAAATCACCGAAGGGTCCTGAAGCGTCGGCGCCGTCCCCAGCAAAAACGCCATGAGCGAGGTAATCATGATCGCACTGGCTTCGTACGACACGGCCTCGGTAATCCAGACAACCACGGCGAACGCCAGAATCGCCAGCATCCGATGGCCTGCGACGGGCAAGTCGGTCGGCAACGGCAAGAGCAGCACGCCCACCATTACCAGCGCGGCGACCACCAACCCCACAGGAAATTTGATGCGGGCCGCAGGCTGCGCCGGCACGGTCTCGGGTGCGTTCATGTCCATCCCCCTGATCCTTCATGACCTGACTCAGACAGACATCCGCAACACCGCGAGCATCCAGCTACCGCGCGCAGAATAGCATCACACCCGCCGACAGGGCTTGACCCGAGTCAACGGGTCCGGACCTGAGCCCTGATCCATCAATGCAGGGGGCTACTCCGCCTGATTGCTCCGCAGTGGCACCCGCAGCTCGACGCGCAAACCATCCGGCTGACTGTCGAATGTCAGGGAGCAGGCGCAGCGCTGAACAATGGCCTGGACGATGGCCAGGCCCAGGCCGCTTCCAGGGCTTTTACCGTTGCGCCAGAAACGTTCGGTGAGGTGCTGCAGGTCCTCGCTCGCAATGCCAGGGCCGTGGTCGCGCACATGGAAGCAGGCGGTATGCACATCGGCCTCAAGGCTCAGCTCGACATGCGCATCGGCAGGCGTGTGGCGCAACGCGTTATCCAGCAGATTGCGCAACGCGGCAACGGCCAATACCGCGGGCATCTCCACCGCCGCGAGGGAGAGATTTTTCGGCATGTGCAGTTCGATGCGCAAACTATCGCCCGGGCTAGCGTCGTGGATGGCCAACCGAGCAACCTCTTCAGCACTGCACTGCACCCCATCATCAAACGACAGACTGCCCTCCACCCTGGCCAGTAACAGCAATTGCTCCAGGGTTCGGTGCAGACGGTCGGCCCCCTCTTCCGCGTGCGCCAATGAGCGATCCCGCACCGGACCTTCGGTCATGCGCGCCACTTGCAGGTGGGTTTTGATAGCGGTCAGCGGACTGCGCAGTTCATGGGCGGCATCGCCGGTCAGGCGGCGCTCGCGCTCAAGGGTCTGGGCGATGCGCTGGAACAATTGATTCTGGGTGTCCAGTAACGGCTGCAGCTCGCTGGGCAGATCGGGTACGTGCAGCGGCTCGACGGAATCCGCACTGCGCCGCTTCAAGGCATCGCGCATTCGATTGAGCGGCGCCAAACCCTGACCAATGCCCAGCCACAGCAATGCCAGGCTACCGAACAAGGCCACCGCCACCGGCACCGACGCCGCGAGCAAGATGGAATGCTGGAGGGTGTCGCGTTCAGCCTGTCGATCCGCTGTGGTAATGCGCAGATCCCCCTGGGTCAGGGTGAAACTGCGCCAGTGTTCGTTATTGATCAATTGATCGTGAAAGCCGGACTGCTGGGCGTCGAGGGCCTGATCGGGGTCGGCATGACTGCGCACCAGCACCTCCCCCCGCAGCGAACTGACCTGGCACGCGAGCCCGCCGGGAATACCCAATTGCTCGGCACTCAGCGGCGTGCCGTCACTTTTGCCGGGTGTCGGCAACTGCTCAAGCAGACCGGCAACCATGTGCGCCGACGCGCCCAGACGCTGGTCGAGGGACAGCATCATCTGGCTGCGCAAATCGCAGAGCATCCAGGCCGCCGCTAGGGCCCAGATCAACACGAACACCGACCCGAGAACCAGGCTCAGGCGCACCCTTAAACTCATCATGGTGCCTCCGGCCCGGCGCTCTTGGCATCCGCAGGACCGAGGCGATAACCCAAGCCACGCACGGTTTCGACGATCGTGTGGCCCAGTTTTCGACGCAGGTGGTGGATGTGCACGTTGAGCGCATTGCTCTCCACGTCATCGCCGAAACCATAGACGCTGTCCTTCAGTTGCTCGCTGGACAGCACCCGACCGCGGTTATGCAACAAGGCATGCAACAGCGCCTGCTCGCGACGGGAGAGGTCCACCGGCTGCCCGGCCAGCACGGTTTCGCGGCTGCTGGGGTCGTAGGTCAGGCAGCCGTGTTCGATCAGGTTCACCGAACGCCCCGCCACCCGACGGATCAGGGTGTGCAAGCGAGCGCTTAGCTCCCGCAGATCGAAGGGTTTGAGCAGGTAATCATCAGCCCCCGCCTGCAAACCGGCGACCCGATCAGTCACCGTGTCCCGCGCCGTGAGAATCAGCACGGGCAACTCAAGACCGTTCTGGCGCAGTTGGCGCAACAGCGTCAGGCCGTCTTCATCGGGCAAGCCGAGATCGAGAATCAACACATCGAACTGCGCCGCCAGCACCATCGCCCGCGCAGCCGCCGCCGTGGCGACATGGTCCACCGTCAGCCCCTGGGCATTAAGGCCCGCGACAATGCCGCTGGCGATCAAGTCATCGTCTTCGCAGAGCAATACGTGCATGGTGGACTCGGGAAAAAAAGCTATTAAAGCAGAACACGATTAACCCGCGATTAATGATCCCGTGTCCACTCCCCCTCCAGGAGACTCCCCGGCGTCGAAGACGGTGCCCGTGCTCCGCCATTAACGCTCGCTTAATCGACATGCCGCATCCTTGCCTCACCTGTCACTTCAAGGCTTTTTTTGTTTATGCGGATTTTTTGGCTGTTTATCTTTTATCTGATACCCGCCCTGGCCCAGGCACTCCCGAGCACCGTCCCTTTCGCTCAGGCGGACTTTCTGCCAGCGGACAAGGCGTTCACGTTCAGCTCCGAGCGCCTGGCCTCGGGCGAGACGCGCCTGCACTGGCGTATCAGTGAAGGGTATTACCTGTATCAGCAGCGTCTGAAATTCGAGGGCCTGTCGCCGGATAACAGGCCCGTACTGCCTGAAGGCGAGCCCCACAGCGATGAGTACTTTGGCGCACAGACCGTGTATCGCAACACCTTGGACTTGATGATTCCCGCCGCTGCCAGCGGGCAAGTGAAGCTGAGCTGGCAAGGGTGTGCCGACGCCGGGCTGTGTTATCCACCGCAAAACAAAGTGCTCGGTCTGGGCGGCAACAACAACATCAATTCAGGCATTTCTCAGGCGCCGGACCAAGCACTGGCGAGTAGCCTGCAGCAACGCGCACTCGGCTGGAGCCTGTTGATTTTCTTTGGCCTGGGCTTGCTACTGGCCTTTACCCCCTGCTCATTACCGATGCTGCCGATTCTGGCTGGCGTGGTGGTCGGCAGCGGCGCGAGCCCCAAACGCGGGCTCGCCCTGGCCAGCAGTTATGTGCTGAGCATGGCGCTGATCTACGCAGGTCTCGGTGTACTGGCCGCGCTGCTGGGCGCCAACCTGCAAGCGCTGTTGCAACAACCCTGGTTACTCGGCAGTTTCGCCGCGCTGTTTGTGATGCTGGCGCTGCCGATGTTCGGCCTTTTCGAACTGCAACTGCCCGCCGTCCTGCGTGATCGGCTGGAAAGTGCCGGGCGCCAGCGTCAAGGTGGGAGTCTGGTGGGTGCCGGGGTGTTGGGTGCCTTGTCCGGGCTGATGGTCGGCCCTTGCATGACCGCACCGTTGGCCGGCGCGTTGCTCTACATCGCGCAAAGCGGCAATGCGCTGCACGGCGGACTGGTGTTGTTTGCCATGGGCTTGGGCATCGGTGTGCCACTCTTGCTGCTGGTCACGATGGGCAATCGCTTCCTGCCAAAACCGGGCGCCTGGATGAACCTGCTCAAAGGCGTGTTTGGCTTTCTGTTCCTCGGCACCGCATTAATCATGGTACGACCGCTACTGGATGAGTCGCTGTGGGTCGGTGTGTGCGGTGTTCTGCTATTGGTCGCAGCCTATGCCGCCGTGATGCAGGCCCGGCAACTCAAGCGCGCCGCGATCCTGATCGGCCCCGGAGGACTGGTGATCGGGCTCTGGGGAACCTTGATGCTGATCGGCGCGGCAGGCGGCGCCGAAGATCCGTTGCGCCCATTGCAGGTGTACAACGCCACGCCGGGGGCAACGGTGCAGAACGCCGTTGAACATAACGCGTTCACCACAGTCAATGAACCCGAAGCCCTTCAGCGCGAACTCGACGCTGCAAAGGCGCAAGGTCAATGGGTGTTCCTCGACTACTATGCCGACTGGTGCGTGTCCTGCAAGATCATGGAGAAACAGGTGTTCGCAAAAGCCGAAGTGCTGGCTGCATTGAAAGAGGTCCGCCTGCTACGCCTGAACGTCACTGCCGACAACCCCGCCAGCCGCGAACTTCTCAGTCGCTATCAAGTACCGGGGCCGCCGAGCCTGCTGTGGATAAGTCCTACGGGCGAAGAGCGGCGTGACCGACGCATCACCGGCGAGGTCGACGCCCAGCCCTTTTTGCAACACTGGCAAGCAACCCGGGAACGTAGCTGATGTTGAGTGTCTCGATGGGTCCCTTCGCCCTCGCGATGAACCACGTGCTGCTGATCGTCGCTCTGGGGTTGGCAACCCTGGTCGGCTGGCGTGTCGCCAAGCGTGGCGGGGTCAATCCCGAGTCAGCGCTCTTTAGCCTGTTCGTGCTCGGTCTACTCGTCGCTCGGCTGGGGTTTGTAATCGCTTACTGGCCACAGTTCCGCGAAGAACTCTGGCAGATCGTCGACATTCGCGACGGTGGTTTTCTGATCTGGCCCGGCGTGCTCGCAGTGATACTGGGTGGCCTTTGGCGCGGCTGGCGTCAGCACGCGTTGCGCCGACCGCTGGGGCTGGGCTTGAGCAGCGGCTTGCTGTTCTGGTTGCTGGCAACCATGGGCCTGAACATCTACCAGGAAAGCGCGCGCCTGCCTCAGCTGACCTTGCGCAATGCCGCCGGAGAATCGGTGCAGTTGGCCGATTACACAGGCAAACCGTTGGTAATCAACCTGTGGGCAACGTGGTGTCCCCCGTGTCGCCGGGAAATGCCGGTGCTGCAAAAGGCGCAGGCAGAACGTGAGGACGTGGTCTTCCTGTTCGTTAACCAAGCCGAAAGCCAGCAGACCGTCACCGGTTTTATCGCCGACCAAGGCCTGCATCTGCGTAACGTGTTGTTCGATGGCAGCGGCAAACTGGCGCAAAGCGTCGGCTCCATGGCCCTGCCCACCACCATTTTCTACACCGCCGATGGCCGCCTGCGCGGCAGCCACCTCGGCGAATTGTCCAACGCCAGCCTGGCGCGTTACCTCGATAACGTCGACAGCGATGCATCCCCTTCACATTCAAGGACTACCCCATGACACTACCCCGTCACTTTTTAGCCGTCTCCATCAGCCTGCTCGCCCTGCAAAGCTCGCTGCTGCATGCCGAAACATGGCCCGAACCGATCCGGGCGATGGAAGCCAAGGGCGCGCGCATCGTCGGCAGTTTCGATGCCCCGGATGGCCTGCGCGGGTATGCCGCCGAGTATCAGAATCAAGGCATGGCGTTCTACCTGACCGCGGATGGCAAACATGTGCTGGCCGGCAATCTGTATGACGAAAAAGGCAAGGACTTGAGCAAGGCGCCGCTGGACAAGCTGGTGTATGCGCCGATGGCGAAAGAAGTCTGGAACAAAATGGAGAACAGCACCTGGATCGCCGACGGCAGCAAGACCGCACCCCGAGTGGTCTACCTGTTCAGCGACCCGAATTGCCCCTACTGCAACATGTTCTGGGAACAGGCACGGCCGTGGGTCAAGGCTGGCAAAGTGCAGTTGCGGCACATCATGGTCGGCATCATCCGCGAAGACAGCGCCGCCAAATCCGCCACGCTCCTGGCCGACAAATCCCCCGAAATCGCGCTGAACGCTCATGAAAGCGCCGGCAAAAGCAGTCCGCTCAAACCCCTGGCAACCATCCCGAAAGAGATCCAGACCAAACTCGACGCCAACCTACAATTAATGACCGATTTGGGCCTGTCCGCCACCCCGGCCATCTTCTACCTCGACGACCAAGGCCACCTGCAACAGCAACAAGGCGCACCATCGCCTGAGACGCTGAGCAACATCATGGGGCCCAAATAGCCCTGGCAGGATATGGAACTGACTTGTCTGCGAAAAGGCCGGGGTCGCGTCCGATCTGGGGGACCTTCATGCGATGGTGAGCCCGGCTATTTTGCGACTGCTCCGCAGCCGATTCGCAGACAAGTCTGCTCCTACGGTCTGGCGGCCAGAGGCGGAGACAGCGTGGGCAATGCTTTTGATAGGTAGGAGCTGACCGGGACGCGTAGTTTTGTCTGCGAACAAGCCCGGCACGGGCTTCCAGCAAGCACAACAGCGCAGCATTTCCCACAGAGGTCAGCGGCGTTTCAACGTCACCGATGGCAATTCACCAAATTGATTCTTGTAGTACTCGGCGAAGCGGCCCAGATGGAGGAAGCCGTAATCCAGAGCGATTTCGGTCAGGTTGCGCACGCCCTGGCTCGGGTCGGACAAACTGGCCTGAATGCGTTCGAGCTTTTTGCTGCGGATGTAGTTCATCGGCGTGGTGCCGGCATGGCGTTCGAACAGCGCATACAACGAACGAATGCTCATGTGGCTGAGCTGTGCCAGTGACTCGACGGTGATGTCTTGCTTGAGGTTCTGCGCAATGTACTGGGCCAGTCGTTCGAATGGCGCGGACTGTACGTCGAGCGCCTCACGGTTGACGTTGGTGCCCAGCAGCGAGAGCAGTTTGCTCGCAATGATCTGGGTGTAATGCTCACGAACCCGAGGCAACACCAAGTCCGTTTCCGCTTCCTGACAGACCAATCCCAACAGGCTCATAAAACCATCGAGCTCGGCCAACTTATGGCGATTGGAGGCAAAACGAATGCCTTCGCTGGGCTTATGCCAGCGTAACTCGGCGCAGGTCAGGTCGAGCAAAGGCAGCGGCAACTTGAGAATGAATTTTTCGCAATCGGCGGAATACATCAGGTCCACCGGATCGTCCGGGTTAATCAACAGTAACTCGCCCGGTGCGAAGTAATGCTCCTGCCCATAGGATTTGGACAGGCACTGACCCCGCAGCAGAATTTGCAGGTGATAAATAGTTTCAAGCGCGGGAGACGTCACGTGAACACTGGCGCCATAACTGATACGGCACAGGTCGAGACTGGCGAACTTAGTGTGATTCAGACTGGCCTGTGGTCTTGATGTTGCAGGCAGCCGGATGCAGTGGGAACCGACGTGTTGATTGACGTATTCCGACACCGCGTAAGGGTCGGCGCGCTCAAACACCATGCTCTTTTCGTTAAGCAGAAGGCTTTGCATACACCACACACTCATCTTGTTTTTGTTGCTCACAGTGCCCGGAAGATCCGGGCATTGGCACTATCAAGAGGGTACTGGAGATAGCAGGCAAACAACAGACGACTGTCCGATCACCGAACACTCTCTGCAATCAACTGATAGCCGGGCAATTGTCCAGTGAATGTTTGATGCGGCATGTTGCGCATCCATGTGAAAATGACAGACATCATTTCACGAGCCCTGATCGGGAGGCTCCAGCAATGCGCTACTCGGAAGACCATAAAGCCCAAACTCACCAACGAATCGTCAACGAAGCGTCTGCGCGCTTTCGGCGTGATGGCATCGGCGCCACAGGCCTGCAACCGCTGATGAAAGCCTTGGGCCTGACCCATGGCGGCTTTTATGCTCACTTCAAATCCAAAGATGACCTGGTTGAACAATCACTGCGCAAAGCTGCCGACGATGTGACTGTTCGTTGCAACGACCTGTTCGCAGAGGAAAACCCGCTGGCAGCTTTTATAGACAGTTATCTGTCGTCTGAGCATCGCGCATCGCCAGATACAGGCTGCCCGCTGCCGACCATGTCCGCCGAACTGGGCCAACGCGGACAGGCCAGCCCGACGACCGATGAATGTATCCAGTCCCGGCTCAAATCCATCGAAAACACCCTTCCCGATCAAACCAATGCCAGCGAACAAAGCATCATCATGCTCTCGACCCTGGTCGGTGCATTGCTACTGTCGCGTAGTGCAAATAACCCCGCGCTATCGGACCGAATCCTCGACACCACGCGTGAGTGGCTGAAACAGCAAGCCACCGCTTGACGGTTACACACCCTGCCACTTTTGACCGTCAAATCGTGGGAGCTGACTTGTCTGCGAAGGCCATACGGCGCGGATGACCTGACCCTCCAGTTTGTCCGGTCTTCGCAGCGGGACGTGTAGTTACTAGTCAGCGTCTACAGAATCGACATCGTCCTCACCCACTCAATCATGCCAACGCCGAAACAACACACTCGCATTGACCCCGCCAAACCCAAAACCGTTGGACAAGGCATATTCAATGGCCATCGGTCGTGCCGCGCCATGAACAATATCCAGGCCCTGCGCCGCGTCATCGGGATTGTCGAAATTGAGGGTGGCTGGCGCAATTTGATCGCGAATCGCCAATGCCGTAAAAATCGCCTCGATCCCGCCTGCCGCACCGAGTAGATGCCCGGTGGCTGACTTGGTCGACGTCACTGCAATCGACGCCTGATCACCAAACACCGCCTTGATCGCCGCCAACTCACCCAAGTCACCCACTGGCGTGGACGTGGCGTGCGCATTGAGATGCTGGATCTCGGAAGGTTGAATCCCCGCCTGACGAATCGCCGCCTGCATCGAGCGCCGAGCCCCGCTGCCATCTTCCGGCCCGGCGGTCAGGTGATAGGCATCGGCCGTGGTGCCATACCCCACCAACTCGACAATCGGCTTGGCGCCCCGCGCCAACGCATGTTCCAGCGACTCAATCACCAAAATCCCTGCGCCCTCACCCATCACAAACCCATCGCGATCACGATCAAACGGACGCGACGCACGCTCCGGCGTGTCATTGAACGCACTGGACAACGCCCGTGCCGCTGCAAATCCGCCAAGGCTCACGCGATCAATCGCCGCCTCAGCACCGCCACAGACCGCAATATCCGCCTCACCGCCACGAATCATCCGCGCCGCATCGCCAATCGCCTGAACACCCGCCGCGCACGCAGTCACGGGTGCGCCCAACGGCCCCTTGAAACCATGCTGGATCGAAACATTGCCCGCCGCGAGATTGACCAAAAACGAAGGGATCGTGAACGGCGACAAACGGCGTGGGCCACGGCTGTCCGTGATCCTCACCGCCTCGGCAATCGCACTGAACCCCCCTACGCCAGAACCAATGATGGTCGCCGTGCGCTCCTGAGCTTCTTCGCTGTCAGCAACCCAACCCGCCTGAGCCACCGCCTCCTTGGCCGCCGCCAGCGCGTACAGAATGAAGCGGTCCATCTTCTTCTGCTCTTTAGGCGGCGCAGCGGCGTCCACATCGAACCCGGCCTCGGCGTCATCGGCAATTAACGGCACAACCCCACCGACCTTGCCCGGCAAATCGGCCACCACCTCTTCCGGTAACCGAATCACCCCGGAGCGGCCCGCCAACAAGCGCTGCCACACCACCTCCACGCCACAGCCCAAAGGTGACACCAGGCCCATGCCCGTCACTACAACTCGGCGTTCGCTCATGCAATAACCCTCAACGTTGAAATAGAAGCTCAAGCAACCGGAGCTTCGTAACGAGCCGCCGCACTGCTCAAGGACAAACCAGGACCCAGCGCACCACGGGCCGCCATTGCAGCCTCCCAGTCCGCTGCATCTGCCAAAGAAGGAATGGTCACCCACTCGCCCTGATCAAAACCCGCCAGCGCAGCATCCACCATCTCGCCGACCTCCATCACCATCTCCGGCGGAAACTCATTCACATCCACCCCGCTACGCTCCCAGATCTCAGTACGCGTTGCACCGGGCAACACAGCCTGAACCTGTACACCTAACGGACTGATCTCCGCATTCAACGACTGGGTCAAACTCAACACATACGCCTTCGTCGCCGCGTACCCCGCATTGAACCGCTCAGGCATCAACGCCACCACCGAACCCACATTAATGATCGCGCCACGCCCAACCCTGGAAAACCCCTGCGCCGCTGCCGACGCCAAATGCGTCAACGCCACCACATTGAGCTGAATCATACGATCCACCCCCTGTAGGTCCGCCTCGGCCAACGTACCGGCAAACGCCACACCTGCGTTATTGAGCAACAGCGAAATGGACGCATCGCCCCGCAAACGCTGCTCGACCTTCAGCAAATCAGCCGTATCGGTCAAGTCCGCTTTCAGGACCTCTACCTTTACACCCGTTTCGTTGTGCAGTCGCGTCGCCAAGGATTCGAGGCGATCCAGATCGCGCGCAACTAACAACAAATCGTAGCCGCGTTTGGCGAAACGGTCGGCATAAGTAGCGCCAATACCAGAAGAAGCGCCAGTGATCAGGGCCGTGCCTTTTGCGTTCAAGGTGCTCATTGCAATTCTCCTGGGCGCTGAAGGCCCCGTAGCGGAAGACAAATTTAATATTACGACCGTAATTTTTTGATTATATGTCGATCGACATTAAACGTGTCAAGGCACTACATAGACTGGATTCTGCCGGGGGCGCGCTCGACTCGGCACGACCTTCATCCGGTGGTAAGTCCAACCATTTTGCGACTGCTACGGTCGGACGCGAGGTGTCCTCTGACTTTTTTTGATAAACCCATGCAACAACCCCATTTCACACACCCATTAAAAAGGCCAGTCAACAGACCAGCCTTTCATCCACCGACGCCTGTTTAATTAATGCCGACCTTGTCGCGATTTTTTTCAAGAATCGCTTTGCCGATGCCTTTCACCTCAAGCAGCTCATCAATCGACGCAAACTCGCCGTTGGCTTCACGGTAAGCCACGATGGCTTTGGCCTTGGCTTCACCCACTCCAACCAATTCGCGCTGAAGCATCTCGGCATCCGCAGTGTTGAGATTGATTCTTTCTCCCTGCTCGGCCTGCATCATGCCTGGAGTGATGGCAGGGACCGGCGCTGAAACCTCGACAACAGGCGCGGCACTCACAGCGACCGAAGCAGTGGTGAACAAGGCAAACAAAAAGGATGAGAAGACAGACGTACGCATAAGTGACGCTCCATGTTATCCAGGGTGAGGGCAGCTTTCCGAAGCTGCCTCTCAAAGGTAGCCGAGCCCCGCCCCCCGTCAAAAACCGAAGCGTTACCGAATATTTGAACGCGCATGCAAAGCCGTAGCGAACATCAGCCCCGCCCAAAAGTGCCCTTCGAGGTCACTTGAAACAATTATTTCTCAAACAAACGCTTTCTTCTGCTTGAGCGACGTAATTATGTCGAAGCATGACAACCCAACATCTTCCCGCGCTAGCACCATGAAATCATTCATTTAAAAAAATGCCAAAAAACCGCCAAAACAGAAAAACGTCAACTTACCGACAATCACACAACATCAACCCAAAAAAAACAAACGGAAGCCGTTTTTTTGACGACAAAAATGATGGCTTTCAGCTTGAACAACTTAATTTTAGAGGTAAATTTAGTTCAGGAGTTTTTTGACGCTCAGCAAAAAAGGCTCAAATCCGCGTTTGTTCGGACAAAGAAATACCGAATCAGGAGCAGCAAAATGTTAACTTTTTTTCTGTGCTGGGGCGCTGCTTCGGTAGTCGGCACCTTAATCGCACTAAGCCTTATCTGGAGCGGGAAACGCGCCAGTCAAGAAAGCAGCGAACTATCATCACGTACTGCCCCCTATCCTGGGCGGCCGCTATAACTGAGTGCAACACCGTCCCCTCAGGTAAGGTGTTGCCATGTTTTATACCGAACTCAGCATTGAAGAACGCGCCACGATTCAGATCGGGCAATATCAGAAACTCAGTCAGCGCGAAATAGCTCGGATGCTGGGCCGTAGCCCCTCCACGGTTAGCCGTGAGCTTCGTCGTAATCGATTCCTCAACGCACGCTACGCGGCGCATACGGCATAAACTTATATCAGTGATCGACGCAAAGTCTGCCGTCCGCCTAAGAAGCTGGTCACGGGCAACGAGCGCTTTGAGCTGGTTATCCGCGTTCTTCGAGAGCGCGTCTCTCCAGAGCAAATCGCGAACAAGCTACGGATTATGAAAATGAACTTTGAAGAAGCCTATGTCTGCCGTGAAACGATCTACAACGCGATCTACGCACTGCCTGTTGGGCAATTGCGCAAGGAGCTGATCCAGTGCCTTCGCCAAGGAAAAAGTACTCGCCGACGGCGCTCCGGCGGTGCTGGCCGGCGCGGGCAGATCCATGAAATGGTCAGTATCGAAGACCGCTTGATGCCTGGCCATTGGGAATAGTGACCTAATCAAGGGGAAGGATAATGGGTCGTCTGTCGGCACCCTTGTTGAGCGCACGAGCGGCTATCTGATCCTGGTAGAAATGAACGATGCCACGGCCACTTCCGCAGTTCAGGGTTTCAGTGCCGCGCTGAACAGCATGCCGCTGGCGGTGCATAAAAGCATGACGTATGACCAAGGCCGTGAAATGGCCAAACATGCTGAAATTACTCAGAAGGCCGGAGTGGCGATTTATTTTTGCGACCCTCATAGTCCTTGGCTGCGTGGCAGCAACGAGAACATCAATGGATTGATTCGCCAATACCTGCTGTCGGTACACAGTCAGGACGCGTTGGATGCAATCTCTTATCAAATGAATATTCGCCCTCGCAAGCGATTTGGCTTCAAATGACCGATTGAAGTGATTACTGAGGTAATGGATATGTATCATGCTGCGCCGTCTTCAATCCAATAATCGTGTTGCACTCAGTTCCTGCAACCGCCATCTTTTGATTGCGCCCCACTTACATCTTTGATCGCTGGCACTTTACTACTTATCAAATTTCCCATAGAAATTTATAATTGCGCAGATAATTTTTTATAGCAAAAGATAGGCAAACAACAACTTCAACAGACGAGAGCGTTTACGGAAGACAAGCGCATCGCCGCAATTTTTTAGTGTTGGTGGCGTATTGCTGAGCTGCGCCGCCAGTTGGATTTGATGCCGCACCATCGATCACCGCCCCAGCTGCACGCTGGCAACTCACAAATTCCCAGGCTGGGACCGGCTTCGCGCCGCTGAGGAATGGGTAGTTCGGGTCGTTCTGTTCCAGTAACCGAACTGCCACGGAGCTTGGCAAACTCCAGTATAGCCGTCGCCCCACCAGGACTTTGCCTTGCCATCGTTCACGCGGTTGCGGATCGTGCAGGCGACGGCGATCTGGTTGGCAGGGCCAACCCCCACAGCGTGCGGGCAAGGATGTTACGGTCTCTTTCAGTAGCAGTATGGTTTTCTATGGACGTTGAAGCCAGCGAGATGGCGGGCTATGATTTTTTTGGCGGGGGTAGTTGAACTGGGAAATGTTTAGTGTGCTCAACTAATTAACGCTGGCAAAATATCATAAGACGCGTAGAATCGCGCGACTTCGCATGCTGCGGAAGCACAACCTCAGCGTATTAATCATAAACAGGAAATAGAAATATCTGAATCCATTAAAGGACGAATAGTTTTCTTGGACTATATGCGCGTCTTTGCTTTTGTTAGCGTTCTAATCGGACATAAGTTTTTTGAAGATCTAGTAAAATTAGCGTCGGACACCGCTCAGCATATTACCATTCGGTATTTCGCAGAACTTTTAATTCCGTTATGCCAAGGCGGTGCTGCTGGTGTTGTAGTTTTCTTTATGACGTCAGGATACATAATCACTCACGTGCTTCAAAAGGAAGCTCCTGCCGACTTCCTAATAAAGCGACTTTTCAGAATATACCCTCTGTTTATTTTTGCAGTGATCGCCGAGCAATTGTTTGCGTATGCAGTCCATGGTATTCCAGTTCCTCCACTTCAAATTATCATCCCTCGAATATTACTCATCGGGGATTTTTTTGACACACCATACAGTCTTGCAGGAGTTGAGTGGACCCTTCGTATCGAGATTATGTTCTACGTATTAATGTATGCGCTTAAAATGCTTGGTTTTTTCGAAAAACAAAATGTGCTGCCTTTCATCTACATTGCGGTTGCCGCGAGTCTATATCTGCTGCCTGCCTTCCCCAGCGGTTATGGATGGAGCGATGGATACTTTAACCTCTACGCACCCTTTCTCTTCATGGGCTCATGCATTTACTTGGCACAGCACAAACACATTAAATTATCGATATGTTTTGCAATCTGCACCGTCATGCTGCTAGCGTTCTTCGATCTAATAATAACATTGCACCCTAACTGGAAAGAGAGTAACTACGCAATCCTTGCCTTAGTTATTTTTTTGAGCGCAGTCATTTGGCAGGCGAATCTGCGAGATGGCTACCTACTGGGCTTATTTTCAAATCTGACTTACTCGGTGTATCTCTTTCACAACTGGCTATGGGTTTACATTGCCATTCCAGTGCAGGGTCTTGGATTTACCGGAATCAGCTCCAAACTCATAACAGGCGCATTGCTTCTTGCTGTTTGCTACGTTCTGCACCAAACGATTGAAAAGTATGGGCTCTTTCTCGGAGGCAAAGTGCTGAAGCTCAGGCACGCCAGAATAGAAGTTCGCGAATCAGTTAGGGTAACTTTAAGGTAAGGGATCCATGAACCCCACATTCAAAGCCACACTCTGATCGCTGATACTGTGCTCCCGATCTCTCTCTGGAGCCAGCACCGTCATGATGCGACCCGACGCCAAAGTTGAAAAAGTGTACCTCTACCCCAAGCCGGTGGACTTCCGAAAATCCATTGATGGCCTGGCTGCGCTGGTCGAGCTGGATATTAAAGTCGCCGTGTTCGACCCCGTGCTTTTTGTCTTTCTGAATCGCCACCGCAACCGAGTGAAAATACTTTATTGGGAGCGCAATGGCTTTTGCCTTTGGCTCAAGCGCCTGGAGTCGGAACGTTTCAAAACATCGCCCGATGCCACAGACGAGGCCATCGTATTAAGCGTCCAGGAATTGAACTGGTTACTCGACGGTTTTGATCTGTGGCGTAACCGCCCCCATCAGGTTTTGACTCCAAGATTTGTCGCCTAAAGGTTATAATCCGCGGCATGATTTCCATGCCTGACAACCTCCCTGATGACCCCGTGCTTCTCAAGCAGATGCTGCTTGAGACGTACGAAGCGCGTGCACGTGATCAGGAAGTCAAAGAGGCTTACCAGACCCATATCGTTGATCTGAAAGAGCAGATCAAGTTGCTGCGTGACCGTATATTTGGCCGTAAGTCCGAACAAACGGTCGAACCCAACACGCCGCAACTGGCACTGTTCAACGAGCCCGAAAGTGAGCCGATGCCTTCAATCGGCGACGCTGACGAAGAAGTCGTTGCTCCAGCTCCACGCCGTGGCAAACGCAAGCCGCTGTCGGCTGAACTGCCGCGTATCGAAGTCATCCACGAATTGCCTGAGCACGAACTGACCTGTGCCTGCGGTTGCCGCAAGCATGTGATCAGCGAAGAGACCAGTGAGCAGCTGGATATCGTGCCGATGCAGATTCGGGTGATCAAACACATCCGTAAAGTGTACGGTTGCCGTGGTTGTGAAACCGCGCCGGTCACTGCTGACAAACCCGCTCAGTTGATCGAAAAGAGCATGGCCAGTCCTAGCGTCTTGGCGATGTTGCTGACTACCACGTATGCCGACGGATTACCGTTGCATCGTTTTGAAACGGTGCTGAGCCGACACGGTATCGATATCCCGCGTCAAACCTTGGCGCGCTGGATCATCCAATGCGGCGAGCACTTGCAACCGTTGCTGAGTCTGATGCGTGATCGGTTGCTGGAAAGCCCGGTCATTCACTGCGATGAAACCCGCGTCTAGGTACTCAAGGAGCCAGGTCGAGACCCGACCAGCCAATTCTGGATGTGGGTGCAAGCCAGTGGGCCGCCAGATCGAAAAGTCGTGCTGTTCGACTACACCTCCAGCCGTGCGCAAGAAGTACCGTTGCGCCTGCTGGAAAGTTATCGAGGCTACGTGATGACCGACGACTACGCGGGTTACAACGCATTGGCGTTGCAACCCGGCGTGGAGCGTCTGGCGTGCATGGCCCATGCGCGACGCAAGTTCGTTGACGCGCAAAAAGTGCAGCCCAAGGGCAAGACGGGACGTGCATATATCGCTCTGACGATGATCAACAAGCTGTATGGCATAGAGCGTGAACTCAAGGACGTCAGCGATGAACAGCGTTTTACTGGCCGTCAGGAAAAGAGCCTGCCGATCCTGAGCCAACTAAAAAACTGGCTGGAGAAAACGCAGCCGCAGGTGATGCCACAAAGCGTGCTGGGCAAGGCCGTGAATTATCTGGCTAACAACTGGAGCCGGCTGGAGCGCTACACAGAGGCTGGCTTTTTACCCATCGACAACAACGTGGCCGAAAGAGCGGTAAAGCCGTTTGTGATCGGGCGCAAGGCATGGTTGTTCAGCGATACGCCCAGAGGTGCGACGGCCAGCGCGCAGATCTACAGCTTGGTCGAGACCTCCAAGGTCAACGGCCAGGAGCCCTATACGTGGCTGCGCCACGTACTGGAGAGGCTGCCGCATGCGCAGTCGGTAGCGGATTACGAAGCGCTGTTGCCGTGGAACTGCTCGCCAGAGATGCCACGGTAAACCGTTACCCCATCCTGAAGTAGGTGGGGTAATGAGATGGTCACCCCCGATACCCTGCGAGGGCTACGCTTTCGCAGGGTATTTTATTTTCGGAGGCCATCTTCATGAGCGAGTCAGCGCTGGTCGGTATCGATCTCGGCAAACATAGTTTTCACCTGCACGGCCAGGACAAAACGGGACGAGAGGTGTTTCGCAAGAAGTGCTCGCGTCAACAGATGATGACACTCTTCGGCAATCTACCGGCCTGTACCGTGGTTATGGAGGCCTGTGCTGGCGCACACTTTGTCGCTCGCGAACTGATGATCATGGGGCATCAAGCCAAGCTGATTTCCCCGCAGTTCGTTCGGCCCTTCGTCAAAGGCAACAAAAACGACTTCGTCGATGCCGAGGCTATTTGTGAAGCCGCATCGCGCCCGTCGATGCGCTTTGTCTCGCCCAAAACCGAGGCCCAGCAGACGCTTTCCGTATTGCATCGTCTACGTGAGTCACTGGTGCGCGACCGCACCAAAACAGCCAATCAGATGCACGGCTTCTTGCTGGAGTTTGGTATCAGTCTGCCAAGAGGGCTGGCCATCATGAAACGCCTGTCCAGTATCCTGGCCGAACATGAACTCCCTGTTCGATTGACGGTGCTGCTGCAACGGCTGCATGACCACTTCGTCTATTTGGATGGACAGATCAAAGAGCTGGATAAAGAACTGGCAAGCCAGCTGGCCGACGATGATCTGGGCAGTCGTTTACTGAGTTTGCCATGCGTTGGGCCGATCACTGCCAGCCTGCTGGCTGTGGAAATGGGTGACGGCCAACAGTATGGATGCAGTCGTGACTTCGCCGCATCTGTTGGCCTGGTGCCCAGACAGTACAGTACGGGCGGCAAGGCGAATTTGCTGGGGATCAGCAAGCGCGGTGACAAGAATCTCAGACGACTGCTGGTTCAGTGTGCTCGGGTTTACATGCAGAGGCTGGAACACCAGAAAGGGGCTCTGGCCGATTGGGTGCGCTCGCTATTGATGCGACGGCATTCCAATGTAGTGGCCTGTGCCTTGGCCAACAAGCTTGCGCTCATCGCCTGGGCGATAGCGACCCGCCATGCCGAGTTTGAAGCAGGGCCAGACACCTTGAGTGCCTGACCCTGTGGTTGTTGCAGTACCACGATTTACCTTTCAGGTTTTGCGATAGCTGAATAACGAATGACGTGAACGGCCCTCCGGCCTGGCGAAGAACCTGATCCATAAACCGGCTATATAAAGCCGCTGGGGTTTTTAGGATCGTCAGGCGCGACTCTCATCGTGGCGCGGGGCATGCCCCAGATAGACGCCGGATAGATTTAAGCAAGCCAACCACTTCACCCGCTAATCAGTATTGCAAAAACGGGGGTGACCATAGATTTATGGAGCGCTTACAAAGAGCTGGATAAAGAACTGGCAAGCCAGCTGGCCGACGATGATCTGGGCAGTCGTTTACTGAGTTTGCCATGCGTTGGGCCGATCACTGCCAGCCTGCTGGCTGTGGAAATGGGTGACGGCCAACAGTATGGATGCAGTCGTGACTTCGCCGCATCTGTTGGCCTGGTGCCCAGACAGTACAGTACGGGCGGCAAGGCGAATTTGCTGGGGATCAGCAAGCGCGGTGACAAGAATCTCAGACGACTGCTGGTTCAGTGTGCTCGGGTTTACATGCAGAGGCTGGAACACCAGAAAGGGGCTCTGGCCGATTGGGTGCGCTCGCTATTGATGCGACGGCATTCCAATGTAGTGGCCTGTGCCTTGGCCAACAAGCTTGCGCTCATCGCCTGGGCGATAGCGACCCGCCATGCCGAGTTTGAAGCAGGGCCAGACACCTTGAGTGCCTGACCCTGTGGTTGTTGCAGTACCACGATTTACCTTTCAGGTTTTGCGATAGCTGAATAACGAATGACGTGAACGGCCCTCCGGCCTGGCGAAGAACCTGATCCATAAACCGGCTATATAAAGCCGCTGGGGTTTTTAGGATCGTCAGGCGCGACTCTCATCGTGGCGCGGGGCATGCCCCAGATAGACGCCGGATAGATTTAAGCAAGCCAACCACTTCACCCGCTAATCAGTATTGCAAAAACGGGGGTGACCATAGATTTATGGGTCGCTTACGAAACCGCAAGGTCAACGGCCAGGAGCCCTATACGTGGCTGCGCCACGTACTGGAGAGGCTGCCACATGTGCAGTCGGTAACGGATTACGAAACGTTGTTGCCGTGGAACTGCTCGCCAGAGATGCCACGGTAAACGAGGCGGTAGTCTGGCGGTAGGTGTGGTTCATGGATCGGGTACCGTCCAACCCCGGCGTATTGCACTCAGTTATAGCGGCCACCGACATTCATCACTTGCCCTTGTATTCAGAACCTACTAAACGCAAAGAGCTGGCAGTATCTAATTTAGGAGTCCAACCCAAGTACGATCTTGCCTTTCTTGAGTCAATGACTAGAGAACAACATAGCTGCTGATATACATTCGACTTCCCTAAGCACGAGGCCATAAACTTTAACAAAATACTTGGAAAAGGAAATATCTTTAACTCCCCTTTCATACCTTCATTTAAAGATCCAATAATTTCGGAAACGGACAAGTCTTCACCGTCTGAAACTAAAAAGATTTCACCGGCAGCCTGAGGATGAGACGTACACAAAATAATAAAATCAACCAGGTTAGATAGAGAAATTAAACTTCTTTTGTTTTTTACAGACCCAAAAGGAAGTGGAATACCGAGAGAGACAATTTTGAGTAACCGTGCAAAATTCCCTGGCGCGCACGTGCCATAAACCATTGGAGGCCGAATAATAACTAAATCAGTATCCGACATTCCTAGAAGCTCTACCAACCCATTTTCAGCCTCCAGTTTTGAAAGCGTGTATGGCGTATTAGGCTTCGGGATACTTTTTTCGTTGAATGGCACCATGACTGTTTCAGAACCATTAACGCCGATAGAACTTATAAAAACCAAACGCTTTATAGCCAGCTCTTTAGCAACTGAAGCCAAAACCATTGTTGCTTCAACATTCACCTTACGAAATTCTACAATCGGGTCATCGGCTTGATCTTTAAGGATGTGCGCACGCCCTGCCAGATGTACAATACAATCTACGCCCAGCATACATTTCTTCAGTGAAGCTTTGTCCGTAAGAGATCCTGTGAAATACTTTAGCTGAGGCTCATCCATTTTTTCCGAGCGTACTAAAGCATTTACAAAATTATGTTGAAGAACAAGTTTTCGGCATAGTTCTTGACCAATGAATCCGGTTGCACCCGTCACCATTATATTCATACTAAAGTTTACCTCTTGCAAATTATTTTATTTATATCAACCGAGTTTTCAATGACGGTCTGAAGTAAGGTCGCCTTTTTCTGCCGAATCGAGTCTCAACATTCAAAAAGAAAGTACATGACTGAAATATCAGCTTTTTATTGATGGATAAGCCTGCTTTCGTCGTTTATTAATCATTGACTTCAATGCTGCAGACAAAACTTTTTTTACAAACTCCATTAAATGTCGGCGCGCCATCCACAAATTCGACAGCGCAAACAGTGTCACCAATACCGTTGTTTTTACCAGCCCCCGAGACCGAACTTTTAATTGAGTGTAACCAAATTGGCATTGAATTACTTGGAATAGATGCTCAACGCTGACCCAAGTTTCCGATTTGGCGTATTCAATCTTGCGAAACGCCCGTCCAATGACGCTTTGCTCTCCCATGCTTGCAACGGCTGCTAGGCCTAGCGGAGATCGACCAGATCAGCTCGCGCCCCACATACTCAAACTGATTTCGCACGCCGGTATAGCCAGCGTCGCCACAGACGTGGGTCTCTTCGCCGTGCAACAACTGATCGACTTGTGCGACGTGTGCCCACCACGCTGTACGTCACCCCGGTATCAGCGTCCATCCGGATGCGCGCTTCCATACCGAAAAAATATTGATTTCCTTAATGAGATGATCAGCCCGGTTCAAGAAACCCGGTGAGCCTAGACTTACGGGGTTTCTCTCTTTACCGAAGAAGGATCTCTTATGGACACCGTGACGCTTTTGCGTCTGATACATTTCGGATATCGTATTTACCCTCTTTATTCTTGGTCGATGTCGCGTATGAATGATAGTGGCGTCAAAGATTATGCCTTGACAAAGCATCCGTCCTCGGTCGCCCAGCTAGCCATTAATTACCTCCAGGATTCCCCCAGCGAGATGTTTTTTCTCCAGCAGGAGGCGGAAGTTGAGGACAGTGGTTTCGTCGGAGATACGCTCAAGACTCAACACCGCGAACTGGCGAGGAATCGTTGTTTCATAGAGCGATTCTTCAATTGCCGGATCGCTGTAGCCGAACCAGTTTTGCATCAGATACACACGCAATATGGCCATCACCGGATATGGTCCGCCCCCCCTTCATCTTTTGGATAATATAGCTCGATCAAGGTGATCAATCCCTTCCATGGCACGACCTTGCCCATCTCGCTCAGGAAACGCTCACGACGGGTTCGCTTATGTTTACCTGCGTACTCAGCATCTGCGAAGGAAATCTGCTTCATGGGGTGCTAAACCGCTCGGTTCATGTAGTGAAGGGGATTTCACCAGATTTGGAGACCGTCTTCTGCGTTTCCTTAAGGTTCCAAACGACGCTGCTGATGTATCCAGTCGACAATTTCTCCTTCCGGGGTATAACCATTTACTGTTTCTCGCAATAACTGGCGAACCTTGGCATAATCGTCATCGCCGACCGCAGAGAGCAGTTCTGTGAGTCTCTCTTTTAAGACTTCCCAAACTAAATAATCTTCATTGGCACTCATTATCATTGGATGCTGGGTAGCAACAACGTTGTCTCCAATAAGTAACTCCTCATAGAGTTTCTCACCAGGCCGCAACCCAGTAAACTCAATCGAAATATCTCCGTGAGGAGTTTTCTCCGAACGAAGGCTTAATCCCGAAAGATGTATCATTTTTTCGGCCAACTCAGAAATTTTAACTGGCTCCCCCATATCCAATACAAACACATCGCCGCCTTTACCCATAGATCCAGCCTGGATAACAAGCTGAGCTGCTTCAGGAATAGTCATAAAGTAGCGAGTGATTTTTGGGTGAGTAACGGTCAGCGGGCCGCCAGACTTAATCTGTTTATGAAATAGTGGGATGACTGAGCCCGAAGATCCCAGAACATTCCCGAAACGAACCATGGTGAATCGTGTTTTATTTACCCTAGAAACATTAGCTTTATCTCCAAACATCACTGGAGCAATCTCATGACTAAGAGATTGTAGAATAAGCTCTGCTAAACGTTTTGTACTACCCATAATATTGGTAGGACGCACTGCTTTATCAGTAGATATTAAAACAAAATTAGAGACGCCCACTTGCAGAGCAGCCTGCGCAGTATTCAATGTTCCCATCACATTATTAAGCACACCCTCAGCAATATTATGCTCGACCATAGGAACATGTTTATACGCAGCGGCATGATAGACAGTATCCACATGCCAGATCCTCATTATGTCAACAAGCTTATTCTGATTTCGAACTGAACCCAAAATAGGTAAAACTTTCACAGACGAAGACTCACGGTTAATACGCTGCTCAAGCTCGGACAATATGCTATACAAATTAAATTCGCTATGTTCGAACAATAAAAGTGTTGTTGGAGATAGCGAAAAAATTTGACGACACAGCTCAGATCCAATTGAACCTCCAGCTCCAGTAACAAGCACAGTCCGACCTCTGATACAGTGTTCAAGTAACTCTGTTTGCGCGGGCACAGCGTCACGACCCAATAAATCGGCTATATCCACCTCTTGAATATCGTCGACCTTAACACGGCCGCTTGCCAGATCCATGAATCCTGGGACACTACGCACATGTAGTGGAAAACCCTCTAGATACCCTAAAATATCCCGCCGACGAATTCGTGTAGATGACGGTACAGCGAGAAGAATCTCTTGAGCGCCTGTTATATCAATCATGCGCTGTATATGTTTAGGCTTATATACTTGCAAACCTGAAATTATACGATTTGAAATAGTTTCATCATCATCAATGAAGGCAACAGGACGCATTAATCTACCCATACGCAAAGCTGCGACAAGTTGATTTCCTGCTGCACCGGCTCCGTAAATAGCTACTTTTGGTAGACCGTCGTCTTTCTTTGTGAACGGAACATGCTGTGCGGCGGTAAACCAATCACCTAAAAAATACTGCCGCATTGCTAGACGCAAGCCGCCAATCATTACGAGGCTAAGCCACCAGTAATTAAATAAAATGGACCGAGGAACGACCTCTTGATGATTACTGTACCAATACACAACTACGCCCAATATCAGGGACGAAAGACTCACAGCTTTTATTATTGCTATAAGAGCATCATTCCCGAAATATCGCATTACAGCTCGATACATACCGAATCGAACGAAAAGTGGAATAGCTACTAACGGTGCAATAATAAAAAGCCAGAGATGGTCAATAAATGGATTAACCCAATCATCAATACCCAGTCTCACAAGAAATGCTAACCATAGCGCGGCACTGACTAAAAATATATCAGCAATTACTTGTATCAATCGCTTTTGGCGACGAGGCAGTCGAAGAAGCCAATCACGCATAATATTAATCTCCTTTTCAAGCTGGCGAACAGCTTATTTTGTCAGAGTGCTATATAAATATCCTAAGGAGTTAATACTCCCTGAACATAAAGGGCTAATCATTGCGTCCCGCCTCATATTTCCAAGCAAGTGCCAAAAGCGGCAAATAGGCAATGATCAAACCCAACACACCATCAACGTACTTTAATGCCACAAGCAATGCGAAGGGGGTCAACCACGCTAAATTTATAGCTAAAACAGCTAAGCTTACAGGCAAATGCTTGCCAAAATGCCGCGAAGCTCGCTGATAGGCGTGGCTACGGTGCGCTTCATAAATTTTATCCCCTTGTAATAATCTACGAAAAAGCGTCCACGTAGCATCGACAATAAAAACCCCAAGCAGAATTAACCAAGACCAAATAAAGTGTGACTGAGCACCAGTTGCTTGGAGAGAAAATAGTCCTAAAATCAGTCCCAAAAATCCGCTACCGGCATCGCCCATAAAAATTCGCGCCGTAGGAAAATTCCAATATAGAAAACCGGCCACCGCCATAGCCAACGTAGCGGGCATCCAAAGAAAGGCACCTAAATCAGATATCCAAAAAATTAAACAGCCTCCTAAACACACGCAGATCGCTTCAATGCTCGCCAACCCATCGATACCGTCCATGAAGTTATAGAGATTTAATAGCCATACTAAGTATATAACAGCAAGAAAATCCCCAACGAAGCCAAGGTCTATGTTGTACCCAAACGCGCTCAGTGTTGGGATTCCTCCTAGCCAAAATAACCCCCAAGAGGCCGCCCAGAAATGTCCTAACAAACGCCAACGCGCGGGAATATGTCCATGATCATCAAGAAAGCCGATGATAGCTACCAAAGCGCCAGCTCCAAAAATACCACAAGCCGTGGTCCAGGGTATAACATCTAGCCACGCAAAAAATGGCAACACACCAAGAAACGCTAAAACTATAGCTGCGCCGCCCCCTCTCGGTGTTGGTACAGTGTGTGAACTTCTGGAGTTAGGAATATCTATTATACTTTTTGCTAGAGCATACTTTCGTATTCCACCAGTCAAAACAAGCGAAATGATTATCATAATTGGTAGCAACAACCAAAAATTCATTTACGTTGCCCTTCCTCTAAATCTATAGCACATGCAAAAATCGTCTCATGACATAATCTGCGTGGTGAGTTCATTTCTTAAAAAAAGCTTCATATTCTTTAATTAGCATCTCAGAATATCCTTCTGAGCCAAAAAATTCTACAGCACGGCTACGTGCGGCGATAGACATCTTTTCAAGATAAGATCTATTCGCTAACAAACTTTTAATTGCAAGCGCAAGGGCGACCTCATCCCCCACGGGGACCAGTAAGCCAGTTTCACCATGAACAATGGCATCAGTAAGCCCGTAAATATTAGTACCTATTGTAGGAACTCCCATTGCAGCGGCTTCTATTACTACGGTACCAAAACCCTCACGATAACTTGGTAAACACAAAATATCAGCAACTGCCATATAATTCTCTGGCTGACTAGAAAAGCCAACAGATCTTACTCGCTCAGAAACTTTTGTATCAGAAATAGAATCAACAATCAATTGGCCATCCTCCTCATAAGGACCTACAAGAACCAAATATACGTCGATGTTATTATCCAATACCTTAGAGAAAGACTGAATCAGTTCAGAAATACCTTTTTCGGGGGTGATTCGACCGACAAAAAGAATTACTGCACTATTTTGAGGAATACAAATTCCATCTTTAATACGTTTAATATCTTCCTTGGAGTAACGTAAAGAATTAAAACGTTCTAAATCGACGCCGGCAATTGAGCCGGCACCTAGAACTGAAATATTGCTACGGCGGATAACTCGATGTTCGATCAAGAATTTTTTTTGACTGTCGCTATCAGCATAGCAATGTGTATTGAGTATCCCTATCACACTGTCGCAAAATTTCAATAAACTTTTTTTAAAGCCGTGCATAGTAGCCCACGGCTGGCCTGTGAACGTGTGAAGACGAATTTTTACACCTGCAATACGCCCCGCAATAGCGCATAAAAGACCAGCCTTGGGTGTTGTCGAATGTACAATATCAAAATTCTTACTGTGGAATATTTTAACCAAGGATACTAAACTTAAAAAATCTCTAATGGGATTTATTTCCCTGGAAATATTTACAGGAATGAACTCAACACCATCAAGCTCGCTAAGATTTTTACTTAAAACATCTGGACTTGTAATAACCGTAACAATAGCACCTGATTTTTTCAGCGTATTAATTTGAGCGCCAAGTTGAGTTAATACGAAAAAAGGCACTGTAGATACTCTTGCTATACGCATAGTTCTGGTCGACAATTTAAAGTTACTCTTCAGCTGAAGCGTTAAAATCATGACATTTAAGCAAGATCATTTATGTACCAAAGCACTGTCAAATTAAATTTAGACTTTAGTAGTATACGCATATCAAAACTACCACACTTGAATCAGAAAGTCACCCGAACGAATTATTGTCATGGCTCTGGTATTTGAAACACATCGGAAATGTGTTCAGAGATCCGTTTTTTTGGCACGAAACCAAGAACAGACTTCACCTTTGCACTGGGATAGGTAGTCCTTGCTACTAGTGCATCAATACGCTGCTGAGTGATAGGAATAGTTATAAAATCCGGGACCAAAACAACAATCAATCTTACTAACCACTCAGGAACTTTCAGCTTCGGTTCTGGAACAGAGATGGCATGTGCAATACCGTCTATCACTTCTTTCAATGGGCAGTCATTAGATATATTAAACACCTGTTTTTTTGCACGAGGATCAAAGCCACATAACTCTAAAAGCGCTACAACATCATCAACATGCACATATGTAGCTATTGCTGGAGAGTAACCTATATAGAAAAATAGCCTCTTGCGGACAATAGCGCTCAATTGCCTTAAAGATCCATTGGGCATGCAGGGGCCGAATACATTTGAAGGTCGCACAATAGTCCAGCTGAGGGAGCTATTACGTCCTGATGCTTCGTTCATAATTAGTAGATCAGCTTCAGTCTTTGTTGTCTCATACATTCCGCTAGGATTGAGTGGAGAAGTTTCGGTGACCATCCGATTAACCCCGCCTGCGGCTCCATAGGCACCAACACTGCTGAGTTGAACCCAATGTATAGGTGTTAAGGGAGACGCCACCTCATATACTGCTGAAATTAACTTCCGAGTTGCACCAACATGCAGTCCCTCCATTAGGCTCTCGGATTTTATTTCTCCAGCACAATTAAATATAACGTCGCACCCCCGGACTAACGACTCAAAGGAAAAGTCAGGATCAGTCAAATCTCCAACAACGACTTCCACCAAAGGCAATGTTTTTCCAGAGTTTCGACGAGTCAGTATTTTTACATCGATATGTTTGCCCAGCAGCAAAGCTAAAAGCTTTGAACCTATAAAACCATTAGCACCCAGCAAAAGAACTTTCATACTAAATAGAACCCCAACTTATATTAAGGTCAACAATCGTAGCCTCTGAAAAACAACACTACCTGGCTCTTCGGTGTAAGCTTAAGAGTCATAACCATGTGGATTAGATTTCTGCCAGCGCCAAGTATCTTCTACCATATCTCGAATGCTTTTTTTTGCAGTCCATCCTAGTTCTCTAAACGCTTTTCCTGGATCTGACCAGCATTCAGCAACGTCCCCCACCCGGCGATCAGAAAATACACAGTCCAACGACTCATTGATCACTAGTTCAAACTCTTTAACAATTTCTAAAACACTATAACCCTTACCAGTCCCCAAATTCCAAATATGAGCGCCTGACTGTTTTTTAATATAATGAAGAGCGGACAAATGACCAGCTGCCAAATCAACGATATGTATATAGTCGCGGACGCCTGTGCCGTCTTTCGTTGGATAGTCATTTCCATATATGGAAAGAGAAGGCAACTGCCCGATAGCAACACGACTTACGTAGGGTAATAAATTATTGGGCATTCCGTTCGGATTATCCCCTATGAGGCCGCTAGAATGTGCACCAATGGGATTAAAGTATCTTAGTATTGCTATATTCCATCGCGAGTCCGACGCAGCTAGATCTTTAAGTATTTCTTCTACAAATAACTTTGTCTTTCCGTATGGGTTTGTTGGGCTGAAAGTAGGAAAATCTTCTGATATTGGCATTTTCTCAGGCTCTCCGTACACGGTGGCAGAGGAACTAAACACTATAGTAAATACGCCTGCAGCCTCCATGGCGCTGAGTAAATTTATACTACCCAGGACATTATTATCATAGTAATCCACCGGACACTTCACGCTTTCGCCTACAGCTTTCAAGCCAGCAAAATGCATCACTGCTTCAATTTCATTATTTTTGAAAACACGAGCTAAATCGTTAGAATTACGTACGTCACCTTTAACAAAATCAACACACCTATTTGTAATTTTTTCTACACGCTTAAGTGACTTTTTCGAACTGTTTGAAAAATTATCGAAAGCTACTACATTTAATCCTGCTTCAAGCAATTCTACTATTGTATGGGAGCCTATATATCCAGCTCCACCAGTGACTAAGATTTTCGACTGTTTAGCCAAGTGCGAGAGCCTCACTTATTTTCACCTTTAAAATAAAACTTGTATAAACTTAAAATAACCGAACAACCATTTTTAAGTGTCGGCTTTAACAGCGCTCGTTTTAGAAAATAGGAAGCCACTTCAGCGTATCCTAACTTACTACCACGAGCTTGATGCTCCGAGATTCTGTAATCAATCATCTGGAAATTCGTGAATGCAACTTTGATATTTTCGTTATCAGACATTCTCAACCACAGCTCATAGTCTTCGCTATGGAAACCTCCCATATAACCTCTAGACTTAATAATTAAATCTGTTCTCAGTGCCAAGGCCGGGTGAATAAATGGGTTTTTACGCAGAAGTACAGAACGCCAATTTAAACTTTTACTTAAATCAACATTTCCGATCACTGCTCCTTTGTCGTTAATCAAACGGCAAGAGCCCGCTATGATGTCAATTTCTGAGTCACTGGTTAAAATTTTATGTGTCTCTTTGAGACGATCAGGGTGACATATATCATCGGCGTCGAAGCGTACGATATATGCTCTACTTGCTAAATTTATTCCGTAGTTAAGATTAAAACTCAACTGTCCAATCTTAGTGCGATGCACGACAATCCGCGGATCATCCACATTTAAAATTTTCTTATAGAGCTCGTCCGAACAGTTATTTAATATAATTAAAAATTCAAAGTCCTCATATGTTTGTTTCAGTACACTTTGCAATGCTTCATCTAAAAAACCGTCATCTCTGTTACAACACATAAGTACAGAAAACATTATTTCAGCCTCCTAGCGCTATAATGAACAAAGTTAAAACCATATATTCTCACCAAATAAATAGCCTCTAACGGATAGAAAACCCATGCATACATACCAAATCTATCGTTGAATGCTATATCGAACATCGCAATGTGGAATATTGACAAAAAACTTATCATGCAAAATAAAAAACCTTCACCTTGGTCGGCTTTGCCTAGAGCTTTAAGAGCACCTAAGAAAAATATTGAAAGCGACGAAAACAACCAAAAATCCACTCTGAAACCCACCTGATAATCCAGTGTAGGGTTAGCACTATAATCAATAAGTAACATTTCATTGGACAACACACCAAAAAAGTAAGATATTAAATTCTTAAAGACCCCAAGATAAGACGCCGCAGAAACAAGCATCCAAATCACCATTACTTTTCTAAAGCTGATTTTCTCTATATATCGCTTAAACAACAATAATGGAAAGATAATTATTGATGACTTATGAAAGAGTATTGCGCAAAAAGATGAAGCTAATGACTTTTTGTATTTATTATTAATCGCGGCAGCGAGACCAACATTAATGATGACAACAGCATATCCTTGGCGAATTACATTAGCCGATAAGGACAGAAAAAATGGATAAAATATGAATAATGCAATAACAATTAAAGGCGCACTGGATTTATACCCAAAGAGGGCAAGACAGAGGCGGTAGTAAGAAACTAACAATAAGAAAGGTACAAGGACAAAAAGGGAGATGTAACTTAGTCCTAAAAACACAAACCATTGGGATATGACAACAAAACCTATATCGAAGTTATTACTAGAGCCTTGCATCAGGTCTGTATAAAACGATACGTAGGTCTCCGTGTCACCTACCGTATTATCAGGTCTTGTTCCTATGTAATACGCTACAACCATTGCAATGGTGAATATAGACAAAATCTCTAGCGCGTATAATAGACGGAAATCGATTTTTTTTATAAAAATTATTTTTACGACAGCCACAAAAAAAAGAAAAAAAGATAGCCCGTAAATAGACTCATCATAAAGACTTATATAAGCCATTTTACTGCATCCATCTTTCTAAAAAAAGCAGCGAATTCTTTTTTGCTTCATGATGTTTATAAAAAAACTCCAAGGAATCTTCATTTATAGTCTTTTCCGGGGTCATTTCTGAAAGCGTTTCCCGGAGCCTCTGTGCGATATCCTCAATATCAGGTTTAATATTTACTATTGGCGATTTGAGTTCATTAAGCATAGCTAGTGATTCCGGTTCTGCCCCACCCAATACCTTCTGCCCTAGCCCTAAGGAGTAAACCCCATTCATACCTAAAGAATAGCTATTCGCTTGGTCAACCACAACAGATGCAGAGTTCAACAATTCCAAATATTGAGCTAATGGTAGTTTGCCATCGATGACAAATTTGAATTTACTACCGATCGCCTCCGATCTAACAATATCGAAAGCAGGCTTTATATAATGGCTACCTTTAAAACCCGGTCTATTAAGACCATGAAACACTACAAGTTTGTTATCCTGATATCTTGTCTGACTGGGGGGGGTTAACGTCGTCTCGCATACCATGAGTGGAACCGGAGTAAGAACCTTTTCACTATGATAGCTATTTCTTAACCCAACATCGTACTCATGCATGACAGGTATAATAGCTTTCATATTTTCGTAAAAATAATTGCAGTATTCAATATACTCATCAGATTGCCAATTACATGTTTGCCTCTGAAGATCAAACTTTAACCAGTCATCAAATGGACCATATGTTAATTCTTTTTTAGATGCAGCCCAAAATATGGAACAATCACCACATGCCATAATAAATTTATTGGGATGCTGCTTGAATTTTGCGTTAAATAACATACGGGAGTACTTAGCGCTACCATAGAGAAAACAGGGGTTAACAAATTGGATTACGTCATAATTATTTATTTCTTTTTTACTTAACATATAAAATGGCTTAATTGCACTTATTACTTTCCCCACAAACCCACTATAACTGCTATTAACCGTAATATTACCATCAATTTTTTTCCAACTATCACCGCTAGTCACAATATCGCATGAAATCCCATTGCGCATTAGGCCCCGATATAGATTTAAATGTGCTGAGCTATAGTCCCCAACAAGTAAAACTTTCACTATTTTTTCTCCGACACTATAGTTAATTAATTTCTGGAAAAATGCCTGTTCATTTAGGCACGTACATATTTATCATTTATTTTTTTTGGCACTTAACTCGCGGTAGACAAAAAAGCTCATGAAGAACCAATATATCAAGTAATTAATCGAGTGAGCAATTACTACACCTTGCAACCCATAAGCTTTTGTCAAAATCCATGTCAAACAAACGAATCCGATTGAAAAAAATATTTCCGATACTATGTACACTTTGAACATAGCTTGACTCAACATTACATAAGCTAAAATCCAACTTCCTATTTTCAAAGTGTCGCCTATCATCTGCCAAGCAAATAAATCACGCATAGGCAAAAAATCTTTTGTGAATAATGTGATTATTAACGTATCCCGCAACAAATATATTAAGACGCTCCCAATGATGGTAACTGGAAGTATCAACTTATAACCCTGCACTATTTCATGTTTTATCTCAGAAAAACTTTTTAACTCCGAAAGCCTAGGTAAATAATATACGCTCAACGTCGCGGTTACGAACATTAGATATGCAGCACTGAGACGCGACATGGCCTCCCAGTATCCGGCAGACTCCCAACCCAAATTGTCACCTAGAATAGATCTAATTAGAATCTGGCTTACAGGCAAACAAATAGCTGATGTAATTGCCATTGCAGCATAGCTCATTAATTTCTTAGTAATATCCCAGTCCAAACGACCTAAAAGGTATCGAAATTTAAACCAACTTGTGTAATAGCACAGAACGAGTGTTATAAAAAATGATAACGACTGATATACAGCCAAACCAACCAATGCTCCATATAACCCCCATTTAACCACCAATATAGTAGTTATAACCAATGAAAATACACTACCTGTTATATTAGCTACTACGTATCGGTAAATATCTTTTTTGCCATTAAGTATGGCTAACAACAGCGAGTTGAACGAAAGAAACACCAAAGCAGCAGAAAACCAAACGAAGATGCTACTATACGTTTCATCTTTAAGAAACCAAGTAGCAAGATGGCCCTTCATCCCCAAAATAACAAATACTGTAACCAGGGAACCGACCAACGCAATAGTTCCTGCTGTCATCCAAACGCGCTGTTGATAACTCTCGTCCTTGTGGTATTCAGCGGTGAATTTAGTCACTCCTACATTTATTGACCCACTTGCTAGAGACGTGAGCATTTGGACAGCATTTTGGAACTGTCCTAACGCAGCATACCCTGTAGGCCCCACATAAAATGCAAGTATCTTATTGAGCCCTAACAAGGTGAGCATTCTGGTAGCCACGGCCAGAGCATTGAGTGCGCTAGTACGAATTAGCGTCATACGCTCAAAGGCTCTCAGTAAACGAATTACAATACTTTATAACTTTATCTGCATCGTCAAGCGTCATAGTAGGACCAATTGGGAGACTCAACACATCACTATGTATCGCTTCTGTTATAGGGTATGAGTGTGACTTCCAAATCTTATACGCTTCCTGATGATGAGGTGGTATTGGATAGTGGATCAGCGTTTGTATTCCATTTACAAATAGATGCTGCTGTAAAGCATCCCTTTTTGAATTACGAATCACGAAAAGATGCCAAACATGCTGTTCCTGATTCTTTACTGTAGGTAACATAATAATAGGGTTAGTAATATTTTCCAGATATCGATTCGCGATCAACCTACGATGATTTGTTTGCTTATCCAAGTATTTAAGTTTTACACTTAACATAGCTGCTTGGATTTCGTCTAGTCGACTGTTGACACCTTGGAATAAGTTCTTATATTTTTCGTGAGATCCATAGTTTCGTAAAGCTCGTAAAGTTTCTGCTAATACCGCATCATTAGTAGTTATCGCTCCAGCATCACCTAAGGCGCCAAGATTTTTACCGGGATAAAAAGAAAATCCGGAAGCATCACCCCAGTTTCCAGATTTCCGGCTGTCAATACTTGCTCCGTGAGACTGAGCGGAGTCCTCGAGGACGAGCAGATTAAATTCTTTAGCTATGGCCATAAGTTTTGGCATATCCGCCAATTGCCCATATAAATGAACTGGCAAAATAGCTTTTGTTTTAGATGTGATCGCTTTTTTTACATTTTCAGGGCATAGATTAAAACTTATTGGATCAGGTTCAACCAATATAGGAATAAAATTGTTTTCTGTTATTGCAAGAATACTTGCAATGTAGGTATTAGCCGGCACAATAATTTCATCGCCTTCGGACAGTCGACCAAGCTCTTTCCAAGCCCTAAGGGTTAGAATTAAAGCATCTAGCCCATTTGCTACTCCGATACAATATGAAACACCACAGTACTCTGCGAATGCTGATTCAAATGCTGCAAGCTCTCCACCGGAAATATACCATCCAGAATCGATTACACGCTCACAAGCCTGTAGTAGCTCAGCACGATGAATATTGTTAACTTCTTTTAAATCTAAGAACTTAACCATGCTGCAATCTCCTGATGACTTTTGCGGGATTTCCGATTACGACGGTATAAGCGTCAACATCTTTAGTTACTACCGCCCCTGCACCAATCATTGCATACTCACCGACTGTAATTCCGGGCAGCAGCGTTGCATTAGCGCCAACACTAGCACCTCGACAAATTTTAACTCCTGAAAAAGATGTCGGGAAAACCTTTGATCGAGGCATTGGATCATTGGTAAATGTTGCATTCGGACCAATGAAAACGTCATCTTCGATCCGTGTTCCATCCCAAAGAAATACGCCACACTTAAGCGTTACGTTATTTCCAATTCTGACATTTCCCTCAATAAAAGTATGTGCGCATATATTACAGTTAGCACCTAGCTGAGCACCCGGAAGTATGACTGCGTACTGCCAGACTCGTGTATTTACTCCAATTTCACAGTTACCCACATCGGCCAAACGATGAATATTAGGCATTTTTTACCATCTCAACAAATTGGCTATATTGACGAATATAATCGCTCTCATCGTAAATATCGCTTGCCAAAACCATTAGAACGCAATCTTCAGAAAAATCGTGCATTTCATGCCAAATCATCTTTCTTATTCGCAATCCCTTTGTCGAAGAGTTCAGCCATGCCTCTTCTTTTTCATAACCGCTATCCATTATCATTCGGCACTTACCAGTGACGCAGATCGCCACTTGATCGAGCTCTTTGTGTGCGTGAAACCCACGAGGTACTCCTGGTTTTGTCCCCGTCAAGTAGTAAACCCGCTTTATATCGAAAGGGATATTATTATTGCCTTCCAAAGCCACAAGCTGACCACGCTCATCACCTAATACTTTAAAGTCCATCCAGCTAAAAATACTCATACAAACTCACTTGCGATACTTAACAAGTATTGGCCATAGTTATTCTTGCTCAGCAAGTTACCTTTTTCCATAACCTGCGCAACTGTTAACCAGCGATTTTTCAGAGCGATCTCTTCTAAACAAGCGATCTTGTAGCCTTGGCGCTTTTCAATAGTTTCAACAAAATGTGCGGCCTCTAACAAGCTTTCATGTGTTCCCGTATCAAGCCAGGCAAAGCCACGACCAAGCAATTCAACATGCAGATCGCCTTTTTCCATATAGGCTTGGTTAACGCTCGTAATCTCTAGCTCGCCACGTTCAGAAGGTTCGACCTGTTTGGCAATTTCAATAACGTCGTTATCGTAGAAATACAAACCTGTAACGGCATAATTCGATTTTGGGTTATTCGGTTTTTCTTCAATAGAAATTGCGCGTAGATTTTGGTCGAACTCAACCACTCCGAACCGCTCAGGGTCCTTGACCTGATATCCAAAAACGGTGGCCCCTTTCCCACGAGTTACCGCAGCATGCAGCATCGGCGTAAAACCTTGACCATAGAAAATATTGTCGCCTAGTACTAAACAAACCGGATCCTTACCGATGAACTCCTCACCAATAATGAAGGCTTGAGCCAGACCATCAGGCTGGGCCTGAATGGCGTAGCTTAAAGACACACCAAACTGAGATCCGTCACCCAGTAGGCGTTTGAACCCGTCAATATCTTCAGCCGTGGTGATGACTAATATCTCCCGGATTCCGGCCAACATGAGTACCGACAGCGGGTAAAAAATCATTGGTTTGTCATAAATGGGCAGCAGTTGCTTCGAAACACCCTTTGTAATGGGGTACAAGCGGGTTCCAGAACCACCTGCCAGAATTATGCCTTTCATGCTATTCCCTTCAATGCTGCGGTCCCTGAAATGGTCCCGGCGCAATAGTTACACAGGGATCGGTTGTTGACCTAACGACCCCTACTTTCGAAAATCAATGCAATCAATGCGGGCGTTGACCCAGCTATCTACGCAGGCTATTGAATAATTCTCATCTGCAATACGTTACAACAACGAACCCAAGACCACCGTAGTTTTACTATTTTCGAGCTGAAGTTTTCTAAGCAAGACAGCCTGAAGCGCTTTTTTGGCCTGCGCGTCACCATGTACCAGCCTTACCTCTGACGGCCAATCCGCCATGTCGGTTACAAATTCTACCAAACCTTTCTGATCCGCATGAGCGGAATAGCCGCTAATCGTGCTAACGCCCGCAACAATGGGATAGCGCTCACGGTCCAACTCGACATAACCACCCTTCTGACCATGCTGCTGGATAACCGCGCCCGGCGTGCCTTTGGCTTGATAGCCCACAAAAAGCACATTATGCCTGCTGTCACCGAGCATGGCTTTCAGGTAGTTGATGATTCGACCACCGGAGCACATGCCGCTGCCCGCGATGACGATAGCGGGTCGGCCGGTGCTGGCAAGGTAGTTTACCGTTTGCATATGCTTTGCATGGGTGTCGATGGTAATCAGTTGGTCGAATCGTAGCGGCTTGCGCCCATTGTCTAGTCGCTGTTTAGCTTCGGCATCCCAGAAGTCATCAAGTTCCTGATAGACCTTGGTAAAACGGCTGGCCAAGGGTGAATCCAGGATGATCGGTAGCTGAGGCCAATCAATAGCTAGGGAGCTGCCTGGTTCTTGCTCGGATGAGGGGCTTTCAAACGCCCTCCCCTCATTGACGATGTTCGGGTTCCGCAGCGCTTTGCGATGGAGAATATCTTCGATTTCGTAGAGCAATTCCTGAGTGCGCCCGATGCTGAATGCGGGAATCAGTACCGTGCCATGATCAGCCAAAGCCCTGTCAATGACCTCTTCCAGTCGCGACTGGCGTGTAGCTCGGTCTTCATGCAGGCGATCACCATAGGTGCTTTCCAGCACCAGTACGTCCGCGCGTTCTGGAGATTTTGGACGAGATAACAGTGGCGTGTGCGAGGCGCCCAGATCACCCGAGAAAACGATACGCTTATTGCGGCTTTCGACGGGGTAGTCGATATCGCATTCGACATAAGCCGAACCAAGAATATGCCCAGCACGCTGCAGACGAACTCTGCAAGAAAGCTCAGGGGTCTTTGCCAGGCTAAACCAGGTGTCGAAGGGCAGCGCAATGATCCTCGACTCGATTAGCTTGAGATAGCGCTCGACGTGTTGTTCGTCTCGCCCGTATTCGAGCGTATAGGCGTCTTCCAGCACCAGCGGCAACAATTTAGCCGACGGCTCGCTGCAGAGAATCGGACCTTTAAAGCCAGCGCTCAGGAGATTAGGGATACGCCCGACATGGTCAGCGTGCACGTGCGTAACGATCAGGGCTTTGATAGTTTCGATGGAAAAGTCGATGGCCGATGAATCGGCCCCGACGATACCCTGCTTGCTGGTTTCCAATCCCTGAAATAAGCCGCAGTCGATCAGCAGGCTGCTTGTTGCATCCAGTTGCAGTTGATGGCAAGAGCCTGTGACACCCTCAATGGCGCCGTGGTGGATGATTTCCGGGTAAAGCATGAGAGTCCCTCTCGGTCTTGCTACATGAAAGACGATGTTCGCCCATAAAAAAACGGTCCAGCTTAGCCGGACCTTGGGCGTTGATCAGTCTTTAACGTTTTGCAAACCTTGTCCGTTGCTGCCTTGCAGGGTGCCATTCAATGCAGGTGCTAACGCCTGATGATGAACAACCGATAGGCGCCGTGCGCTGACGAAATGGCGGATCAATGCCAACAGCACACCCAGCATCGCGCCCATTATCAGGCCAAGAATGACAATCAATACCTTTTTAGGTTTGACGGGCCGTTGAGGCTCCAGAGCCTTACGGTCGATAGTGACCAATTTTAGGTTCTGCAGATCGATGTTCAAGTTACGCAGTCGTGCACGCTCTTCACGTAGAGGCTCGATGCCGGTCAAGAAAATGTCTTCGTTTTCACGCTTGCTCAGCACTTCAACCTGGCGGTTGTTCTGCAGCAGTAGCAGTTCCTTGGCGATCTCGGCAATTCGGTGTTCGGTGAAATCGTCAGATTTACGCTGCTGCAAGGCATTACGCTCCGCCTCCAAGGCTTCTGTGCCCATGAAGTACAGGGGGATTTGCTGATTATTGACTTCCGTACGCATAACACTGTTAGGGCCTGTGCGCTCAGTGTCACCCAACGAGGACGGAGTGGTAGGTCGCTTGATACCCAATGATTTGGCAATACCTATGGCTTCACTCAACTGAGCCATTCGATCACCGCGCTGGGTTTTTAACTGCAAGCGTAGGGCTTTTAGCTCGTCCTGCAGTTGCGCACGCTTTAGGTTATCCGCCTCAAGCAGCACCGCGATTTTCGATTCTTTGTCGGTATCGTAGCTGGCACGCGCGGCATCAATTTTGCCTTTCAACTCATTCAGACGGTTATTGACGATCACATCCATGTCCGCCGAAATCTGCTCACGCTCAGCCTGAATCCCGTAGTCAATAAAGCCGTTCAGGATTGCAACACCATCTACACCTTTCGGATAGTTCAGCTCCAGGCCAATAGAAGCGCTGAGGACATCCACTCGCTTGGGGTCTGGCAAAACCAGCCTGATTGAGTCGCGGTTGAACTCCTCAAAGCTTTGCTCAAGGGTTTGACCTGGGCGCTTGAATTCTTTGAATAATCCTTGATTTGCGCGGAAAAAGCCTAAACGTGTGTCATAAGATTCCAACGAAGCCCCCACTTTGAGAAGGGCATCTTTAGGAGGAAGCTTGTAGATATCCGAGCGGTTCAGGGCATCGAGTTCGTTGATCGCCGCCGGGCGCAGAACGCTGCTGACTTGATATTCCGGGGTAGTAAGGAACGCGTAGGCTGCGGCGATCAGACCGGCGACGATAGCCACTGAGACGATCAGCGCTTTCTGACGCCAGATGGCATGAACTAACGCAAATAGATCGATTTCATCGTTAGGGGTAGTCGAGGGAATACGGGTAATGCTACTCACAACCAAGGCCTGCCTTCAAAAGAGAAACTGCGGGCTCGTTATGCAGACAGATAGCTAAGTGCTAGTAGTTATTATTAATTCTGGTCATTGACGCGAGCTTCATGCTCGCGTCAATGACGCACAAAAGACTGACTGGTAATCGAGAACTTGCGGCATTCTGCCACTAACCTAGCTCATTACAAGTCTTGACAATTTGTAGGATAGTTCCTACAAAACGAATCGGCATGAGGATTTGAGTCTAGATGCTTCAAACCCTACCTTTCCTGGTCAGTACGAAATGGCGAACCAGCGCGATCATGAAACCCACCATGCCACCCACGACCAGCCCTAGCAGTATGATGAGGCCTTTTTTGGGTTTGATGGGACGATCAGGCTGCTCAATGGGACCATCCTGGCGATAGACAGAGACGGCGTCTGGGCTTACCTGTAAATCTGTGTAAAAACTTTGCTTGATTTGCAGTGCTCTTAAGTTCCCCGTGAAAGGATCGTCAGATTTACGACTTTCGAGGTTCTGAATTTCTGCTTTCAGCGCTTTGCTGCCACGCATATATGTCAACTGCCCGTCCATGCTGGCAGAGACTTCCGCTGAAATATTGCCAGAAACGA
>ERZ1463034.56-NODE-56-length-38208-cov-14.027966_pt1 | contig 38208 bp, 36 predicted proteins | sample MGYA00564480_ERZ1463034 | MGnify/ENA primary metagenome ERZ1463034 (study PRJEB39244, sample SAMEA3635122) | Helicobacter pylori | study: EMG produced TPA metagenomics assembly of PRJEB11511 data set (Assembly of a 5300-year-old Helicobacter pylori...
ACCAACGGCGGGCGCTTGAGCAACAACTCAGCGCCAGCGACCAGCAACATGCTCGGGAGTTGAGCGATGCACAACGTAATCAGGCCGCTCTGCGCGATCGCCTGGCCACTGCTGATGTGCGGTTGTCAGTCCTTCTCGACACCGGTGACTGCGCCAGTGGCTGCGCAATGCCAGCCCCCACCACCACCGGCGGCGTGGTTCATGCAGCCCCACGAGCCCGACTTGACCCGGCGCATGCTCAGCGAATTATCGCCATCACCGACGACGGTGATAACGCCGTGATCGCCTTGCGTGGCTGTCAGGCGTATGTGCGGGCCATCGTGCGTTAGTGTCTTGAGGCATGCTGCAACTTGCATGGCTGATGGGCTCCTGTAGGGTAGGCAAACGCCCGCCCACTCCAGGAGACGACCGTGAAAGAAATCACCCCACTTGCCGCTGAACTGGGTCGACGTTTACAGGTGCTCAATGCCCACGTCACCACTGCCGAGTCGTGTACCGGTGGCGGCATAGCCGAAGCCATCACGCGGATACCCGGGAGTTCGGCGTGGTTCGAGGCGGGATATGTCACCTATTCCAACCGGCAGAAGACTCGGCAGTTGGATGTGCCGGAGGCGCTGTTCGGCAAAGTGGGGGCCGTCAGTCGCGAGGTGGTCGAGGCCATGGTCAGGGGCGCCCAGGAAAAAAGCCTGGCGCGCTTTGCCGTGGCGGTCAGCGGCGTGGCCGGCCCCGATGGCGGCTCGCCGGACAAGCCGGTAGGCACGGTATGGCTGGCTTTCGGCGTGGGTGACGAGGTCACGGCCGAGCGCCAGCACTTCCCCGGCAACCGCGACGAGGTCCGCCGACAAACGGTAAAGGCCGCGCTAGAGGGCTTGTTGCGACGAGCTGCAGCAGAAATAGAAAATCAGGGGTAGGCGATCTCCGATCTTTGTGGAACAATACTGTCTACTTATACAGGTGTTGGCCGTCAGGCCTTATTGATTACGTGAGGACTTTAATGGACGAGAACAAGAAGAAAGCCTTGGCTGCGGCCCTGGGTCAGATCGAACGTCAATTCGGCAAGGGTGCCGTAATGCGTATGGGCGATCACGACCGTCAGGCGATCCCGGCTATTTCTACTGGCTCTCTGGGTCTGGACATCGCGCTCGGCATTGGCGGTCTGCCAAAAGGCCGTATCGTTGAAATCTACGGTCCTGAATCTTCTGGTAAAACCACCCTGACGCTGTCGGTGATTGCCCAGGCGCAAAAGATGGGCGCCACCTGCGCGTTCGTCGACGCCGAGCACGCCCTGGACCCTGAATACGCTGGCAAGCTGGGCGTCAATGTTGACGACCTGCTGGTTTCCCAGCCGGACACCGGTGAGCAAGCCCTGGAAATCACCGACATGCTGGTGCGCTCCAACGCCATCGACGTGATCGTGGTCGACTCCGTGGCGGCCCTGGTGCCGAAAGCTGAAATCGAAGGCGAAATGGGTGACATGCACGTGGGCCTGCAAGCCCGTCTGATGTCCCAGGCGCTGCGTAAAATCACCGGTAACATCAAGAACGCCAACTGCCTGGTGATCTTCATCAACCAGATACGGATGAAAATCGGCGTCATGTTCGGCAGCCCGGAAACCACCACGGGTGGTAACGCGCTGAAGTTCTATGCTTCGGTTCGTCTGGACATCCGCCGTACTGGCGCGGTGAAAGAAGGTGACGAGGTTGTTGGTAGCGAAACCCGCGTCAAGGTCGTGAAGAACAAAGTGGCCCCGCCATTCCGTCAGGCTGAGTTCCAGATTCTCTACGGCAAAGGCATCTACCTGAACGGCGAGATGATCGACCTGGGCGTGCTCCACGGTTTCGTCGAGAAATCCGGTGCCTGGTATGCCTACAACGGCAGCAAAATCGGTCAGGGCAAGGCCAACTCGGCCAAGTTCCTGGCGGACAACCCGGATATCGCCGCCACGCTTGAGAAGCAGATCCGCGACAAGCTGCTGACTCCTGCGCCGGACGTGAAAGCTGCTGCCAACCGTGCGCCGGTTGACGAAATGGAAGAAGTCGACACTGACGTCTGAACCAAACGATGACCGTTGTGCTGGATACACTCGTCGCCGTTCGGCGCACTGCGATGGACCTACTCGCGCGCCGCGAGCATGGTCGAGTCGAACTGACGCGTAAACTGCGTCAGCGCGGTGCGTCTGCCGAGATGATCGACAGTGCCCTCGACCGCTTGACGGAAGAAGGGTTGCTGTCGGAAGCCCGTTACCTCGAAAGTTTTGTGTCCTACCGAGCGCGCTCTGGTTATGGTCCTGCGCGCATTCGTGAAGAACTGAGCCAGCGCGGCCTGCAACGCGCCGACATCGACCTCGCCCTGCGCGAGTGCGGTATCAGTTGGCAGTCGCAACTGGAAGATACCTGGCGTCGCAAGTTCTCTGGGCATCTTCCGATTGATGCCAGAGAGCGCGCGAAACAAGGGCGCTTCCTGAGTTATCGCGGGTTTTCGATGGAAATGATCAGCCGCCTCTTCAGCGGTCGGGACATGGACGACTGAACAGAGCAAAAAGCAAAAGGCCCGCTATGAAAATAGCGGGCCTTTTTTTTGTTCAAAAATCACGCGGGCTCCGGCGCCGCCCGTTGTTGCGTCTTACCTTGAGCCTGCGCCCAGTTCTCCGGCAAGTTGATGTAATCCACCAATTCCCGTAACCGGCCCTGATCACGCCCGTTGAAGTTGAACACCAGTCGCGTCAGATGACTGAACTGCGGCTCATCATGCTCTTCTCCGGTATAGGCGAGCTGCTGGAAGTCTCCGCTCAGCCGCAGGCTGGCGAACTCTTTTTGCACATGAGCCAGCGCCCGATCACTGAGCGGATGATGCATGCGCATCACAAACTCGCGCTTCAGCCAGCGGGTAGAGTGGAAGTTGGCGTAGAACTGGTTGATCTCGTCCACCGCTGCTTCGGCGCTGTACACCAGGCGCACCAGCTTCAGGTCAGTGGGCAGGATATAGCGATTGGCTTCCAGTTGGCTGCGGATAAAGTCCAGGGCGCCTTGCCAGAAACCGCCGCCTGGTGCATCGAGTAACACCACCGGCACCAGCGGGCTCTTGCCGGTCTGGATCAGCGTCAGCACTTCAAGCGCTTCATCCAGGGTGCCGAAACCACCCGGGCACAGCACCAGCGCATTGGCCTCTTTGACGAAGAACAGCTTGCGCGTAAAGAAGAAGTGGAAGGACAGCAGGTTCTCGGTGCCATCGATGGTCGGGTTGGCATGTTGCTCGAACGGCAAGGTAATGTTGAAGCCCAGGCTGTGCTCCAGGCCGGCACCTTCGTGGGCGGCAGCCATGATGCCGCCACCGCCGCCGGTGATCACCATCAGATCGGAGCGCGCCAGCGCCGCGCCTACTTCCCGGGCCAGGGCGTAGAGCGGGCTTTCCACCGGCGTGCGCGCCGAGCCGAACACGGTAACCTTGCGGCGCCCCTTGAACTGTTCCAGTACGCGGAAGGCGTGGTCCAGTTCTCGGATAGCTTGCAAGGTGATTTTGGCGTTCCAGCGGCTGCGGTCGTCCTGGGCCATGCGCAGCGCGGTGAGGATCATGTCGCGATAAAGAGGAATATTCGGGCTGTCGGGGGCGATCAACTGGAGTTGAGCTTCGACCTGCTGCGTGAGGTCGACCCCATTCGCTTCAAAATGCTGGAGCAGGCGCTCATTCGGTTCGTAAGGCATTCAACTTCTCCTTCTTCACAGAGCCTGGGCTGGCGGCGAGATTCGTCCGTGGCCACGACACGGCATGTGTCGCAGCGTGCCAAGGCATTGCACAGTGTTCGCCAAGCGGCAAAGCGCGGCTCTGTATGTTCCTGGTGATTTAAAAACCTTTGTACTGCACGTGGCAGGAGGACAACTCTGTTTTGCCCTGAAAGTGTTACAGAACAGCGTGGGAATTGGGGCTGGCGGGCTGTCAGGATGAGTCGATCATGGGCCGAAAAACCCTTGGCTGGCAACCGCTTATTGGTCTCACGTCACAACGTGCAGCGCTTGGTGGAAAACGCAAACGAGGGAAGCGCGCGCCACTGGACAGCAGCGCGCGAGGGGCATGTGCGACTTACTTTTTCTTCTTCGCCGCCGCCGGTGCCGGGCAGTCCGCTTCGACGAATTTTACCGATGCCACCGGGCGGTTGGTCTTGTTTTCGGTGATCTCGTAGCGCATCACCGCGCCCTTGGCCATCAGCTCACGGTAACCCTTGTTCAGGCACACGCTTTGCCCCAGTTGGAAATACACCGCCTTGGGGTTGGCCCGCATCTGTTCGGCACGATCAGGCTGCACGCTGAGGTGGTCGATCAACTGCAGGCCTTCAACGGTGTAGGCCATTTCCAGGGTTTTTTCATCGATTTCCCGGGGCAGGTCCTTGTTGCTTTCAGCCGCGACGCTTTGCAGCTTCTTGTTCATTTGGGCCTCCAGCAGCGAGGCCGCCTGGGCGCCAACAGGCAAGACCAGCGCAAGGGCGACGGATGGGGCGACAAGACGCAGCATGGAACGCAGCATGAAACTCTCCTGATTCGGTTACTGGTGCATAGACCAGCCACTGGGCTGTGCGTTCAGTGGCGCGCAATTATAGGTGAGCCCCGGCCAGTACAGCCAGGCGTATTGCTGGGAAGTGAGTGTGGCTCTGGTAAACTGCGGCCACTTAAGCCTTCCTCGAGTTCCCTCAGTGTCGATTTTCCCTTCCGTGCGGCGCATCCGATGAGCCACGCCGTCTCTCGTCTGCGTACCCAGCGCCTGGCGCGCGCCATCAGGCCTTTCGTCAATCGGGGTTCGCGTGCCGAGCGCTGCCCCGGCTGCCGGGTGATCCCCGCGTATTGCTTGTGTGCCTGGCGGCCCAAGGTCCAGGCCCAGTCTGCGATGTGCCTGTTGATGCACGACGTCGAACCGATGAAGCCCAGCAATACCGGCTGGCTGATCGCCGATGTGATCGATGACACCAGCGCGTTCGCCTGGTCGCGCACCGAGGTTGATCCCGAATTGCTCACCCTGCTGGCTGACCCGCAGTGGCAACCCTACATCGTGTTCCCCGGCGAATTCGTGACGCCGGAACGGGTGGTCAGTGAGGTCAGGGTAGGGGAGGGCAAGCGCCCGCTGTTTATCCTGTTGGACGGCACGTGGAGCGAGGCGCGCAAGATGTTCCGCAAAAGTCCCTATTTGGAGCATTTGCCGGTCCTCAGCCTGGCTCCGGAACAGCTGTCGCGCTACAAACTGCGTCGTTCCAAGCGTGATGATCATTTCTGCACCGCCGAAGTCGCCGCGCTGTGCCTGGAGCTGGCCGACGACTGCGCGGCCAGCGAAGTGCTGGACGCTTACCTCGACGTGTTCAGCACCCATTATCTGGCCGCCAAGTTCCAGTTACCGCTGGACTTGACGGATATCGTCCATACTCGTCTAGCGCCCTACATCCCGGCGGTATAACCAGACGACGTTTGCATGATGGCACTGTGAATCCAACCGCCGCTAAACTGCCCATTGGCGTAGTGCTTGACCACCCAGGCTACGCTGGGCATGCTGGGCGCCGATCAGGGCGCAAGCGTGAATTTCCAACGTCGTTTCAGGTGCTTTTGACGTTGAGCATGCCCTGTGGTGATGGCTGCCTGGCCGTTGCCTTGTGTATTGGCGAACCCTGAACCCATCAGGGCTGCCAAAAAAAACAGGATCATTTAATCAATGGCCACATACGAAATCCTGATAGCTGATGACCACCCGCTGTTTCGCAGTGCGCTGCATCAGGCAGTAACGCTGGGCCTGGGCCCGGATGTACGTCTGGTTGAAGTGGCCAGCATTGCCGAGCTGGAAACCCGCCTCACCGAAAAATCCGACTGGGACCTGGTGCTGCTCGACCTGAACATGCCCGGGGCCTACGGATTTTCAGGGCTGGTGTTGTTACGCGGGCAATACCCGCAGATCCCCGTGGTGATGGTCTCGGCCCAGGAAGAAGCCGATGTGGTGGTGCGCTCCAAGGAGTTTGGTGCCAGCGGTTTCATTCCCAAGTCGAGCTCCATGGAAGATATCCAGAAAGCCGTGCGCACGGTGCTGGATGGCGATGTGTCCTGGCCGCCGCAGGCGTTTGAAGAAATCAATGTGTCCGACGAAGCCAAGGCTGCCCGTGATGGCCTGGCCAGCCTGACGCCTCAGCAGTTTCGGGTACTCACCATGGTGTGCGAAGGTTTGTTGAACAAGCAGATCGCCTACGAGTTGAGCGTGTCGGAAGCGACCATCAAGGCCCACGTCACCGCGATCTTTCGCAAGCTGGGGGTGCGCACGCGAACCCAGGCGGCGTTGCTCTTGCAACAACTTGAGTCAATTTCGCAGCATTAAGCTGTTGCCGATTCACGCTTTTTTGACTTTGCGTGATCTAGTTTTCCCACTTCTTTGGTTCAGTTGCCTACATCTATGTCGCCTTTCAAGGGTCAAACCGGTATCAAACGTATCTTTAACGCAGGGGGCTATTCCCTGGACGGCCTGCGCGCCGCCTTCACCGGTGAGGCGGCATTCCGTCAGTTGGTGTTGCTGAACGTCATCCTGATCCCACTGAGTTTTTTCCTGCATGTCAGCCGCGTCGAACGGGCGCTGTTGATTGCGGTGTGCCTGCTGGCATTGATCGTCGAGTTGCTCAACTCAGCGGTGGAGGCGGCCATCGACCGCATTTCCCTGGACCGCCACCCGCTGTCGAAAAACGCCAAGGACATGGGCAGCGCCGCGCAATTCGTGGCACTGACCATGATCGCCCTGGTGTGGGCCGTGATCCTGATCTAAGCCTCAGGCAATGCTCGGCAGCACGATTTCGTCGCTGCGCTGAACCCCGGCGGTAAAGGCGCGGCACAGTTCCAAAAACTCGCGCATCGCCGAGGTCTGGTACTTCTGCTTGTGCCAGATGAAGTAGAACTGCCGGGCCAGGTCCAGGTCCGGGGTTTCTACCGGCACCAGGCTGCCACGGCGGAAGGCATCGCGCAGCGCCAGCCGGGAAATGCAGCCAATCCCCAGCCCCGACTCCACCGCACGTTTGATCGCTTCGGTGTGTTCCAGCTCCAGGCGAATATTCAGTGCGCTGCGATGATGACGCATGGCCTGATCAAAGGTCAGCCGCGTGCCCGAGCCTTGTTCGCGCAGAATCCACGCTTCATGGGTCAATTCTTCCATGGTGGCTACGCCGCGCTGGGCCAGGTGATGCTGAGGCGCGCAAAACACCACCAGTTCATCTTCCACCCAGGTTTGCACTTCGATATCCGGGTGGCTGCAGTCGCCTTCGATTAGACCCAGGTCAATTTCGTAATGCGCGACCTGGTGCACGATGTGCGCAGTGTTCTGCACATGCAGCTTCACCTGGCTCTCGGGGTGCTGCTGCATGAAGCTGCCAATCAGCAGCGTGGCCAGGTAATTGCCGATGGTCAGCGTGGCGCCGACGGCCAGCGAGCCGAAACCGGACTTGCCGTTGAGCAGGTCTTCGATCTCCTTGGACTGGTCCAGCAGGGCGACCGCCTGGGGCAACAACTGACGGCCGAGGGCGTTGAGGCTCAGGCGTTTACCCGCCCGATCGAACAATTGGCAGCTGGATTGACGCTCCAGCTCGGTGATTGAGGTGCTGGCGGCGGATTGAGATAAGGCCAGAAGGCCAGCAGCGCGTGAGACGCTTTCCTGCTGGGCGACGGCGACGAAGACTTGCAGTTGACGGAGAGTAAATCGCATATCGATATAACCGATAACCCTTATCTTAATAATCCAGTTAACAGATATTGTCGCCGCGATTAGAATGCTGTGCAATTGCGCACTTATCATTTGGCGCAGACCCATCTCCAGGAGTCCCCCGTACATGAGCAACATGAACCACGAGCGTGTCCTCAGTGTTCATCACTGGAACGACACTCTGTTCAGCTTCAAGTGCACCCGCGATCCGGGCTTGCGCTTCGAGAACGGTCAGTTCGTGATGATCGGCCTGCAACAGCCCAACGGCCGCCCGCTCATGCGCGCTTATTCGATCGCCAGCCCGAACTGGGAAGAGCATCTGGAGTTCTTCAGCATCAAGGTGCCCGATGGCCCGCTGACTTCCCAGTTGCAGCACTTGAAGGAAGGCGATGAGATCATCATCAGCAAAAAGCCGACAGGCACCCTGGTGCTTGACGATTTGAAGCCGGGCAAGCACTTGTACCTGCTCAGCACCGGTACGGGCCTCGCGCCGTTCATGAGCGTGATCCAGGACCCGGAAACCTATGAGCGTTTCGAAAAAGTGATCCTGTGCCACGGCGTGCGTTACGTCAACGAAGTCGCCTACCGCGAATTCATCACCGAGCACCTGCCGCAGAATGAATTCTTCGGCGAAGCCCTGCGTGAAAAGTTGATCTACTACCCCACCGTGACCCGCGAGCCTTTCGAAAACCAAGGTCGCCTGACCGACCTGATGCGCAGTGGCAAGCTGTTCCGCGATATCGGCCTGCCACCGATCAACCCCGAGGACGACCGCGCCATGCTGTGCGGCAGCCCAAGCATGTTGGACGAGACCAGCGAAGTGTTGAACAGCTTCGGCCTGAAAGTTTCGCCACGGATGCGTGAACCGGGTGACTATCTGATCGAACGCGCCTTCGTCGAGAAGTAAACGCGGTCAAAAAAAATGAGGGAGGGGGCTTGCTCCCGATAGCGGTCTGCCAGTTGATACGACTGGCCCTGAACCACCGCTATCGGGAGCAAGCCCCCTCCCACATTTGTTTCCGGCTTATTTAGCTGCAATCACTTCCAGCACGCAGATGACACCCGCCTCGGGATAGTGCCAACGCACATCCACGTCCCAGAACCGCGCCCCGTATTCACGCTCAGGCCCAGGCGTTTGATAGGCCGGCCGCGGGTCTTGTGCCAAGCACTGCTCGATCAACTCCACCAGCGGTTCAGCAAGGCGCTGAGCGTGGCCTTGTGCCTGGTGCAGAGCCGTCTTCAGCCACTGCACGGGAATCAGTTGCGGCGCGTTACTGGCGATGCCGTTGGTGGCGCTGTCGATGATGTCGGCATACGGCACATATGGCTTGATATCCAACACCGGCGTGCCGTCGAGCAGATCGATCCCGGAGATCCACAGCCGGCCCGGTTCGACCTTGTCCAGCTTCACCACCGACTGGCCAATCCCGTTGGGCCGGTGGGTCGCACGGGTGGCAAACACGCCCATGGACGTGTTGCCGCCCAGGCGTGGCGGGCGCACTTTCAGGCGGGGCTTGTCTTCGAGGGCCTGGTGGAACAGAAACAGCAGCCACACATGGCTGACCTGCTCCAGGCCCTGCACCGCCTCGCCGTGGTCGAACGGCGCGACCAGCTCCAGCACGCCGCGGGCGGCAGGCGCCAGTTGCGGTTGGCGCGGGATGGCGAACTTCTCCTTGAAGCAGGAGCGCACGAAGCCAACGGGCGAGACCTGGTAACTCATGGCTTACGCGCGAACCCGCAGGGTCAGGCCCTTGAGGAAGTTGCGCAGCAACTGGTCGCCGCAGGTGCGGTAATTGGTATGGCCGAACTTGCGGAACAGCGCGCTCAGCTCAGGCTTGGACACCGGGAACTCGGCGGCCTTGAGGATGGCGTGCATGTCGTCTTCCTTCAGTTCGAAGGCCACGCGCAGCTTCTTGAGGATGATGTTGTTGGTCACCGGGGTTTCGATCGGCTGCGGCGCACGGCTGTCGTCCTTGCCGCGCTTGAAAACCACCAGGCCGTCAAGGAAGTGCGCCATGACCTCATCCGGGCAGAATACAAAGCCTTCTTCCTCGTCTTTCTTGAGGTAAGTCAGCAGGTCTTCCTTGGTCACGTCCATGCCGCCGAGTTTGATGAGTTCGACCATCTTGTTGTCACTGATGTCGAGCATGTAGCGCACGCTGCGCAGTACGTCGTTGTGAATCATGGTGGGCAATCCTGGTTTTCAACGGTGGACACCGCCCACGTAGGCGGTGTCAAAAAAAGGGGAGTGGCTTAGAACTTCTCTTTGCCAGACAGGTAGCGCCATTGGCCCACCGGCACCTTGCCGATGGACACACCACCGATGCGGATGCGACGGATGGCGATGACTTTCAAGCCGACGGCTTCGCAGAACAAGGCAATCACCCCAGGTTGCGGGTTTTTCATCGCAAAGCGCAGGCGGTTTTCGTTCTGCCAACTGGCTTTCACCGCCGGCAGCTCTTTGCCTTTGTAGGTCAGGCCGTGGTTGAGGCGGTTCAGGCCGTGAGCAACCATGTCACCTTCGACCTCCACCACGTATTCCTGCTCGATCTTGGCGGCATCGGCGGTCAACTTGCGCAGAATCTTCCAATCCTGGGTAAACACCAACAGGCCGCTGGCCTTGGCTTGCAGGTCGGCGCTGGCGGTCAGGCGCAGGAAGTGGCCCTTGAGTGGGCGCTTGCTGAAGCGGTGTTCTTCCGACAGCGTTTCGGCGCTGATCGAAGCCATCGCCGTCTCGGCATTCATGCCGACAGGCGCGTGCAGCAGGATGGTCACCGGCTCTGGCGCGGTGGCCTTGGCCTCGGGGTCCAGTTCGACCTTCTGGGTGGTGACCTTGAACTGCGGTTCGTCAATCACTTCACCGTCCACCGAGACCCAGCCGCCTTCGATAAACAGCTCAGCCTCCCGACGGGAGCAACCGACCAGTTCGATAAGGCGTTTGGAGAGGCGTATGGGGTCAGTCATGACAAAGGCCGTAGCAAAAGGGGGCCGCTATTGTACCTGTGTGGACGCGGTTAATCCCGGCCCCATTTCATTTAGCCCCGACGCGCCTCTTGCTGCACCTGGCGCAAACGCATGTGTAGCAGCGGATAAGGTTGCCCAAGGCCATCGTGCTCCGTGCGGCCGATGACCTCGAAGCCTTGCTTGAAGTAAAAACCCAGCGCCTGCGGGTTCTGTTCGTTGACGTCCAGCTCATCGGCGTTCATGCGCTCGATTGCATAACGCAGCAATTGTCGGCCCAGGCCCTGGCCACGGTGCTGTGGGTCGATAAACAGCATCTCGACCTTGCCCGCGGCCACCCCGGCGAACCCGGTGATGCGTTGGTGTGTGTCCTTGGTGCAGATCAGCATGACCGCATCCAGGTAGCGGGTCAGCACCAGGTTTTTCAGCAACATGATGTAGCTGTCCGGCAGAAAATCATGGGTGGCACGCACCGAAGCCTCCCAAATACGCGCCAATTCCGTGAAGTCGCTGGTTTTTGGGGTGTGGATAACCGAATGCTGACGCATGCCCGCTGCCCTTTTGTAGATGATCGGTACCGATGGGCAAGACGATAGACCTAAAAAAGCCCCGCATCTTGTCCAGAGGCAGGGCTTTTCGAGTTTTTTTACCGGTGCCTGATGCTATCAGTCGCGCTTTTCAGCCCACAGGTCGTATTCGTCGGCATCGGTCACGGTGCACCAGACCTTGTCACCCGGTTTCAAACCGCTGGCATCGTCGATAAATACGTTACCGTCGATTTCCGGTGCGTCGAAGAAGCAGCGGCCCACGGCGCCTTGCTCGTCGACTTCGTCGATCAGTACTTCGATTTCCTTGCCGATGCGCAGTTGCAGGCGCGCCGAGCTGATTGCCTGCTGGTGCGCCATGAAGCGCTCCCAACGGTCCTGCTTGATGTCATCCGGCACCACGGCCAGGTCCAGCAGGTTGGCCGGAGCGCCTTCCACCGGCGAGTACTGGAAGCAGCCGACGCGGTCCAACTGGGCTTCGGTCAGCCAGTCGAGCAGGTACTGGAAGTCTTCCTCGGTTTCGCCAGGGAAGCCAACGATGAAGGTCGAACGGATGATCAGATCCGGGCAGATCTCGCGCCAGTTCTTGATACGCGCCAGGGTCTTGTCTTCGAAGGCCGGGCGTTTCATGGCTTTGAGCACTTTCGGGCTGGCGTGCTGGAACGGGATGTCCAGGTACGGCAGGATCTTGCCGGCGGCCATCAACGGGATCAGCTCGTCTACGTGCGGGTACGGGTACACGTAATGCAGGCGCACCCACACGCCCAGGCTGCTGAGGGCTTCGCACAGTTCGGTCATGCGGGTTTTCACCGGCGCGCCGTTCCAGAAGCCGGTGCGGTATTTCACGTCGACGCCGTAGGCGCTGGTGTCCTGGGAGATCACCAATAGCTCTTTCACGCCGGATTTGACCAGGCGCTGGGCTTCGTCCAGCACGTCACCCACCGGGCGGCTGACCAGCTTGCCGCGCATCGACGGGATGATGCAGAAGCTGCAGCTATGGTTGCAGCCTTCGGAAATCTTCAGGTATGCGTAGTGGCGCGGGGTCAACTTGATGCCTTGCGGCGGCACCAGGTCGATCAGCGGGTTGTGGTCCTGGCGCGGCGGCACCACTTGATGCACGGCGTTGACCACCTGCTCGTACTGCTGCGGGCCGGTCACGGCCAACACGCTCGGGTGTACCTTGCGGATATTGCCTTCTTCGACACCCATGCAGCCGGTGACGATGACCTTGCCGTTTTCCTTGATGGCCTCGCCGATCACTTCCAGGGACTCTGCCTTGGCCGAGTCGATGAAGCCGCAGGTGTTGACCACCACCACGTCCGCGTCCTGGTAAGTGGACACGACGTCATAACCTTCCATGCGCAGTTGCGTCAGGATGCGTTCGGAGTCGACCAGAGCCTTTGGGCAGCCCAGGGAAACAAAGCCGACCTTGGGGTTGGCTTTTGCGATGGTGGTGGACATGTCTAACCTCGGTATTGAATGACGCCGCCAGTCGGGCACGACAAGGCGGTAGACGGGCACTTAGCGCTCTCGTGAGAGAGGGTGCTTTTGTGCCTCTGATCAAAAAGTGCGCAATTCTAGCGATGGGCAACGCACTTGACCAGCTTTATGCAGGGAAATACGACGAGTGCTGCGCTATGCTTCGCGCCGTTGCTCACGGGTGAAATCCCTGGGTCAATTAAACGTCTGTTACGAGAAGTAAAACAGCGCATGCTAAGGTCAGCTTAGATGCATTGTTTATAAGAGACCTCAGGTCATAGGGCAGGAGTGGTTGATGGGTCAGGCAAGTAGTCAGGCAGCGGGTGCCGAGCATTCCAACGCCAAGCCGATTGGCATGCTGGTGGCAGCGGTCGGGGTGGTTTACGGCGATATCGGGACCAGCCCGCTCTACACCCTTAAAGAAGTGTTCAGCGGTGGTTATGGGGTTCAGGTCAACCATGACGGAGTCTTCGGGATCCTGGCGCTGATCTTCTGGTCGCTGATCTGGGTCGTTTCGATCAAGTATGTGTTGTTCATCCTGCGCGCCGACAACCAGGGCGAGGGCGGCATCATGGCCCTTACCGCGTTGGCGCGGCGGGCGGCGTCGCCGTATCCGAAACTGCGCTCGGTGCTGGTGATTCTCGGGTTGATCGGTGCGGCGCTGTTTTACGGCGACAGCATGATCACCCCGGCAATCTCGGTGCTCTCGGCGGTAGAAGGCCTGGAACTGGCCTTTGATGGGCTGGAACGCTGGGTCGTGCCGTTGTCGCTGGTGGTGCTGGTGGGCCTGTTCCTGATCCAGAAACATGGCACCGACCGCATCGGCAAGCTGTTCGGGCCGGTCATGGTGTTGTGGTTCCTGGTGCTGGCGGGCTTGGGGGTGAATGGCATCAGCCAGCATCCGGAAGTGCTCAACGCGTTGAACCCGGTGTGGGGTGTGCGTTTCTTCATGGTCCACCCTGGCATGGGTGTGGCGATTCTCGGCGCCGTGGTGCTGGCGCTGACCGGTGCCGAAGCGCTGTACGCCGACATGGGCCACTTCGGGCGCAAGCCTATCGCCCGTGCGTGGTTCGCCCTGGTGCTGCCAGCGCTGGTGCTCAACTATTTCGGCCAAGGTGCGCTGCTGCTCGAAAACCCCGAAGCGGCGCGTAACCCGTTCTACCTGCTCGCACCGAGCTGGGCGCTGATTCCGTTGGTGGTGTTGTCCACCCTGGCCACGGTGATTGCGTCCCAGGCGGTGATTTCCGGCGCGTTCTCCCTGACCCGTCAGGCGATCCAGCTGGGTTACATCCCGCGCATGCACATTCAGCATACGTCCAGCGCCGAACAAGGCCAGATCTATATCGGCGCGGTGAATTGGTCGCTGATGGTCGGCGTGATCCTGCTGGTGCTGGGCTTCGAGTCGTCCACCGCACTGGCTTCAGCCTACGGCGTGGCGGTGACCGGCACTATGCTGATCACCAGCATCCTGGTGTCGGCAGTGATGCTGTTGCTGTGGAAATGGCCACCAGTGCTGGCGATTCCGGTGTTGATCGGTTTCCTTTTGGTCGACGGGCTGTTCTTCGCCGCCAACGTGCCGAAAATCGTCCAGGGTGGTGCGTTCCCGGTATTGGCGGGGATCGTGCTGTTTATCCTGATGACAACGTGGAAACGCGGCAAGGAACTGCTGATGGACCGCCTCGACGAAGGCGGCCTGCCGTTGCCGATCTTTATCAGCAGTATCCGCGTGCAGCCGCCCCATCGCGTGCAGGGCACCGCAGTGTTCCTCACCGCACGGCCCGACGCGGTGCCGCATGCGCTGTTGCACAACCTGCTGCATAACCAGGTGCTGCACGAGCAAGTGGTGTTGCTGACGGTGGTCTACGAAGATATTCCCCGCGTTCCCGCCGCACGGCGCTTCGAGGTGGATGCCTACGGCGAAGGGTTCTTCCGCGTGATCCTGCACTTTGGCTTTATCGATGAGCCGGACGTGCCCCAAGCGCTGAAGCTGTGCCACCTGGATGATCTGGATTTCAGCCCGATGCGCACCACGTACTTCCTCAGCCGCGAAACGGTGATCGCCTCGCGTATCAAAGGCATGGCCCGCTGGCGCGAAGGTTTGTTTGCGTTCATGTTGAAGAACGCCAACGGCAACCTGCGTTTCTTCAAACTCCCGGTCAACCGGGTGATCGAGCTGGGCACCCAGGTCGAAATGTAAGCAGAAGTTGAACGGGAGCCGGCAATCGGCTCCCGTTTTACCTTCTGAACCCTGTGCGATCCCTTGTTGTCGACTAGGCTCTAAGCACTGTTGTGTAGGAGCGGGCTTGCCCGCGAAAAACCTTAATAGTAACGCGTCGATCCTGGATAAACGCGGCGCCCATGAGGCTTTCGCGAGCAAGCTCGCTCCTACAGAAGTACCCAAAAAGCCCAGAAGAGGTGCGCCATGAGTCAGTTGCTCGAACCCTACACCCTGCGCCAATTGACCCTGCTCAATCGCATTGCCGTGTCGCCGATGTGCCAATACTCCAGCGTCGATGGCCTGGCCAACGACTGGCACCTGGTCCACCTCGGCAGTCGCGCCGTCGGCGGGGCCGGGCTGATTTTCACCGAAGCCACCGCCGTCACCGCCGATGGCCGTATCACCGCCGAAGACCTGGGCCTGTGGAACGACGCACAGATCGCCCCGCTGCAACGCATCACGCGCTTTATCGCGGCCCAGGGCGCGGTGGCCGGGATTCAACTGGCCCACGCCGGGCGTAAGGCCAGCACCCATCGGCCGTGGATCGGCAAGCACGGCAGCGTCAAGCCGGAAGACGGCGGCTGGGTGCCGGTGGGGCCGTCGCCGATTGCCTTTGACCCGAACCACACGCAGCCCCGTCCACTGGACGACGCGGGGATCGAGCAAGTGATCGCTGACTTTGTCGCCGCTGCCAAGCGCGCGTTGACCGCCGGTTTTGAAGTGGTGGAGATCCACGCCGCTCACGGTTACCTGTTGCATCAATTCCTCTCGCCCATCAGCAATCAGCGTCAGGACCAGTACGGCGGAACCTTTGAAAACCGTATCCGCCTGGTACTGCAAGTCACCGAAGCGGTGCGCGAAGTCTGGCCGCAAGACCTGCCACTGTTTGTGCGGGTGTCGGCCACCGACTGGGTGGAAGACGGCTGGAACCCCGATGAAACCGTGGAGCTGGCGCGCCGCCTGAAAGACTTGGGCGTCGACTTGATCGACGTGTCCTCCGGCGGCACCGCCGCCAACGCCGAGATCCCCATCGGCCCCGGCTACCAGACGCGGTTTGCCGAGCGTGTGCGCAAAGAGTCGGGTATCGCCACCGGCACCGTGGGCATGATTACCGAGCCGGCCCAGGCCGAACATATCCTGCGCACCTGCCAGGCCGACATCATCTTCCTCGCCCGAGAACTGCTGCGTGACCCTTACTGGCCGTTGCATGCCGACGATGACCTGGGCGGACGCCTGGCGACCTGGCCGGCCCAGTACCAGCGGGCGACCCATCGGGATCAGCCGATTCATGAGTCTGATCTCAGGGATTGATCCTTCATCGGCTCCAACAAAACCCACCCTGACCCGGTGGGTTTTTTTTTGCCGGGAGCTGTGGGATATGGCTGTAGGTATTTATTCCTGAGCCAATTATTTAAGTGAATACTCTAAAAAAATCCCACACGGCACGAGATTGTTTCTACGCTTAGGGTAAGTCTGATTTCTGGCCCAGGGAGTCAGTCGGTTTGTCTACCGAGGCATTGTGCTTCACGGCAGGCGGGTAATGGGCACACGGAGTTTTTGATCGATATCAGGAGAAACAGTCCATGGCCAAGTCCTATGGTGTAGCGGGTGTGGTGGCGTCTTTTCTGAACTGCGGGGTGTCCTTGCGCGCCCGAAGGTTGAGTTCCGATGAAGCTGAATTGCTGGCGCAGTATCGCGCCCTGACCGAGAACGATCAGGTGGCTATGCGCTATCTGATTGGAGCGATGAAGAGTGTGTCGCGGTTCTGAAAGCGAGGGCCGCTACTTGAAACGGTTTGAATCATCAGGGAAGTCTCGATTGTCCGAAAAGTCTGGATCGTCGTAGAAATCGAATTCGCCAAAGGCTGAAAGCAGATCGTCTTCCATTGCGGCGCGTTCTGCTTTGAGCCAGTGCTTCAGGCCTTTCGGACTCTCGATTTCAACCATTAGTTGTTCCAAGTCGCCCAGTTGATGCTGGAGGTCTTTGAGCGCGCGATTGACGTGCGTGCGGCTGTTAGCCAGCGTCACCTCGGCAAAAGGTTGGACATCGAACTGGCGGACAAAATCAAAGGCAATGGCACTGATTTCCATGACCAGTTCGTCGTACTGCTCGCTCAGCACATGGTTGTAGTGGAGCAGTCGCTCATCCGACATATTCTGCAGGGTTGTCGCATCAAGATGCTCCGCCTCCAGTTGCAACTCCAGCAGTGCCAGCAGGTTACGTTCTGCATAGGCCTGATTGGCGCGCTGCATCAGGACGGTTTTGCGCTGGCGCTCAGCATCGTCGGTTTCCCGGTCGGGATGCAGTGCGCTGGCCAGTTTGCGGTACACCTCGCGCATTGACTGACTGGCTTGTCTGGCCTGCTCTTCAAAGCGCTTTTCACGAGCGGTAGAGGTTTTTGGTGAACGCTCATCCTGCTGTTTTTTCTCCTCCATCAGGTGCTCTTGCAGGTGTTGCGCAAGGGCTTCGGGAGAACTGAAGTCGAAATCTTCGCCCAGCTTTATGCCATAGGCTTGCTCCATGGCTTCTTTGATAATCAGGTTTTCCTGGCGTTCGTCGTCATCGAAGTCACCTTGACTGTGCTTGTTATACAGCGCCTTCATCTGCTCACGATGGGTGTCATCCATCAGCGAGGTGGCCAATTCACAGATAACCGCCTGTAAGGTCTTTCGGTCAGCCTTTGCCAGCTTGATACGATCACTGGCTCTATCGAGCGCACTCAATAGAGCAGCCTGGCGCTCAGCGTACTGGACTTTTAGCGGCATGAATTCTTCATGCCAGCGTTGATGGTATAGGGGCAGGGCTGCTTCCCAGGCTTGGAGCGTTAGACGTTGCTTGTCGATTTTTTTCAACAGAGCATTGAATTTACGCTGTGCAGCAGAGAGTTTGGGCGTGGTTTTTGCCGAAATAGTCAGCTGCGAGACGTTTGAATCAGTAGACATGGGCATCACTCGGCAGTCGGGCGCGTGTGGCAAAAATCCTAGCATGCGCCGTAGCTGTGTCTATACATCGACGGATGAGGCGGGTGTCTGGCGTGTCCGATCGTTCCATACCTTGGAAACAATCGGACGGCTTTGGAGCGGTTTATCGTCGAATCAGGTGTACTTACGCTGCTCTGGCGCCGGCGGGAAGTATTGATACAACCAGGTTTCACTCAAGGTGCGGTCCTGGGTGCGGATAAACAGGCGCAGCTCCACCGGCTCCACGCTGTCGCTGGTCGGGTACCAATCGAAGAGGATGCGATAGCCCTTGATGTTGTCCAGCACCAGCACGCTGAAGTCTTTCACTTCACCGTGGGAGCAGGTCACCACCGGCTCGATGCCGGTGCCAGGTGGCAGGCGATCCAGGCCGCCGCCCTTGAAGTCCACAGCAAACCGCCGCGCCCAGACTAGCGGGTAATGCTCGCCCGGTGCCCAGCCCTCGGTGAAACCGCCCATGCCTGAACGCGTGGCATCGACTTGCGCCAACGGTGTGCTCACCGGCGGCAGGGCGCTCCAGTACAATTTGTAGCCATAGTTGAGCGAGTCACCGGCGGCCACGGGTTTTTTCGGGGTCCAGAAGGCCACGATGTTGTCCAGGGTTTCGCCGGTGGTCGGGATCTCCAGCAGGTCGATCGAGCCTTCGCCCCACGCGGTGGTCGGTTCGACCCACAGGCTTGGGCGCTTGCTGTACCAGTCGACGGTGTCCTGGTAGCTGGCAAATTCATGGTCGGTCTGCACCAGGCCGAAGCCTTTCGGGTCGGTGTCGGCGAACGCATTGAATTGCAGCTTGGCCGGGTTGTTCAGCGGACGGCAGATCCACTCGCCGTTGCCGCGCCACATCGCCAGGCGGTCCGAGTCATGGATTTGCGGGTGGAGGGTGTCGCACATGCGTCGTTCGTGGGTACCACAGCTGAACATGCTGGTCATCGCGGCAATGCCCAGTTGTTCGATGGCGGTGCGCGCATTGATGTTCGCGTCGATGGCCATCACCACCTGGTTGGCCTGGCAGTCGATATCGAAACGGTAGGCGCCGGTGGCGCTCGGCGAATCGAGCAGGGCGTAGACCACAAAGCGCGTGGCGTTTTTGTCTGGGGTTTCGAACCAGAACTGCGTGAAGTCGGGGAATTCCTCGCGCTTTTTCGCGTAGGTGTCAATCGCCAGGCCCCGTGCGGAAAGTCCGTACTGCCCGGTGGAATCCACCGCGCGGAAGTAACTGGCGCCGAGAAACGACAACACGTCATGGCGATCCAACTCCGGCGCCTTGAACAGCTTGAAGCCGGAGAAACCCAGGTCGCCGGTCAGTTGTTGGGTGTCGACCGTGGATTTTTCATAGTTGAACAGCGAAGGGCGGAAATGCACTTCGCGCGCTTCACGGGTCTTGGGGTCGACGCTGTGCATGCGCACGGGCGTCTTGAAGCCCATGCCGACGTGGAAAAACTGCACGTCCAACTGGCCGTTCAATTCTTTCCACAGCGAATGGTTGCCGTCGTAGCCGATGGCATTGAAATTTTGCGGGGTCATTGTCGCGAGGGTGGGCGGCAGCACCTGTTTGGTGTCTTTATACGCGGTCCCGGCGAGTTGCTTGGCCTGGGCCTTCAGCGTTTCGAAATCGAACGCCACGGCCTTGCCGTCGGCGGCGCGGTTCCCGGCCCAGGCCTGCGCGGCCAATAGGCCGCTGGCCGATAAACCGGTGTAAGCCGCAATGGCCATGGACGCTTTGAGCAAATTCCTGCGGTGCATAGAGACAACCTGTCGTGAGCAAATCCCGCGCCGGCCCTGGCACGTGCTGGATCAGAAATTTCGGTTCGGACATGCCTTCGGCCAAACGCAACGGACATTAAACAGACGCCGGATAGCTTAAGCGGTTCGATGACGTAGGAAAAATGATTGATAGCGGGATGATGGCTTGGCAAATGCGACAAGACATTTCCGGGCTGTGACTGAGCACATTACCCAGGAATTATGAAGATCCAATGTGGGAGGGGCTTGCTCCCTCCCACATCGAGACTGTATTCCAGCCCACTTCCCCTACTGCCCGATACGCCGCATCCAGGTTGGCGATGCTCACATGTCTTACAGTCAAGGCATCAGGGCGAGGTTCAGTGCTTGAACATCACATGGCGAACGGTGGTGTAGTCCTCCAGCCCATACATGGACATGTCTTTGCCATACCCCGACAGTTTCTGACCGCCGTGAGGCATTTCGCTGACGAGCATGAAGTGGGTGTTCACCCACGTGCAGCCGTATTGCAAGCGTGCGGCCAAGCGGTGGGCACGTCCGACATCAGCGGTCCACACAGACGATGCCAAGCCGTAGTCCGAATCGTTGGCCCAGCCGAGTACCTGTGCTTCATCACTGAACTTCGTCACCGACACTACCGGCCCGAACACCTCGCGGCGCACGATCTCGTCGTCCTGCTGCGCATCGGCCAAAACCGTCGGTTCAAAGAAGAAACCGTTGCCTTCCACCGCTTTGCCGCCGGTCACCAGGCGGATGTGCGGCTGCGCCACCGCACGTTCGACGAAACCGGCCACGCGGTCGCGGTGTTGCGCGGTGATCAGCGGGCCGAGCTCGGTGGTCGGGTCATCCTGCAAGCCGTACTTGATGCTGGCGACTGCGGCGCCGAGCTTCTCGACGAACGTGTCGTAGATCTCCGCTTGGGCATAGATGCGGCAGGCAGCGGTGCAATCCTGGCCGGCGTTGTAGAAACCGAAGGTGCGAATGCCTTCCACCGCCGCCTCGATGTCTGCGTCGTTGAAAATGATCACCGGCGCCTTGCCGCCCAGCTCCATGTGCATGCGCTTCACGCTGTCGGCGGTGCTGGAGATGATGTTGGCGCCCGTGGCGATGGAGCCGGTCAGCGACACCATGCGCACTTTCGGGTGGTTCACCAACGGGCTGCCCACGGTAGGCCCACGGCCGAAGACCAGGTTGAGTACGCCGGCCGGGAAAATCTCCGACGCCAGTTCAACCATGCGTAGCGCGGTCAGCGGAGTTTGTTCCGACGGCTTGAGCACCACGGTATTACCGGCGGCCAGGGCCGGAGCGATTTTCCAGGCGACCATCATCAATGGGTAGTTCCACGGGGCGATGGAGGCGATCACCCCCACCGGATCGCGGCGGATCATCGAGGTGTGGCCCGGCAGGTATTCACCGCCGGCCGAGCCGCTCATGCAGCGGCTGGCGCCGGCGAAGAAGCGGAACACATCGGCAATCGCCGGGATCTCGTCATTCAGCGCAGCGCTGTAGGGTTTGCCGCAGTTGTCCGACTCCAGCTTGGCCAGCTCTTCGCCGTGGGCTTCGATCACGTCCGCCAGTTTCAACAGCAGCAGCGAGCGATCCTTGGGCGCGGTTTGCGACCAGCTTTCAAACGCCGCATCGGCGGCACGCACGGCGGCGTCGACCTGGGCTTCGCTGGCTTCCTTGATTTCCACCAGCACACGGCCCAACGCCGGGTTGAACACCGCTTGTGCCGGGCCTTCGCCTTCGACCAGTTGGCCGTTGATCAAGAGTTTGGTTTGCATGGTTCACGCCTCCAAAAAATCTATTGTTATTGCCCTGAAGCAACCGGGTCTGAATGTGGGAGGGGGCTTGCTCCCGATAGCGGTGTGCCAGTCAATACAGGTGTGTCTGATGTACTGCTATCGGGAGCAAGCGCCCTCCCACAGTTGAACCCGGTTCCTTCAATGGAAAAGTTATTTACCGCCACTGCCTGCCACGCTTTCACCGCCGCGGGTCAGGTAATAGGCACCCAGAATCGGGAACATCGTCACGATCATCACCAGCATCGCCACCACGTTGGTCACCGGCACATCCCGCGGGCGACTCAACTGGTTGAGCAGCCACAGCGGCAAGGTGCGCTCATGCCCGGCGGTGAAGGTGGTGACGATGATTTCGTCGAACGACAGTGCAAACGCGAGCATGCCGCCGGCCAGCAGCGCCGAGCCCAGGTTGGGCATGATGATGTAGCGGAAGGTCTGCCAGCCGTCGGCGCCCAGGTCCATCGAGGCTTCGATCAGGCTGTGGGAGGTGCGGCGCAAGCGGGCGATCACGTTGTTGTAGACGATCACCACGCAGAAGGTCGCGTGGCCGACGATGATGGTGAACATCCCAGGCTCGATGCCCAGCGTCTTGAAGGTCGCCAGCAGGGCGATCCCGGTGATGATCCCCGGCAGCGCGATCGGCAGGATCAGCATCAGCGACACGCCTTGCTTGCCGAAGAACTCGCGGCGATACAGCGCGGCTGAAGCGAGGGTGCCGAGGACCATGGCGATCAGGGTAGCGATCGCCGCGATCTGCAGCGACAGCTTGATCGCTTCGAGTACGTCGGGGCGGGCGAAGGCCACGCTGAACCACCTCAGAGTGAAGCCCTGGGGTGGAAAGCTGAACGCGGCTTCCTCGGTGTTAAAGGCATAGAGAAAGATGATCAGGATCGGGAAGTGCAAAAACACCAAGCCGCCCCAGGCCGCCATCTTCAAGCCCAGTGATGATTTCTCAGAGTGCATCGAAGGCCCCCAGGCGTTTGACGATGGACAGGTAAACCGCGATCAGCACGATCGGCACCAGGGTGAACGCCGCGGCCATGGGCATGTTGCCGATGGCGCCTTGCTGGGCGTACACCATGCCGCCGACGAAGTAACCCGGCGGGCCCACCAGTTGCGGCACGATGAAGTCGCCCAGGGTCAGCGAAAACGTGAAGATCGAACCGGCCGCAATCCCCGGCACCGACAGCGGCAGTATCACCTGCATAAAGGTCTGGCGCGGCTTGGCGCCCAGGTCTGCCGAGGCCTGCAGCAACGACGGCGGCAAACGCTCCAGCGATGCCTGGATCGGCAGGATCATGAACGGCAGCCAGATGTAGACGAACACCATGAACCGCCCCAAGTGCGAGGTGCTCAAGGTGCTGCCGCCCACGCCGGGAATCCCCAGCACGAACTGCAACACCGGCTCCAGGCCCAGGTGTTGCACAAACCATTGCGCCACGCCGCCCTTGGCCAGCAGTAAGGTCCAGGCATACGCCTTGACGATATAGCTGGCCCACATCGGCATCATCACCGCGATATAGAAAAACGCCTTGGTCTTGCCCGTGGTGTAGCGCGCCATGTAATAGGCGATCGGGAAGGCGACGACGGCACTGGCGATCGACACCACAATCGCCATGCTCAGGGTGCGCAGGATGATGTCGAAGTTCGACGGCTGGAACAGCGCGGCGAAGTTGGCCAGGGTCAGGTCCGGCGTGACGGCCATGGTGAAGTCGTCGAACGTGTAGAAGCCTTGCCACAGCAGGGTCAGCAACGAGCCCAGGTAGATCGCGCCGAACCAGATCAGCGGCGGTATCAGCAGCATCGCCAGGTAGAGGTTGGGCTTGCGGTACAGCAGGTTGGAAAACCTGCGCATCGGCGGTTGGGTCAGGGCCAGGCTCATGTCACACCTCGCCTGCGTGGTCGGCCAGGGTGGTCATGGCTGCCCGCGCCCAGCGCACGCTGATGGGCTGGCCGACCTGATAGCCGTTGCTGGTGTCCAGCCACTGGTTATTCGCCTGGCTGATGTTCAACGCCTGGCCGTTCGCCAGTTTCAGTTCATAGCGGGTGGCGCTGCCCTGGTACTGGATGTCATGCAGCAGGCCGCTGATTTCCACTTCGCTGGCCGCCAGCGGGCCTTCGGCGAAGCGCACGTGCTCGGGGCGGATCGAGAACGGCTGCGGGCTGCCGCTGAGGCGCTGGGCCAGCTCGCCGCGAATTACGTTGGAGGTGCCGACGAATTCGGCGACGAACGCGGTAGCCGGCTTCATATAGAGGTTGCGCGGGGTGTCGACCTGTTCGATGCGGCCCTTGTTGAACACGGCCACGCGGTCAGACATCGACAGCGCTTCGGTCTGGTCGTGAGTCACGAAGATAAACGTGATGCCGAGCTGGCGTTGCAGCTTTTTCAGCTCGCTTTGCATCTGTTCGCGCAGCTTGAGGTCGAGGGCGCCCAACGGTTCATCGAGCAGCAGGACGCGCGGGCGATTGACCAGCGCGCGGGCCAGGGCCACCCGTTGGCGCTGGCCGCCAGAAAGCTGCACCGGCTTGCGCTCGCCGTAGCCGCCGAGGGCGACCATGGCCAGGGCTTCTTCAGCGCGGTTGAGGCGCTCGGTCTTGCCCACGCCTTTGACTTTCAGGCCGTAGGCCACGTTGTCGCGCACATTCATGTGGGGGAACAGCGCGTAATCCTGGAACACAGTGTTGACGTCACGCTGATACGGCGGCAAGCCGGCGGCTTCCTCGCCATGAATCCGGATCGAGCCGGCGCTCGGCTGCTCGAACCCGGCGATCAGGCGCAGGCAGGTGGTCTTGCCCGAGCCGGAAGGGCCGAGCATGGAAAAGAACTCGCCGTCCTGGATATCGATGGAAACCCGGTCAACGGCTTTCACTTCGCCGAACTGACGGGAAACGTGGGTGAATTGGACTGCAAGCGTCATGGTGCGGTGCTCCCAAAAGGCGCGGGTCGTCGCAGCGGCCCGGCCTGGACTTCTGAAAAAACAGAACATCTGTGAATGCGGTCAACCCTGTGGGAGGGGGCTTGCTCCCGATAGCCGTACATCAGACACACATCTGTCGACTGACACACCGCTATCGGGGGCAAGCCCCCTCCCACAGGGGCCGGCGTCGACTGTAAGGGCCTTAGCGCCCGCCCATGATCGCGATGTAATCCTGGGTCCAGCGGCTGTACGGCACGAACTTGCCGCCTTCAGCCTGCGGGGTTTTCCAGAAGGCGATCTTGTCGAACTGGTCGAAACCGTTGGTCTTGCAGCCCTCGGCGCCGAGCAATTCGCTGCCGGTGCAGGCCGCCGGCACCGCCGGCAGGGAGCCAAACCAGGCGGCGACATCGCCCTGGACCTTCGGCTGCAGCGACCAGTCCATCCACTTGTAGGCGCAGTTCGGGTGCTTGGCCTCGCTGTGCAGCATGGTGGTGTCGGCCCAGCCGGTGGCGCCTTCCTTGGGAATGGTCGAGGCAATCGGCTGTTTCTCGTTGATCAGGCCGTTGACCTGATACGGCCAGGCGCTGGAGGCGACCACGCCTTCGTTCTTGAAGTCACTCATCTGCACGGTGGTGTCGTGCCAGTAGCGGTGGATCAACGGTTGCTGCGCGCGCAGCAGTTCGAGCACGGCTTTGTACTGGGTTTCGGTCAGTTCATAGGGGCTCTGGATGCCCAGTTCCGGCTTGGTCGACTTGAGGTACAGCGCCGCATCGGCGATGTAGATCGGGCCGTCATAGGCTTGCACGCGGCCTTTGTTCGGCTTGCCGTCCGGCAGGTTCTGCGCCTCGAACAGCACGTTCCAACTGGTGGGCGCGGTCTTGAACACGTTGGTGTTGTACATCAGCACGTTTGGCCCCCACTGGTACGGGGTGCCGTAGGTTTGTTGGCCGACCACGTACCACGGCGCATCTTTCAGGCGCGGGTCGATGTTCTTCCAGTTGGGGATCAACGCGGTGTTGATCGGCTGCACCCGCTTGCCGCCGATCAAGCGCAGCGAGGCATCGCCTGACGCGGTGACTAGGTCGTAACCGCCCTTGGCCATCAAACTGACCATTTCGTCAGAGGTGGCGGCTGTTTTCACATTGACCTTGCAGCCGGTTTCCTTCTCGAAACCTGTGACCCAGTCGTAGGCTTTGTCGCTTTCGCCACGTTCGATATAGCCGGGCCAGGCGACGATATCCAACTGGCCTTCGCCGGCACCTACCGCCTTGAGCGGTTCGGCGGCCTGCAGGCTGGCGCTGGCCAGCAGCGCGGTGGTCAGGGCACTGAGCAGTGCGGTCTTATGCGCGGACATGGGGAATCCCTCTTCTTTAATTATGGTCGGGGCAGTTTTTTGCAGCCGGTGACGCATGAGCTTAGTTGTTGTTTTAAAGGTGCTGGCCGTGGCGGGCCATGATGTGCCGCACCACGCTGTAGTCCTGTAGCGAATCGCTGGACAGATCTTTGCCATACCCGGAGCGCTTCAAGCCGCCGTGGGGCATTTCGCTGACCAGCATGAAATGGCTGTTGATCCAGGTGCAGCCGTATTGCAGGCGCGCCGCCACCTGCATCGCCTTGTCCAGGTTCTCGGTCCACACCGACGAGGCCAGGCCGTATTCGGAGTCGTTGGCCCAGTCCACCGCCTGTTCCAGTTCGTCGAAGCGGGTCACGGTGACCACCGGGCCGAACACTTCGCGCTGGACGATTTCATCACTTTGTTTGCAGCCAGCGAGCAAGGTCGGCTGATAAAAGAAACCCGCGCCGGAATGCACGGCGGCGCCGGTGACTCGCTCGATATGCGGCTGGCCGAGGGCGCGTTCGACAAAACTGGCGACGCGGTCGCGCTGGCGCGTGCTGATCAACGGGCCAAGCTCATTGTCGGCGTCGCGCTTGCCGGCAAAGCGCAGGCTGCTGACCGCCGCACCCAGGTCGGCGACCAATTTGTCGTGAATCCCCGCCTGGGCGTAGATGCGGCACGCGGCAGTGCAGTCCTGGCCGGCGTTGTAGTAACCGTAGGTGCGCACGCCTTCGACCACGGCTTGCAGGTCGGCGTCGTTACACACGATCACCGGCGCCTTGCCGCCCAGTTCCAGGTGCGTGCGTTTAAGCGTTTTCGACGCGGCTTGCAGGATTTTTTGCCCGGTGACGATATCGCCGGTCAACGACACCATGCGCACCTTCGGGTGGCTGACCAGATGGCTGCCGACGCCTTCGCCGCCGCCACACAGAATGTTGATCACCCCACGTGGCAACAATTGGCTGAGGGCCGGGGCCAGGGCGAGGATCGACAGTGGCGTGTGTTCCGACGGCTTGAACACCAGGGTATTGCCGGCGGCCAGGGCCGGGGCGATCTTCCACGCGGCCATCATCAGCGGGTAATTCCACGGTGCAATCGAAGCCACCACGCCAATCGGATCACGCCGCACCATGCTGGTGTAGCCCGGCAGGTATTCGCCGCTGAGCTGGCCCGTCTGGCAGCGCACGGCGCCGGCAAAGAAGCGGAACACATCGACGGTGGCGCTCAAGTCATCCTGGCGCGCCAGGTGCAACGGCTTGCCGCAGTTCAGGGATTCGAGGCGGGCCAGGTAGTCGGCTTGGTGCTCGATGGCGTCGGCGATGCCCAGCAGAATGTTTGAACGTTGCTGCGGCGTGGTGCGTGACCAGCCGGCAAATGCGCGGTGGGCCGCGAGGATGGCGGTTTCAACCTGTTCGGTGCTGGCTTCGGCGATCTGGGTCAGCACTTCACCCGTGGCTGGGTTGAGAATCGGTTCGACAACGCCCTGGCCCTGGACCAGTTCGCCGTCGATCAGCAACGCAGTGAGCAGCGGGGTGGGCGCAGCGGACATTTTTCGCGATCTCTTTTCTTGTGTGGTCATGGGCGTTCTCTTACAGGGCGCCCGACCGTCTCTCATGGATGTACCGAGACTAGAGGTCAGACGCGAGGCCAACAAATACTAAATACTGAATGCAGCATTCGATTAAATAGATGGCTTGCGTGGATGGGGCTGTTCCCGTGCCACGGTCAGGAACGGGTCGACCAGCGCCGGCCGTGCGGTGCCACGGCGCCAGGCGAGGCCAACGTCGAGGGTCTGGCTGAGGTCGGCGAGGGGGCGCGCTTCAATAATGTCGCCTTCCAGGGACCACGGGCGGTAGGTCATGTCCGGCTGGATCGATACGCCCAGGCCCGCGGCCACCAGGCTGCGCACGGCTTCGGTGGAGGCGGTGCGCAAGGTGACGCGTGGTTGCAGGCCGGCTGCGGCCCACATGCGTTGGGCGTTGTCGCCCATTTCGTCGACGTTCAGTTGAATCAACGGCTCACGCGCCACATCGGCCAGGTTGATGCTGTCGTGCTCCAGCAGTGGATGTTGTGCCGGCAGCCACAGGCGGTGGGGCGAGTGGGTGAGTACTTCGGTCTGCAGCGCGTGTCGGTCTTCGAGGTTGGAGAGGATCAACACGCCCACATCGATCTCGCCGCTGACCAGCAAATGCTCGATGTACGGGCGCTCATCTTCCATCACGCGGATTTCCACATTGGGGTAGGCGCGCTGGAAACGGGTGAGCAGGTCGGCCAGGTAATAACCGGCCACCAGGCTGGTTACGCCGATGATCAACTGCCCGGCCACCTGATCGGTGCTCTGCTGCAGGCTGCGCTTGGCGTTGTCGACGGTGGCCAGGATTAAGTGCGCCTGGCGCAAAAACTGATGGCCCTGGTGGGTCAGGGTCATGCCCTTGGCGTGGCGGTTGAACAGGTTGACGCCGATTTCCTGCTCCAGTTGCTGGATCGCCAGGGTCAGGGTCGACTGCGAAATAAACGCGGTTTGCGCCGCCGCGGAGATCGAGCCGGTCTCGGCCACGGCGATGAAGTGCCGGATTTGACGCAAGGTCATCATGCTGGAATTACCAGTGGGGTGTTTTTATCGACTGACTCGAGTGTATATCGATTTAACCGAAGGATAGCCGCGTTACATCTGGAAGCACTCTAGATCGGGGTTTTTTGGCGCTTAGTTTTACGCTGGGAGCCTATTGGTCCTACGAACCCTGGTGTCTGGAGGCTACGCATGAATACCCGTGGATTACTCGATCAACTGCTCAAGTCTGGTCAGGACATGTTGCAGAACAAGGCCGGTGGCCAGCGCAAATCCGACGACCAAGGTGCCCTCGGCGGGTTGCTCGGCAGTGGCGGGCTCGGCAGCTTGCTCGGCGGCGCCGGTGGTGGAGCCCTGGCGGCCGGGGCCATGGGCCTGCTGCTGGGCAATAAAAAAGCCCGCAAGTTTGGCGGCAAGGCCCTGACCTATGGCGGGTTGGCGGCATTGGGCGTGATCGCCTACAAAGCCTACGGTAACTGGCAGGCGCAACAGGCCGGCGCGCCCCAAGGCGAGCCGCAAACCATCGACCGCCTGCCGCCGGCCCAGGTCGAGCAACACAGCCAAGGCATCCTCAAGGCATTGGTGGCGGCGGCCAAGGCCGACGGGCATGTGGATGAGCGCGAGCGCGCGCTGATTGAAGGTGAATTCACCAAGCTGGATAACGACCGCCAATTGCAAAGCTGGCTGCATGGCGAGCTGAACAAACCCCTCGACCCGGCCGACGTGGCGCGGGCGGCAAGCACCCCGGAAATGGCCGCCGAGATGTACATCGCCAGTGTGATGCTGGTGGATGAGGAGAACTTTATGGAGAAGGCGTATCTGGATGAGCTGGCGCGGCAGCTTAAGTTGGAGCCCGGTTTGAAGGTTGAGCTGGAGAAACAGGTGCGCCAGGCGACGCTTTAGGGATCGTTCCCACGGATGGGCGCGATCAGGTAGTGATGGGTCTATCGGGTGCGGTTAAGGAGGACCCCATGGCGTGGCCAGTTGCAGCGTCATGAGGTAACGCTCCTCTGTGGGGCGTCTATCGTCCTTGAATCGTCCAACCACCAGCATCACTTGATACTGGTCACTTGCTCGCCAATAGGCTGTGCCGCCTCGGTTCACATTGCGTAGCCGGGCACGCCATTCCGGGGTGTCGGCGAATGGGGGGTTGGACGCGACACGGATGGGCGCCCAACCCGCCTTGCGCCATTGCTCCTGCAAATCCAGTACGACTTTGAGGGTGTCGTCGAGCAATAGTGGCTCGATTTGAGGTGACATACGAATACTGCCAACTCGCTCATCATCGAAGCCTATCGTGAAGAAGCGGGCCAAAGGGGTTACGAATCCGTATTTTGGATCTGTGTAGCGAAGTCGAGCATCGGATTTCGGCATTCTGAACCAGTGGTGTCCGGGAATCGCCGGCCCAATGCTTGCGCTGGAGCGCTGACGCATGTCTTCCCAGGGCTCGCCAAGCATCAGTGCTATTTCCGGATCTTCCGCGCTCAGGCGTATTGCTACCCATATGAGTGATGCTGCAACGACCAGTCCCGTTCCGCCACGTCGCCAACCTAGCTTCGCGATTCGATTCATCGGCCCCCCCGGCTTTCAGCGATGTCTTCTAGCTCGAGTTCGATTCGATACCGCTCAGTGCTATTTAGTAGTGTGTGAAACCGCGCTGCAGCCTTGAGCACGAATGCCATACGCTGGTCGATATCGGCTAGATTGGCGAAGGGGTTGTTGCTGAAATCAATGGTCCGACCGTCATCAGCGGTGCTGCATTGGTTTGCCAGTGTCAGTTCAATGGCTTGAGCGATCCCGGACGGTATACCCGTGACGTATGAAAGATGGTTGCTACGTAGCAGAGCCACTAGTTTTCGATCACCGTACATGGTCGGTTGAAGAATGTTTCGTTGTTCGTGGTCAGCCAGATGCTCAACACTTTTAGCAATGTCTCCATCGTCAATAGCCTTGAATGCATGCAATATTTCCGGGTAATCCCCCCCAAACCTCAACTTATCCTGCCCCACCGGCCACAACACCCGCTGTAGCCCATCCTCAAAAATGTTCTGGCGCGCGGACAGGCAGGTCTCAAGCAACCCCAACCCCTGCTCCTTATAAAACGCATGCAACGGAAACACATCCAAAAACAGCGTGGTATTTCCCATCGCCATCATCTCGTACACATGTTGATAAAGCTGCTGCACGCTCGATAACGGTTCACCCTCGCGCCGCCAATCAACATCAGGCATTGGGTTATTGCGGCTGGCTTGTTCATGGTCCCGCAGGCGCCGCTCATACTCCCGCAGCTTTGCCTGCCGTTCACGTTCCTCGGCGCTGAACAACCCCCAAACCCCTTTCCGGGCACTTCTTCGCAATTGCTCCGCAGCTTCATATTCCGCCTGAATCCTCTCGATGGATTGCGCCGCGTGCAGCAGGCCACAGCCCACTTGCTTGGACGCAAACGCCGCAAGACCGGCCCACTGGAAACGCTGATCCAGGCGCCATAGCTGGGCGTAGGCAGCATTGATGGCACGGTTACGCGCTTTGGGATCGGTAATCATCGCGCCACCCGGTGCCACGATGGCTTCGGCTCGGTTCTGATACTCACGCCAGATGTTCTCGCAGGTTGGTCCCCGTGCTTCGTTGAGACTTGGCGTGAACTGACGGGGCGTAGGTGTGAAGTGGGTAGAGGAGGGCGTACTGGATTCAGTGTATTGGGTGGTGGCTTGCGTGGCGGCTCTGGCTTGGGGTTGAGGCGTGTCTTCGATAATCTGCGAGCTGAGCGTCTGATTGGCAATCAGTCGCGGACGGGGGGTGCACTTGCAGTAACAGAGGTCGCCTTCCAGCGCGAAGTTAAGTCCATTTGTTGTGTCTACCAGGCGGGGGCCGTCGCAGACGATCACCCCAATGGTCTCGCAGGTCGGGCAATAAACCTCATCGCCTTCGCGTGCCTGGTCCATTCCGTTAATGCTGCAATTCGTACAGCCGGTGCGCACTGTGCCGTTGGCGGTGGTTTTAGCACCTACGGTGATGTGGTAACGCTCCATCCTAGATGTATCCTTTTGTAATCTTTAGGAAGGAGCACGCTAGATGAGGTGAGAAAAGGCGAGAAGTCAGATGCTTCTTGGTCTGATGTAGGGTGGTTCTTTAATCCCTAGAGGCTGTTTTTGCATTCTATGTACGCCACATCGAAACCCATTGATAAATGAGGGCTTCTGCTCAGCTATACTCCCCCTCATTTGAATGGCCCCTCGAGGAAACACTGTGAAGAATTGGACCTTGCGCCAGCGGATTATGGCGAGCTTTGCGGTCATTATCGCGATCATGCTGCTGATGGTTGTGGTGTCCTACTCACGGTTGCTGAAGATCGAAGCCAGCCAGGAATCGGTCCGTGACGATGCGGTGCCGGGGGTTTACCTCAGTTCGATGATCCGCAGCGCATGGGTCGACAGCTATTTGCTGACCATCGATATCATTGGTCTGCGCGCAGATAAAACCCTTACCAGTGCCGATAAGACCGACTTCAAGTCCTTCGAAGCGCGTATTGAACAGCAGATGGCCAACTACGAAAAAACCGTCAACAGCCAGGCTGATCGCATGGAGTTCGATAACTTCAAGGCGGCGCATATCAACTACAACAAGGCCCTCGTCGAGGTGCTGGCGCGCATCGAAGCCAATGACCTGCCGGGTGCGAACGTCTTGCTCGAAGAGCAATTGACGCCGATCTGGATCGAAGGGCGCATGAAGCTCAATGACATCATCACCGAAAACAAGGGAGTGTCTGACCTCGCCACGGCGGCCATCGACGAGTCGGTGCTGTCGGCCAAGATCAGCATGGCGGTGTCGCTGATCATCGCCATCTTCGCCGCCGGCCTGTGCGGCCTGCTGTTGATGCGCACAATCATCGCGCCGATGAAGCGCATCGTCGAGATCCTCGACACCATGCGTACCGGTGACCTGAGCAAGCGCTTGAACCTTGCGCGCAAGGACGAATTCGGCGCTGTCGAAACCGGCTTCAACGACATGATGACCGAACTGACGGCCCTGGTGTCCCAGGCCCAGCGTTCGTCTGTGCAGGTCACGACCTCGGTCACCGAGATTGCCGCCACTTCTAAGCAACAACAGGCCACGGCCACGGAAACCGCCGCAACTACCACCGAGATCGGCGCCACTTCGCGGGAGATCGCTGCCACTTCCAAAGATTTGGTCCGTACCATGACCGAAGTCTCCACCGCCGCTGACCAGGCCTCGGTCGCCGCCGGTTCCGGCCAGCAAGGCTTGGCGCGCATGGAAGAAACCATGCACTCGGTGATGGGCGCTGCCGAATTGGTCAACGCCAAGCTGGCGATCCTTAACGAGAAGGCCGGCAACATCAACCAGGTGGTGGTCACCATCGTCAAGGTCGCCGACCAGACCAACCTGTTGTCCCTCAACGCCGCCATCGAGGCCGAGAAAGCCGGTGAGTACGGCCGCGGCTTTGCCGTGGTGGCCACCGAAGTGCGCCGCCTGGCCGACCAGACCGCCGTCGCCACCTACGACATCGAGCAGATGGTGCGCGAGATCCAGTCGGCGGTGTCTGCCGGGGTGATGGGCATGGACAAGTTCTCCGAAGAAGTGCGCCGGGGCATGTTCGAAGTGCAGCAAGTGGGCGAGCAACTGTCGCAGATCATCCATCAGGTCCAGGCCCTGGCGCCGCGGGTGTTGATGGTCAACGAAGGCATGCAGGCCCAGGCCACCGGTGCCGAGCAGATCAACCACGCGCTGGTGCAATTGGGCGATGCCAGCAGTCAGACGGTCGAGTCCTTGCGCCAGGCCAGCTTTGCCATTGATGAACTGAGCCAGGTTGCGGTCGGTCTGCGCGGCGGCGTGTCGCGCTTCAAAGTCTGATGAGCGACCTCGCGGCTAAACACGGCGCCGTCCCGGCAGCGAAAAAGGCGTTGTTCCTGGTGTTCCACATCGGCGACCAACGTTATGCCCTCAAGGCCACGGAAGTGGCCGAGGTACTGCCGCGCCTGCCGCTCAAACCCCTCGCCCATGCACCGCTGTGGGTGGCGGGCATCTTTGCCCATCGCGGCGCGATGGTGCCGGTTATCGACCTCAGTGCCTTGACCTTCGGCAAGCCGGCCCAGGCGCGGACCAGTACGCGGCTGGTGTTGGTCAACTACAAACCTGAGCCCTGGCTCGAGGCGCGTTGGCTGGGGCTGATTCTGGAGCAGGCCACCGAAACCCTGCGTTGCGACCCTGCGCAATTCAAGCCATACGGTCTGGACAATCCCCAGACGCCCTACCTGGGGCCGGTGCGCGAAGATGCCTTGGGTTTGATGCAATGGATCGGCGTCGCGGATCTGCTCACCAACGAAGTGCGCGCCTTGCTGTTTTCTGCCGAGCCGAGCCTATGAGCAACGACCCGCGCTTCTTTGCCTTCTTGAAAGAACGCATCGGCCTGGATGTGGCCTCGGTGGGCGAAGCCATCATCGAACGCGCCGTGCGCCAGCGCAGTCACGCCGTAGAGGCCCAGACGGCGGATGAGTACTGGCACCATCTGCAGCGCTCCCACGACGAACAGCAAGCGCTGATCGAAGCGGTGATCGTGCCCGAGACCTGGTTTTTTCGTTACCCCGAATCCTTCGCGACCCTGGCCCGCCTGGCCAAGGCGCGTCTGGCCGAGATCAACCAGTTGCGCGCGCTGCGCATTCTCAGCCTGCCCTGTTCCACCGGCGAAGAACCCTATTCGATCGCCATGGCCTTGCTCGATGCTGGCCTGGCGCCGCACCAGTTCAAGGTGCAGGGCATGGACGTCAGCCCGTTGTCGGTGGAGCGTGCCCTGCGTGGCGTGTATGGCCGCAACTCGTTTCGCGGCGGCGACCTTGAGTTTCGCGACCGCCACTTCACCGAGCAGGTCGATGGCTATCGCATCGACGACCGGGTGCGCGAACAGGTGCGCCTGCAAGTCGGCAACCTGCTCGACCCAGGGTTGCTCGCCAATGAGCCGAGCTACGATTTTGTGTTTTGCCGCAACCTGCTGATCTATTTCGACCAGCCGACACAAAAACAAGTGTTCGACGTGCTCAAGAACCTGACTCACGTGGACGGCGTGCTATTTATCGGCCCGGCCGAAGGCAGCCTGTTGGGGCGGCATGGCATGCGCTCGATCGGCGTGCCGCAGTCGTTTGCATTCAGCCGACACACCGAGCCGGTCAAGCCTGAGCCGGTCTTTGTGCCGATGCCCGTGCCCCCGCCTCGGCACAGCGTCGCACCGATCCCGCCCAAGCCGCGCCCGTTCAGTACGCTCAGCGCGCAGGTGGTGCCGATCAGCGCGCCGCCGTCGGATGCTAGCGACCTGCTCAGCCAGATCGCGATCCTGGCCAACGAAGGCAAAAGCGCCGAAGCCCGTGCCGCCTGCGAACGCTATTTAAGCCAACATCCGCCGGCCGCCCAGGTGTTTTACTGGTTGGGGCTGCTCAGCGATGTGGCCGGCAGCGCCCTGGACGCCCAGGGGTTTTACCGAAAAGCCTTGTACCTGGAACCGCAGCACCCGCAGGCCCTGATGCAACTGGCCGGGCTGCTCGAAGCCCAGGGCGACACTGCGGGGGCGCGCCGTTTGCAGGCGCGAGCCGCGCGTAGCGAGCTGACAGTGAGCAAAAACCATGAGTAGCCCCAACGCGCTCGACACTGCAGGCCTGGACCTGACGATAGCCGACGCCCAGGCCATCGACGATTGCTGGAACCGTATCGGTATTCACGGTGATAAGTCCTGCCCGTTGCTGGCGGACCATATCCACTGCCGCAACTGCTCGGTGTACTCTGCCGCCGCCACCCGCTTGCTGGATCGCTATGCGTTGCAGCACGACGATCGGCGCCCGGTCGCCGCTGCCGAAGCGGGCGAAGACATCCTTACCCGTTCCCTGCTGATATTCCGCCTCGGCGAAGAATGGCTGGGGATCGCCACCCGCTGCCTGGTGGAAGTGGCGCCGCTGCAACCGATTCATTCCCTGCCACACCAACGTTCCCGCGCATTGCTTGGCGTGGCGAACGTGCGCGGTGCGCTGGTGGCGTGCCTGTCGCTGGTGGAGCTGTTGGGCCTGGACACCACCGGCCACGGGCCCCCCGGCGGGCGTATCATGCCGCGCATGTTGATCATCGCCGCGCAGGACGGCCCGGTGGTGGTGCCGGTGGACGAAGTCGAAGGTATTCATGCCATCGACGAGCGGACGTTGACGGCGGCGTCAGCCTCCGGCACCCAGGCCAGCGGCCGCTTCACCCAGGGTGTGTTGCAGTGGAAGGGCCGCAGCCTGCGTTGGCTGGACGAGGCTCAGTTGCTGTCTGCCGTGACCCGGAGCCTCACATGACCCCCGACCAGATGCGCGATGCCTCGCTGCTGGAGTTGTTCAGCCTGGAAGCCGATGCCCAGACCCAGGTACTGAGCGCGGGCCTGCTAGCCCTGGAGCGTAACCCGACTCAGGCTGACCAGCTCGAAGCCTGCATGCGCGCTGCGCACTCGCTCAAAGGCGCGGCGCGGATTGTCGGGGTGGACGCCGGGGTTAGCGTGTCGCATGTCATGGAAGATTGCCTGGTCAGCGCCCAGGAAGGTCGCCTGTATCTGCAACCGGAGCATATCGACGCGTTGCTGCAAGGCACCGACCTGTTGATGCGCATCGCCACGCCTGGCAATACCGTGGGGCCGGCGGATGTCGAAGCGTATGTGGCATTGATGGAGCGCCTGCTCGACCCGTCGCAGCCAACCGCCAAGGTTGCGCCGCAGTCCGCGCCTGCCCCTACGCCTGCGCCCGCCCCGGTGATCGAAGCGCTGCCCGCCGAACCCGAGCCTGCGCCGCCCCTCGGTAGCGAGCCGCCGCGCCAGAACAAACGCATGACCGAAGGTGGCGAGCGCGTCCTGCGTGTGACCGCCGAGCGCTTGAACAGCCTGCTGGACCTGTCGAGCAAATCCCTGGTGGAAACCCAGCGGCTCAAGCCTTACCTGGCCAGCATGCAACGCCTTAAACGTATCCAGGGCAACGGTGTGCGTGCGCTTGACCACCTCGACGGCCACCTCAAGACCGTCGGCTTGAGCCTGGAGGCCCAGGAGGCCTTGGCCGATGCCCGCCGCCTGCTGAGCGAAGCCCAGGCCCTGCTGGCGGAAAAAACCGTCGAGCTCGATGAGTTCGCCTGGCAGGCAGGTCAGCGCGCCCAGGTGCTTTACGACACCGCGCTGGCCTGCCGCATGCGCCCGTTTGCCGATGTGCTCGCCGGCCAGGCGCGCATGGTGCGCGACCTCGGCCGCAGCCTGGGCAAGCAGGTACGCCTGGAGATCGAGGGCGAAAAGACCCAGGTCGACCGCGACGTGCTGGAGAAACTCGAAGCGCCGCTCACCCACTTATTGCGCAATGCCGTCGACCACGGCATTGAAGCGCCCGAGCAGCGCCTGCTGGCGGGCAAACCGGCCGAAGGCTTGATCCGCCTGAGAGCCTCCCACCAGGCGGGTTTGCTGGTGCTGGAGCTGAGCGATGACGGTCACGGCGTCGACCTCGAACGCCTGCGTGGCACGATCGTTGATCGGCACCTGTCGACCCAGGAAACCGCTTTGCACCTCAGCGAGGAGGAGTTGCTGACGTTCCTGTTCCTGCCGGGCTTCAGCCTGCGCGACAAGGTCACCGAAGTGTCCGGGCGTGGCGTCGGCCTGGATGCGGTGCAGCATATGGTCCGCCAACTGCGCGGCGCGGTGGTGCTGGAGCAAGCGCCGGGGCAGGGCAGTCGCTTCCATTTGGAAGTGCCGTTGACCCTGTCGGTGGTGCGCAGCCTGGTGGTGGAAGTCGGCGAAGAAGCCTATGCCTTCCCGCTGGCGCATATCGAGCGGATGTGCGACCTGGCGCCCGACGACATTGTGCAGCTCGAAGGCCGCCAGCATTTCTGGCATGAAGGCCGGCATGTCGGCCTGGTCGCCGCCAGCCAGTTGTTGCAGCGCCCGCCGGGGCAAGGAAATGAAGAGACGTTGAAGGTGGTGGTGATCCGCGAACGCGATGCGGTGTATGGCATTGCCGTGGAGCGTTTTATCGGCGAGCGCACGCTGGTGGTGCTGCCGCTGGATGATCGGTTGGGCAAGGTCCAGGATATTTCCGCCGGCGCGCTGCTGGACGATGGCTCGGTGGTGTTGATCGTCGACGTCGAGGACATGCTGCGTTCGGTGGACAAACTGCTCAACACCGGTCGGCTGGAGCGTATAACCCGGCGCAGCCAGCAGGCCGTCGAAGCCCCGCGTAAACGGGTGCTGGTGGTGGATGACTCGCTCACCGTGCGTGAGTTGCAACGTAAATTGCTGCTTAATCGGGGTTATGAAGTGGCCGTCGCCGTCGATGGCATGGACGGCTGGAACGCCTTGCGCTCCGAAGACTTCGACCTGCTCATCACTGACATTGATATGCCTCGTATGGACGGGATCGAATTGGTCACACTCTTGCGCCGTGATACTCGCCTGCAATCGTTGCCGGTGATGGTGGTGTCCTACAAGGATCGCGAAGAAGACCGACGCCGTGGACTCGACGCCGGCGCCGACTACTATTTAGCCAAAGCCAGTTTTCACGATGACGCCCTGCTTGACGCCGTGGTGGAACTGATCGGAGACGCGCGGGCATGAGGATTGCGATCGTCAATGACATGCCCATGGCGGTGGAGGCGTTACGCCGCGCCGTGAGCTTTGAACCCGCGCACCAGGTGGTGTGGGTGGCCAGTAATGGCCTGGAAGCGGTGCAGCGCTGCGCCGAATTGACCCCGGACCTGATCCTGATGGACCTGATTATGCCGGTGATGGACGGCGTGGAAGCCACTCGGCAGATCATGGCCCAGACCCCGTGCGCGATTGTGATCGTCACCGTCGACCGCCAGGCCAATGTCAGCCGAGTGTTCGAAGCCATGGGGCACGGCGCTCTGGATAGATCGGAAGAGCACACGTCTGAACTCCAGTCACCCAGGTTATCTC
>ERZ1463034.58-NODE-58-length-37772-cov-15.041255_pt1 | contig 37772 bp, 33 predicted proteins | sample MGYA00564480_ERZ1463034 | MGnify/ENA primary metagenome ERZ1463034 (study PRJEB39244, sample SAMEA3635122) | Helicobacter pylori | study: EMG produced TPA metagenomics assembly of PRJEB11511 data set (Assembly of a 5300-year-old Helicobacter pylori...
AGTTGTGGCTGCATGGCGAGGGCCAGCCCGAACCGGTCGAGCCTGACCAGGCCCTCGGCTATCGGTTGGAACAATGGGATCTGGAACTGGCGTATCGGCCGGGCGATTTTGTCCAGGTCAACGCCGGGGTCAATGCGGCGATGGTCGCCCAGGCGCTTGAATGGCTGGCGCCGCAAGCCGATGAGCGGGTGCTGGACCTGTTTTGCGGCCTGGGTAACTTCGCGCTGCCACTTGCTCGCCAGGTGCGCGAAGTGGTGGCGGTGGAAGGTGTACAGGCGATGGTCGAGCGCGCGGCGCTCAATGCCATCAGCAATAATTTGCATAATGTGCAGTTTTTTCAGGCCGATTTAACCCAGTCGCTGACTGACGCGGACTGGGCCAAACAGGGCTTTTCTGCGGTACTCTTGGACCCACCCCGCGATGGTGCCCTGGAGGCTGTGCGCAAGCTCGCCACTCTGGGAGCCAAGCGCCTGGTGTACGTGTCCTGCAACCCGGCCACGCTGGCGCGGGACACGGTTGAGCTGGTCAAGCAGGGCTACCGGCTAAAACGTGCCGGGATTCTCGACATGTTTCCGCAAACCGCGCATGTCGAGGCGATGGCGTTATTTGAAGCGGGCTAGGACGCCCGTTTAATCCGACTGGCCTGCATTCTCCTGGGCCGTGATCTGCCTGGGAGTGTGTGAGCTTTAGTGATAAAGCAGGTCAGCGATGATTTTTGGCGCATCAAAGGTGCGTCGTAGGGAAGGTAAGCAAGATGGTACAGGTGAGAGCACACCAGCCGATCAACACCGACGGCAGTATCAATCTCGAGGCATGGCTGGATCATGCCGTCAGTGTCGACCCGGCACTGGACCGTGAAGCCTTGAAAGCAGCCTGCGAGTTCGCTCGTGAGTCTGAACAGCAAGACAATGCGGCCAAGAACCTGTGGGCGGAGGGCACTTCAAGCTTTCGTACCGGGTTGGAAATCGCTGAGATCCTCGCGGATCTCAAGCTGGACCAGGATTCGCTGATCGCCGCCGTGCTCTATCGCGGCGTGCGGGAAGGGCATATTGCCTTGCCGCTGGTCAGCCAGCGTTTTGGCACGCTGGTGGCCAAGTTGATCGACGGCGTGCTGCGCATGGCCGCCATCAGCGCCAGCCTCAGCCCACGCCAGTCCATGGTGCTGGGCACCCAGGGCCAGGTGGAAAACCTGCGCAAGATGCTGGTGGCGATGGTCGACGACGTGCGCGTCGCCTTGATCAAGCTGGCCGAACGCACCTGCGCGATCCGTGCGGTGAAGACCGCCGACGACGAAAAGCGCAACCGCGTCGCCCGCGAGGTCTTCGACATCTACGCGCCCCTGGCGCATCGCCTGGGTATCGGCCATATCAAGTGGGAACTGGAGGACTTGTCCTTCCGCTACCTCGAACCCGACCAATACAAACAGATTGCCACGCTGCTGCATGAGCGCCGGCTCGACCGTGAGCGTTTCATCACCGACGTGATGGGCCAGTTGCGTGCCGAGCTGCAGGCCACCGGCGTCGACGCCGACATCAGCGGCCGCGCCAAGCACATCTATTCGATCTGGCGCAAAATGCAGCGCAAAGGCCTGGAGTTCAGCCAGATCTACGACGTGCGTGCCGTGCGGGTGCTGGTGCCGGAAGTGCGCGACTGCTACACCGCGCTCGGTATCGTTCACACCCTGTGGCGGCACATCCCCAAGGAATTCGACGACTACATCGCCAACCCCAAGGAAAACGGCTATCGCTCGCTGCACACAGCGGTGATCGGCCCCGAGGGCAAGGTGTTGGAAGTGCAGATCCGCACCCACTCCATGCACGAAGAGGCGGAGTTGGGGGTGTGTGCGCACTGGCGCTACAAGGGCACCGACGTCAAGGCCGGGTCCAACCAGTACGAAGAGAAAATCTCCTGGCTGCGCCAAGTGCTGGAATGGCACGAAGAACTCGGCGACATCGGCGGCCTGGCCGAACAACTGCGGGTGGATATCGAACCGGACCGGGTCTACATCTTCACCCCCGACGGCCACGCTATCGACTTGCCCAAGGGCGCCACACCGCTGGACTTTGCCTACCGCGTCCACACCGAAATCGGCCACAACTGCCGGGGCGCCAAGATCAACGGGCGCATCGTGCCGCTCAACTACAGCCTGCAGACCGGTGAACAGGTCGAGATCATCACCAGCAAGCACGGCACGCCGAGCCGCGACTGGCTGAACCCGAACCTGGGCTACATCACCACGTCGCGGGCGCGGGCGAAGATCGTCCACTGGTTCAAGCTGCAGGCGCGCGATCAGAACGTCGCCGCCGGCAAAACCCTGCTCGAACGCGAACTGGCGCGCCTGGGCCTGCCCCAGGTGGATTTCGACAAGCTGGCTGAAAAAGCCAACATGAAGATCGCCGAAGACATGTTTGCCGCTCTCGGTGCCGGCGACCTGCGCCTGGCGCAACTGGTCAACCTGGCCCAGCAACTGGTGGAGCCGGAGCGGGGCAACGAACAGCTGGAACTGATCCCGCGCAAAGCCACCGGCTACAAGCCTGGCAAGCGTGGCGATATCCAGATCCAGGGCGTCGGCAACCTGATGACGCAAATTGCCGGTTGCTGCCAGCCGCTGCCGGGCGACGCCATTGTCGGCTACATCACCCAGGGCCGTGGCGTGAGCATTCACCGCCAGGACTGCGCCTCGGTGCTGCAGTTGGGCGGGCGCGAGCCGGAGCGGATCATCCAGGTCAGTTGGGGGCCGGTGCCGGTGCTCACCTATCCGGTGGACATCATCATCCGTGCCTACGACCGTTCCGGCCTGCTGCGTGACGTGTCGCAAGTGCTGCTCAATGAGCGGATCAACGTGCTGGCCGTCAATACCCGCTCGAACAAGGAGGACAACACCGCATTGATGTCCCTGACCATCGAGATTCCGGGGCTGGACGCGTTGGGGCGGTTGCTGGGGCGGATTTCCCAGTTGCCGAACATCATCGAAACCCGGCGCAACCGCACCCCATGAGCATCTGGATGAACACAGTCTGAAAGGCGGGAGGGGGCTTGTCCCCGAAAGCGGAGTGTCAGGTACCAGATTCTTGGTTGACCCACCGCAATCGGGGGCAAGCCGCCTCCCACATTTGATCGGCTGTGTTCATACCTGATCGGAAATAGAATGATGTATTCACTTGAAGACCTGCTGCACCTGATGAGCCGCCTGCGCGATCCGAAGTACGGGTGCCCGTGGGACATCAAACAAACCTACGCGAGCATCGTCCCGCACACCCTGGAAGAGGCCTACGAAGTCGCCGACGCCATCGAGCGCGGCGACTTCGATCACCTTCAAGGCGAACTGGGCGACCTGCTGTTCCAAGTGGTGTATTACAGCCAACTGGCGCGCGAAGAAGGGCGCTTCGAGTTTACCGGAGTGATCGACAGCATCACCCGCAAGCTGATTCGACGTCATCCCCATGTATTCCCCACCGGCGATCTGTACGCGCCGCTGGATGTCGCGCAACTGAGCGAGGAGCAGGTCAAGGCGCGCTGGGAGCAGATCAAGGCCGAGGAGCGTGCAGAAAAGTCCGACGCTCCTGAGCAACTTTCCCTACTCGACGATGTGCCCACCGCTTTACCGTCCCTGTCCCGTGCCGCCAAATTGCAAAAGCGCGCCAGCCAGGTCGGTTTCGACTGGCCCGCTGCTTTGCCGGTGGTGGATAACGTCCGCGAAGAGCTGGATGAAGTGCTCGAAGCCATGGCCGATAACGATGCAGTGGCCATCGCCGATGAAGTCGGTGACCTGCTGTTTGCCGCGGTCAACTTGGCCCGGCACCTCAAGGTCGACCCGGAAACTGCCTTGCGCGGTGCCAATGCCAAGTTCGAGCGACGTTTCCGATTTATCGAACAGGCATTGCGCGATACGCGCCAATCCATGGAAGATTGCACCCTCGAAGAGTTGGACGCCCTGTGGGGCGAAGCCAAACGCCAGGAAAAGAATGTGTCCAGCTGCGGTTGAGCAGTTGCCTAAGTGAGTAAGCACCATGAGCCTTTCCCTTCGCGACCAGTTGCTCAAAGCAGGTCTGGTCAACCAAAAGCAGGCCAAGCAGGTCGGCAAAGACAAACAGAAACAGCAACGTCTGGTCCACAAGGGCCAGGCCGAGGCCGATGACACCCAGGCACGCCTGGCCCAGGAAGCGATGGCCGAGAAGGTCAAGCGCGACCAGGAGCTGAACCGCCAGCAGCAGGAAAAGGCCGAGGCCAAGGCCCGCACGGCCCAAGTCAAGCAACTGATCGAGACCTCGCGCCTGCCCAAGCTGACCACCGAGGACTACTACAACTTCGTGGATGACAAGAAGGTCAAGCGTCTGTCGGTCAACACGCTGATGCGTAACAAGCTGAGCAACGGCTCCCTGGCGATCGTGCATCACGCTGGCAGTTACGAGGTGATCCCGCGCGAAGCGGCACTGAAGATCCAGGAGCGCGCGCCGGAGCGTATCGTCCAGCTCAATATCCTGACGGAAAGCCAGGTACCGGATGAGGATGATCCATACGCCGCCTACCAGATCCCGGATGATCTGATGTGGTGAGGCTGTAGAGGCAACAAAACCCGCTCAAAGGCGGGTTTTTGTTTTCAGGCAGCCAAGCTGCGTGGGCCTGGCGCCTGTCTTACAAATATTCAGACGCTTTGTGCCTGGCGTTTCATCTCAAGGCTTTCGAGCTCGTTCTTATAATTATGAGCGTCGCTCTCGTTATGAAACATGCCGACCAGCAGGTCTTGTTGGTGTACATCCCAGATGTGAATCCCATGGCCCAATGCTTCGTGGGACATATGTTCGTCGTCGCGTTCAGTTACTTTTACAGTCATCTGCTTGCTCCAATCTCTGGTTGATCTGCGGCAAGTCGTCGCAGGCGTTTGTTATATGTTTTGTTAGCTTGCTACGTAAACTGATTTTTCCTGCAACAGTTCTTTGCAGTAATCGCAACAATCAAGCAGGCCGCGTAAACCGCGACATTGCGCCGCAGGCTGCTGAGTTTTATGACAAAAGTTTCATCTTGGCGTAAGGCTTTAATATTGGATTGGCGTTGTTCGCGATGGCGATAGTGGCCTTGCCTAAAAAATCCCAGGCGAAAAAAAGCCCCGCATTGCGCGAGGCTCTTTTCAACGCATCAGCGCTATCAGCTACCTTTGACAGACTGACCGTCAACCGTACCGTCTAGCAGCATGATGTTGTATTCCTTGCCGTCGGTTTCCACCTGACGCAGAGCAACGAGGATGCCGCCCCAGTCCTTGGCAAACCACATCTGGGTGATACGCTTGCTTTGGGTTGGGTCACGCACGCGCTCGACCTTGATCGCGTCGATGGAGCCGGCTTTGGTCTGGACCTTTTCCGGGCCGATCACGCGGAAGTCGTAGGTGTCGACGTCGGTGCCTTCAACCACGTTGTAGCTCATGCTCTTCTTGCCTGCCGCGACATCGCGCTGCAGCGCCAACTGGTAGGTCGACTTGTCGAGCATGCCGCTTTGCAGGGCGACGTTGACCGGATCTTTGTTTTCAAAACCGGTGACTTTCTTGGCCGTCTGGTCGAAGTCCAGGTTGATCTTCTTCGCCTTGCCCAGGCCGCCGCGTTCGAAGGTGTAGCTCTTCGGTTGCAGGGCGTCCTTGTCGAAGTGGATCACGCTGGTTTCGGTGAGGCTGGCGATCATCATGGACGCCTTGAAGTTCAAGGTCCAAGTGCCGTCGCCATTGTGGGTCAGGCTGCGTTCGGCCGAGCCGCTCATGGGCAACTGTTTCCAGTCGGCGGTATAGCTGGCGGAGAAAGGATGTAAATCTGCTGCTTGCACCGCAGGCAAGGCGAACAGCGCAAAAGCGAAGAGCAAGGCGCGACGCATAAAATCTCCTAGGTTCGAATCAAGTGGCCGCTGGCCGCGAGTAACTGACCGTCCAATAATGCACCCTGTTCACCAAGAATCAACCGCCCCTCGGCAAACCAGCGAACAGCCAGCGGGTAAATCCTGTGTTCCTGGGTATGAACCCGTTGCGCAAGCGTCTGCGCCGAGTCGTCAGACTCTACCGGAACCACTGCCTGTACGACCAGAGGCCCGCCATCGAGTTCCTCCGTAACAAAATGCACACTGCAGCCATGCTCGCTGTCGCCCGCGTCGAGGGCGCGCTGATGGGTGTGCATGCCTTTGTACTTGGGCAGCAGGGAAGGGTGGATATTCAGCAGCCGTCCTGCGTAGTGCCGCACGAAATCTGCGCTGAGGATGCGCATGAAGCCGGCCAGTACCACGAGTTTGGGGTTAAAGGTGTCGATCAGTTCGATCAAGGCGCTGTCGAAGGCCTCGCGACCTTCGAAAGCCTTGTGATCCAGGGTGCGCGTGGCAATGCCCGCGTCCCTGGCGCGTTGCAGGCCATAGGCGTCGCTGCGGTTGGAGATCACCGCAGCGATGCGCGCCGGGCTGTCGCCGGTGCGCGTGCTGTCGATCAGGGCCTGCAAATTACTGCCGGTGCCGGAGAGCAGCACTACGACATCACAGGTTGCAGGCATCAGTGCGCCTTAAGGTTCTTCAGTTCAACCTGAGCCGCGCCTTCAGCAGCAGCGGCGATCTGGCCGATGACCCAAGGCTGCTCGCCGGCTTCGCGCAGTACGTTCAGCGCGGTTTCCACGTGCTCTTGCGCCACGCAGATCACCATGCCCACGCCGCAGTTCAGTACGCGGTGCATTTCGGTTTCGTTGACGTTGCCTTTCTCTTGCAGCCAATCGAATACCGCAGGACGCTGCCAACTGGCCACGTCGACAATCGCCTGGGCGCCTTTTGGCAGGACGCGCGGGATGTTGTCCAGCAGGCCGCCGCCGGTGATGTGGGCCATGGCTTTGACCGCGCCCGTGTCCTTGATCAGCTTGAGCAGTGGCTTGACGTAGATGCGCGTCGGGGCCATCAGCAGGTCGGTCAGTGGCTTGCCGTCGAGCTGGATGTTTTCGATGTCGGCGCCGGACACTTCGATGATCTTGCGGATCAGCGAGTAACCGTTGGAGTGCGGGCCGGACGATGGCAGGGCAAGCAGGGCGTCGCCGGCAGCGACTTTGGAGCCGTCGATGATCTCGGCTTTTTCTACCACGCCGACGCAGAAACCGGCCAGGTCGTAGTCTTCGCCTTCGTACATGCCCGGCATTTCAGCGGTTTCGCCGCCGACCAGGGAGCAACCCGACAATTCACAGCCGGCGCCGATACCGGTGACCACCTGGGTGGCGGTCTCGACGTTGAGCTTGCCGGTGGCGTAGTAGTCAAGGAAGAACAACGGCTCTGCGCCGCACACCACCAGGTCGTTGACGCACATGGCGACCAGGTCGATGCCGATGCTGTCGTGTTTGTTCAGGTTCAGTGCCAGGCGCAGCTTGGTGCCCACGCCGTCGGTGCCGGAGACCAGTACCGGCTGTTTGTAGCCGGCCGGGATTTCGCAGAGGGCGCCAAAACCGCCCAGGCCGCCCATGACTTCGGGGCGCGCAGTGCGCTTGGCGACGCTCTTGATGCGTTCGACCAATGCTTCACCGGCGTCGATGTCTACACCGGCGTCCTTGTAGCTCAGGGAGGGTTGCTTGCTCATGATCCAGGCCTTTAGGGGGGATTCAGGGGTAACGACCGAGTGGGCAAGGGCTCTTGTGAAAAAGGCCCAGCCGCTGACGGTCTGCGAAGGCGCGCGATTTTATCAGGCTTGAGGGGCAGCGGCCATCCTCGGGCCGACGGGCAGGGCCATATAGGTTAAAAAGCCGGTTAAAAAAATGCTAATCGGCTCTGCTTCGGTGCGTATTAAGGTATAGCCTTGAAGCCGCTATCGTTATGACAGTAGGAAAACTTACCGAGACTCCGTGAATGTTTTGCCGGTCGCTGTGGTCACAGCCTTGGCAAACCGAGATCACGCGGTCTGTTCCAGCCGCTAATTTTGTCGTTCGGGAATCTTCCATGCGTCTGTGTAATGTCTTTTTTGTAGGCTGCTTGTCGTTGGTCAGCCTGGCGAGTCATGCCGAAACCCTCAATGGTCTTTATCAAGTACTCGAACCGGTCAGCAGCCAGTCCCCGCAAGAACGCGACCAGGCGACCCAGCGCGCCGTTCAAACCCTGGTGCTCCGCCTGACTGGCGACGCCAAGGCCGTCGATGGCCCGGGCCTGGCGGCGGTTCGCAAGGACCCGCAACAAATCATCAGCCAATACGGCTACGACGCCGGCCCGCCGGAAAGCCTGCAAGTGGATTTCGATCCGGTCAGCACCGATCGCGCGTTGCGTGGCGCGGGCTTGTCGATCTGGGGCAGCAATCGGCCGTCGATCCTCGGTTGGTGGCTGAACGACTCGACCGACGGCAGCAGCCTGGTGGGTGATGGCCAGGCCATCGCCCAGGCGTTGCGCCGCGCGGCGCAACACCGCGGCTTGCCGCTGCGCCTGCCGTTGGGGGATCTGGATGAGCAGGTGGTTGCCACCGCGCCGAATCTGGAAAGCGCGGACGCCACGCCGTTGCGTGCGGCCTCGGAACGCTACGGCGCCGATGCGATGCTCGCGGTGCATGCGCGCCAGGAAGGCAGCCAATGGCAGGCCAAATGGCGCCTGTGGCTGGGCGACAAGAGCGAGCAGGGCACTGCGCAAGGGGCCGACACCGCCGCCGTGGCCGATGCCGTGATGCTGGCCGTCAGCCAAAAACTGGCGCCGCGCTTTGCTGTCAAGCCGGGTGTGAGCACCGAGCAATTGCTGGAAGTGCAGGGGATGACCCTGGAACGCTACGCCGCGCTGGGCCACTTGCTTGAGCCGTTTGGCGGCCAGCCGCAGCGCGTGGATGGCAATCGTATTGTGTATCGCGTCAATGGCAGCGCCGATCAGTTGCGGACTCAGTTGAGTCTGGCCAGGTTGCAGGAGATTCCCGCAGGTGAGGCGCCGGCTCAGCAACCGCCGGTGGACGCTACACAGCCGGCCGCCGCCCCTGAGCCGCAGGCGCAACTGCGTTTTCGTTGGTGAATGTTCTTCCTTCTCTATATAGAAGGGGAAAGTAAATAAAAGATGGAGTGGTTTATGGCGGATACGCGTCGTTGGGTTTGGCTTGGCGGAATCGCCCTGCTGTGCATTTTTGTGTTGTTGCTGCATTCGATCCTGACGCCGTTCCTGATAGCGCTGTTGCTCGCCTATCTGTTTGATCCCGTGGTGGATCGCCTGGAGAAAGCCGGCCTGTCACGGACCTTGGGCGTGGTCACTGTGTTTGCGCTGTTTACGCTGATCATCACGGCGCTGGTGCTGGTGCTGGTGCCGATGCTGGCCAAGCAATTGTTCCGTCTGTATGAGCTGGCGCCGCAAATGCTCGACTGGCTGCAGCATACGGCGATGCCGTGGACCCAGGCTAAGCTGGGGCTGGCGGATGGCTTCTGGAAGTTCGACAAGGTCAAGGCCGCGATCAGCGATCATATGGGCCAGACCAGCGATATTGTCGGCGTGGTTCTCAGTCAGGCGACGGCATCCAGCCTGGCGCTGATTGGCTGGCTGACTAACCTGGTGTTGATCCCGGTGGTGGCATTCTACCTGTTGCGGGACTGGGACATCATGATGGCCAAGATTCGTGGCCTGCTGCCGCGCGCCCGCGAGGCGCGCATCGTGTCCCTGGCCGGGGAGTGTCATGAGGTGCTGGGGGCGTTCGTGCGTGGCCAATTACTGGTGATGCTGGCCCTGGGGATTATCTATGCCGCCGGCTTGATGGCGATCGGCCTGGAGCTGGGCCTGTTGATCGGCTTGATTGCCGGCCTGGCCGCTATCGTGCCGTACATGGGCTTTGTGATTGGCATCGGTGCTGCGCTGGTAGCCGGGCTGTTCCAGTTTGGCGGTGACCTGTACCCGATGCTTGGGATTGTCGCGGTGTTCATGGTCGGCCAGGCCCTCGAAGGCATGGTGCTGACCCCGCTGCTGGTGGGCGACCGCATCGGCCTGCACCCGGTCGCGGTGATCTTTGCGATCCTGGCCGGCGGCGAGTTGTTCGGCTTTACCGGCATCCTGCTTGCGCTGCCGGTGGCGGCGGTGATCATGGTGCTGGTGCGGCATGTACACGATCTGTATAAGGATTCGGATGTGTATACGGGCGTCGAGGACCCCGACGTGTAATCGCGGTGTCACAAACCCGGCTCAGGCCGGGTTTGTGGTTTCTGGCACTGTCGCGTCAAACAATTCGCGTAAATCCAGCAAGTTAACGCAAACCTTTGATTTTGCTTGTGGTCTGCTGCATTGTGCGCCCGGCGTCACGGGTATAAACTTTGCAAACTTTTCACAGAGGCCACTAACGGTTCGATCGGAACCGTTCAGTCAGCATGAAACCGATTCAGCTGCCCTTAGGTGTGCGTCTGCGTGACGACGCCACCTTTATCAATTACTACCCAGGCGCCAATGCCGCTGCACTCGGCTATGTCGAGCGGCTCTGCGAAGCCGACGCCGGGTGGACTGAAAGCCTGATCTATCTGTGGGGCAAGCAGGGCGTGGGGCGCACCCACCTGTTGCAGGCCGCGTGCCTGCGCTTCGAGCAAATGGGTGAACCGGCGGTTTACCTGCCTTTGGCCGAGTTGATGGATCGCGGGATCGGGATTTTCGACAACCTCGAACAATACGAACTGGTGTGCCTGGATGATCTGCAGGCCATCGCCGGCAAGGCGGATTGGGAAGAGGCGCTGTTTCATCTGTTCAACCGCCTGCGCGACAGCGGCCGCCGCCTGTTGATCGCGGCCTCGACCTCGCCCCGTGAGTTGCCGGTCAAGCTGGCGGACCTCAAGTCGCGCCTGACCCTGGCGCTGATCTTCCAGATGCGCCCATTGTCCGACGAGGACAAATTGCGTGCCCTGCAATTGCGTGCTTCCCGTCGCGGCCTGCACCTCACCGACGAGGTCGGGCACTTTATCCTCACCCGTGGCACCCGCAGCATGAGCGCGTTGTTCGATTTGCTCGAACAGCTCGATCAGGCCTCTTTGCAGGCCCAGCGCAAGCTGACGATTCCCTTCCTTAAGGAAACCCTCGGCTGGTAGCAAACCCTTGTATTTCGTGGGGTTTAAGCAAATTCCAGGCGCCAGAAAACCTGCGTTTTGGCCGGCTTGGCCACGCAAAACACGTGCATAGGGTATTAAGGGCTTAGATGTCATAGCGCAAACAGTAAGTCACATAGATCACGATTGAATTTGCAAATCGATGTGATAGAAGGCATAGTCTCGGCTTCTTTACACATTTGCCACGGTCGTGCCCATGCTGAATCGCTTCGCACCCCTCGTGCCTCTCGCACTCGTAGCCCTGTTGTTTGGTTGCGCCTCCCACCCTCAACAAGTGGCCGAGCAGCACGATCAACAGTATAAAAATCAGGCAAAATTCGTTGCTGCGCAGTCTTCCACTGTTTATGAGGAAGAGCTGGCAACCGAAAAAGAACTGGCCGCCTTCGCTGGCAACAAGCCTTATCAGCTTCCCGTTCTGGCCGACAGCATTCTCGAACGCGGCATGTCCCTGATCGGTACCCGTTACCGTTTCGGCGGCACTTCCGAAGCCGGTTTCGATTGCAGCGGTTTTATCGGTTACCTGTTTCGTGAAGAAGCTGGCATGAACCTGCCACGCTCCACTCGCGAAATGATCAACGTGAATGCACCGTTGGTCGCGCGTAACAACCTCAAGCCTGGCGATCTGCTTTTCTTCAGCACCAGTGGTCGTGGTCGCGTCAGTCACGCCGGTATCTACTTGGGCGATAACCAGTTTATCCACTCCAGCAGCCGCCGCAGTGGTGGTGTTCGAGTCGACAGCCTGGGCGACAGCTACTGGAGCAAAACCTTCATCGAAGCCAAGCGCGCACTCGCCATGGCCCCGACGACGATTACCGCCAGTAAGTAAAGTTAAAGTGATACTTGAAGTTTGACGTGTAAGCGCTAGAATCCTTGAACATTGTTGTAATCCGTTCGCGCAAGCCTTGCTTGCGCGTTCTGGTTTTCAGCGTTCGGCAGCGAAAGCCGCATCCAGACCAGGATTGTTCTGCACATGTCGACCTCGGCCCGCCTGATTCTTATTGTTTGCGCCGCGCTGCTCAGCGCCTGCGCAAGCCGACCGCAGCCAGCGCCTGTCGCGGCCAAGCCTAAACCGGTATTCAACACCAGCCAGAATTTCTCGCCGGCCGCCGAAGACGTGCTCTTCCGAGCGCTGGGCCTGGTCGGTACGCCTTATCGTTGGGGGGGCAACACGCCAGACTCCGGGTTCGATTGCAGCGGGCTGATCGGGTTTGTCTACCGTGATGCCGCCGGCATCTCCCTGCCGCGCACCACGCGCGAACTGATCGTAATGCGTGGCCAGGACGTCAGCGAGCAGAACCTGCAAACCGGTGACCTGTTGTTCTTCGCCACGGGCGGCGGCTCGCAGGTCAGCCACGCCGGGATCTATGTCGGCGAAGGGCGCTTTGTACATGCGCCGCAGACGGGCGGTACGGTGAAGCTGGATACGCTGTCCAAAGCGTATTGGCAGAATGCCTACCTGAGCGCCAAGCGTGTGTTGCCGGCTGAAAACCTGGCGCGTAACCCTTAGATAAAACCTAGACCCAAATGTGGGAGGGCGCTTGCTCCCGATGAGGGCGTGTCAGTCCCTGCATTTGGTGACTGACCCACCGCTATCGGGAGCAAGCGCCCTCCCACATTTGTTTTGTGGTGGTCTTGGGGGCGGTTACTTAGCCGCAGAAACCCGCCACACCTTATTCCCCACATCATCCGCCACCAGCAAGCCGCCCTGCTTGTCGATGACCACGCCAACCGGTCGGCCCATGGCTTTCTCGTCGCTGTTGAGGAACCCGGTCAGCACGTCCACCGGCGGCCCCTTCGGCTTGCCGCCCTCGAACGGTACGAAGATCACCTTGTAGCCGCTGTGCGGCTTGCGGTTCCACGAACCGTGCTGGCCGATGAACGCGCCGTTGATAAAGGGCGCCGGCAGTTTGCTGCCCTCGGCGAAGGTCAGGCCTAGCGAGGCGGTGTGCGGGCCTACGGCGTAGTCCGGCGCAATGGCTTTGGCCACCAGGTCCAGATTTTGCGGCGTGACGCGTACATCCACGTGCTGCCCGTAGTAGCTGAAGGGCCAGCCATAAAAGGCGCCATCCTGGACCGACGTGATGTAGTCCGGTACCAGGTCGCTACCGATCTCATCGCGCTCGTTCACGGCCGTCCACAGCTTGCCGCTCTGCGGTTCCCAGGCCATGCCGTTAGGGTTGCGCAGGCCGGAGGCGAAGATACGGTGCTGGCCGCTGGCGCGGTCGACTTCCCAGATCGCGGCGCGGCCTTGTTCCGCCTCCAGGCCGTTCTCCGCCACGTTGCTGTTGGAACCCACGCTCACATACAGCTTGCTGCCGTCCTTGCTGGCCACCACGTTTTTCGTCCAGTGGTGGTTGATGCTGCCGCCGGGCAGGTCGATGACCTTGCTGCCGGCGGTCTTGATCGCGGTCTCGCCCGTCTGATAGGGAAAGCGCAGCAGCTTGTCCGAATCGGCCACGTACAGGTCATTGCCGACCAGCGTCATGCCGAAGGGCGAGTTGAGGTTTTCCAGGAATACCGTGCGGGTCTCCGCGACCCCATCATGGTCGGCATCGCGCAGCAGGGTGATGCGGTTCGGGCTCGGTACCCCGGCGCCGGCGCGGCCCATGACTTTCTCCATCACCCAGCCACGAAGGCCTTTGGAATCATCCGGCTTGGGCGGCGCGTTGGTTTCCGCCACCAGCACATCGCCGTTGGGTAATACGTACAGCCAGCGCGGGTGGTCCAGGCCTTCGGCGAAGGCCGCCACCTGGGTGCCGGCGGCGGCCGTGGGCTTGGTGCCCGCTGGCCAGCCAATGGCCGGGGCGATGTTCACAGTGGGGATCAGCGTCTTGTTCGGCTCCGGCAATTGCGGTGAGGGCCCGGTGCCGTCGGATACCTTCAGGGTCGAGCTTTCGCCGCAGGCGGCAAGGCTGCCCGCGAGCATGATGAGTAAGGCGAGTCTTGTTTTATGCATGGTTTTCTCCTGGATGCCTGTAAGGGTAGAGGTGTGTGTTGCGACGATGGTTCAAGTACAAGGCCAGCTTTAATTGACGCTCCACCCCCAACCCACTAACCTTCGCGGCTTGTTCCAGGTGCTCTGTGACCTACGGGTCGACTGAGTGAAACAGGGAAGCCGGTGAGTGAGCGCACTTGTACACAGTGTTGCCGCGATTCCGGCGCTGCCCCCGCAACGGTAAATGAGTCAAAACGGTGCTGTTTGCCACTGTATCGCCCGCGATATGGGAAGGCGCGCCGTCGGCGTGTGCTCTAGCGCGCCACTCATGAGCCCGGAGACCGGCCCGGATCATCCAACAGCATCACGGTGGGCGATGCTTGGCTGTCTGTTTTTGATTTTTCCTGCCCGCCGTTTTTGTCCAGCCCCAACGGAGAGCTGCCATGACCGATTCCCCCGAGCGCGACGAACGCCACCTGGCGCGCATGCTGCGTAAAAAAGCCGTGATCGATGAGCGCATCGCCAATTCTCCGAACGAATGCGGCTTGCTGCTGGTGCTGACCGGCAACGGCAAAGGCAAGAGCAGCTCGGCATTTGGCATGCTGGCCCGCGCCATGGGCCACGGCATGCAGTGCGGTGTGGTGCAGTTCATCAAGGGGCGCAACAGCACCGGCGAAGAGCTGTTCTTCCGCCGCTTCCCCGAGCAAGTGCGTTTTCATGTGATGGGCGAGGGTTTTACCTGGGAAACCCAGGACCGCCAGCGCGACATCGCGGCCGCCGAAGCTGCCTGGGCGGTGTCCCGCCAATTGCTGCAAGACCCGTCCATCCGCCTGGTGGTGCTGGATGAGCTGAACATCGCGCTCAAGCACGGCTATCTCGACCTGGATCAAGTCCTTGGTGACCTGCAGGCCCGCCCGCCGATGCAGCACGTGGTCGTCACCGGCCGTGGCGCCAAGCCCGAGCTGATCGAAATGGGCGACACCGTCACCGAGATGGGCATGCTCAAGCACGCATTCCAAGCCGGTATCAAGGCACAGAAAGGCGTCGAACTTTGAATCAGCCCCGTCATTGCCCGGCCGTCTTGATCGCCGCGCCGGCGTCCGGCCAGGGCAAAACCACGGTCACCGCCGCGCTGGCCCGTTTGCACCGCAACCTGGGTCGCAAGGTGCGCGTGTTCAAATGCGGCCCGGACTTCCTCGACCCGATGATTCACGAGCGCGCCAGCGGTGCGCCGGTGTATCAATTGGATATGTGGATGGTAGGCGAGCAGGAAAGTCGCCGCTTGCTGTGGGAAGCGGCGGGGGAGGCGGACCTGATCCTGATCGAAGGCGTGATGGGCCTGTTCGACGGCACGCCTTCCAGCGCTGACCTGGCGCGACACTTCGGTGTGCCGGTGCTCGGCGTGATCGATGGCACGGCCATGGCACAAACCTTCGGTGCCTTGGCCCTCGGCCTGGCACGCTACCAGCCGGACTTGCCGTTCGCCGGCGTGCTGGCCAACCGCGTCGGCACCCTGCGCCATGCACAACTGCTTGAAGGCAGCCTCACCGAAGGCCTGCGCTGGTATGGCGCGCTGTCCCGCGAGACCGCTATCGAATTGCCCAGCCGCCACCTGGGCCTGGTGCAAGCCAGCGAACTGAATGACCTCGACCTGCGCCTGGACGCTGCCGCCCAAGCGTTGGGCAGCAGTTGCGAGGTCGCGTTACCGCCGCCGGTGACCTTTGCCGCACCGCCCGTGATCCGCGCCGAACCGTTGCTGGCCGGCGTGCGTATCGCCATCGCCCGTGACGAAGCCTTCGCCTTCACCTACGGTGCTAGCCTTGATCTACTGCGGGCGATGGGCGCTGAGTTGAGCTTCTTCTCGCCGATCCATGATCGCCAATTGCCCGATGCCGACAGCCTCTATCTGCCCGGCGGTTACCCCGAACTGCATCACCAGGCGCTGTCGGAAAACACCGCGATGCTGGGTGCGATCCGTGCTCATCACGCTGCCGGCAAACCGCTGCTCGCCGAGTGTGGCGGGATGCTTTATCTGTTGGACTCGCTCACCGATGTCGACGGCATCCGCGCCGAACTGGTCGGCCTGCTGCAGGGCGCTGCGGTGATGCAAAAGAAACTCGCCGCCCTGGCCCTGCAAAGCGTCGAATTGCCCGAGGGCGTGTTGCGCGGTCATACCTATCACCACTCGCTGACCAGTACCGAATGGCAGCCCGTTGCCCGTGGCGTGAGCCCCAATGGTGGGCGCGGGGCGGAGGCGGTGTATCGCCAGGGGCGGCTCACCGCTTCCTACGTCCACTTCTATTTCCCTTCCAATCCCCGCGCCGTTGCTGCGCTGTTTGCGCCCGGCGAAGGCGAATCGCACTCGGCTAAACACCACGAATCCACTGCGGGAGCGGGCTTGCCCGCGATAGGCTCATGACCGACAACGCCTTCCCCGAAGCCGAGCGCCAGGCCGTCTACCGCGCCATCGCCGAGCGCCGCGACATGCGTCACTTCAGCGGCGGCGATGTGGCTCCCGAACTGCTGCACCGTTTGCTCCAGGCCGCACACCAGGCGCCGAGCGTTGGCTTGATGCAGCCGTGGCGGTTTATCCGCATCAGCGACCGCCAACTGCGTAGCCGGATTCAACAGTTGGTGGAGGAAGAACGCATACGCACCGCCGAAGCGTTGGGCGAGCGTTCCGATACATTTATGAAGCTCAAGGTCGAAGGTATCCACGACTGCGCCGAAGTGCTGGTGGCGGCGCTGATGGATGACCGCGAGCGGCATATCTTCGGCCGGCGCACCTTGCCGGAAATGGACATGGCCTCGTTGTCCTGCGCGATCCAGAATCTGTGGCTGGCGGCGCGTGTCGAAGGCTTGGGCATGGGCTGGGTCTCGCTGTTCGAGCCGCAGGCCCTGGCCGACCTGCTGGGCTTGCCGCCCGGCGCGAAACCCCTGGCGGTGTTGTGCCTGGGGCCGGTCGAGGCGTTCTACCCGGCACCGATGTTGCAGCTCGAAGGCTGGGCCGAACCGCGGCCGCTGGGTGACATGTTGTATGAGAATGCGTGGGGAGTGAGTCAATGAGTGTGGCCTTGCTGTGTGTCGCGGCGGTGGCGCTGGATGCGCTGCTGGGCGAGCCCAAGCGCTGGCATCCGCTGGTGGCGTTCGGCAATTTTGCCGTGCGCATTGAGCGGCGTTTCAACAGTGGCGGCCGTGGCTGGCGCAGCCACGGTGTGACCGCGTGGTTTATTGCGGTGGTGCCGCTGACGCTGCTGGCCACCGCGTTGTCGTGGGCGCCCTATATCGGCTGGGTGCTGGAGATCCTCGCGTTGTACTGTGCCCTCGGCATGCGCAGTCTCGGTGAACACGTGATCCCGGTGGCTCAGGCCTTGCGCGGCGATGACCTGGACGAAGCCCGTCGGCGCGTGAGTTACCTGGTGAGTCGCCAGACCAGTGAGCTGGATCGCACTGAAGTGGCCCGCGCCGCCACTGAATCGGTGCTGGAGAACGGCAGTGACGCCGTCTTTGCCGCGCTGTTCTGGTTTGCCGTCGCGGGTGTGCCGGGCGTGGTGCTGTACCGCTTGAGCAATACCCTCGACGCGATGTGGGGCTATCGCAACGCACGCTTTGAGCGCTTCGGTTGGGCGGCGGCCAAGATCGACGACGTACTGAACTATATTCCGGCACGCCTGGTGGCGTTGACCTACGCCGTACTCGGTAAAACCCGGCTGGCGATCAAATGCTGGCGCCGCCAGGGCCCGACCTGGGATAGCCCCAACGCCGGCCCGGTCATGGCGGCGGGGGCGGGTGCCTTGGGCGTCGAGTTGGGCGGTGCCGCGATCTACCACGGTGAACTGCACCAGCGCCCGCCACTGGGCGAAGGCCCGGCGGCGGATGCAGACGCCATCGACCGAGGCTGGCAACTGGTGCAGCGCGGCGTATGGTTGTGGCTGCTGATTCTATGCATCGGGGGGCAATTGTATGCTTGAGCACGGTGGTCGCCTGCGCAAGGCGGCGATTGAATACGGGATTGCCGAAGCCGAATGGCTCGACCTGTCCAGCGGCCTGGCGCCCTGGCCGTGGCCGATCCCCGAGATTCCGTTGCACGCCTGGGCGCGCCTGCCGGAAACCGACGACGGCCTGGAACAAGCCGCCAGCGAGTATTACGGTACCGCGCATTTATTGCCGGTGCCTGGTTCCCAGGCGGCGATCCAACTGCTGCCGCGCCTGCGCCGGGGTGGCAAGGTCGGTGTGCTGTCACCTTGCTACGCCGAGCACGCCGAGGCCTGGCGCCGCGCGGGCTACGTGGTGCGCGAAGTGCAGGAGCAGGAAGTCGACTTCTTTCTCGACAGCCTGGACGTGCTGGTGGTGGTCAACCCGAATAACCCGACCGGCCTGAGCCTGTCCCCGCAACGTCTGCTCGATTGGCACGCGCGGCTGGCCCAGCGCGGTGGCTGGCTGGTGGTGGACGAAGCGTTCATGGACGTCACGCCGCACCTGAGCCTGGCAGGCCAGGCCCATCAGGTCGGCCTGATCGTGCTGCGCTCGTTCGGCAAGTTCTTCGGCCTGGCCGGTGTGCGCCTGGGGTTTGTGCTGGCGGAGCGCCGGTTGCTCAAGCTGTTGGCCGAACAGGTCGGGCCATGGGCGGTCAGCGGGCCGACGCGGGTGATCGGCCAGGCGTGTCTGCGCGATACCGCTGGGCACACCCGGCAACGTAATCGTTGCCAGGAAGCCGGCCAGCGCTTGTTCGAGTTGCTGGAACGCCAAGGCTTTCAACCCCAGGGCGGCTGCGCCCTGTTCCAATGGCTGATCACACCCCACGCCGAACGCCTGCATGCGTTCATGGCCCAACGCGGCATTCTGCTGCGCCTGTTCGTCCACGACAGCAGCCTGCGTTTCGGCCTGCCCGACACCGATGCCGACTGGCTGCGCCTCGAACAGGCGCTGATCGCCTACAAGGAAGCGCCATGAGTACGCTGATGGTGCAAGGCACGACGTCCGATGCCGGTAAAAGCACCCTGGTCACCGCCCTGTGTCGCTGGCTGGTCCGCCAGGGCGTCGCGGTGGTGCCGTTCAAACCGCAGAACATGGCGCTCAACAGCGCGGTAACGGCCGAAGGCGGCGAAATCGGCCGCGCCCAGGCGGTGCAGGCCCAGGCCGCCAACCTGGCGCCGCACACAGACATGAACCCGGTGCTGCTCAAACCCAACAGCGATACCGGCTCCCAAGTGATCATCCATGGCCGTGCCGTGACCAGCATGAACGCGGTCGCCTATCACGACTACAAAGCCATCGCGATGCGCGCGGTGCTGGCGTCCCACGCGCGCTTGAGCGAGGCCTACCCAGTGGTGATGGTGGAAGGCGCGGGCTCCCCGGCGGAGATCAACCTGCGCGCCAATGACATTGCCAATATGGGCTTCGCCGAAGCCGTGGACTGCCCGGTGCTGCTGATCGCCGACATCAATCGCGGCGGCGTATTTGCTCATCTGGTCGGCACCCTCGAATTGCTTTCGCCGACCGAGCAAGCGCGGGTCAAGGGCTTCATCATCAACCGTTTTCGCGGCGATATCGCTTTGTTGCAGCCGGGGCTGGATTGGCTGGAAGCACGCACTGGCAAGCCGGTGGTTGGCGTATTGCCCTACATAATGGACCTGCATCTGGAAGCCGAAGACGGCATCGACCAGCGCCAGATCGACAAGGCTGCCCAGGTGCTCAAGGTGGTCGTCCCGGTATTGCCGCGCATCAGCAACCACACCGACTTCGACCCGCTGCGCCTGCATCCCCAGGTGGACTTGCAGTTCATCGGCCCGGGCCAGCCGATTCCCGCCGCCGACCTGATTATCTTGCCGGGCTCGAAAAGCGTGCGCAGTGACCTCGCGTACCTGCGTGCCAATGGCTGGGACACGGCGGTGGCGCGGCACTTGCGCTACGGCGGCAAGGTGCTGGGGATTTGCGGCGGCTTGCAGATGCTCGGCGAGCAGGTGCATGACCCGCTCGGGCTCGAGGGGCCGGCCGGGTCGAGTGCAGGTCTGGGCTGGCTGGCGTTCAGTACGACGCTGGAGGAGCACAAGCAATTGCGCAATGTGCGTGGGCGCCTGTTGCTGGAGGACGCGGAGGTCAGTGGTTATGAGATTCACGCGGGGGTGACGTCCGGCGCTGCGTTGTCGAACGCGGCCGTGTTGCTGGACGACGGCCGCAGTGATGGCGCGCAGAGCCCCGACGGGCAGATCTTCGGCACCTACCTGCATGGCTTGTTCGAAACCCCTGCCGCGTGCAGCGCCTTGTTGCGCTGGGCCGGTTTGCAGGCGGTACAGGCGGTGGATTACCACGCCCTGCGTGAGCGCGATATCGAGCGCTTGGCCGACCTGGTGGACAACCATCTGGATACCGCGCTGTTGCGCACGTTGTGTGGGGTTTGACGGTGTACATGCGCTCGAAGTGTGGGCGCTGGCTTGCCCGCGATGGCATCAACCGCGTTTCCCAGAGGCAGCGAGATGCCTGCATCGCTGGCAATCCAGCGCCCACCGTTGACCGAGTCCGGCTCGAATACCGAGGTGCCCTCCCATGCTCCAACTGATCCTCGGCGGCGCCCGTTCCGGCAAAAGCCGCCTCGCCGAAAAACTTGCCGGCGACAGCGCGTTGCCCGTCATTTATATCGCCACCAGTCAACCGCTGGACGGCGAGATGAACCAGCGCGTCGCCCTGCATCGTCAGCGTCGCCCGGATGCCTGGGGTCTGATCGAAGAACCGATCGAACTGGCACGGGTGCTGCGTGAAAACGCCGCGCCCGAGCGCTGCCTGCTGGTGGATTGCCTCACGCTCTGGCTGACCAATCTGCTGCTGCTCGACAACCCCGAGCGCCTGGCTTTTGAGCGTGACCAATTGCTGGAAAGCCTGGCCTCATTGCCAGGTGAAATCCTGTTTGTCAGCAACGAGACCGGTTTGGGTGTCGTGCCGCTGGGCGAATTGACTCGCCGCTATGTGGATGAAGCCGGTTGGCTGCATCAAGCCTTGGCCGAGCGGTGTCAGCGCGTTGTCCTGACCGTTGCCGGCCTGCCCCTGACTTTGAAAGGTACTGCGTTATGACGGAAACCTGGTGGCTCAACCCGTGCAAGGCCAGCGATGCCTTGGCGTATCAACAGGCCTTGGCGCGCCAACAGCAATTGACCAAGCCGGCCGGCTCCCTCGGCCAATTGGAAGCGTTGGCGGTGCAGTTGGCCGGCTTGCAAGGCCGGGTCAAACCTACGCTGGAGCAGGTGTGGATCGCCATCTTTGCCGGCGACCACGGCGTGGTCGCCGAAGGCGTGTCGGCGTATCCCCAGGAAGTCACCGGGCAGATGCTGCATAACTTTGTCTCCGGCGGTGCGGCCATCAGCGTATTGGCGCAGCAACTGACGGCGCAGTTGGAAGTGATCGACCTCGGCACAGTGACGCCGTCGCTGAACCTGCCCGGGGTGCGTCACCTGAATATCGCAGCGGGCACCGCCAACTTCGTCAACGGCCCGGCCATGACCGAGGCACAAGGGCGGCTGGCGCTGCAGGCCGGTCGCGACAGCGCACGCCGTGCGTTGACGAGCGGCGCGCAGTTGTTTATCGGCGGCGAGATGGGCATCGGCAACACCACCGCCGCCAGTGCGTTGGCGTGTGCCTTGCTCGATTGCCCGGTCAGTGATTTGACCGGGCCGGGCACCGGCCTGGATGCCCAGGGCGTCAGCCACAAAGTCGCGGTCATCGAACGCGCGCTGGCCGTGCACGCCGCGCAACGCGGTGACGCGCTGCAAACCCTGTTCAACCTGGGCGGGTTGGAGATTGCAGCGTTGGTCGGTGCCTATCTGGCCTGCGCCCAGGATGGCATTGTGGTGCTGGTGGACGGCTTTATCTGCAGCGTCGCGGCGTTGGTCGCCACGCGGCTGAACCCGGCATGCCGTGAGTGGCTGGTGTTCGGCCATCGCGGCGCCGAGCCGGGCCATCGCCACGTACTGCACAGCCTCGACGCACAACCGTTGCTCGAACTCGGCCTGCGGCTCGGCGAAGGCAGCGGCGCGGCCCTGGCGGTGCCGCTGCTGCGCCTGGCCTGCGCGCTGCACGGGCAGATGGCCACATTTGCTGAAGCCGCTGTGGCGGACCGCCCGGCATGACCTTGTACCTGGACCTGCTGCGCCACGGCGAAACCGAATTGGGTGGTGGCCTGCGCGGCAGCCTCGACGATGCGCTCACCGAAAACGGCTGGGCGCAAATGCGTGCTGCCGTGGCCGAGCAGGGCCCGTGGGATCGCCTGATCAGTTCGCCGCTGCAACGGTGTGCGCGGTTTGCACAAGAGCTCGGCGCAACACTCAACGTGCCAGTGAGCCTGGAAAAGGCTCTGCAGGAATTGCACTTCGGCGCCTGGGAAGGGCAGAGCGCAGCGGCGTTGATGGAGACCGATGCCGAAGGGCTGGGCGCGTTCTGGGCTGATCCCTATAGCTTCACACCACCAGAGGGCGAACGTGTCAGCGACTTTTCCGAACGGGTCCTCGGCGCGGTCTCACGCTTGCATCAGGCTTATGCTGGCCAGCGTGTGCTGTTGATCAGTCACGGTGGGGTGATGCGTCTGCTGCTGGCCCAGGCGCGCGGTTTGCCCCGAGCGCAATTGCTGAATGTCGAAGTCGGCCATGGCGCGCTGTTCAGCCTGCAGGTCGCGGCCGACGGCGTGCTGAAGGAAGGGCGCTGAACATGCTGCCGTTCTGGATCGCCCTGCAGTTCCTGAGCAGCCTGCCAATTCGTCTGCCGGGCATGCCGCAACCGCAGGAACTGGGGCGCTCACTGCTGTTTTACCCATTGGTGGGCTTGCTGTTCGGCCTGCTGTTGTGGGGACTGAATCTCGCGTTGACGGGCGCGCCGTTGTTGCTGCACGCAGCGCTGTTGCTGACGGCCTGGGTGTTGCTCAGTGGCGGTTTGCACCTGGACGGGCTGGCAGACAGCGCGGACGCCTGGCTCGGTGGTTTTGGCGATCGTGAGCGCACCCTGAGCATCATGAAAGACCCACGCAGCGGGCCGATCGCCGTGGTCACCCTCGGCCTGGTGTTGTTGCTCAAGTTCACCGCGCTGGTAGCGCTGATCGAACAGCACAATGGCGCAGCGCTGATCCTCGCGCCGCTGATCGGGCGTGCTTCGATGCTCGCGCTGTTTCTCACCACGCGCTATGTGCGTGCAGGAGGACTGGGCCAGGCATTGTCGGATCACTTACCGAGGATTGTCGGCCAGCAGGTGCTGATCCTCAGCGGCCTGGCCTGCCTCCTGATCGCTGGTTTCAGCGGCGGGATTGCGGTCCTGCTCGCGGCGCTGTGCTTTATCGGCCTGCGCCACCTGATGGTCAAGCGCCTCGGCGGCACCACGGGCGACACCGCCGGCGCGCTGCTGGAGTTGCTGGAAGTGGCGGTTCTGGTCGGTCTGGCGCTGTAACACTTGCTTGCATTTGCTGAATCGCGGGTATATACACGTTCCATGCTTGCCTCCCAATGTTTATGCACCAACCTGCGACGCGCCGCCCGTGGCGTCAGCAGGCATTACGACGGCGCTCTCGACGGCTTCGGGATCAACGTCGCCCAATATTCTTTGCTGTGCAATCTGCAGCGTCTCGATCAGCCGAGTATTTCCAACCTGGCCGACGCCATGGGGCTCGATCGCAGTACGTTGGGGCGCAACCTGCGCGTACTGGAAGGCGAAGGCCTGGTGCGGTTGGTCGAGGGCGATGACCTGCGCAACCGCCTGGTGCTGTTGACCGAGGCCGGCGCGGCGCGACTGGCCGCAGCTTTGCCGGCCTGGGAGGCGGCGCAGCAGAAATTGATTGATCGGTTGGGCGCGGAAAAACGCGAAACCCTGTTGGCCTTGCTGGATGAACTCGCCTGAACGCGGGTTTGTTCGACTACAAGCGGGTATATACCCGCAAATGGAGAATAAGAAATGACCTCGATGTGGCGCACCAGTGGCTGGATTCTTGTGGGGAGTGCGCTGATCCTGGCGTTGTCCCTGGGTGTGCGGCATGGCTTCGGGCTGTTCCTGGCGCCGATGAGCGCCGAATTCGGCTGGGGGCGTGAGACGTTTGCCTTTGCCATTGCCCTGCAGAACCTGATCTGGGGCCTGGCGCAGCCGTTCACCGGCGCCCTGGCCGACCGCTTTGGGGCGAGCAAGGCCGTGTTGGTTGGCGGGGTGTTGTACGCCGTCGGCCTGGTATTGATGGGTATGTCCGACTCGGCATGGTCGCTGTCGTTGAGCGCCGGTTTGTTGATTGGTATTGGCCTGTCGGGCACCTCGTTCTCGGTGATTCTGGGCGTGGTCGGCCGTGCCGTGCCGCCGGAAAAACGCAGCATGGCCATGGGCATTGCCAGTGCCGCCGGTTCTTTCGGCCAGTTCGCCATGGTGCCGGGCACCCTGGGCTTGATCAGTTGGTTGGGTTGGTCGGCGGCACTGCTGGTGCTGGGCTTGATGGTGGCGCTGATTCTGCCGCTGGTGAGCATGCTCAAGGATCGGCCGCTGCCTGTCATGGCCGGCCAGCAAACCTTGCGCGAAGCACTGAAGGAAGCCTGCTCTCACTCTGGGTTCTGGTTGCTGGCGTTCGGTTTTTTCGTCTGCGGTTTCCAAGTGGTGTTTATCGGCGTGCATCTACCCGCCTATCTGGTCGATCAGCATTTGCCGGCGACTACCGGCACCACCGTCTTGGCCTTGATCGGCCTGTTTAATATCGCCGGCACCTACACCGCCGGCTGGCTCGGCGGGCGCATGTCCAAGCCGCGCCTGCTGACTGGCCTGTACCTGTTGCGGGCGTTGGTGATCGGGCTGTTCCTGTGGGCGCCGGTGACTGAAATCTCGGCCTACCTGTTCGGTATGGCGATGGGCTTTTTGTGGTTGTCCACGGTGCCGCTGACCAATGGTACGGTCGCGACGTTGTTTGGTGTGCGAAACCTCTCGATGCTCGGTGGGATCGTGTTTCTGTTCCACCAGCTCGGTTCGTTCCTCGGTGGCTGGTTGGGTGGAGTGGTCTATGATCGAACCGGCAACTACGATTTGATCTGGCAAGTGGCGATTCTTTTGAGCCTGCTCGCCGCCGCACTCAACTGGCCGGTGCGTGAGCGGCCGGTGGCGCGGTTGCAGACGCAGATGGAGGTAGCATGAGTTCCAATGGCTATTGGCTGGTTGGGGCAGGGGCGGCAACGCTTCTGCTGCTTCTGGCGTGGTGGGGCTGGCAGCGCGGCGGGCTGGCGTTGATGCAACTGGGTATGTCGATCTGTTAAGTTCATGGTCTGACTCCTTTGAAGGACACACGATATGCAGATGCGCTGGCTCGCCGTACCCGTCCTGATGGCTGCTTTTGGCGGTGCGGCCATGGCTGCCAGTTGCCCGCCGTTGCTGGAGGGGCAGTTGCCCAAGTTGCGCGCCAAGGAATCCATCGACCTGTGCCAGCGCTTTGCCGGTAAGCCTCTGGTGATCGTCAATACCGCCAGCTTCTGCGGGTTTGCGCCGCAATTCAAAGGCCTTGAGGCGTTATACCAGCGCTACAAGGGCCAGGGCCTGGAAGTGATTGGCGTGCCTTCCGATGACTTCAAGCAGGAAGCTAAGACCGGAGAGGAAACCGCCAAGGTTTGCTACGTGAATTATGGCGTCACCTTCACCATGACCGAGCCGCAGACGGTCAAGGGGCCGGATGCCGTGCATCTGTTCAAGATACTGGCGCAGCAGAGCAGCGCGCCGAAGTGGAATTTCTACAAGTACGTGGTGGATCGTCAGGGCAGGGTGATCGCCAATTTCTCCAGCCTGACCAAACCTGACAGCCCGGACTTGCTCAAGGCGGTGGAAGAGGCGCTAGCTTCGAAACCCTGATCGTTGCCCATTGAAAAGCCCCGCCTCCTTTGCAGGAGAGCGGGGCTTTCTTATGCGCGAGCAGGTCAGAACTTGTACGTCACACCCAGGCCGAAACCGTTGGCGCTGTTTTCGTATTTGGAGCTGTAGGAACCCAGTGCGTTGGATTTGTTGACTTTGACCGACTCTTCCTTGAGGTAGGAGTAAGCCACGTCAACGGTCATGTTATCCATCACTGCGTAACCCATACCAACACTGAAGATGGTCCGGTCGCCGGTAGGGATGCGTGGTGAACGATCGGTGTTGTTGGTTGGCGACTGGTCGAAGCTCAGACCGGTACGCAGTACCACCTGCTTGGTGAGCTGATACGAGGTACCCAGGGCGTAAGCCCAGGTGTCGTGCCAGTTCTGCGGCTCAGTGATGGTTCCGACAAGCGCAGGTGCCAGTGCGCCTCCGCTAGCCGCTGTCACACCTTCGTTTTTGATGGTGATGTCTTTCAAACGGCTCCAACGAGTCCAGGTCGCACCCGCATACAGTTTCCAGGCGTCGCTGAGGTCTTGAGTCATCGACAGGTCCCAGGATTCAGGTGTGTCGACGTTCAGTGACGCATCGTAGCGGTTGTTGGCCAGCACCTGCGATGGAACCGTGGCGGCTTTGGTGACGTCGGTGTGGCCTTCGAGTTTGTACTTCACTTGCGAGTGGTAGGTCAGGCCAACGCGAGTGGTATCGGTGGCTTGAACCAGAATACCGGCGTTAAAGCCCAGGGCTGTATCATCGCCTTTGACTTTGACCTTGTTGTCGCCTGGGATCCCTAGGCCAGCCAGGCTTGGCTGCGATTCCAGGGTGCCGTCGATACGGTTGATGGTCGGACCAAAGCCGATGGATACGCGATCATTGAACTTGTAGCTGACAGTCGGTTGGAAAGTGATGACCGACACTTCGCTCTTGCTGCCAAACCCGCGCCCCTGGAAGCCACTTTCGTAGTCGGTTTTCAGGCCGAACGGCGCATAAACACCGAAGCCGATAGCCCACTGATCGTTAAGTTTGTTGGTGTAGAAACCGAAAGGTACGCCAGTGAAAGGCACCATGTCGCCTTTGTTGGTGCCGCTGGAACGGCCGCCGGCATCTTTGATATTGGTCGAGGCATCAATCACCGCGAAACCACCGGTAATTTGCTGGCCTTCCAGGCGAGCCATACCGGCAGGGTTACCATAGACGGTGCTTGCGTTTTCGGCAGCGGAAGAGCGTCCTGCGAAGCCCGTACCCATCCCGGCGACGTCTTGTTCGTTAAGGGCAAAGCCACTTGCGAAGACGTGGGATGAGGCCATGGCAACGGCGAGGCTAAGTGTGGTCTTGAGCATTACTTTTTTCATTATTAGAACTCCGTGTGATCACCGAAGCGGAAAGTATCAATAAATTACACATCACGCTATAGGCTGTAACATAGGAGATAGAGCGGTTTTGTAGGACAATCCTACTAAAATCGCGGTTTTTTAGCGAATATTGTAAGTTTACCTATCAGCAAACCACCTGATTCATGGATGAAACACAGGATTTCCAGGTTTGGGTGAAGTCGCGAAGACGGCCTTGAGGGTGAAATATTTCTTTCCAGATACGCGCCATGGCCAATACATCACCCGGTGCGGGCAACGCGGGGCGCCGTTGTTCCACCAGCAGCCAGGCGATGGCTGTGGCGTAACGCAGGTTAACGGTCAGCTCAAGCTGGGGCGCGCTGAGGAAAGCATGCTGGCTGGCCAGGCCGCGCACCAGGCTTGCGCGTTCCGGGTCCAGCGCCAGGTAGGTGTCCCATAGGGCGCGGTGACGTGGTTCGGTGATGCTATACAGGCCGTGGCCGCGGCGGTCGTGCAATGCGGAGCCGAGTTCCGACTGGCTGGCGGCAATGCCCAGCAACAGAGATTCAGCCGTCTGGTCGTGGCACCCGAGGTAAATAAGCGTCGGCTTGATTACATAACGACACAATTCGCTGGCAGCGATACCCATACTCGCCTCAATCCGTGAAAGTGGTCGACGAAGCCTGAGCGGGTGGGGGCTTGGCAGCGGTGGATCGGATCTCAGGCCCGTCGTAAGCGGATCATGCCGCTTGAGTTGAAGTGTAGTGTCATATTCGTGGTGTAAAGGACTGTTTTTAAAACATCTTCTTTAATCAGTTATAACGGTTATATCTATTCGTGCTGAGTGCAAACATTCAGATCCTGAATATCAGGCAATAAAAAACCCTGCGTCTTAAACAGGGTTTTTGTGTTTCAGCAGCTCGGGTCGATCAGGCAACCAGTGCCTGACGGGTACGCTCGATCACGGCCTGCAGCGGCTCTGCGCTGGAGTATTGATCGGGGTACAGGCGTTCGCTGTGACGAGCGATACCGTGTTCGTTGACCAGGGTGAAGCTGAAGCAGCCTTTGCGAGCGGCCATGATCAGACAGTTCATTGGTGCAAAAGCGTTGGTGAGGGTGCGAATGGCATCCTGAGTATGGATTTGAGTGGACATATTATTGGTGTTCCTACAAATAACACGGTTAAGAACCGCGCAACGTTAAAACGTTCCAGTGACGTCGATCACCATTGATCGAACGAAGAACCCGACTGGAACAAAGCAGCCAGTTTGAAGCGCTAATAGTTTAGGCGCGCTTGGGCTGGCAGGTAGGTACTTAGGAGGGCAGGCAACACAACAGGGGCAAAGGTTCTGGGCCCAGGGTGAAGATCCTGATCAATTGGCAGGTTGGTTCGGTCAGAGTATTGATACTTCGCGACACCCTTTGCTTGTTCAAAGGCAGTGTCGTCGCAAGTGATACCTGGAAACCATCAAGGTGGCCGATCCCGTGTTGTTCAGGGGAGTTGTTCGACCAGAATTGACTTTCAGCTTGGTACTAACGCTGCGGATAGTAACGGATCGAAGCGGGGAATGGAAGCGTGCAGGCAAAAAAACTTCAGTCAGCCCTCCAGCAACCCGTGATACACCAGCACCGTGACGGCTGCCGCCAGCGAGGAGCCCAGCGCATACGCGGCCAGGGTCAGGCGCAGGGACTGGCCGGTTTCGATCATTTTCATGACATCGCCCATGTCATTGATCCGGCCCTCGCCCAACTCGATACACAGGCTGATGGCGGTGAACGCCGCGGAGAGCAGGATCGCGATGGCGAACAATGCGCCGTCGGGTGAGGGTAGTGCGGCATTGATTCCCAGGGAGGTCGCGCAGATAGCCAGCAACAACACTGTGAATAACAGAATTCCTTTCATCGACCCGCACATGGTTGCGTTGTAGGTGGGGCAGTGTGGCGACCTGTACTGAATTTGAAAAGTCCCTGCCTGGCCGTGCCGGTAACATATTCAAGCAGTATCGGATCAAAAAATACCGGCGATATAACCAGGGAAGAGGGGGTTGTACACATTGTTCACAGTAGGTGTCACCGGCCTGTCAAGTGTTTCGAACCGGCTCCGTCAGCCTGCAATGAAAATTTAAGTCAATGAAAAATATCGCTTTTTTTTATTGGTGAAAAAATCGTCAGTTTGACTGCGGCCCCCATTCCATGGGGCTTTGCGCGAGTTAAAGGAGGGTTGTCCACTGAGTTATCCACAGCTTCTGTGGATTGTCCCAAGCGCTTGCTCTAGCACGGGCGTGCAGGTTTTTTTCGGCTTTACCTGTACGAAAAAAAGAGTAGAGTGGCGCGCCTTCCGTTCTGTCCCACAGTGCTTTATGAAGTTTCGCTCAGTGTCACTTTCTGCTACCGACACCCCTCCGGCTGTTACCCCACCCAAGCGTTTCTCCTTGAAAGTTGCATTGTGGTTGCTCGACAGCCCGCTGCTAGGCCACAGCACCAACGTCAAACATTTTGCCGGGCGCTTGCTCAAACAGCCGGCGCGTGATGGCGTAGTCGCCGCGCAAAGCCGACTTGGCCAATTGATGTGCCGCGAATGTGGTAATGCCCGCGACCGCCGCATCGGCCACGACCTCCTGCGCCTGGCTGCTCGCGCTGGCGACCGCCGCGCCCAGCGTGAATTGGGACAGGTCGAAGACTGAGCTGTCCTCAACTCCCTTGCTTGGTTAACCTTGCTCTTTTTCGGTGATGGCAGACATGGCTATGGCTTTTGACTGGACCAGTATTGCCCTGGGACTTGCTGGCGCGGCAGTGCCGTTATTGGCCGTATGCTGGCAGCTTCAGCGGCGCTTGGCCGCGCGCATGGCCGGCTGGGAATTGCTTGAAGAGCGCCTGGCCACTGCGCAACTTGCCCAGGAAGGCTTGGCTGCTCAACTGGATGCCAGTCGTGACGAGATCAGCGACCTCAGCCAGGCCAATGCCGCCAAGCAGGCTGACTTGGCCGCCGTGCGCCGCGAAGTCGAATTGCTGCAGATCGATCGCGACAACGCCCGCGACGCGGCCCACGCCTGGAACCTCGACCGCAGCGCCAAGGAAGCCGAACTGCGCCGCCTTGACGCATTGTCGGCGGCCTTGCGTGCGGAGCTGCATGAGCAACAGGAAAGCCATCAACAACGCCTCGCTGACCTACAGGGCGCGCGGGACGAGCTGCGGGCGCAGTTCGCCGAACTGGCCGGGAAAATTTTCGACGAGCGTGAACAGCGCTTTGCCGAAACCAGCCAGGAGCGCCTCGGGCAGTTGCTTGATCCCTTGAAAGAACGCATCCAGTCTTTCGAAAAGCGTGTCGAAGAAAGCTATCAGAACGAAGCCCGCGAACGCTTTTCCCTGGGCAAGGAGCTTGAACGCCTGCAGCAACTGAACCTGCGTCTGTCGGACGAAGCCACGAACTTGACCCGCGCGCTCAAGGGCCAGAAGACCCAGGGCAACTGGGGCGAGCTGATCCTTGAACGTGTGCTGGAACACGCCGGCCTGGAGAAGGGCCGCGAGTACCAAACCCAGGTCAGCCTGAAAGGCCCGGACGGTGAGCGCTTCCAGCCGGATGTGCTGATTATGCTGCCCGATGACAAACAGGTGGTGGTGGACTCCAAGGTCAGCCTGACGGCCTATCAACAGTATGTGGCGGCGGACGATGATGTGATCGGCCAGGCGGCGCTCAAACAGCACGTGCTGTCCCTGCGCAATCACGTCAAAGGCCTGGCCGGTAAGGACTACAAGCGCCTGGAGGGCTTGCATAGCCTGGATTTCGTGTTGCTGTTCGTGCCGATTGAAGCCGCTTTTTCCGCAGCCTTGCAGGCCGAGCCCAATTTGTTCCAGGAAGCGTTCGACCGCCATATCGTCATTGTCAGCCCCACCACCTTGCTCGCCACCCTGCGGGTTATCGACAGTCTTTGGAAACAGGAGCGTCAGAGCCAAAACGCCCGGGAAATCGCTGAGCGCGCCGGCTGGCTGTACGACAAGTTCGTGCTGTTTATCCAAGATCTGGATGAAGTGGGCAACCGTCTGCAGCAGTTGGATAAGGCTTACAGCGCGGCGCGGAATAAGCTGACAGATGGTCGCGGTAATCTGGTCAGCCGCACCGAACAATTAAGGTTGCTCGGCGCCCGCGCCAGCAAGAGCCTGCCCGCCGATCTGCTGGAGCGGGCAATGACCGATGCCGACGGTGTGGCGCACTTACCCGAATAGTGGCGGGTCAATGTCGGAGCTATCGAGCCTCGGCAGTGGATTGAGTTCGGCCTGATTAAAGGGGTAGATGCCGACTTAGCAACGCCCGCAACGCCGCCGGCTTAACCGGCTTGGCCAGATAATCCAGCCCCGCGGCATGCACTTGCGCCACCGTCTCCGGACGGCCGTCGGCGCTGATGACCACGCCGGGGATCGGCTCAGCCAATTGCGTGCGCAGCCAAGCCATCAGCTCCGTGCCGGTTTCCCCGTGGTCCAGGTGGTAATCCACCAGCGCCAGTTGTGGGCGCACGCCGTCGGCCAGCAGTGCGGCGCACTGCGCCTGGTCGGTGGCGGTCCATACTTCGCAACCCCAACGCGTCAGCAGGCTGCGCATGCCTATCAGGATGCTTTCTTCGTTATCCACACACAGCACCTGTGCGCCACTCAGGGGCAGGCCGTTTTCCTGCACGGTCTTGATCGGCGGGCTCGTCTGGTTGCGAGCCAGCGGTACGCGCACGCTGAACACGCTGCCCTTGCCCGGCCATGAACGCACGCTTAGGTGGTGGTCCAATACGCTGCACAGGCCATCGGCGATCGCCAGGCCCAGGCCGAGGCCTTTTTCAGCGCGGGTCTGATGGCTGTCCAGGCGCTTGAATTCCTCGAAAATCACCTTCTGTTTATCCTGAGGGATGCCTGGACCGCGGTCCCATACTTCCAGGCTCAACTCGCCCTCGTGTCGGCGCACGCCCAGCAGTACTGGGCCGTCGGCATAGCGGAACGCATTCGTCAGAAAGTTCTGCAAAATGCGTCGAAGCAACTTGATGTCACTGTCGACCCGCAAATGACTGCCGCGCAAGCGGAAGCGCAAGCCTTGTTCCTGGGCCAGTGCCTTGAATTCGGCGCCGAGTGCGTCGAACAGTTCGTTGAGCACGAACGGCTGGCGTTGCGGGTTGATCTTGCCGTTTTCCAGGCGCGAGATGTCCAGCAGGTCGCTGATCAGGTCTTCGGCGGAACGCAGCGAGCTGTCCAGGTGTTGCACCAGTTGCCGGGCTTCGCTCGACAGGCCGTCGTTCTGGTGGGAGAGGGCGGCGGAGAACAGGCGTGCAGCGTTCAGCGGTTGCATCAGGTCATGGCTGACCGCTGCGAGAAAGCGGGTCTTCGATTGGTTCGCGGACTCGGCCACGCCCTTGGCGTCGGTGAGCGCCACGTTGAGCTGCGACAGCTCGTGTGTTCGCTCGGTCACTCGTCGTTCCAAGCCCTCGTTCGCCTCGGTTAGCGCGTGTTCGGCCTCGCGGAACGCGGTGATGTCGGTGAAGCTCATGACAAAACCGCCGCCGGGCATCGGGTTGCCGATCAGTTCGATCACCCGTCCATTTGGGAACAGGCGTTCGGAGGTGTGCGCGCGGCCTTGGCGCATCCAGTGCAGGCGTCGTGCCACATGCACTTCGGCCTCACCCGGTCCGCACAAGCCGCGCTCGGCGTTATAGCGAATGATGTCGGCAATCGGCCGGCCGACGCTGATCAATCCCTCGGGGTAGTTGAACAGCTCCAGGTAACGGCGGTTCCACGCCACTAACTTGAGCGACTGATCCACCACGCTGATGCCCTGGGTGATGTTTTCGATGGCGCCTTGTAGCAGGGCCCGATTGAATTGCAGCACTTCGGAGGCTTCGTCGGCGATTCGTACTACGTCCTCCAGCAGCATGTCCCGACCTTCAATCGCGGCCTTTACGACGGCGCGAGTCGAGGAGGCGCCGAGTACACCCGCCAGCAGGCGTTCGGTATGCGCGATCCAATCGTTATCGGCATTCTGGTTGGGGTTGAAGCCTTTGCCCTGGCGATAGGCGAAGCGGATAAAACTTTGCTGGGCGCGTTCTTCCCCGACAAAGCGCGCGGCCAGGCTCAGCAGGTCGCTGATCTGGACCGACAACATGGAGCGAGTGCTGGCGCGTTGGCTGGTTTCCTGGCCGATGAAGCGCCCGGCCTGCCAGTGCTCGGACACTCGAGTGCGCGAGAGCATCGAAACCCAGACGAACAGCGTGAAGTTGCCCGCCAGGGAGAACACGGTGCCCAGGGTCAGCGAGGTGAGGGGCAAACCGAGCGGTTGGGAATGCAACCAGGTCAGGCCTGGGAAAAGGCTGAGCGACCAGCCCAGGCTTTTCGCGGTAACCGGTAGGACCAAGGTGTAGAACCACAGGAACGTGCCCGCCGCCAAACCGGCAAAGACGCCGCGACGATTCGCCTGTTTCCAATACAGCGCGCCAAGCATGGCGGGTGCCAGTTGGGTCACTGCGGCGAAAGCGATCTGGCCGATCGTCGCGAGGCTCGCAGTGGAGCCCAGCAATCGGTAGCTGACATACGCCAGCAGCAGGATGATCACAATGCTGACGCGGCGTACCGACAGCAACCAGTGGCGGAATACTTCAAACGGCCGTTCCGCGCTGGAGCGGCGCAACAACCAAGGCAGCAGCATGTCGTTGGAAACCATGGTCGACAACGCAATGCTTGCAACAATCACCATGCCGGTGGCGGCCGACGCGCCACCAATGAACGCCAGCAAGGCGAGGACCGGATGGGCCTCGGCCAAGGGCAGGCTGATCACGTAGGAATCGGGTGGCACCGAGCCGGGCAAGAGCATTTTGCCGCCGAGGGCGATCGGCACGACAAACAGCGCTGCGAGAATCAGGTACGCAGGGAAGACCCATTTGGCCAGGCGCAAATCCTGGGGGTCGATGTTTTCCACGACGGTGACGTGAAACTGCCGGGGCAGGCAGATGATTGCCATCATTGCGACGCCGGTCTGTACCACCATCGTTGGCCAGTTGACGGTTTCTTTCCAGTATTCCTCCAGCCGTGGCGCCAGCATCGCCTGGTTGAACAAATCGCCGAAACCGTCGTAGAGGCCGTAGGTCACAAACGCACCGACCGCGAGAAACGCGAACAGTTTGACTATCGATTCAAAGGCAATCGCCAGCACCATGCCACGGTGGTGTTCGGTGGCATCGAGGTTGCGCGTACCGAAGACAATGGTGAACAACGCCAGCACCAGCGACACGATCAACGCCGTGTCCTGGGCCCGGGTGCCGGTAGCATCCGCGCCAGCGCCGATCAGCAGGTTCACCCCGAGTACGATGCCCTTGAGTTGTAGGGCGATGTAAGGCAGCACGCCGACCATGCAGATCAGCGCGACCACCACCGCTAACGATTGGGATTTGCCGTAGCGTGCAGCGATAAAGTCAGCGATAGAGGTGATGTTTTCCTGCTTGCTGATCAGAATCATCTTTTGCAGGACCCAGGGGGCCAATACCAGCAACAGCACCGGTCCCAGGTAGATCGGTATAAACGCCCACAGTTGTTCGGCCGCCTGGCCTACGGCGCCGAAGAAGGTCCAACTGGTGCAATAAACGGCCAGCGACAGGCTGTACACCCAGGCACGCATACGCGGCGGCAGCGGCGCATGGCGACGGTCACCGTAAAAGGCGATGGCAAACATAATGGCCATATAGGCCAAGGCAACGGCGGCGATCAGCCCGCTGGACAGCGTCATGGTAACTCCGGACATAAACACACCCAGGCATTTCGGGCCCGGTCGGACAGTCTCGCATGATGCCTGGGGATTAGTCAGTGTCGACCAAGGTCTCGTGAGCACTAATGTCGCAGGGGCGGGTGTTAAAGAGGCTCAGCGCGGCGGCAGGGTTTTTTGGCGCAGGATGTAGATCGTCACCAGCACGGCACTGGTCAGCATGAAGCCCCGTGCCCAGGGTAGAGGCACCAGGTAGCAGGAAAAACCGATGCTCAGCCACATCAGGCCGATGGCATAGACCTTGCCCTTCAGCGGGATGCCACTGCCGTCCAGGTAGTCACGAATCCATGGGCCCAGGCGCGGGTGTTCCACCAGCCAGTCGTAGAAGCGTGGGGAGCTTCGCGCGAAGCAGGCGGCGGCAAGAAGCAGGAAGGGGGTGGTCGGCAATACCGGCAGGAAAATACCGATTACTCCCAGCGCTACGCTCAGCCAACCGATGGCCAGTAGTGCATAACGCAGGAGCGGCGAGCGCTTGCCCATGGGTATCACGGGCATGCGACTCAGTGGTGACGAGGCTTGAGGAGCGCCGGTTTTTCGTCAGGGGCGTTGCACAGCAGGTACAGGGCGGTCAGGGCTTCCGGGATCTGTACGATCATGTCGTCCATCAGGTTGGCGTCGGAGGCGATGTCGGAGAACTCCGGCTGGTCGTCGAACAGGCCTGAACCGACCATGATTGGCAGCAGCATTTCGCTGACTTCTTCTTCGGCGGTTTCGAACCAGGCGGCTTCGCGTAGGAACACGCCTTCCATGAATCCGATGCACCAGCCGCGCAGGTCGGAGTCGTCCGGATCTTCGCCCAGGTCCAGGTCGCACGGCAGCTCGAATTCCTCATCGGAGGCCAGTTGGCGACCGATGTGGGCCTTGAGAGCGAGCAGGGTGGCTTCGATCTCTTCGCGCTGGGCGGCGTCAGCGTAGTGAGGTTCTTCGGCGAACAAGGCGTCGATCCACTCACGGTCCGGCACGATGTCGGAAGAAATCGACAGGGCGGTCAGGTAGCCGTGGGCGGCCACGTAGTCCAGCGCCTCGTCATGCAGCTCATCGGCGTCGAGGAAGGCTTGCAGGCGGGTTAGTTGCTCAGCGAAGGACATTGAAGGACTACCTTGGGAATAAACGATGCTGAATTCTAGGCTTTCTTGAGCGCCCCGGCCAGCCACACTGCATATTTGGCCGGTTTTCGATAGCGGCCGCTATTCGTCAGCCGCGCCCTTTGCCGGCCGACGCTCGGGTATACTGCCGCGTTTTGTGATGCCCCTGCAGGCCAGTGCCAACCCGAGAAAACTTCGCTTACGGATTATTTTCCGTAGTGCCGCGTTTTTTCGGCCAGCCTGTAGAGAGGGATTTCGGCGATATTTGGAGTTTTACATGCTCGAGCAGGCTCAACGCGTCCTCAAGGACATCTTCGGCTACGACAGTTTTCGTGGCCGCCAGGGTGCGATCATTGAGCGCGTGGCCAATGGCGGTGATGCCCTCGTCCTGATGCCCACCGGTGGTGGCAAGTCGTTGTGTTTCCAGGTGCCGGCGTTGCTGCGTAACGGTCTCGCCGTGGTGGTGTCGCCCTTGATCGCGCTGATGGACGATCAGGTAGCGACCCTCGAAGAACTCGGTGTTGCCGCCGCCGCGTTGAACTCCACGCTCAGCGCCGAACAGCAGCGCGACCTGGCCGCGCGTATCAAGCGCGGTGAAGTGAAAATGCTCTACCTGGCCCCCGAGCGCCTGGTGCAGCCGCGCATGCTGGCCTTCCTGCAGAGCCTGGAAATCGCCCTGTTCGCCATCGATGAAGCTCACTGCGTATCGCAATGGGGTCACGATTTCCGCCGTGAATACCTGCAGTTGGGGCAGTTGGCGGAACTGTTCCCCGACGTTCCGCGTATCGCCCTGACCGCCACCGCCGACAAGCGTACCCGCGAAGAAATCGTCGAGCGCCTGCATTTGCAGAACGCCGAGCGCTTCCTGTCGAGCTTTGACCGGCCGAATATTTTTTACCGCATCGTGCCTAAAGAACAGCCGCGCAAGCAGTTGCTGGCGTTCCTGTCCGAGCGGCGCAGCGATGCAGGCATCGTCTATTGCCTGTCGCGCAAGAAGGTCGACGAAGTGGCCGCCTTCCTGTGCGAGCAGGGTTATCCGGCGTTGCCCTACCACGCGGGCTTGCCCAACGAATTGCGTGCTTATCATCAGAAGCGCTTCCTCAACGAGGAAGGCCTGATCATGGTGGCAACCATCGCGTTCGGCATGGGCATCGACAAGTCCAACGTGCGCTTCGTGGCCCATATGGATCTACCCAAGTCCCTCGAGGCTTATTACCAGGAAACCGGGCGTGCCGGCCGTGATGGCCTGCCGGCGGATGCGTGGATGGTCTACGGCCTGCAAGACGTGGTGATGCTCAAGCAAATGCTGCAGAACTCCGAAGGTGACGAGCGCCACAAACGCCTGGAGCAGCACAAGCTCGACGCCATGCTGTCACTCTGCGAAGAGACGCGTTGCCGCCGCCAGACCTTGCTGGCGTATTTCGATGAAGACATGCCCGAACCCTGCGGCCATTGCGACAACTGCGTGGACGGCGTGCAAACCTGGGATGCCACTGAGCCGGCGCGCCAGGGCTTGTCCGCGATCTACCGCACCGGTCAGCGTTATGGCGTCGGCCATCTGGTGGATGTGTTGCTGGGCAAGGACAACGAGAAGGTGCGTAGCTTCGGCCACGAGAAACTCTCGGTCTACGGCGTGGGCAAGGCCCGTGCCGAAGGCGAATGGAGATCGCTGTTCCGCCAGATGGTCGCGCGCGGCTTGGTAGACATCGACATCGAAGGCTACGGCGGCCTGCGCCTGAACGAAGATCGGAAGAGCACACGTCTGAACTC
>ERZ1463034.59-NODE-59-length-36978-cov-50.447228_pt1 | contig 36978 bp, 30 predicted proteins | sample MGYA00564480_ERZ1463034 | MGnify/ENA primary metagenome ERZ1463034 (study PRJEB39244, sample SAMEA3635122) | Helicobacter pylori | study: EMG produced TPA metagenomics assembly of PRJEB11511 data set (Assembly of a 5300-year-old Helicobacter pylori...
GCGCCTTTTGGGTACTTGCCGGGAATCTGGTAGGCATTGTCCATTTCTTCGGACGCCATGCCGGCCAGGTGACCGCCCCATTCGTTGGCTTCGAGCAGAATGTCGTTGGAGATCACGTCGAGCTTTTTCTGCACTTCGCCCTGTACGTTTTCAGTGTTCATGCTGCCGAGCACACCGCCCAGCGCGCCTTTGGAGACGGCGTGGCTGATTTCCTTGCATGCGCGTGCTACCACTTCGATAAGGAAGCGCAGATCGGCAGGAGTGTTGTTGCTGCGGGTCTGCTCAATCAAATAGCGACTTAGGGTAACGCGGGACATGGAGAGCTCCGAAGTGGGGGATAAAAACCCGCACAGTTTAGCGCGAGTGGACACGTAATACTCCAGTCAGACCGGGTTCTGGCCCATAGAGTTCACATGTCGGTTGAGAGTAGCCTCAAAACGGCAACAAGCAGGTGACCCTGCTCAAGATTTTGCCGAGGGCGTGCGCAACAGGCTCACGGCCATCCAGCCAAGGAAAACGACGCCCAGCAACAACACTGCCCATAAACCGGTGCGCTTCCAGTCCGTGCCTTTCACGGCCGGTGTTGGCGTGCGTGCGATGACCACGGGTGAGGCCGCCGGTTGCGCAATGCCCAGTGATGCGAGCACCTGCGGTTGATAATCGGGGATCAGCGTGGACAGCGGCAAGTCTGCCGCCCGCGCCGCCGTGTTACCAATGGCGAGAGTATACGGCCCTGCACCTTTGGCCAGGAACACCAGTTGCGTGGCGCGGACTGCGAAACGCAGTTGTGGGGCCGCAGTGCCCAGACCGCCGCCACGCTCATCCACATCGAGCTTGAATTGCTGCACGGTACGGCCAGCCAGCTGTAACTCATCCTGCAGCACGTCCTGACCATTCTGTGTCAGTCGATACAACAAGCCGCCGCCCACGATTTGCCACGGGGCGTTGCTGTCGAGGCGCGCCGACAGGGTGGCCGGTGCCAGACTGTTGGCCTGGCTGATGTCGACCTTTACGCGCTCCACGGCTAGATCAATGGGCAATTGCCAGCTGTATTCGCCCGGTTTGACGGTGCTGCCCGCCAGCGGTTGTGACCAGACCAAAGGCTGCGGCAGGTGGTCGGGGCTGGCGCTGATCAATTGCGCGGAGGTCAGTGTCGGTGCGGAGTTCGGGGTGTTCCACAGCAAACGCAGGTAGCGCGCCGGTTGGCCGGGTAGAGTGACTTCGCGTTGCTCGATCACTTCATCGGCAAACGACAGTCGTGCAACCTGGCCCTCGCCCCAGGATTGCCAGTGCTGCAGATCGTTACTGGCCTCGATACTGAAGCGCTGAAAACCTTCCCGTTCGGTGTTCCAGTCAAGAATCAACTGCTCCAGCGGGGCCTTGATCTCGCTGGTGTCGAGCAGCCAACCGCGCAGTACTTCTTCGCCGGCTTCGATTTCGCCTTGTGGTTGCACTTCAACCAGCGTGCCGCTGGCGGTGCGCTCGACCCGAATCGTAGGCACTGCATCACTGGCATCGGCGGCGTCATAGAGGGCAAACCACTTAACCGGGATCGGCGTCTGGTTTTCCCGGCGCTGAACGTCGCTATGGGTCAGTGAGTACGCCAGTGCCTGGCCCTCAGCGTTGAAAACGCGAACGTCACCCAGACCGGCCTGACGCGCACCCAGTTGTACCGCCAGCGGTAGTTCAAGGCGATACCACGGGCCATTACCGCTCAAGGTCAACGGTACCTGACTAGCGAAATCAGCCGGTTTTTCCTGCGCATGGGCGGACATCGTTGCGAAGAGGGCCGCACATAACGCCGCGCCAAATACGGCGCGGATGAAGGTTGACTGACAGCTCAAGAATGAGTTCCTCATACGATGGTCCTAGTCGGATCGGGCGTAGATTTTTTAGAGGGCAAAGGCATCGGCGACGAAGGTCCGGGCGGCAAGGGAGAGAAATATCCCACTACCAATAGCAACACGCCAACCCCGATGAACGACACGATACGCGCCAGCCCACCGCGGTTGCTCAGTTCGACGAAGAACAGCTTGGCGACCACGACACCGATCAGTGCGGCGCCAACGATCCAGATATCACGTCGGCCGCGCAGGTGTCCGCCAACCATCAGTGCTAAGGCCATCAAGGTCCAGACAATCGACAGACCGGCTTGCACCCTCATCGAATCCAGCAATTCATCCAACTGATAGGGCACGCCACTCCAATGATGGGCCGTGCGCATGACCATCCCAGTGAACAGGGCAAATAAGCTAGCCCCTGCTACTATCTGTGCCACTCGCTGCGCGCGATCATGGGCGATACCGAGTTGAGGCAATCGGCTGCGCGCCCAGACGAATACCCCGGCCAATGCGAGCAACAGGCCCAATTCCAGCGGATTGAGCAGTGGCAGATAGGCCAGCGGTGCGGCGGCACCGTCGCTGACGATGTTCGCCAGCCAGAACCAGATCAACATCAGCAGCGCCAAGGGGGCAGCGGCCCAGACCCGGTATTCACGGGGATAGGCCTCGATGGGCCACGGCAGTGCGCGGGGCGCAGCCATCAATAGCAAATAGGTGCTCGGCAGCAACGCCCAGCCCAGCCAGCGCCATGCGTTGTAGTGTTCGGACAATGTCATCAAGCCGAAGCGCAACTCCAGCGCCAACACGCCGATGATCAGCCAGCAACCCAAGACATGTGCCGCGCTGACCACCCAGCTCGGCAGTGTGCCCGCCAGGTGCCGCAGCGACAGCAGATGTACGACGAACACCGCGCCCCACGCCAGCCAACCCCAGTAGGCTGCCGGGTGATAGCTGGCGTTCAGCGCGAGCAGCAATAGCACGGTGCAGGCCGGAGTCAGCAGAGTACAAAGCACTGCCAGTGCCGACCAGTGCAGTCGCAGGGCGAGGACCGTCCATAGCGCGACGCTGACAGCCGCGAGGCATAGCAACGTGGGTATTTGCAATTCGGTCGGTGCGAATCGTTGTGCGCCGTTGACCAGTGCCACAGCCCACCAACCCACTCCCCACGCCAGCAGCAATGCGCTCAGACGCTGCAGATTCATGGTTTTCATGGGGATTGCATTGACTGGGCTCAGGCGTTGCTGGAGCCACGCGCTGAGCATCGCGGCCAGCGCGAGGACCATCGGCGTCCAGGCATCGCGATGGGCCAGTAAAGTGGTGTCGGTTCGATACAGGTCGCCCTGTAGGTCGCCGAACAGCGCGAGGCCTGCTCCCAGCTGCAACAGCAGGCCGAAAGCGCGTGCCAGCACTCGTTGCTGACGCAAGCCCAGCCAGAAAACGGCCGCGCCTTCCAGGGCCCACGCGGCCGAGGTCCAGCGTGCATCCAGCCCGAGGGGTATCGCCAATGACGCGAATACCACACCCAGTGCCAGGCAGGTCTCCACTAACAGTAAGGCGCGTCCCGGCGCCCGGCCGGACAGCAGGCGCGCCAGGCCTATATAGAGCATTCCCATTACCAGCGCGCTGTAGGCGGGAGCGAACTCCATGTGTTGGACCAGCGCGAACTGCAGGCCGAATCCGACAATCGGTGGGCCAAACAAGATACTGCCGTCGACGTAGTCACCCTGGCGAGCTGACCAGCGCAATATCGCTTCGCGGCTATCGTCTTCGGGCGCGGTGCTCAGCTCTTGCAGTTTGCGTCGAGCGAACAGCAGACCAATCGCCAGATACATCAGGAAAAACACGATCAGAAACGGCTCGGTGCTCCAGAACAGTGCGGGCGTGTATGCCTGCAGGCCCCAGACGAAACCGATGCCGAAGGTGCCGACAAAACCGATCAGGTTCAGTAGGCGCCAGGCCTTGAACCAGGCGATGGCAAAAATCCCGGCATTGAGCAGTGCGAAGTAACTGAACAGGGCTACATGGCTGCCAGCGCCGGTAGACGTCAGCAGCGGTGCGGCGAATCCTCCGAGTGCCGCCGCCGCAGCCAGACCCAGTGCGTCCTGTTTTACCGCGAGGATCGCCGAGAACACCGTCACCACCACCAGCAGGCCGAACGCCATGTTCGGGTCGAGCAACGCATTCAAACGCATGGCGGCAAATACCGTCAGGTACAGCACGCCGACCCCCGCGCCCTGCAGGATCAATGCGTAATTGCGGTTGCGTTGTCGTAGCCACCAGCCCAGCGCCAGCAATGCCAAGGCGCAGGCGGCAACGGCGGCGTAGCGGGCTTCCAGTGGAATGACCACACCTTCAGTGGCGTAGCGCAGCAAAAAGGCCAGCCCGAGGAACAGCAGCAGCACCCCGACCCGCAGCACGGTATTACCGCCCAGCAGCCAGTTACGTACGCCGGCCAATGCGCGCTCGATCATGTTTGGGGTTGCCGGCGTAGAAACCGGGTTCGGCGTTGCTGTTGGCTGGGTCCATTCGTCGTCGACGGGCAGATCCCAAGTCAATTCGGTGGCTGCTTCAAGGGCGGGGGGCACACTGACAAGTGGCTGAGCCGCAGGCGCCGGGATTTCAGCGTTGCCAGGAGCAGATTCGAGGAGGGTAAGGCGTTGCTGAACCGCCTCGAGCTGACGGCCAAGCAGGGTCATACAAATGGCCTGTCCAAGACCAAGCCCGGCGAGTGCGCCGATTGCAGCACCCACGAAAGACTCGTCCAGGTAACCACCCAGCACGAGACCGACCAGCAGGAGAATCCATTGCACGCGTTGACATCCCTTTATGCGGCTTGCCTGGAGTATATCGGTCCAGGCCGTCGGGGACATGATTTGTAGCGGAGGTCGGCGATGAATTCACTCGCGAAGACGGCACGCCGGGTAATCCGTGTCAGGCCATTCGCGAGTGAGTTCACCCACAGATTTATTCCTCCAACGCTTTCCAGATGTCGTTCGAATATTCGCGAATGGTTCGGTCCGACGAGAACCAGCCCATCCGTGAAGTATTGAGCACCGCTGAGCGCCACCACTGTTTAGGGTCGTGCCACAGTGTCTGGACCTTGCCTTGAGCCTCCCAATAGGACTCGAAGTCGGCGCACACCAAAAAGCGGTCGTAAGCGATCAATTGATCGATCAGGCCGACATAGCGGTTTGGATCATCCGGTGAGAATACCCCGCCCCGGATCGCTTCCAGCACATCATTGAGCCGCGGTGAACTCGCGATATCGCCAGTGGCACTGTAATCGCCGGCGCGTTTTCGTGCTTCGACCTGCTGCGACGTCAGGCCGAAGATGAACATGTGCTCAAGTCCGATTCGCTCGCTCATTTCCACGTTGGCACCATCAAGGGTGCCGATGGTCAGTGCGCCATTGAGGCCGAATTTCATGTTGCTGGTGCCCGAGGCCTCCAGGCCTGCGGTGGAGATCTGCTCCGAGAGGTCGGCGGCCGGGATAATACTTTCTGCCAGGCTGACGTTGTAGTTGGGTATGAACACCACTTTGAGCAAGCCGCGCACGGTGGGGTCGTTGTTTACGGTGCGAGCGATGTCATTGGTCAGTTTGATGATCAACTTGGCCGTGTGATAACTGGCGGCTGCCTTGCCGGCAAAAATTTTCACCCGCGGCACCCAGTTAATCTCCGGTTCGGCCCGCATTGCCTGATACAGCGCGATGGTGTGGAACAGGTTCAACAGTTGGCGTTTGTATTCGTGGATGCGTTTGACCTGAACGTCGAACATCGCCGTTGGGTCGACCATGATTCCCAGCCGCTCATGAATGAGGGTCGCCAGGGCTTGCTTGCTCTTCAGGCGCTGAGCGGCAAATTGTTGGCGGAACGCTTCCTTCTCGGCGAACGGCTCTAACTCGATCAGGCGTGATTCAGCATTATCCAGAACGTCTGCACCCAGGGCCTCGACCAGCATGCGGGTCAATGGCGGGTTGGCCTGATGCAGCCAGCGCCTAAAGGTGATGCCGTTGGTTTTGTTGTTGATCCGCTCGGGATATAGCTTGTGCAATTCGGCGAACACGGTCTTGCGCATCAATTGGGTGTGCAGCGCCGACACGCCATTCACACTGTGCGAACCCAGAAACGCCAGGTTACCCATGCGCACGCGGCGGCCGTTGTCCTCTTCGATCAGCGAGACTGCGCGCAGCACTTCAAAGTCGTGAATGCCTTTGGCCCGCAATTCGTCGATGTGCAGGGCGTTGATCAGGTAAATGATCTGCATGTGCCGCGGCAGCATCCGCTCCATCAGGCCAACCGACCAAGTCTCCAGCGCCTCGGGAAGCAAGGTGTGGTTGGTGTAGGCCAGGGTGTCGACGGTGATCTTCCAGGCCGAATCCCATGGGATGCCGTGGGTATCGATCAACAAACGCATCAACTCGGCAACGGCGATCGAAGGGTGCGTGTCGTTCATCTGGATCGCGGCGTGATCGGCCAGCGAGTGCAGGGATTCGTGCATGTTCAGGTGGCGTCGCAGCAAATCCTGCAGCGACGCGGAAACGAAGAAGTACTCCTGGCGCAGGCGCAGTTCCTGACCGGCTTCGGTGCTGTCGTTGGGGTACAGCACACGGGAAATACTTTCTGCGCGAACGACTTCGGCTACCGCACCAAAGTGATCGCCGGCATTGAAGCGTTCAAGGTGCAGGTCCTCGACCGCCCGTGCCCGCCACAAGCGCAGAGTATTGACGCTCGATCCGCGCCAGCCGACCACCGGGGTGTCGTAAGCAACGGCGCGCACAACTTCCGCCGGACGCCAGACCTGGCGTTGCTCGCCCGCTTCATTGACCAGCGTCTCGACGCTGCCGCCGAAGCCGATCGGGTAAATCACCTCGGCACGCTCGAACTCCCAAGGGTTACCGAAGTCCAGCCAGTTCTCGGTTTGCTCTTGTTGCCAGCCATCGACCACGGCTTGACGGAACAAGCCATGCTCGTAACGAATACCGTAACCATGGGACGCGACACCGAGGGTCGACATGCTCTCCATGAAGCAGGCAGCCAGACGACCGAGACCGCCGTTGCCCAGCGCGGCATCCGGTTCGAGCAAGCGAATGCGCTCGATGTCCACGCCCAGCTCAGTCATGGCTTCACGAGCGATGTCCAGCAGGCCAAGGTTGCTCAGGCTGTCGTAGAGCAGTCGGCCGATCAGGAACTCGAGAGACAGGTAATAAACCCGTTTCTGGCCTTTACGGTAAATCTGTCGGGTGTGGTCCATCCAATGCTCGACCATATGGTCGCGGGCGGCCAGGGCGATTGCTTCGAACCAGTCATGGTCAAACGCGTGATCTGGATCTTTACCCACCGCATAAGTGAGTTTTTCGAGTACAGCGGCACGGAAAGCGGCCACCTCGGCGTCACGAACAAGCGGTTCCTCTGACATCAATACGACCTCTAACGAGCAGACGAATAGGAAGCTGGATGATTAACTCTAGATGGTTCGACACGGGTCTGTCTTTCTGGTTCGCGGGTAATTGCAATTGATGAAAACCCTGCATTGATCGTTCCATCGCGAGCAACCCTTCTCTCTCTGGGGGCATGATCATTCTTCGATTCGGGTTTATGATGCTCCACGGCAAAATAAATAGAAGCCCCTGACCGCCCCTTTGGAGCACCTATGCAGACTTTGTACCCACAGATCAAACCTTACGCCCGGCACGATCTGGCCGTGGAAAAGCCTCATGTGCTGTACGTCGATGAAAGCGGTTCGCCCGAAGGTTTGCCAGTGGTTTTCATCCACGGCGGGCCGGGTGCGGGTTGCGATGCCCAGAGCCGTCGGTTTTTTGACCCGAATATGTACCGCATTATTACCTTCGATCAGCGCGGTTGTGGGCGCTCCACCCCCCACGCCAGCCTGGAAAACAATACCACTTGGCATTTGGTCGAAGACCTGGAACGTATTCGTCTGCACCTGGGGATCGAAAAATGGGTGCTGTTCGGCGGCTCCTGGGGTTCGACCCTGGCATTGGCTTACGCTCAGACCCATCCGGAACGCGTCCATGCCTTGATCCTGCGGGGCATCTTTTTGTGCCGGCCACAGGAAATCAACTGGTTCTACCAGGCGGGTGCCAGCCGCTTGTTTCCCGATTATTGGCAGGACTACCTGGCGCCGATTCCGCTGGATGAGCGCCATGACTTGCTGGGCGCCTTCCACAAACGCCTGACGGGCAGCGATCAGATCGCCCAGATGCACGCCGCCAAAGCCTGGTCCACCTGGGAAGGGCGCACGGCGACGCTACGGCCGAATCCGATGGTGGTGGATCGCTTCTCGGAACCGCAGCGCGCGTTGTCTATCGCCCGCATCGAATGCCATTACTTCACCAACAACGCGTTCCTCGAAGAGAATCAGTTGATTCGCGATATGCCCAGGATTGCTCATTTGCCGGGCATCATCGTGCATGGCCGCTACGATGTGATCTGCCCACTGGACAACGCCTGGGAGCTGCATCAAGCCTGGCCCAACAGTGAACTGCAGGTGATCCGCGATGCAGGTCATGCGGCATCCGAGCCGGGCATTACCGATGCGTTGGTGCGCGCAGCCAGCCAGATTGCCCGTCGGTTGCTCGATCTGCCGCCCGAAGAAGCGTGAAAGGCCTGGTATGAAAGGTCTGCTCCAGCGCGTGAGTGGCGCGCACGTCGAAGTGGCGGGTGAGATCGTAGGTGCCATTGATCAGGGCTTGTTGGTATTGATCGGCGTCGAGCCGCAAGATACGCGCGCCAGCGCCGATAAGTTGCTGAGCAAACTGCTGAACTATCGGGTGTTCAGCGACGCCGAAGGCAAAATGAACCTGTCGCTCAGGGATGTCGGTGGCGGTTTGCTGTTAGTGTCGCAGTTCACCTTGGCTGCTGACACCAAAAGCGGCCTGCGGCCGAGCTTTTCAAAAGCCGCACCGCCCGCGCTTGGCGCCGAGTTATTCAGCTATTTGTTAGAGCAGGCGAGAGGCGTGCACGATAAGGTTGCAGCAGGCCAATTTGGTGCGGACATGCAGGTTCATCTGGTCAATGATGGCCCTGTGACATTTTTACTTGAGAGCTAAACAGGCGATTGCCCTGGGCCGCCCTGATTTATCAGGTGAAAAAGCAATAAATACTTCATCGGACCTGATGCGTTGTAACGCGGCCTGCTAGATAATCGCGCGCTACGGGGATCAGCGTTCGTTGACCCGATTGATATAGCCAGAGGCTGGTCCGTCGCCGTTTAGGGAATCATTAGGTCCTTTCGGAGTCGGAACAATGCTCGCCAACCCGGCACTTGATAGCTGGCCGTTGGTTTTATGATCTGTTTTTCGGCGAGGGTTGCTCGTGATTGTTAGTCCCTGTATTGCTCCAATGAAACCCGGTAAACGGTTACGTAGTGCCCTGTTGGCAGGTTCTGCACTGATCTGTCTGTTCAGCGCAGGCCAGCTTTGGGCGTTCAGCCTGGACGATGTTGCGGCCAAGGCCAAAGACATGGCCGGGCAGAAGTACGAAGCTCCGAAGAGCAATCTGCCGAACGAATTTCGCGACATGAAGTTCGCGGATTATCAAAAAATCCGTTTTCTTCAAGAAAAGGGCGTGTGGGCTGGGGAAAAGACACCCTTCAAGCTGTCCTTTTATCACCAGGGTATGCACTTCGACACGCCGGTCAAAATCAATGAAGTCACGGCGACCGATGTACAGGAATTCAAGTACGACCCTGGCCGGTTCGATTTTGGCGACATGAAGTTCGACCCGAAAGCCACCGAAAAACTCGGTTACGCAGGCTTTCGCGTGCTTTACCCGATCAATAAAGATGATAAGAACGACGAGATCATGACGATGCTGGGCGCGAGCTACTTCCGCGTGATTGGCAAAGGTCAGGTCTACGGCTTGTCTGCGCGCGGTATGGCTATCGACACCGCAATGCCATCGGGTGAGGAGTTCCCGCGTTTCACCGAGTTCTGGATCGAGCGTCCACAACCGGACGACAACCATCTGGTGATCTTTGCACTGCTGGACTCTCCACGTGCGACAGGCGCCTATCAACTGACCTTGCGTCCGGGCACCAACACCCTCGTCGACGTCAAGTCGCGCATGTTCCTGCGCGATAAAGTTGGCAAACTGGGCGTCGCTCCACTGACCAGCATGTACCTGTTCGGCGCCAATCAGCCGTCCAAAGTACTGAACTATCGCCGCGAACTGCATGACTCCAGCGGTCTGTCGATTCAGGCCGCCAATGGCGAGTGGATCTGGCGTCCGTTGAACAACCCGAAACACCTCGCGGTCAGCAGCTTCTCGGTGGAAAACCCGCGTGGCTTCGGTCTGCTTCAGCGTGGCCGTAACTTCAGCCACTACGAAGACCTGGATGATCGTTATGACAAACGCCCAAGTGCCTGGATCGAACCGAAAGGCGACTGGGGCAAAGGCACCGTTGATCTGGTAGAAATCCCGACTGCCGACGAAACCAACGACAACATCGTTGCGTTCTGGAAGCCGGAAGTCATTCCTGAGCCAGGCCAGCCGATGGAGTTCAACTATCGCCTGCACTGGACCATGGACGAAAGCTCCATCCATTCCCCTGATCTGGGCTGGGTCAAGCAGACCCTGCGCTCTACAGGTGACGTCAAACAGTCCAATCTGATCCGTCAGCCTGACGGCAGTGTGGCTTTCCTGGTCGACTTCGAAGGCCCGGTGCTCGCAAAACTGGGTGAAGACCCGGCGATCCGCAGCCAAGTGACCACTGACGACAACACTGAGTTGGTAGAAAACAATCTGCGCTACAACCCGGTGACCAAAGGCTGGCGTCTGACGTTGCGCCTGAAAGCCAAAGATTCGGGCAAGTCGATCGACATGCGCGCTTATCTGCTTCGTGAAGTTCCTGCCGAGCCTGGTAAGGAACCTGCGGCAATTGTTGCTGACAAAGCAGATAAGAAAGTAGAGAAGAAGGTCGAGAGCAAAGTGGCTCCGAAAGAAGAGAAAACCGTCATAGTCAAGGCTGACACGGCTAAACCCGCCGAGGCGAAAGGCGACTCCACAAAAGCAGACGTAGCGAAGGCCGACTCGACAAAAGCAGACGCTGCAAAAGCAGAAGTAGCGAAGGCCGATGTCGCGAAAGACAAAGATGGCAAACAGATCCCGCAGCCTGAAGCCGAGACTGCCCCCACTAATCCGGAACCGGCCAAGAATGTACAAATCTTGACCGAGACCTGGAGCTATCAGTTGCCTGCCGATGAGTAATGTCCAGTCTGTGCCAGAGTCTCTGACCGAGTACCTGGCACATTTGCCGATGAGCGATGAGCAGCGGGCGGAACTCGCCAGCTGCACCTCGTTCACCGAGCTGCACCAGCGTCTTTCAACGCAGCCATTCACCGATAGCGCCGAGGCCGCTCAGGCTTCGGTTGGCCGTCGTTTGACATTGACCACCGCTGACGAGCTGGAAGAAGCTGAAATGCTCGTCCTCGACGCCAGTGGTCGGGTCTGCCTGAAAGCCACGCCGCCGATTCGTCGTACCAAAGTCATCCCTGAGCCATGGCGCACCAATATCCTGGTGCGTGGCTGGCGCCGTCTGATGGGTCGCAAGAATCTTCCCTCACCGCCCCAGCGCGAGCTGCCTTCGGCACGCTGGCGTTTTGTCGGCTCATTGCGCCGTTACATCTTGCTGGTGCTGATGCTGGGTCAAACCGTCGTTGCCACTTGGTACATGAAAGGGATCATGCCTTACCAAGGCTGGTCCTTCGTGTCACTGGATGAAATCACTCGCCAGACATTGTTCCAGACTGCGGTGCAAGTGCTGCCCTATGCCTTGCAGACCAGCATTCTATTGCTGTTCGGGATTTTGTTCTGTTGGGTCTCGGCCGGCTTCTGGACGGCGTTGATGGGCTTTCTCGAATTGCTCACCGGGCATGACAAATACCGCATTTCCGGGGCCAGCGCAGGTAACGAACCCATCGAAGCCGGTGCTCGTACCGCCATCGTGATGCCGATCTGTAATGAAGACGTTCCTCGTGTGTTCGCCGGTCTGCGCGCTACTTTTGAATCGGTAGCCGCCACGGGCGACCTGGACCGCTTTGACTTTTTCGTCCTCAGTGATACCAACGACTCCGATATCGCCGTCGCCGAACAGCAGGCCTGGCTTGAGGTCTGCCGTGAAAGCGAAGGCTTCGGCAAGATCTTCTATCGTCGCCGTCGTCGTCGGGTAAAACGCAAAAGCGGCAACCTCGATGACTTCTGCCGTCGCTGGGGCGGTGAATACCGCTACATGGTCGTGCTCGATGCCGACAGCGTCATGAGCGGTGAATGCCTGACCAGTCTGGTGCGTTTGATGGAAGCCACCCCGGACGCCGGCATTATCCAGACCGCGCCACGCGCGTCGGGCATGGACACGCTGTATGCGCGCATGCAGCAGTTCGCTACCCGTGTGTACGGGCCGCTGTTTACCGCCGGTTTGCACTTCTGGCAGTTGGGCGAATCCCACTACTGGGGGCACAACGCGATCATCCGCATGAAGCCGTTCATCGAGCACTGCGCCTTGGCGCCGTTGCCCGGTAAAGGGGCTTTCGCCGGGGCTATTCTGTCTCACGACTTCGTCGAAGCCGCGCTGATGCGCCGTGCCGGTTGGGGCGTGTGGATTGCTTATGATTTGCCCGGCAGTTACGAAGAGTTGCCGCCTAACCTGTTGGATGAACTCAAGCGTGACCGCCGGTGGTGTCACGGTAACTTGATGAACTTCCGGCTGTTCTTGGTCAAAGGTATGCACCCGGTACACCGTGCGGTGTTCCTGACCGGGGTGATGTCGTACCTGTCGGCACCGTTATGGTTCTTCTTCCTTGTGCTGTCGACTGCCTTGTTGGCGGTTAACACGCTCATGGAGCCGCAGTACTTCATGGAGCCACGTCAGCTGTATCCGTTGTGGCCACAATGGCACCCGGACAAAGCTGTCGCGCTGTTCTCGACCACCATCGTGTTGCTGTTCCTGCCCAAACTGCTCAGCATTATTCTGATCTGGGCCAAGGGTTCGGTAGGTTTTGGCGGTCGGATCAAAGTGACCCTGTCGATGCTGATGGAAATGCTGTTTTCGGTGCTGTTGGCACCGGTCCGCATGCTGTTCCACACGCGCTTCGTACTGGCCGCGTTCCTCGGTTGGGCCGCGACCTGGAACTCGCCGCAGCGTGACGATGACTCCACGCCATGGAGCGAAGCGGTCAAGCGCCACGGTCCGCAAACGCTTTTGGGTTTGTGCTGGGGTCTGCTGGTCGCCTCGCTGAACCCAAGCTTCCTATGGTGGCTGGCCCCGATTGTCGGCTCGTTGATGCTGTCGATTCCGGTTTCGGTGATTTCCAGCCGGGTCGGTTTGGGCCTCAAGGCGCGGGACGAGAAACTCTTCCTGATCCCTGAAGAGTACGCGCCGCCAAAAGAGCTGGTCGCGACCGATCATTACACCCATGAAAACCGTTGGCATGCGTTGAAACAGGGCTTCATTCGGGCCGTGGTCGATCCACAGCAGAACGCACTGGCATGCGCCTTGGCGACGTCGCGGCACACGCAGTCCGAGCCGATTGAATGGACGCGCATCGAGCGGGTTCGTCAGGCGATGAAAGTCGGGCCGGATAAACTCAGCAACCAGGAACGCCTGATGCTGTTGAGTGACCCGGTAGCCTTGGCGCGACTGCATGAACAGGTCTGGAGCGAAGGTCATCCTGAGTGGCTCGCCGCGTGGCGTCAGTCGATCGAAGCCGATCCGCATGCGCCTCTGCTGCCGTTGCAACCTGCCACCCATGTTGCCCCGCACCAACTGGCTAACGCCTGATAGCGCGGTAAAAAAGCGCCCTTGAGGTCACTCCTCAAGGGCGTTTTTTTTGGAATGGAATAAACAGCGTGTAGACGATTTCGCTCCGTTTTCGACGCTGCACCTACACCCGAAACCGCCCCACCAGCCCCTGCAAATGAGTCCCCAATCGCGCCAGTTCGACACTTGACGCTGCCGTTTCCTCGCTGGCCGCTGCCGTCTGTTCGGCGATATCACGCACGTTCAGTACGCTGCGGGTGATTTCCTCGGCGACGGCGCTTTGTTCCTCCCCTGCGGTCGCGATCTGCTGGTTCATGCTCTGGATGGTCGAGACAGTGAGCGTGATGTGTTCCAGGGCGCCGCCGGCCCGACGGCTCAATTCGACGCTGCTGTCCGACAGGGTGCGGCTGTTGTCCAAGGTGGTTACCACCTGCTGGGTGCCGTTCTGCAAGGCGGCGATCAGCTCTTCGATCTCTTCGGTGGATTGCTGGGTGCGTTGCGCCAGGCTGCGCACCTCGTCCGCAACCACTGCGAAACCACGGCCCGCTTCACCGGCGCGTGCGGCTTCAATGGCGGCGTTCAGGGCCAGCAGATTGGTTTGCTGCGACACTGATTTGATCACGTCGAGCACGCTGCCAATTTTATCGCTTTCCAGCTTGAGTTGGTTCATCGCCACGGTTGAGTTGCCGACCTCAACGGCCAGACTCTCAATCAGGGTAATGGCTTCAGCTACCACTTTGTCGCCCTCGCGGGCCTGCTGATCGGCCTGGACTGCGGCGTTCGACGCTTCCTCGGCATTGCGGGCGACCTCCCGTACAGTTGCTGTCATCTCGTTCATGGCGGTGGCGACCTGATCGGTTTCATCTTTTTGGCTGTTCACGCCGACACTGGTCTGCGCCGTCACCGCAGACAACTGCTCTGCGGCGCTGGCGATTTGCGAAACACCGTCGCCAATTCCGCCGATCAGCTCACGCAGGCTCAGGGTCATTTGCTGCATGCTGGCCTGCAGTTGGCCCATTTCATCGCGGCGCTCGATGACCAGGTCTTTGCTCAAGTCGCCTTGAGCAATGCGTCCGGCCGCAGTCAGTGTTTGTTGCAGGGGGACGATGATCTGTCGTGTTATTAGCCAAGCAGCAAAGAGCCCGAACAGCAGCGCCATAGAGGCAACGCTGATCAAGGTGGTGCGCGCCCGCGCCGCCTCGGTATCGCGCTGAGCGGTCTGGCGGTTACTCAGCTCGGCGCTGGAGGCGAGCAACGTGTTACCCAGCGCTTCCATGCTCTCTTGTGCGGCCTCGGCCTTGATCTGAATGTCTTTGAATTGGCTTAGTTTGTCGCGATAGTTCTGTAAAGTCTGATTGGCTTGTTGCAGCCCGGAGACATTGGCGTCGGCTTGATCCTCGGATATCTGGCTAACCTCTTTGAGTGCTTCATTGATGGCTGCAATCGCCGCAAGTTCATATCGCTCCTGACCGCTGAAGGTATAAGCCTGCACTTGATAGCGCGCAGCCTCGATCTGCTGCCGCAGCTGAGAGATGTTGGTAAATTCGCCCAGCCGTTCGTTGCTGTCCTGCTCTTGGCTGACGGCCTTCAGTACCTCGGTTTCCACCTGTGCCACCGTTTTCATGGCCTGCACGGATTGTTGCTCAAGCAGTTCGCGGATGTTGCCGCGTGCCTTCAATGTCTGCCCAAGTTCGGTGAAGGTCCTTTCAAAGCTGCGTACCGTCTCACTCTGGTTCGATAGCAACGCGAGGCTGACCGGGTCGTCCATGGTGCTGCGTAACGCATTGAGCTGTACTTGGAGTTCGTTAAGGCGCTTTAGCACTGTGGCGGCACTCTCCGGTGTATTTTCAACGCGAAAGGTGATCCGCTCAATCCGCAGGTCCTTGCTCGCGTTGGTCAACTGGCCGATGCCCGTCAGCTTTTCGGAGCGGTCGATCATGGTGTCGAGCGCATGCCAGCCCGTCACGGTGATCGCCAGAGTCAGCAGTAAGACCAGGCCGAAGCCCAGTGCGAGTTTAAGCTTGACGCTTGTATTACCCAGAGCCTGGGTCAGGGTTCGGAACATGAGAGTTCTCCTGCAAGGGATGCGAAAAGAAGGCAAAACATCGTTGTGCCTGGTTAACGCATCGGCAGGGGAAGGGGTCGCTCGACCTGAACAGGTCGTAGGAAAAGTCTGAAAATAACTGATAGATGTCACATGCGCTGTAGGAGGGACTGGACCGTCTTGTCTGCGAAGGCCCAGCAGCGCGGTGTCTGGCCGACCTGGTTGTCTGGTCTTCGCAGACAAGTCTGCTCCTACAGATATGTGTTGTTTTACACCCTGAACTTGCCCACCAACATTTGTAGATGGTTGCCCAGTCGCGCCAGTTCGACACTGGATGCTGCGGTTTCTTCACTGGCTGCGGAGGTTTGCTCGGAGACGTCGCGTACGTTCAATACGCTGCGGTTGATCTCTTCGGCGGTAGCGCTTTGTTGTTCGGCTGCGGCGGCGATTTGCTGGTTCATGCCCTGGATCGCTGACACGGTGCGAGCAATATTCTCCAGCGAGCTGCCGGCTCGGCGCGTCAGTTCGACACTGCTGACGGTCAGGCTGCGGCTGTTGTCCATGATGGTCGCCACGTGCTGGGTGCCTTTTTGCAGGCCGGCGATCAGCGCCTCGATCTCTTCGGTGGATTTTTGCGTGCGCTGGGCAAGGCTGCGCACTTCATCGGCCACCACGGCGAAACCACGACCGGCTTCCCCTGCTCGCGCGGCTTCAATGGCGGCGTTGAGCGCCAGGAGGTTGGTCTGTTGCGCAACCGATTTGATCACGTCGAGCACACTGCCAATCTTGTCGCTTTCACGCTTGAGTTCAGTCATCGCGTCGGTGGAGTTGCCGACTTCACTGGCCAGACGTTCGATTTGGGTGATGGCCTCCTTGACCACCCGGTCGCCTTCACGCGCCTGTTGATCAGCGGCAACGGCGGCTTCAGACGCTTCTTCGGCATTGCGCGCGACCTCCTGAACAGTGGCCGTCATTTCGTGCATGGCCGTGGCCACCTGATCGGTTTCGACCTTCTGGCTGTTAACCCCGGCACTGGTTTGTTCGGTCACAGCGGACAACTCTTCAGCGGCGCTGGCTATTTGCGTCACACTGTCGCTGATGCCCCCAATCAAGGCACGCAAGTTGACGGTCATGCGCTGAATACTGTTCTGCAACTGGCCTATCTCGTCCTTGCGCTCGACGTGTAAATCCTGGCTCAAATCACCTGAAGCGACACGTTCCACGACGTGGAGCGTGTGCAGCAGCGGGGTGACGATCTGGCGGGTGATAGCCCAAGCCGCAATGACACCGAACAGCAGTGCCAGGGCCGTTGCGATGCCGAGCATGGAGCGAGCTTGAGCGCTATCAGCATCGCGCTTGAGGTTTTGTGAAGCAGACAGTTGGCTGCTGAGTGTCAGCAGGCTATCACCCAGCCCCGACATTTTTGCCAGCGCTTGCTGGTTCAGCAGTTGGGCATCACGGTATTGGCCCACGGCACCGCGATAGGCCTTGAGGGCATCGCTGGCGTCTTTGAGTTTGCCCAGATACTCGGACGGTATCGAGCCCGGCAGCGTGTTAAGCCCGGTCAGCGCGGTGTCGATAGCGGTGTTGGCGTTTTGCTCGAACTCAGGCTTGCCACTGTAGGTGTAGCTGCGCACCTCAAAGCGTGCCTGCTGGATCAGCTTGCTCAGTTCCACAACACCGTTGAACGCCAGAATGCTATCGCCCTTGAGCAACGATTCTTCGATGCCGGAGACATGCTCCACGGCACGGTCGGCGGTAGCGCCCAGATTCACGCGACTCGCTTCCCGGGTTTGAATGGCTTGGGTCATGTCGGCGAAAGCGCGACGGTAGCTTGCGCTGGCCTGGCTCTGCTGATCAAGCATGTCCTGATCAGCCTTGTTCTGAATCTTGGTTGTTGCAGTGCGCAGATTTTGCTCGACCTTATCGAGAACGCCAGTTACCGCGGCTGCGGACTCGGCGCTAGGTTGTGCTTCGTAATGTTGTCGGGCGACACGCAGGTCCCTGTTCAAGTCATTGAGTTGGGTGATCGACGCCAGCTTGTCACCCCGATCAATCAGCGAGGTGATGCTCAGCCAGCCCGTAAGGGTGATAACGATTGTGAGCAACAGCACGAGACCGAAGCCGATACCCAGTTTCAGGCTGACACTTATATTTCCGAGGCTTCGGACTAACCAACTGTACATGACGGCTCCCTGAGGTGAACTTGTTATAGCGTCCTCCTGCATCGGCTGCAGGGATCGGAACTGAAGCGCGTTGGTCGATAAAGTCGGACTAATTGCGTAGGAGATTTCGACCATTGCTCCATGCTGCGTCGTAAATCGAGTCTTGAAGATCGATGTGGGAATCTTCTTTAGAACAGGCGGGCGAGCAGGGCCGTGACAGCGGTTTCGACCCGCAGGATGCGTTCGCCGAGCTGGACCGGCTGGAGGCCAGCCTTGCTCAACAAGTCGATTTCGTAGGGGATCCAGCCGCCTTCCGGGCCGATGGCCAATGTGACGGACTGATCGGTGCCGCGCGGGCAGGCAGGGTAGTCACCCGGATGACCGACCAGACCCAGGCTGCCTTCAACCAGCTGAGGCAGACGGTCTTCGACGAACGGCTTGAAGCGTTTTTCGATCAGAATCTCTGGCAGTACGCAATCGCGTGCCTGTTCCAGACCCAATACAAGCTGTTCACGGATGGCTTCGGGCTCCAGAAACGGTGTTTGCCAGAAGCTTTTTTCCACCCGATAGCTGTTGAGTAGAATCACTCTGGGCACGCCCATGGTTGCGATTGTCTGAAACACCCGGCGCAGCATCTTCGGCCTGGGCAAGGCCAGCAGCAGGGTCAGGGGCAGTTTGGCCGGTGGCGCGCGATCAAGGCTGATCTGCAATTCGGCTTCATGGCTTTCCAGGCGCAGCAATTCGCCAGTACCTAGCAAACCACCGATGCGGCCTACACGCAGGCTGTCGCCAACGACTGCGCGATGCACCTCTTGCATGTGCTTCAGGCGGCGGTCGCGCAGGATGACTCTGTCAGCTGCGATAAAGTCAGCTTTTTCGAGCAGCAGCAGGTTCACGGCTGGGTCGCAGGCGGCTGGTCGTGTTTGTCAGAGTCCTCATCCGTCTGGTCATCCGGGTGATCGCCACGCTTGACGATCAATCCGCTGCACAACACGCCGATCTCGAACAGCAGCCACATTGGCACCGCAAGCAACGTCTGCGAAAAGATGTCCGGCGGTGTCAGAATCATGCCGACCACGAAGCAGCCAATGACCACGTACGGGCGCATTTTTTTCAAGTATTTGACATCGACGATGCCGATCCATACCAGCAACACCACCGCTACCGGGATCTCGAAAGCGACACCGAAGGCGAAGAACAAGGTCATGACAAAGTCCAGGTAACTGGCGATGTCAGTCATCATCGAAACGCCTTCCGGGGTCACGCTGGCGAAGAAGTGGAAAATCAGCGGGAACACCAAAAAGTACGCGAAGGCCATGCCTGAATAGAACAGGATAATGCTCGAAACCAGCAGCGGCACGGCGACGCGCTTTTCATGCTTGTACAGACCGGGTGCAATAAAGCCCCATATCTGGTGCAGGATCACCGGCATCGCCAGAAACAGCGAGCACATCATGGTCAGCTTGAACGGTGTCAGGAACGGCGAGGCCACGTCGGTGGCGATCATCGTCGCGCCTTCGGGCAAATACACCCGCAGAGGTGCGGAAACCAGGGTGTAGATCTTTTGGGTGAAGTAAAACAACCCGGCAAAGATCAGGAAAATTGCCACAACGCAACGCAACAGGCGTGTGCGCAGCTCGGTGAGGTGCGAGATCAGCGGCATTTGCTGATCGTTTTCCGGGATATCAGCGCTCATGGGGCTCGCGGTGGCAAAGAAGAATCGTTGACGGGCGGTGCGCTTGGCACCGGGCTGACGTGTGCGACCGGGGCAGCCTCGGCTGGAGCTGCTGGAGCTGCTGGAGCAACGGGGACCGGGACAACGGCAACCGGTTCAGTCGCGACGACGGGCGTTTCCGGCTGCGATGCCGGTGTCGGCGGCGCGATGGTCTGTGCCTCGACTGGCGGGCTGACCGTCGCGACGGGCTCGACCGGTGCCTGTTGCGGCGCGAAAATCTTTTTGGCTTCCTGCTCTAACGACAGAATGTGCTCGTTGTGCAGCTGCCGACGAATTTCATCGGCACCGATTTCGCGCTCGACTTCCTGTTTGATCGCATTGAAGCTGCGCTTCAGCCGCCCGACCCAAAGGCCAGCAGTACGTGCAGCACCCGGCAGGCGCTCGGGGCCAAGCACCAGCAGGGCAACGAGGCCGACGAGCAGCAGTTCAGAGAAGCTGATACCAAACATTCAACACGACCTAGTCTTTGCGGATTGGCTCTTCGACTTTATGTGCTTGCGCGTCGATGGTCTGTGGCTCATGCAGGGTCGAACCCTGAGGCGCCTGCTGCGGTTGCATCGGCGGCTGCTGTTCAGCAGGTTTCTCTTCATCGTTCATGGCTTTGCGGAAGCCTTTGATTGATTCGCCAACATCCGTACCCAAGCCTTTGAGTTTCTTGGTGCCGAACACCAATACGACGACAACCAAAATGATGAGCCAGTGTTTCCAGTCAAAAATACCCATGAAACTTTCCTCCTCGAGGTGCGTGTTTAGTCGGCAGAGCGTGCGGCTTTTTCAGCGTGCCCGGACAGCCCGAAGCGCCGATCCAGTTCATCGAGTACAGCTTGCGGATGCTGACCCAAAGCTGCAAGCATCACCATGCTGTGAAACCACAGGTCCGCGGTCTCATAGATGACATCACTGCAATCACCGCTGATGGCGGCATCCTTGGCAGCGATGATGGTTTCGACCGATTCTTCACCGACCTTTTCCAGAATCTTGTTCAAACCCTTGTGGTACAGGCTGGCGACATAAGAACTGTCGGCAGCGGCGCCCTTGCGTGCTTCAAGCACTTCGGCCAGACGGGCCAGGGTGTCAGTCATGTGTGTGTCCTGCCTGATAGATAGCGTGCGGGTCTTTGAGCACCGGGTCGACAACCTTCCAGCCGGCATCGTCGTACACCCGGTAGAAGCAGCTTTCACGACCCGTGTGGCAGGCAATCCCGCCGATCTGTTCGACCTTCAGGATAATCACGTCGGCATCGCAGTCCAGGCGCAATTCGTGAAGCTTCTGCACATGCCCGGATTCTTCACCTTTGCGCCAGAGTTTGCCACGGGAACGCGACCAATAAATGGCCCGGTTCTCGGTCGCGGTCAAGCTCAGCGCTTCGCGATTCATCCAGGCCATCATCAGCACGCGTCCGGTTTCATGGTCCTGGGCAATCGCAGGCACCAAACCATCGCTGTTCCAGTGAATCTCGTCCAGCCAGTCTTTCATCGTCGACTCCGCAAGCCGGGCCTTGAGGCCTCGGCGATTGAATAGTGTGCCAGCGACCTGCGCTGCTGGCTATCGGCGCACGACCAGATACAGACCTGCCACCAACATGACCCAGGCTGGCCATGCTGCCAGCGCGACCAGGGCCGTGCCGCTGGCAGCCAGGGTCGAGCCCAGTACCGCGCCGCCTGCCAGTAAACCTGCGCCAGTCAGACGCAACGCCCAGCCGTCGCCACGCTCACGCCACGCGGGCTGCGGTGCGGAGGCGTGGGGCTTGGACATGCGCTCCAGCAGGTCGCGGGTCATGTTGGCCAGGTGGGGTATCTGTTCAACCTGCGTGTGCAGGTTGTGCAGCAGGGTTTTCGGGCTGACGCGCTCGCGCATCCAGCGCTCCAAAAACGGTTGAGCGGTGCTCCACAGGTCAAGTTCCGGGTACAGTTGGCGCCCCAGACCCTCAATGTTGAGCAGGGTTTTTTGTAACAGCACCAATTGTGGCTGGACTTCCATGTTGAAGCGGCGTGCGGTCTGGAACAGACGCATCAGCACCTGGCCGAACGAAATGTCTTTAAGCGGCTTCTCGAAAATCGGTTCGCAAACAGTGCGGATCGCGGCTTCGAATTCGTTGAGCTTGGTATGCGCCGGCACCCAGCCCGAGTCGATGTGCAACTGGGCCACGCGACGATAGTCACGCTTGAAGAACGCAAACAGGTTGCGCGCCAGATAGTCCTGGTCTTCGGGCGTCAGGCTGCCGACGATGCCGCAGTCGATGGCGATGTACTGCGGGCTCCAAGGCTGCACGGTGCTGACGAAAATGTTGCCGGGATGCATGTCGGCATGAAAGAAGCTGTCACGAAATACTTGGGTGAAGAAAATCTCCACGCCGCGCTCGGCGAGCATTTTCATGTCGGTGCGCTGATCGGCCAGGGTCGCGAGGTCCGTGACCTGAATGCCGTAGATGCGCTCCATCACCAGTACTTTGGGGCGGCACCAGTCCCAATAGACTTGAGGCACGTAGAGCAGCGGCGAGCCTTCGAAGTTGCGTCGCAGCTGGCTGGAGTTGGCGGCCTCGCGCAACAAATCGAGTTCGTCGTAGATGGTCTTTTCGTAATCGCTGACCACCTCTACCGGATGCAGCAGACGTGCATCGGCCGAGAGCCGTTCGGCCACGCGGGCCAGTATGAACAACCACGCCAGATCCTGGCTGATGATCGGTTTGAGGCCGGGGCGCACGACTTTGACCACCACCTCTTCGCCGGTTTTCAACTGCGCGGCATGCACCTGCGCGACCGAGGCAGAGGCCAGCGGTGCGACATCGAAGCGGCTGAACACGGCACTGATTTTTGCGCCGAGCTGCTCTTCGATCAGGCCGATGGCCTGCTGCGAATCGAACGGCGGTACGCGGTCCTGCAAGTGCATCAACTCGTCGGCGATGTCCTCGGGGAGCAGATCGCGGCGGGTGGAGAGCAGCTGGCCGAATTTTATGAAAATCGGCCCGAGGTCCTGCAGCGCCATGCGCAAGCGTGCGCCACGGCTCAGCTCCAGGGGTTTACGCGGGAACCAGCGCCACGGCATGGCATAACGCAGGGCGAGCATCCACCAGGGCAGCGGCAGGGCAAACAACAAGTCATCGAGACGGTAGCGGATCACGACGCGTTGGATGCGAAACAGACGGCGGACGGCAAGCAGCTTCATGCGTTATCGCTGGATTTGAGGGAGAGGGCAAGGCGCTCGAAGCGCGCCTCGAGACGTTCAAGGTCGAGCCTGGTCTGGTCCAGCTCGGCGAAGCGGGCTTCGGCTTCACGTTGGCCGACCAGGGTGCGCGATTCCTCACTGAGGTAGTCGGCGAGGTTGTGCGTGAGGTTGGTCAGGCTGTCGCGGGTCCAGCGGGCGCTGCTGCGCAGTTGGCCCCCGAGCAAAGGACTGGCGACCGGACCGAGCCAGCGCGAGAGTTCGTACTCCCAGTCCAGCTCAAGGTCTTGCAGCACGCCGACCAGTTCCAGCAATACGGCGCTGTCGCCTTCAAGCTCGACTTCAGGGCCATGCAGTACGGCGGTTTTGTCCTGGCTCAGGGCTAGACGCAGCAAACTCGAGGCTGGCGCACGCAGGGTACAGTCGGCCTCAGCGGCCCAGTGTGCCGCCAACAGCAAGCCTTCATCGCTGGGCAAAATGAACAGCTGAAAGGCCGGGTTACGGCAATCGACTGCAATCATCTTGCCTGCCAGGCGTTCGAGGCGTGGCAGGGCGGTGCTGTCCATGCGCAGCACACGGTTGATGCCGAGCTCGACGCTGGCGAGCAAGCCGCTGAGTAACATCAGGGCTTGATGCCGCGATGCAGGGCAACGATGCCTGCGGTCATGTTGTGATAGGTCACACGGTCGAAACCGGCTTCTACCATCATCGACTTGAGGGTTTCCTGATTCGGGTGCATGCGGATCGACTCCGCCAGATAGCGGTAGCTTTCCGAGTCATTGGTAATCAGTTTGCCCATCAGCGGCATGAACGCGAACGAGTAAGCGTCGTAGGCCTTGGACATCAGCGCGTTGGTCGGTTTGGAGAACTCCAGGACCAACAAGCGCCCGCCGGGCTTGAGGACACGCAGCATCGAGCGCAGGGCGTCTTCTTTATGCGTCACGTTGCGCAGGCCGAAGGCGATGGTCACGCAGTCGAAATGGTTGTCCGGGAACGGCAGCTTTTCCGCGTCGGCCTGAACGAACTTGACGTTGCCAGCCACACCCAGGTCCAGCAGACGGTCGCGGCCGACTTTCAACATCGAGGCGTTGATGTCCGCCAGTACGACTTCGCCGGTCGGACCGACCAGATGCGAAAACTTTCTTGCCAGATCGCCAGTGCCGCCAGCGATGTCCAGCACGCGATTGCCCGTGCGTACGCCAGACAACTCGATAGCAAAGCGCTTCCACAACCGGTGCATGCCACCGGACAGCAGGTCGTTCATCAAGTCGTACTTGGCCGCAACGGAGTGGAAAACCTCAGCGACTTTCTCGGCTTTCTGGCTTTCCGGTACGTTTTTGTAGCCGAAGTGAGTGGTGGGTTCGGCATCGCTGCCTTTGCGCGGATCGTTCATATCGCTGTCACCGGAATAAAGTGGGGCCATTCTAATCGTCGGGGCAGCCTTTGTCTTGACAAGGCTCATGGTTGACATCTCCTCTTGGTCTCGCTGCTCATGGTGGCGCGATATAGAATGTGGCTCGAAACCGACCAAGGAGTCCTTGCATGGCCCAAATAACTGTTGAACGTGAACACGCCCTTGGCCGCGAAGCTGCGCGGGAAAAGGCCGAGCATCTGGTGCTCAAGCTGGCGGATAAATATGCGCTGAAACCGACATGGTCAGGCGATGTAGTGGAGCTCGAGGGCAAGGGCGCCAAGGGGAAAATCGAGGTCGAAGACACATTGATCAGGGTCAGCATCGAGCTGAACTTTTTCCTCTCGGCAATGAGCGGCGCGATCAAATCCGAGGTGGAGAGGGTCCTGGACAAAGAACTGCTGGCTTGAATTCCTGAATCCCCTCGCGGCTGTGTGATGTTTATCGATTAAACGCGTTACCGCTCCACAGCCCGCCCCCCCCCGCAAAATAGCCACCAACCTAGGGTGAGCATTCTAATTTTTCTGATTATTTTGTGCTCATGCCCATCAACCCGTGGGCAGTTCCTCCAACCTTTTTGAGCGTGAGGTGCACCATGGCCAAAGTAGCCCTGAAGAAGAAAGTTGATGCCGAGCAAGCCACGGCCCTTTCCGAAGTAAAACTGTATGCCCGCAAAATCTGGCTGGCTGGCTTGGGTGCCTACTCCAAGGCCGGTCAAGAAGGCGCCGAGTATGTAAAAGACTTGATCAAGACCGGCGAAGAAGTTGAAAAAAAGGGTAAGAAAATCGTCGACAAGCAGCTCGATGCGGCCAACAGCGAGATCGACACGATCAAAGACGACGTGGCAGGCGTCAAGGGCAAGTTCGAAGTGCAACTTCATAAAGTCGAGAAGGCTTTTGACCGCCGTGTTGGCCGCGCCTTGAATCGGTTTGGCATTGCGTCTAAACATGATGTTGAGACACTCTCTGCTAAGCTCGATGGGCTGACGGCATTGCTTGAACGTGTCGCGCATAAACAATAAGGAGATCGGGATGGCTGGCAAAAAGAAGATTGAAAAAGAAGGCAGCTCCTGGATTGGCGAGGTTGAAAAATACTCCCGTCAAATCTGGCTGGCTGGTTTAGGCGCTTACTCAAAAATCAGCAATGACGGCAGTAAGCTTTTCGAAACCCTGGTCAAAGACGGCGAGAAGGCCGAAAAGCAGACCAAGAGCGGCGTCGACAAGCAAGTCGATGCAGCGAAGGCAACAGCGCAATCGGCAAAATCCCGAGTGGGCGACGTCAAGGACCTTGCGCTGGGTAAGTGGAGCGAGCTCGAAGGTGCTTTCGACAAACGCCTGAACAGCGCCATCTCGCGCCTCGGTGTCCCAAGCCGCAACGAAGTCAAGGCACTGCACAGCAAGGTCGATCTCCTGACTAGGCAAATCGAGAAACTGACCGGCGCGTCGGTGACGCCTGTGTCCTCCAAAGCCGCTGCAAAACCTGCGGCTAAACCCGTAGCCAAGGCAACGGCCAAGGCAGTGGCCAAACCCGCGGCTAAAGCGCCGGCCAAAACGGCAGCCGCCAAGCCAGCCGCGAAACCGGTTGCCAAGCCTGTTGCCGCGAAATCGGTAGCTAAACCAGCCGCCACCAAGCCCGCAGCAGCGAAAGCACCCGCAGTGAAAAAAGCAGCAGCACCCAAGCCCGCTGCGGCCAAACCTGCAGTAGCAGCAACGCCAACTGCCGTTGCTGCTTCAGCGGCAACCCCTGCGCCAGCAACGACCGCTGCGTCGACGCCCGCCAGCCAGTCCTGATTTTTACGGACTGCCAAAAGCCCGGCCGCAAGGTCGGGCTTTTTCGTTTGTGCGTTACCTGTTAGAGAGACATAAGTGCAGCACGTGACGAGTCGTTGCGTGATGGAGTGGTCGGTTTCAACTACTCCTCCAGATAATGCATCGCCAGCTTCTCCACCCCCTGCCGCGAGTCGGGGATCAGGTGGGGCGCGACCAGCATCATGATCTGGTAGACAACGACGCGTACTTCGCCTTCTTTGCCGAGGATGCGTTGGTAGTCCAGGGAGAACAGCAGGGTCATGCTGATCTGTTCCACCAGTTGCCCCAGCGCTTGTGTGTCGCTGACCAGTTGCCTCTGTGCTTTCAGCTGTGCCAGTAACGATGCCAGGGTGCGTTTTAGTGCGTTGAGCAGGTTGCGGATACCGCGTGCCAGTTTTGGCAGACGGCCCGCGAGGTTGGACAGGTCCTGGAACAGGAAGCGGTAATACGACAGGCGCTCGACGATCAGGTGCAGAAACACCCAGTAGTCTTCCGGCGCGAGCTGTGCGTTGGCCGGGGGATTGAGTAGCGGCGACAGTTCTGTCTGGAAACGCTCGAACAAGCCCATGACCAGCGGCTCTTTGCCGTGAAAGTGGTAGTAGAGATTGCCGGGGCTGATCCCCAGTTCGTTAGCGATTTCCAGTGTCGAGACGTTAGGTTCGCCCTGTTGGTTGAACAAGTGCAAGGCGCATTCAAGGATACGGTCGCGTGTTTTCATCCGGTCTTCTTGTGTGGGTTAATCAGGAATGCACGCAGTGTGTGTTCGCGGCGCCACAGAGGATTTGCATCTCAGCGCACACGCACATAGGTTCCAGGCGCGGCCTCCATCGGTGGGTAGTTCTGGTTGCCGAGGGCCATGAGGGTTTCTCGTTGTGCGCCGGAGCGCTGCTGAATCCAGTTCAACCAGTTCGGCCACCAGCTGCCTTCGACGGTTTCTCCATCGTAGTACCAGGCCCGGGGGTCGCTGCTGAGTTTGCCGTTTTCGATGTAGCTCGATTTGGGGTTGCCTGGCGGGTTGAGGATGCTTTGTACGTGACCGCTGTTGGCCAGCAAGAAGCGCCGGTCGCCGCCGAGCAGCAAGGTCGAGCGATAGACCGCGTCCCACGGTGTGATGTGGTCATTGATCCCTGCCACGCTGAAGCTGTCGACGGTGACTTTCTGCAGGTCAACGGGCGTGCCGCATACCTCCAGACCGCCGGGGTGGCTGAGTGGGTTGTATTTGAAAAAGTCCAGCAAGTCGCCATGCAGGGCGGCCGGCAGGCGTGTGCTGTCGTTGTTCCAGTAGAGGATGTCGAAGGGCGGCGGCGCCTTGCCCAGCAGGTAGTTATTGACCCAGTAATTCCAGATCAAATCGTTGGGGCGCATCCAGGCGAAGATTTTGGCCATGTCGCGGCCATCAAGCACACCTTGCTGGTAAGAGCGGCGCTTAGCGGCTTCCAGGGTCTCTTCATCGACGAACAAGGTTGCTGCGCTGTCGATCTGGCTGTCCAGCAGGCTGACCAGGTAGGTTGCGCTGGAGACCCGGCGCATTTGTCGCTTGGCCTGGAGATGGCCTTGCAGTGCGGCCATGGTCAGGCCGCCGGCGCAGGCACCCAACAGGTTCACTTCGCGGCTGCCAGTAATGGCGCGGCATACGTTCATCGCTTCTTCGACGGCTTCGACGTAGCTGGACAACCCCCATTCGCGATGACGCACATCCGGGTTGCGCCAGCTGATCATGAACACTTGCAGGCCGTTTTTCAGTGCGTACTGGACGAAGCTGTTGGCCGGGCTGAGGTCGAAAATGTAGTACTTGTTAATTTGCGGCGGAACGATCAGCAGAGGCCGAGCGTACTGCTTTTCGCTCATCGGCTTGTACTGCATCAGCTCCAGCAGCTCGTTGCGAAACACGACTGCACCGGGGGTGGTGGCGACGGTCTTGCCGACCTCGAATGCATCTTTGGTGATCTGGCTGGGCAGGCCATTGTTGTGCATCAGGTCATCGACCAGGTGGCTGATGCCCTTGAATACGCTGCTGCCGCCGGAGTTGAACAGCTCCTTGACCGCCAGCGGGTTGAGCAGGGTGTTGGAGGGTGACAGGGCATCGCTGAGCAAGGACAGGATGAAGTGCGCACGGGCGCGATCATCCTCGGACATCTCGCTATCATCGATCCAACTCTTGAGCTGATGCTGCCAGCTCAGATAGGCCTGCAGCCCGCGTCGATAGAGGGGGTTTTGCAGCCACGTCGGGTCCGCGAAGCGGCTGTCACGAGGGTTGGGCGTGTGCAGGTTGTCACCCAGTATGACGCGACCCAACTGACCACCCAGGGCCAGCACATGACGTGCGCTGTGGACCGGGTGACGCAGGCTTTGGACGGCCACGCTACGCAGCGTGGAAAACACATCTCGCCCGCGCAAACCACTGATGACGCTTTGCGCATTGATGAATGTGGCCGGGGTGGGCACAGATTCCTTCGCTGGCTTGTCTCGCATGGGGCAACACTCCTTCGTCAGGCCATGACTAAAGCCCTTTACCTATCGATGAATCGGGGTCGGGTGCGGATGCATGACCGCGCGCTGCCGCTCCTCCAGTAGGAATTTCATGATGATGGGCGCCACCGCTTCGGCACGGGTGATCAAAAATAAATGACCGTCATCGATTATGTGTAGCTGGGCATTGGGTATCCGCCAAGCCAGCATGCGCATATTTATCAAAGGAATGAGCGGATCGTCGTCGCCCGCGAGGATCAATGTAGGCTGACGAATCTTGTGCAGCCAATGGATGCTGGTCCAGCCCATCCCGGCAAACAGCTGCCAGTAATAACCCAGCTTGCCCGACGATCGGACCTTGGCGGCGTGATTGGCGGCCAGGTGAGGGTCCCGACGAAAGGCGCCACCGTAGATTTCCGGCGCGATGCGTATCACATGGGACGGCTGAATATATCGCCGTGGGCTGGCCATCAACCACAGCACACGAGGCTTGCCCGGCACCATGACTGCGCCGGCGGCTGTCGCGGCGAGCACCAGTTTTTTGCAGCGTTCTGGATAGTCGTAGGCGAACTGTTGCGCCAACGCGCCGCCCCACGACACCCCGATCACATTGACCTGGCCGTAATTCAGGTAGTCGAGCATCCTCGCGGTCAGCTTGGCCAGCCCGGGAAAGCGAAAGGGGCGACTGGGCGTGGAAGAGCCGCCGACACCCGGCACATCGAAGGCGATCACTTCCATGTCCGGGTCAAGCGCGTCGACGAACGGAAATACCAGCTCCAGGTTGGCGCCGATGCCATTGAAAATCAGCAACGGTGTCATATCACCCTTGCCTGGGCGGACGGCCGTGCGGATGGTGTGACCATCCAGGTCGATGGTACGAAAAACAAACGGTTTCGACATGCGCGGGCCCTATGGGTTAAACCGCTGGTTAAGCCGTCCTGCGCTTTTCCAGACGGGTCGAGGTGATCCTCGTATTACTGCTCGTCACGTGACCGCGCGTCGGAGGCTGATGGCACTTCCAGATATCCATCAGCACCCTGTTTTGTTGTTTAGCGTTCGTGTACGTAAGTGCCCGGTGCAGCTTCGCCAGCCGGGTGTGCTTTGTTGCCGAGCACGCTCGGCGCCTTTTTCAATTTACCTGAGCGCTCTGCTTGCCAGCTTTGCCAGTAAAGCCACCAGGAATCGGTGTGCTTGGTCGAGTTCTCTTGCCACTCTTTGGCATCGACCGGCAGCTCGGGGTTGGTCATGTAGCGTGACTTGGGGTTGCCCGGCGGGTTGAGAATGCTTTGAATATGGCCGCTGCTGGACAGTACGAATTCAGTCTTTCCGCCGAATAGACGGGCCGATTTGTAGCACGAGCCCCATGGCGTGATGTGGTCGTTGGTGCCTGCCAGGCTAAACACATCGCTGGTCACCTTTTTCAGGTCGATCGGTGTGCCACACACTTCAAGGGCGTTGGCGCGGATCAGCGGGTTGGTCTTGAACATCTCGATCAGGTCGCCATGGAACGCGGCGGGCAGGCGGGTGGTGTCGTTGTTCCAGAACAGGATGTCGAAGACTGGCGGTTCGTTGCCCAACAGGTAATTGTTGACCCAGTAATTCCAGATCAGGTCATTGGGGCGCATCCAGGCGAAAATCTTGGCCATGTCACGGCCTTCCAGTACGCCCGCTTGATAGGAGTGGCGCTTGGCCGATTCCAGGGTCTTTTCGTCGACAAACAGCGCGACCTCGCTGTCGAGGGTGGTATCCAGCACGCTGACCAACAAGGTCAGGGCATGGACCTTCTGCTCGCCCAGCGCGGCGTAGTGACCCAGCAGCGCGGTGCAGGTGATGCCGCCGGAGCAAGCGCCCAGCATGTTGATGTCTTTGCTGCCGGTGATAGCGCGGACCACGTCAACCGCTTCTTTGAGCGCGTCGATGTAGGTCGACAGGCCCCACTCCCGCTGTGCCTTGGTCGGGTTGCGCCAACTGACGATAAACGTCTGCACGCCACCGCGCAGGCAGAAGCGTGCCAGGCTTTTATCCGGGTTCAGGTCGAACACATAGAACTTGTTGATCTGCGGTGGAACGACCAATAACGGCCGCTCAAGCACCTGTTCGGTCATCGGTTTGTACTGGATCAGTTCAAGCACGTCATTGCGAAAGACCACCGAGCCTTCGGTGGTGCCGAGGCTCTTGCCGACTTCGAAGGCGTCCATATTGACCTGGCTCGGCATGCCGCCGTTATGCACCAAGTCCTTGGCCAAGTGTGACAACCCGTCGAGAAGGCTTTTGCCACCGGTTTCGAAAAACCGTTTGACCGCAGCCGGGTTGGCGGCGCTGTTGGTCGGCGACATGGCTTCGGTCATCAGATTGATCACAAAGTGACCACGATTAATGTTTTGTTCTGACAGATTGCTGTCACTGATCCAGTCGTGCAACTCCTTGCGCCAGGCCAGGTAGGTTTGTAGATAACGGCGATACAGCGGGTTCTGGCTCCAGGCAGGGTCAGCGAATCGACGGTCGTCGCTGGCAGGTTGCAAACTGGATTTCCCTAGCAAAACATTCTTCAGTTCGACACCGAAATGAGCGACATGCTTGACGCTGTGGAAAGGTTGCCTGAGGGCTTGGGTTAGAACCATCCGAGCAGTGGTCAGCAAATCTTTACTCCGCAAGCCGACCACGGGGTTTAGCCCCAGAGTGTTTTCCGAGGCTTGGCGCTGCAAGTCATCGTTGTTCTTGATACTCATCTACGACGCTCCATTGTCCTGAGACGAGTACCGGACATCGCTGTGGATCAGTGACACAGGCGCCTGCCGGTACTACTGCTCGGGTGACCGATGATGGCTAAACCACATGCTCCCGGCAGGTGTTTGCGCAAAGATGAGTCCTGTCTTTTTCGCGGCAGCCGGATCTCATCTGTTGCGTCATCGCACGCGCCAGCTCTGCACGGATTGAATGCAGGGAACTTGCCAGATCTATTGGTTACCCGAGATTTCAAAAAATCGCAAGCAGGGCCAGTCGTTGGCCTCTGCGAGGAATATTGAAGCAAACAGAATTAGAAACGTCGCCCTAAAAGGTCAGACGGTTGGGCTAGAGCATCAGCTTGATGATTTGCTCGGAGGGGTCGCGGGATTTACCAGCTGTTTTCAGCTCGGCAAGATAATCGGTCCACAGCTGTTCCTGGCGTTGCGCCAATTGGTACAGGTAGTCCCAGGTGAACAATCCGCTGTCATGACCGTCGTCGAAGGTCAATTTTAGTGCGTACTGCCCGGCCGGTTCGATTTTGCTCAAGCCCACGCCGAGCTTGCCAAATTGCAGGATCGGTTTGCCATGACCCTGAACCTCGGCCGATGGTGAGTGCACCCGCAAGAACTCGGCGCTCAAGTGGTATTCCTCGTCGGGCGCGTATTTCAGCGTCAGGGTTTTCGAAGCTTTGTGCAGATTGATTGCGCTGGGGAGCTTGGTATTGGCCATGAGGTTCAGGGCCGCGAGCGGCCCTGCCGGTTCCAGTTAAGTGCGTGTTAAAGGATATACCGCGAGAGGTCTTCGTCCTTGGCCAGTTCGCCCAAGTGACTGTTGACGTAGTCGGCATTGATCAGGATGGTTTCTGCATCTTGCGCGCTGGCCAGGTCGGCAGCACTAAAGGACACCTCTTCGAGCAGGCGCTCAAGCAACGTGTGCAAACGACGCGCGCCGATGTTTTCGGTCTTCTCGTTGACCTGCCAGGCAATCTCGGCGATGCGCTTGATGCCGTCGGGCAAGAACTCGATGTTCAGGCCTTCGGTCTTGAGCAGTTCGCGGTATTGCTCGGTCAGCGACGCATGCGGCTCGCTGAGGATGCGCTCGAAATCCTGCGGTGTCAGGGCCTTGAGTTCAACGCGGATCGGCAGACGGCCTTGCAGCTCAGGCACCAGATCGCTCGGCTTGCTCAGGTGGAACGCCCCGGATGCAATGAACAGGATGTGGTCGGTCTTGACCATGCCCAGCTTGGTGTTCACGGTGCAGCCTTCGATCAGCGGCAGCAGGTCACGTTGCACGCCTTCGCGGGACACGTCGACGCCACCGGAATTGCCGCGTCTGGCGACCTTGTCGATTTCATCGATAAACACGATGCCGTGCTGCTCAACCGCTTCCAGCGCCTTGGCTTTCAGTTCTTCTTCATTGACCAGGCGCCCGGCTTCTTCGTCGCGGACCAGCTTCAGTGCGTCCTTGACCTTGAGCTTGCGGCTTTTCTTTTTGCCCTTGCCCATGTTGGCGAACAGGTTTTGCAGCTGGCTGGTCATCTCTTCCATGCCTGGCGGCGCGGAAATATCGACACCGACGGACTCGGAGACTTCGATCTCGATGTCCTTGTCATCCAGCTGGCCTTCACGCAGGCGCTTGCGGAACAGCTGACGGGTATTGGAATCGGTGCTCGGTGCGGCATCTTCGTTGAAGCCAGCGCGTGCGGGCGGCAGCAGGGCGTCGAGGATGCGTTCTTCGGCAGCGTCTTCGGCGCGATGGCGGACCTTGGTCATTTCCTGTTCGCGCAGGAGCTTGATCGCGGCGTCGGCCAGATCGCGAATGATCGATTCGACATCGCGGCCGACATAGCCGACTTCGGTGAATTTGGTCGCTTCGACCTTGATGAACGGCGCGTTGGCCAGTTTGGCCAGGCGACGGGCGATTTCGGTTTTACCGACACCGGTCGGGCCGATCATCAGAATGTTTTTTGGCGTGACTTCGACGCGCAGTTCTTCAGGCAACTGCATCCGGCGCCAGCGGTTACGCAAAGCGATGGCGACGGCGCGTTTGGCATCGTCCTGGCCAATGATGTGGCGATTGAGTTCGTGGACGATTTCACGGGGAGTCATAGACATGGTAGTGGCGGTCCTCTAGCTGAAAAAAGCGCGCATGGCTGTTTATGCAAACGGCATGGGAAACGGCTTATTCGGCGAGGTCCTGCTCCTCAATGGTGATGTTGTGGTTGGTGAACACGCAGATATCGGCAGCGATGCCCAGTGCGGTTTCGGCAATTTCGCGGGCCGAGAGTTCGGTTTTCATCAGCAGGGCGCGCGCGGCAGCTTGAGCGTAGGGGCCACCGGAGCCCATGGCAATCAGACCGTCTTCAGGTTCAACGACATCGCCGTTACCCGTGATGATCAGCGATGCATCTTTGTTGGCGACCGCCAGCATGGCTTCCAGGCGGCTCAGGGAACGGTCGGTGCGCCATTCTTTAGCCAGTTCAACGGCCGCGCGGACCAGATGGCCCTGGTGTTTTTCAAGTTGGCCTTCGAAACGTTCGAAAAGGGTGAAGGCGTCGGCGGTGGCTCCGGCGAAACCGGCAATGACTTCGCCGTGGTACAGGCGGCGAACTTTTTTCGCGTTGCCTTTCATGACGGTATTGCCGAGAGAAACCTGGCCGTCGCCAGCCATGACGACTTTGCCGTTACGGCGCACTGAAACGATGGTGGTCAAAGGAGCGTCTCCACGCAGCGGGGCGAAAATGCCCTAATGGAAACTCATATGGGGGTGGTGGCTGACATTTCAACCATGGGGTATGTCATGGGGTGAATGGAAATATCTGGATACGGGCTGTCTGGGCAGATCGCTTTTGCGCAGGAACTCGCCCCCACGGAGCGCGGATGATCCACTGGGGGAGTGAATCTATTCGTCAAAGCGGCGTATCCGACACGCCGCTTTGACCTGGACTACAGGTGGATCACTTACCCTGACGCTGTTGTAACAGCAGATTGCTGAAGCCGCTGCCCGCCAGTTGTTTCTGCGCGATGGTCAGTTGCTCACGATTGCTGTAAGGACCGACGAGCACCCGATACCAGATTTCGTCCTTCACGGTGCCGGATTCAACCTGCACTGTTTGCCCCAGCAGAATGATCTGCGCCCGGACCTTGTCCGCGTCGGCTTGCTTGCGGAACGAACCGGCCTGCAAGAAGAACTTCGTCACCGCAGCCGGTTTGGCCACCGGTGGCGCTGGCGGGGGCGTCAGGCCGCTGAGTGCAGCTTGGGCGCGGGCGGTGTCAATCTTCGCCGCTTGCGCAGGCGTGACCGGTGCAACCGGAGCTACGACCGCGGGCAGTGTTTTTTCGGGCACGGCTTCGTTCGGCACGATGACTTCGGACTCCGGCAGCAAGGTATAGAAGTCGTACTTCGGCTTCGCCGGTGCCTGCGGGCTGGGTGCCGTCTTGTTCGCCTCGGCGATTTTCGCGGCCTTGGCGTCTTCTTTAACCCGCTTGACGTCAGTACCGCCTGGTTCGAGTTTCATCAAAAACACGATGAAAGCACCCACCGACAGGCCAATCGCCAGCCACAACCATCCTGGAATCGGCTTCTTCGCGGGTGCCTGATAACGGCTGGCGCCGCGCTTGGGAGCAGGTTTTTTTTTCGCAGCCAACTTACATACGCTCCAGAGTTTCCAGACCCAAGAGTTCCAGGCCTTGCTTGAGGGTGCGGCCAGTCAGTGCGGTGAGACGCAGACGGCTTTGCTGTTGTTCCGGGTTCTCGGCACCGAGGATCGGGCAGTTCTCGTAGAAACTGGAGAACAGACCGGCGAGCTCATAGATGTAGGCACACAGTACATGCGGCGTGCCTTTTTCCGCGACGTTGTTCAACGTTTCGCCAAACTGCGCCAGGCGGGCCGCCAGCTCCTGCTCTTGAGGCGCCTCAAGCACGATATGCCCCTGGTTGATGTCGAACGGCTTGCCCAACTTGCGGAACACACCGGCGACGCGGGTGTAAGCGTAGAGCAGGTACGGCGCGGTGTTGCCTTCGAAGCTGAGCATCTGATCGAAGTTGAAGCTGTAGTCGCTGGTGCGATGCTTGGACAGGTCGGCGTATTTCACCGCGCTGATCCCTACTGCATTGGCGATGCTGCGCAATTCGGCTTCAGCGACTTCCGGGTTCTTTTCTTTCACCAGGGTGTAGGCGCGCTCCTGGGCTTCGTCGAGCAGGTCTACCAGCTTGACGGTGCCACCGTCACGGGTCTTGAACGGACGGCCATCGGCGCCGTTCATGGTGCCGAAGCCCATGTGTTCCATGTGCATGCCATTGGTCACGAAACCGGCGCGGCGGGCGACTTCGAACACCTGTTGGAAGTGCAGGGCCTGACGTTGATCGACGAAGTACAGCGCGCGGTCGGCCTTCAACACATTACTGCGGTAGCGGATCGCGGCCAGGTCGGTGGTGGCGTACAGATAACCGCCGCCCGCCTTTTGCACGATCACCGGCAGAGGCGTGTCTTCAGCGGTCCTGAACTCTTCGAGGAACACGCACTGGGCGCCGTTGCTCTCGACCAGCAGGCCTGCAGCCTTGAGGTCGCTGACCACGTTGGCCAGGTCATCGTTGTAGGCGCTTTCGCCCCTGACGTCAGCCGGGGTCAGGTTGACGTTCAAACGGTCGTAAATTGTTTGGCAGTGGGACAGCGATATGTTTTTGAAGCGTTCCCACAACGTCAGGCATTCCGGGTCACCGGCTTGCAGTTTGACCACCAGGCCTCGGGCGCGCTCGGCGAACTCTTCGGATTCGTCGAAGCGATGCTTGGCCGCACGGTAGAAGTTTTCCAGGTCCGACAACTCATCGCTGGTCGTCGGTTTTTCCTGCAGGTACGCCAGGAGCATGCCGAATTGAGTGCCCCAGTCTCCCACGTGGTTCTGACGAATCACAGTGTCGCCCAGGAACGCCAGCACATTGGCCACGCCATCGCCGATAACAGTCGAGCGCAGGTGGCCGACGTGCATCTCTTTGGCCAGGTTGGGCGCGGACAAGTCGACCACCACGCGTTGTACGGGACCGACCTTGCGGACTGACAGTTGTGGGTCGATCAGCGCGGCATCGAGACGTGCTGCCAGAGCCTGGGTGTTCTGGAAGAAGTTGAGAAAGCCGGGGCCGGCGATTTCGACCTTGCTGACCTGTGCGTCGGCGGGCAGCGCGGCAACCAGTTTTTCCGCCAGATCGCGGGGTTTCAAACCGGCAGGCTTGGCCAGCATCATCGCGATGTTGCTGGCGAAGTCACCGTGGGTTTTGTCCCGCACGTTTTCCACCTGGATCGCCGGTGTCAGCCCTTCCGGCAGGACGCCTTCGTTGACGAGTTGGGTCAGGGCTTGTTGGATCAGCTGGCGAATGGTGTCTTTCATGGTCTTCTCTTTCGACCGCAAGCGCGGCGGCGCCTGGATGCGCTGGTGGAAAAACTGGGCATTATCCGTTGCGAGGGCAGGCTTGCCAACCATGATGGACATGCGGTCTTAAATATGCCGGCTTTGGCCCTTAATACAAATCAACCGGGTCCACGTCCAGCGACCAGCGCACCTGACGCCCGCTGGGCATGTTTTCAAGCACCAGCAGCCATGCGCTGAGCAAGCGATGCAGGGGCGCGCGGGCGCTGGCTTGCAGGAGCAATTGCGCGCGGTAGCGGCCGGCGCGCCGCTCCATCGGCGCCGGGACCGGGCCCAGCAACTCAATGGCGCCCAGATTCATTTCAGCCAACAAGCGTTCGGCCTCGGCGCAGGCGTTGTCGAGAAAGCCTTCGGCCTGTCCCGGCTTGTGCGCTTCGGCGCGCAGCAGCGCCAGGTGCGAGAACGGTGGCAGGCC